>ENA-ORKW01000043-ORKW01000043.1-human-gut-metagenome-genome-assembly--contig:-NODE-43-length-78904-cov-8.34054_pt1 | contig 78904 bp, 71 predicted proteins | sample MGYA00243062_ERZ508813 | MGnify/ENA primary metagenome ERZ508813 (study PRJEB26277, sample SAMN04329846) | human gut metagenome | biome: human-associated habitat | host: Homo sapiens | place: USA...
GAATTATCGAATGGTCAAAAGGTGGATAGCAGGATATATCCGTATTTACAAGAAATGTTTGATGCAGCAAGGAAAGATGGAATATATCCGGTTGTTCGGGAAGGTTATCGAACTTATGATGAACAGCAGAAAATATTAGATGATAAGATAAAGGCTTATATAAATGAAGGATATTCACAGTCAAGAGCAGAAAGAACTGCTAAGGAATGGGTAGCTTTGCCCGGAACAAGTGAACACCAATTAGGTATTGCAGTTGATATTAATGCTAATAAATCAAAGAGCTCAAATGATGAGGTATATATGTGGCTTGCCGCAAATGCACATAATTATGGTTTCATATTACGGTACCCACAAGGGAAACAGGAGATTACAGGGACAAGCTATGAGCCATGGCATTATCGATATGTAGGAGTAGATGCGGCACGAGAAATTTATGAAAGAGGAATATGTCTTGAAGAATATTTTGAGCAATAGATTGGGGAGTGAGGATTATAGCTAAGTTACTGTTGCTTTCACTTGAGGAAGATGAAGAAGTAGTATTAAATGCAGTTATGTCTGCATTGGGAAGTTTTGAAAATAAAACACAGTTAAAAGAAGAAATAGCGTGTGAAAAATTAGCCTTTGCAGGGATGGAAATATATGCATCAAAACGGTTAGTATATCGTGGTGAGAAAGAAGTAAATATTACGTTTACAGAATTTGAAATATTGCATTTATTAGCAAGGAATCCAGGCAGAGTGTTCAGCAAGGAGCAGATTTATGATATTGTCTGGAAGGAATCCTATTCCGGCGATTACAACATCATCATAAGCCATAACCGGAATATTCGGGAGAAGATAGAGGATAATCCAAGTAAGCCAATCTACATACATGTGGAGACGTGCGTTTTATTGTCCCGAAAGGCTCCAGATGCCGAAATTAAGGTAAGATTGGATATGTCGGAATTAGACATAACAAGTGCAGAAAGCAAGGCAAAAGTGCCACAAGCAGGTTTTTTTTATACAACAAAAGCTGGCATAACCGCCAGCTTTGTTACTGTTCAGAATCATCCAGATTATCTATTGCATATTCACAGCATTGAACGACTAATTGATTAAGTGAAATATTTTTATCAGAAGCCAATTTGTTTAGCTGTTCTAAAAGCTCAACAGGCAATCTAAATGTTCTGTTTTCGTATTCTTGTTTTTTAATCTTAAATTTCATATAAATCACCCAGACAAAAGGACAACCAGATTTATGAAAAAAATTATTTTCGGTGTTGTTTGTAGCAGCACAGCAACCAGAACAACCTGCTGCCACAGAACCAGAAAAACCCGCACAGGCAAATAATTGTCATTAAATATTTATCATTTGAATATATCAGATAAAAGAAAGCTGGGGTAAATGCCAGCTTTTTTAATGCCCGAAATTCCATAATACATATGCGTTGTCTGGCATATTAGATAAGAACAAATTAAAAAGGATATTGGAGGTGGATTGGATGAAATACAAGTAAATTATGCTTATTTTGTTAAAAGAACGGATAGATTTTTTCATATATTTTGAAAGCTCTTTTAAAATGTGTTTTGGCTTGTGAAAGATTGGCGGTCATCAGATAAATGGTTCCAAGGGTTTCCAGAATTTTGGCATAATCCAGATAGTCATCGGAATGGTATTCCTTGATGATGCCAGATGCTTTGAATTTGGTAGTGAGAATGTACTGCTCATCATCACTGAGATAAAATTGCACCGGATTGGTACGGTTTCGGTTTGCCATTGTGCCACGTCCTTTCTAAATTTGGGTACAAAAAAACTGCTGTAAAATGTTCGATTTTTACAACAGTCTGTTTCGTGTTTTATTCAATTTTGGGTGTAACTACCCATAGCAAATTATACAAAGACGATAGCAAAGGTTAAGGTATTCCAACGGAAAACCGAAGAAAAATCTAAAGAGGGTTAGGGATACTTCCCTATCGAAATTATTTTTCATTAGTTAAAGGTTTTTAACTTTTCCGATTTTAAAATACATGAAGACTTGCATTTAGTAGCGGCAAAGGAAGCTACTATGACAGATGAAGGAAATATTGAATACTGGTATTGTAATGCTTGTGACAGATATTACATCAGGCAGGATGGGCTTGTTGAAATTGAAAAATCACAGACTGTTATTGCAAAGCTTAAAGATACAACACCACCGGCAGATGTAACACCACCGGCAGATGTAACGCCACCGGCAGATGTAACACCACCGGAAGATATAACACCACCGGCTGATACAACATCACCAGCCGATATAACACCTGCGACCGATACGGATAAAGAAGCTAAGGCAGAAGCAGTAAAAGAACAGACTCCTGGTACGGGAGATGACAAACGTACATTAGCATGGCTTCTTATGTTTGTAATAGGAGGAGCAGGAGTAATAGTATTTGGTAAGAAAAATAAGTTTACAGATAAAATTTAAAATGGAGTAAAATAATAAATTGCTGGAATTCTGGTTCATTTATAGAATCTGAGTTCCAGCTTTTTGTATAAGACAAAAATTTTGTGTTATAATGTTTTACAGGATTTTTGATGGAATATTTATTTACGAGGAGGAAGCAAAGGGTGGATGAATTGAAGTGCAATAATTGTAAATATAAAACTAATGTATCCAATACAGAGGAAACAGGAACTGCAATATGTTCATATCCGCAAGGCGAATGGTTTGTTGTAAATGTTGAAGATAGCTGCCATTATATTCCTGAAAAAAAGGAGCTTACCTGTGGAGATTGTTCAAGACTGAATGAAGATACCGGCTGCTTTGCCTGCCAGGAAACGGATAGTGCAATGTATAATGGACATTTGTGTATTGGATTTATAGATAAAAGGGAAGAGGAATTCAACAGCATACTTATGTTTTGGAAGGTACAAGGTTTATATGACCGGGAAAAAATAAATAAATTACTAGATGATTTCGAACAGTCATATGACAGGCTTTTTAATCAGGAGTAATTAATTCTTTGCATGTAATTTCTTATACTGCGAAGGATTTACTCCGGCTATTTCTTTAAAAACGCGGTTGAAGTGTGTGAGGTTGGAAAATCCGGTCAGCGTTGCAACCTCGGTGACATTTTTATCAGTTTCCTTGAATAAACGTTCTGCGTTCATTATGCGTGTGTGTTTTATATAGTCAACAACAGTACGGTTAGTATTTTTCTTAAATTCACGACAAAGATAGTAAGTACTTATATGAAACATATCTGCAAGAACATCAAGTGATATGTCGTGTTCATAGTTGTTGTTGATATAGTTAATAATCTGCGTTGTTCTATTATGTCTTTCAATACCAATGGTGCTCTCTTTCATTTCAAGAACTATAATAATTATAAGATTCACAAGTGCTTCCATCTGTTCCTGCTTGTATGCTGAGGCTGAGTTTTGGGCTTCAAGAAAATAGTACATAAGCCTTCTTAACATTTTTAATGATTCCGTATCAGACTTGTATACACAGTATGAGTTTGCAAGCTTCTGCCTCAGGGCATCTGATGAAATTATGTCCGGTCTGAAATAAAGTACAATCCTTGAAAATGTGCATCCTTGTTCACTGTAGGAACGATGCATAGTCTGAGGTGGGAATATAATACAATCACCAGCCTCGGTTTTATACAATTTATCGTCTATATAGTGATATCTTTCACCATTATCTAAAAAATACAATTCATAATAATCGTGATAGTGCGAACGTATCATATTATCGTTGACGCTGGCCGTATGTGCTGCAGCTATGGATTCACCAAGTGACATAAGGTTCTGTGCTACATCTATCATAATAATCCTCCGTTCTTGCGCTGCTTCTTTGCGCATCTCATAATCTTCTCCAATTCTATGCTTATTAAGAGCTGTTCTAAAGCTGCTCTTAACACATTCCTATATATATTAACTATGTAATAATTGTTTATATAAAGCAATATTTATACATTTCACAACTGTATAGTTATATTTAATATATTATAAGTAGTATACAACGAAAAATTTGAAAGTGCAAGAAATGTAAAAAAACCAATTCATCCTGTCAATATCTGTATAGTTTTAATTATTGAATAGTTGTATAAATTAATTATAAACAAAACATAAACAAGAGATTATCAGATTACTGAAAGGAGATAAAAAATAATATGAGAATATGTTATAAGGCAGGAAATGTAACCTATAACACTAACTATTATTCTGTTATTACAGATTCAGTAGAAATAAGAATATGGTTTCTCACAGATGAAATAATCAGAATAAGAGCCGGCTTTGATGGAGACTGGGATGAAGCTTCATATAGTCTTGCTATGACAGCATGGGACTCAAGAACAGATGAGTTTTTAAAGGGCTATAGAAAAAGAGTTGAAGTGGCATACTCAGAGCTTGTGGATGGAACTGACAAGGCAGTTATTTGCGGAAGTAAGCTTCGTATAGAAATTGAAAAGAATCCATTCCGTATATGTGTATATGATAAAGATGGAACATTATTACACGCAGATATTACAGATCTTGCATATAGAGAGGATTCAAATAAAAGGCGGATACATACAAGCCAGATAGAGTCAGATGATTACTTTTATGGCTTTGGCGAGAAAGGGGGAGATATTAATAAGGCTGAAAAGTATATGAATATGGCTCCTGGTGATGCAATGGGCTACAATCCTAAGGAAACAGATTCATTGTATAAGCATATCCCATTTTATATAAAGCTTTCAGGCTTAACCCACAAGGCAGTTGGATATTTCTATCATACAACAGCAGAATGTGACTTTAATATGGGACGTGAAAAGAGAAATTACTGGCATCGTTACTCAAGCTTCAGATCAGATGCCGGAGATATAGATCTCTTTCTTATAGCAGGACCTTCAATAGGAGAGGTAATAAGCAGATATACAGATCTTACAGGCAAGTCAATACTTCTTCCAAAGGCAGCACTTGGATATCTTGGTTCTTCAATGTATTATCCAGAGCTTCCTAAGGATTGTGATGATGCGATACTTGAATTTATAGATACTACCAGAGAAGAAGGAATTCCTGTAGATGGTTTCCAGCTTTCATCAGGATATTGTGCAGTAGAGACAGAGCAGGGGATTAAAAGATGCAGTTTTACCTGGAATCATAAAAGATTCAAGAATCCAGAAGAATGGTTTGCAAAAATGAAGGAAAAGGGCATAGTTGTTTCACCTAATGTCAAACCTGGAATGCTCCTGGTTCATCCGTATCTGGAGGATATGAAGAAAAAGGATATGTTTGTATATGACAGCATAAAGGATGAACCCGGTAAAGGTACATGGTGGGGTGGAACTGGAATATTTGTAGATTTCACCAAAGAGCAGACAAGAGAATACTGGAAAGAATACCTGAAAGAGGGACTTATAAAGTATGGCTGTGAATCAGTATGGAATGATAACTGTGAATATGATTCTATGGTTGATAAGGATGCAAGAGTGTATTTTGAAGGTAAAGGAAGTACTATTGGTGAGCTAAAGCCGGTAATGAGTAATATCATGTGCCAGCTCTCTAATGAGGCAGTAACGGAATATAATGAGAATATAAGACCATTTTCAGTATGCCGTTCGGGACACGCAGGTATACAAAGATATGCACAGGTGTGGGCAGGTGACAATCTTACATGCTGGGATGCATTAAAGTATAACATAGCAACTATACTTGGTATGGGACTTTCTGGCGTTGCAAATCACGGTTGTGATGTAGGTGGATTCTATGGAGAGTCACCAGAGCCTGAGCTTTTTGTAAGATGGGTGCAGAATGGTGTGTTCATGCCAAGATTTTCAATACATTCAGTAAATACTGATAATACAGTTACAGAGCCATGGATGTATAGTGGTATGAAGGATTATATAAGAACTGCAATTAAACTCAGATATTCTATGTCTCCTTATCTTTATTCGCTTGAATACAGAGCACATAAGACAGGACTTCCTATTATGCAGCCAATGTTTATGGTATTTCAGAACGATAGTAATACATATAATGAAGGCGTGGATTTTATGTGGGGCGATTCATTACTTGTAGCAAATGTTGTAGAAAAGGGTGCAGAGATAAGAGAGGTATATTTACCTGATACAGGAGATAAAAATATACGTTTTTATGATTATTATACCAGAAACGAATATGAAGGCGGCAAGACTATAAATGTACCGGTGGATATAAGTTCAATTCCAATGTTTATAAAGAGTGGAGCTATTATTCCGATGGCTGCTAATGAACTTAACAATCTTATGAATGATAAGGTTGATTCACTTCATATAATAATGGCACCTGATATAGATTCTTCATTCACTATATATGATGATGATGGAAAAACTAATGATTATAAGAATGGCAGCTACTTAAAAACTGATATTAGTGTTAAAGCTGGTGCAAAGACATATATCGATTTTGAATATGAAGGCAGTTATGAGAACACAGCAGAAACAATGGAACTTGATGTGATACATAGGGAGAAAGCACCATTCTATGTACAGCTTGATGGAAAGGAAGTGCCACATTTCCTTCATAGAAGAAAATATGAGGAGAGTGATATCGGATGGTATTACAGCCAGACTAAGAAATCAGTACAGGTAAAGTATCCTAATCCAAAGAAAAACCATCAGGTGCTTATATCATTTGAAGTCTTTGATATGATTGGAATGTAATAGCATCAGGCAAAAGCAGGCTGTTACGAAACAGGAGAAATAGTGTAATGCACAGCTTCAGGTTATTGTGCATAAGACCAGTAGCTGACATATAAAAAATGAGTGCACAGAAATGAGGTATAATATGTTGAAAAAAATGAAAAAATATATTGCTGTTTTGCTTACAGTTACACTTATATGTTCATTTGGGCTGACAGGCTGTGGAACAAATAGCGCATCAAACAGTAAGGAAGCTACTGCAGAAAATCCTATGGTATTAACGCTGGCACATGGTTTGTCAGAAAGCCATACAGTACATATAGCTATGCTGCAGTTCGCAGAAGAGGTTAAGCAGAAGACTAACGGAAGAATAATAATCAAGATATTCCCTAATGGACAGCTTGGTTCAGAGACAGAGAATCTTGAGCAGCTTCAGGCAGGTGTTATTGCTATGACAAAGGTATCAGCACCAGGTCTTGCAACATATAATGATGCTTATAATACATTTGGTCTTCCTTATATATTTAGTAATATTGATGAGTTTTATAAAATAATGGATTCTGATAAAATGCAGGATTTCTTCCTGTCATCAGAAGATGATGGATTCGTAACCTTAACATACTTTACATCAGGCTCCCGTTCATTCTACACAAAAGATAAGCCTATACGTAAGCCAGAGGATCTTAAAGGAATCAAGATACGTGTTCAGGATATGAAGTCACAGACGGATATGCTTACAGCACTTGGTGGAACACCGGTAGCAATGTCCTATGGTGACATATATACATCCCTTTCAACAGGTATTATAGATGGAACAGAGAACAATGAAACAGCGCTTACAACAGGTAAGCATGGTGAGATATGTAAGGTGTATTCGGTTGATGAGCATGCCATGATACCTGATGTTATGGTTATGAGCTCAAAGGTATGGAATAATATAGAGCCAGATGATCAGAAGATTATACTGCAGTGTGCAAAGGATGCTACACAGTCTCATAAGGTTATGTGGGATAAGGCAATAGATGAGGCAGTAGCACAGGCAAAGGATATGGGTGTTGAATTTATTTATGATGTAGATAAGGAAGCATTCAGAAGTGCAACAGCAGGTCTTGTTACCGAGTATAGAAATAAGTATACAGGTGTTGCAGCTTTACTTGACAGAATAGATGAGATAAGGAAAGGAGAGTAACTATGATTAATATACTTGTTAAAGTTAAAAATGTTATGAATAAGATATTATCAGCAGCGAGTGTTGTTCTGCTTGTGTTTATGACTTCGTTAGTATTATGGCAGGTGTTTACAAGATATGTGCTTGGCAAACCAGCAGCATTTACAGAAGAACTTGTTAAATACTCACTTATGTGGACAGCCTTTATAGGTGCTGCATATGCTTTCTTTACAAGAGATCATATGTCACTCACTATTATTAAAGATAAGCTCACAGGTAATAAACGAAAAATATTATTACTGGTTATAGATGTACTTATTCTTTTACTTGCAGTGTTCGTGTTTGTAATTGGTGGATTTAAGCTGGCAATGTCAGCAAGGGCAGAGTATTCAGCACTTCTTGGTATTCCAAGAACACTTGTATATGCGGTATCCCCTGTTTCAGGTATCTTTATAGTAGTTGCACAGATTATTAATATATATGAAGACTTAACCGGTGTTAAGGTAGAATAGGAGGTAAATATGAGTATTGCAGTAACTACAGTAATATTATTTGTTGTATTCGGTGTACTTCTGTTTTTAGGGGTTCCTATTTCAGTAAGTATTATTGCTTCGTCAATTGTAACTGCCATGTCAACGCTGTCATGGGATCAGATAACATTCATAACCATGCAGAAAATGAATTCGGGTGTTGAAAGCTTTTCGCTTTTAGCAGTTCCATTATTCATCCTTGCAGGTAATATTATGAATAATGGTGGTATAGCCAAGAGACTTATTAACTTTGCACAGATATTCGTAGGAAAGATTCCAGGAAACCTTGCACAGGCTAATATTCTTGCAAATATGCTCTTTGGTGCATTATCTGGTTCATCAGTAGCAGCAGCTTCTGCAATAGGAGGATGTATGAGTCCTATTGAAAAAGAGCAGAAGTATGATCCTGCTTATGCGGCAGCAGCTAACATAGCCTCAGCACCAACAGGACTTCTTATTCCACCTACATCGGCATTCATTGTATATTCAACAGTTGCAGGTGGTGTATCTATATCGACATTGTTTATGGCAGGCTATGTACCTGGAATATTGATGGGTGTTGTATGTATGATAGTCGCCTTCATTGGTGCAAAGAAGTTAGGCATAAAGGCTGTTGGAAGAGATAAGTCAGTAAGTATTTTAAAGATATTTGTTGATGCTATCCCATCATTACTTCTTATAATAATTGTTATTGGTGGTATTGTATCAGGTATATTTACAGCAACAGAAGGTGCTGGTATTGCAGTTCTGTATTGCCTCATACTTTCTATCATATACAAGAGCATGAATTTTAAGACATTTGTAGAAATACTTAAGAAATCAGCTAAGGTGTCAGGAGTAATTCTTTTCCTTATATCAGCATCATCAGCTATGTCATTCGTTATGGCTTATTCTGGAATACCAGCAGCCATAAGTAACGGATTATTAAGTATTTCAACTAATAAGGTTGTAATATTCTTATTAATGAATATTATACTTCTGGTTGTTGGTATGTTTATGGATATTACACCAGCTATACTTATATTTACACCTATCTTCCTTCCTATCGCACAGAGCTTTGGAATGACAGATATCCAGTTTGGTGTAATGCTTATATTCAATATGTGTCTTGGTAATATTACACCACCTGTTGGTTCTGTATTATTCGTAGGCTGTGGTATTGAAAATGTATCAATCGAGAAAGTAACACCTAAGCTTATACCTTATTTTATTGGTTTAATTATATTACTTATGCTTATTACATTTATTCCAGAGCTGTCACTTGGAGTACCAAAGCTTATGGGATTGATTTAGTATAAAATAACAAGACTTTTTTCCTAATATTATATAAAACAGACATCCGGCCAGGTCGCTTGATAGGACCTGGTCGGATGTTTTGTTAGCTATCTTAGAATTCTGTTTTATTATTTATTTTGTGTTATAATAAGTTTTATATTTTTATATTTTTGGATTTTTAGATTTTTGTTGAAGCTTTGTCTGTTACAGGGTGCAGGAAAAGACAATTTTAAATGGGCATACAGACGGCTGACAACACAATAGAAATAAATAACGAATGTAAGAAAAGGAATTAACAGAATGTTATATATAATGAGATATGGGAAAACAGACTGGAATGTACAGCATAAGCTGCAGGGAAGAATAGATATACCAAATAATGAAAAATATATGAAAAATGTACAAAATACATATGTGAAACTATTCTTATATGCTACAATATAATAACAAGATGTGTTAATAACTATACAACAACTTTTAGTGGGTAAGAATGGAGAGAAGTATGAATATATCGTTTTTTTTACAACCAAAGTGCAAGGTAGCATATATTTACAATGATGACACAATAAGACAGGGATTACAGAAGATGAATTATTATGGCTATTCTGCAATTCCTGTTCTTGATGAGAATGAGCATTATGTTGGGACAATCACGGAAGGTGATTTCCTTTGGCATATATGCAGAATTAAACAGAATAACGCGATGGAAGTTGATATAAAGGAATTAGAAAAGCAGAGAGTTAACGAGCTTTATTTCAGACGTAATTATCCAAGTGTTAATGTGGATACATCGATGGAAGCATTGATTGAAAGAATATCTAATCAGAATTTTGTTCCAGTTGTAGACGACAGAGGTGTATTTATAGGAATTATAACAAGAAAAGATGTAATTACATATTTGTCTACCAAGAAGAAAGAGCAAGTGTTTCAGAAGATTTCTTAGATGTTAGGCTGAGTAGATTAATTAAGTAATGATATTTATGGTGGTATATAATATTCTATATTAGAATGTGATGATTTTTAATAGTAGTATTATTAAAATATTAATTTTAATAGTGTGTAATTATAATCTTATAGTGTGTAATTGCAACAAGGAAATGTCAACATTAACTATAATTGGGTTGACATTAACAAGCTGAGTAACTATACTTATGCGTATGCACGGGGGTTAAAGGATAAGGCTGCTTATTGATAGAATTATTCATTTTACCAGAGTTAGTATTAATTCAATTAGTGTGCAGGAACGGAGTAAAGTATGGGCGTTATGCAGAATGTTACAGAAAATATTAATGTTGGGAAATTATTAGATAATTGGGACGAAACACACGAATTAACCAAAGATGAGGCACTTGCAATTCTTAATTGTGATGATGTATGTCTTGACAAGCTTATTGAAACAGCGTATGCGTTAAGACTTAAATATAAAGGAAAGAAAGTAAGCATACAGCTTCTTACTAATGTCAGAAGTGGTAACTGTTCACAGAATTGTGCTTACTGTGCCCAGTCGTGTGAGTCCCAGGCTCAGATAGAGAAATATAAAAGAGTATCAGACGAGAAGTTGTATGGAGATAATGACCTTGTAGATAATAAACATCTTGCGAGACATTGTATTGGACTTAGCGGTATAAGCTTTACAGATGCTGAGATAGAAGATTTAGCCGGACGTATAAGAAAGATGAAGAAGAATGATACCCAGATATGCTGTTCTATTGGATTTCTTACAGAAAAGCAGGCTTTAATGCTTAAGGAAGCAGGACTTAACAGAATTAACCATAACCTTAACAGCAGCCGTAGATTTTATCCCAATATATGCACAACACATACATATGACCAGAGAATTAATAATATAAGAATGTTAAAAAGAATAGGTTTTGAGATGTGCTGTGGCGGTATTATCGGGATGGGCGAGAGCAGGGAAGATGTTGTAGATATGCTTATGGACGTAAAGGAAATCAATCCAGAGTCAGTGCCAATTAATTTTCTTCTTCCAATAAAGGGAACAAGGCTTGCAGACAGAGATATATCAGGACTTACACCACAGTATTGTCTTAAGGTGTTATGCCTTGCAAGATTATTAGTTCCTAAGTCAGACATAAGATGTGCGGCTGGACGTGAAGTATACTTTAAGGGAATTGAGCCAACATTATTTAAAGTTGTAGATTCAATATTTGCTTCTGGTTATTTAACAGCAGATGGACAGGGAATAGATGATACTATTAAGATGATAGAAAATGCAGGATTTACGGGTGAGATAGAGAGTAAAGACTGTTAATAGACTTATAGGACAAGATATGTTGATAGAACAGCCGCCAGCCTTTGAAATTAAATGGTTGGTGGCTGTTTAATCTTTTTAATTAAATACATCATTGAAATAGGACATATTATTTTTGCCCATTAATTATTACTGTTTGTTAGTTCTATCAAGTGCAGTAATTGTCTTAGTGGCTGTGTTGAGTGCTTTCGTAATTGCACTGCTGGCTTCGCCCATACCTTTGGCAAGCTTCTGTACTTCTTCAGCAACTACAGCAAAGCCTTTTCCAGCATCACCGGCTCTTGCAGCTTCAATGGAAGCATTAAGTGCAAGTATATTCTGTCGTTTGCTGAATCCGTCTATTAATTTGACCTTGTCATTGGCTGTAGCAAGCTGGCTTGCGGCGGCACTAATTCCTGTTGTAAGTTCATTTAGAATAGTTGAGTTCTGGCGGGCAGTGTAGCTTGCACGGACAAACATATTGATAACATCGCCCAGCAGATTGGCAGAAGCGTCAATCTCCTCTTTAGTACGCACGTTTACTTTTTGCAGAGCCTTGATGTACTTATCTTCATTAATTCCAAGTTCACGTGCTGTTGCCCTGAACCTTTCTTCGTCTGGGTTCTCAGGAAGAACCTGTCCGCCGATAATACTTCCAAGAACAGTTCCATCATCAAGAGTAATAGGAATACCGAAATCAACTAATCCTGCATGACAAGGATAAACACCCTTACCGTCACGGTCACATTGCTCACATCTCTTGCGGCCTTCAGCACTTCCTCTGGTAAGATTGATGCAGAATTCAGTGAAATTATAACATTCGCTTATGTACTTGCCGTCTGCACCTACAGCAACAGTTGCCAGCCCGGTACTCTTTGCCCAGTTAGACATAATCTCTTCAAATTTGACCATATCACAAAAATCCTGAATCCTCATAATTAAATCCTCCAATTAAGGTTTTTATATTTTTTATATTATACTATATTGTCGGTATATTTACATTATATATTAATCGCAAATTCAAAGAAAAATAAAAAAATTGCCATATGATTTATTGTCAAAAATATAGAATATTATAAGTTTATTTGATTATGAAATTAAACAAATTTAATTACTGGGGTATATATTTTAAACAATTAGCCATAATATTTACAGAATATAAGCTCATATTCCAAAATAGACCTATTTGGGTCAATCGTAACTATCATAAAATCTTTAGTAATAGCATAGCTAAGAGGTTAAGGTAAATGAACAATACCCGTTACGAAGATTTTTGCAATAGAATGAGAGTATATAGAAAAAGACTTGGCTATAATCAGGCAGATATCGGAAAAGAGCTGGGAATATCGCAGAATGACTATTCTAAAAGAGAAAATGGACTGATAATGATTTCGTATGATAATTTAAAAAAATTGCAGGAAATTGGAATGGACATTGATGAGCTGGTTTCGGGAAAGAGAGACGATATTGATACTAAAGATTTGGACGAGCTTATAAGTGACTGTGAAAGTGAAGAACTTAAAGATATGACTATGCGTATGGTTGCTGAATGTATAAAATATTATCGTGTTAATGACACTAAGAATAAAGACAATGATACGCAGAATGATAGAATGTTTGATTTTATGTTGAAGCAGTGGGATGATTTTTCAATGCTTGAATATGTAAGGCACGAAACGCATTATTCACAGGAGGTTATGTCTGAAAAGCTTGGACTGACAAGAAAGAAGTACAGAAAATACGAAAAAGAGATTATGTATCCTGATGCAGATACTCTTGTTCAGATGTATAATTTGTACAAATGCAGACCATCAATGTATCTTAATATGTATGACAGAAGATATTACGTTATGCAGAACGTATGGATGGAGTTGGATGATAACCAGCGTGACAGAATATTAAGAATGGTCAAGGCGATAAAGAATATAATATAGAAAAAGGAGTACCTGTAAATGCAAGACACAAACAATGTTAAGCATTTGCGGGTACATTTTTTATGTAAAGGAGCTTCTAATAGAATTTCCTATTATATAAAAGGCACAATAAAATATCACACAAAATAATATTGTTGCAGCTTTACAGAGTATGATAAAATATATTGTGCATTGTACATTTATTTTATAATAAACAGATGATAATCAATGTGTGGTGGTTACAATTTCATTTGTTATAATGTAAATTTATGTGTAATAATAATCAGAGTAAGTAGAAAGAAAAAATATGAGAACAGTACAGCAATATTATGATGACAATAGAGATAAAATCCTTTTTGATGTAAGAGCATTAGAGGAGTATGAGAAAGAGACCATAGAAGCTTCCATACATTATTACTGGGAAGATATGATAAAAGTTCTTGAAGATAATAAGGAAGAATTTGAGGCAAAGTATTCAAAGGATACACCAATATATATTCTTTGCTACACTGGACAGAAAAGTGAAGAAATAGAAGATATACTTGATGAGATGGGCTATGAAGCTTACAGCCTTGATGGTGGATTTGTCGCATATCTAAGATGGAAGTTTAATAAATATCTTGAGCAGGATAAAGAAAGCGGCAATAATACTTCAGAAGAAAATGTTAAAGAGATTGAGCGGAGCATAGTAAAGAAGTTCCGCAAGCCAATATGGAGAAAGTTCACACAGGCTCTTAATGAATATGATCTTATTCAGGACGGCGATAAGATAGCTGTCTGTATATCAGGCGGTAAAGATTCAATGCTTATGGCGAAGCTTTTTCAGGAGTTAAAACGCCACGGAAAGAATAATTTTGAACTTGTATTCTTAGTTATGAATCCGGGTTATAATGACCTTAACTACAATGTAATACTTAACAATGCAAAGATATTAGATATTCCAATTACAGTATTTAAGACAGAGATATTTGATACTGTAGTAGATATTACAGAGTCGCCTTGTTATTTGTGTGCAAGAATGAGGAGAGGATATCTTTACAGCAAGGCAAAGGAACTTGGTTGTAATAAGATTGCTCTTGGACATCATTATGATGATGTGATAGAAACAATTCTTATGGGTATGCTTTATGGTGCACAGGTTCAGACAATGATGCCTAAGCTTCATAGTACGAATTTTGAGGGAATGGAGCTTATAAGACCTATGTATCTTATAAGAGAAGCTGATATTATTCACTGGAAAGAATATAATAATCTTGAGTTCATACAGTGTGCCTGTCGATTTACAGAGGGATGTGCTTCCTGTGGTGGTACAGGAAAAGGTTCTAAGAGGGCAGAGATTAAGCAGCTTATAAAAGATCTGACCAAGGTAAGTCCGTATATAGAAAAGAATATATTCAGAAGTGTAGAAAATGTTAATATTGATACGGTAATTGCTTACAAGAAGAAGGGGCAGCGACACAGCTTCTTAGATGAATATGATATAACAGATGATAAGTATGCTGGTAACGCAGAGGTTGATAATTCAGAGAATACATCTAAAGAATTGAATAAATCAGACATAAACTCAAGCGGACAGTTAAGTGAATATCACACTGATGAAACAATTGAATTAGATAAAACAGGTAGTGCTCAAATAATGTCATTGAATAAATCGGACATCAATAAAGATGATATAAGTGAGAACACTTTAGCCAAATATGAAAAGTTAAAGTCAATTATTAAGGACTGTGGTAAAATAGCAATCGCATTTTCTGGCGGGGTTGACTCGACATTTTTAACCAAAGTTGCAAAAGATGTATTAGGAGAAAATGCTGTTGCAGTTACGATAAGTTCAATTCTTGTTACAGATGATGAACTTAAAGAAGCTGATGATTTCTGCAAGGCTGAGAATATAGAACATCTTATATATAATGCAGATGTATTATCGATTCCGGGCTTTGAGAATAATCCACCAGACAGATGTTACATTTGTAAGAAAGCGATATTTACTAATGTGCAGAATCTTGTAGGTGAGAGAGGCATTAGTGTAATTGCAGAGGGAACAAATGTTGATGATGACGGTGATTACAGACCTGGTATGAGAGCCATAAAGGAACTAGGAGTAAGAAGTCCTTTAAAAGAGGCAGGTCTTACCAAGGCTGAAATCAGGGAATTATCTTGTATGTTAGGCTTAAAGACGTGGAATAAACCATCGTGTGCGTGCCTTGCTTCAAGATTTGCGTATGGTGAGGTTATTAATAAAGACAAGCTTGATATGATTTACAGTGCAGAATGTTATATAAGAAGTCTGGGATTTGAGCAGTTCAGGGTAAGATTACAGGATGGAATTGCAAGAATTGAATTAAGACCAGCAGATATACAGAAGTTTATTGAAAACGGAATAAAGGATAAAGTATCAGAGAAACTTCACGCACTTGGATTTAAGTATGTATCCCTTGATTTGGATGGTTACAGGCTTGGAAGTATGAATGAAGTATTGAACAGACAGGAAAGAGGTAACAATGGCGGTAGCTCATTATAATTGTGATTATTGCAATAATATGGTATATGATGAAGAAACGGAGCAGTTCGTGTGTGATGTAGATATGGACGAGGATGATTATGCAAGGCTTCTTACATCTGAGTATAAAGAATGTCCATATTATCAGAGCAATGATGAATACAAGATTGTAAGACATCAGATGTAGTTTTATAGAAAATGTAATTAATAGTGGCAGATATTTCGATATATTTATTAGAAAGATATGCCTGGAAGGAAGTGAGTGAATGGACGATAAGAGATACGCTGTACTTATCGACTCAGATAATATTTCATCAAAATATATTTCGGACATTCTTGATGAAATGACAAAGTATGGCGTAATAACTTATAAAAGAATATATGGCGACTGGACAAGTACACAGGCAAGCAAATGGAAGAAAGAGCTTATGGAGAACTCCATAACACCTATACAGCAGTTTTGTAATACAGTAGGCAAGAATGCAACAGACTCAACGCTTATAATTGATGCTATGGATATTCTTTATACGAATAATGTTGACGGCTTCTGTATCGTATCTTCTGATGGCGATTTTACAAGGCTTGCAAGCAGGCTTAGAGAGTCGGGAATGGACGTTATCGGTATGGGTGAGAGCAAGACACCACGTTCATTCAGGGCCGCTTGTTCGGTATTTACAGACCTTGAGCTTCTTCGTGAACAGGCACACGAAGATGAGCCAGATAGTAAGCCGGTTAAGAAGACAGAAAGAAGCAATATTATTAAGCAGTCTAAGATAGAAAATGCAATTATTGAGATTATTCAGGAGAACGACAATAAAGGCAGGCAGACAGGGCTTGGTGAGCTTGGAAGCCGTTTACAGAAGAAATATTCTGATTTCGATGTAAGAAATTACGGTTACAGTTCATTGTCTACATTTCTAGAGGAAATGGAAAGCCTTGAGTTAAAGAAATTCAATAATACGGTTCTTGTCAGACTTAAGGAAGATAAGAATATGAAAGAGCAGGTTATGGAGTATGCAGTGAATTATGTAAAGAGTTCAGAAAATGCAGTGGAACTTGGAGCATTAGGACAGAAAATCCATATGAATTATCCTAACTTTAAGGTTAAGGAGTATGGTTATTCTACACTCAGCAAATTTATTGCAGGTATAAAATGTTTAAAAATAACAGCAACAGATGAAAACCGTAGAATGGTTTCAATAAAATAAACTAAAGTTAGTCATAAAGACAGGAAAGGAATATTATGAATAAGATAGCAAGTTTTACAGTTAATCACTTGGATTTACTTACAGGAGCATATGTATCAAGAAAAGATTATCAGGGAGATGTAGTTCTTACAACATTTGATTTAAGATTTACAAGACCTAATGTAGAAGCACCTATGGATACAGCAGGTATTCATACAATAGAACACCTTGTAGCAACATTTTTAAGGAACCATAAGGTATGGGCAGACAAGACTATATATTTTGGACCAATGGGCTGCCGTACAGGATTTTATGTAATATTTGCAGGTGATCTTGAGTCAGAGGATATAATTGATGTGTTAAGGGAAGCCGCTGATTTCGTACTGGATTATGAGGGTGAGATACCAGGATATTCACCAAGGGACTGCGGTAATTACCTTGATAATAACCTCACACTTGCAAAGATATATATGAAGAAGTATAAGGAAGAAGTTCTCGATAACCCAGTACCAGAAAGACTTCATTATCCACAGTAAAATAGATGGGAGCTTCTAAATTACAGCAAAAACAGAAGAAAATGATTGAAGGGAACCTGTTTTGATGGAAAATATGGATATACAGATTATAAAATCAAGACGCAGAACAGTTTCAATAGAAGTTCATACAGATGGAAGTGTTATATTAAGAGCACCTGACAGGATAACGAAGAAGGAGCTTGATATATTTATTGACAAGCATATGTCTTGGATTGAGAGCAAACAGCAGTTGATGAAGGAAAGAAAAGAAGAAAAAATTCCTGCCAATGCAAAGGCTTTTGATACGCTCACATCTAAGGAACGTGCTGTAATAAGGGACACATTTATAAGAAAAGTAGAATATTACAGTAAGATTATGAATGTCACTGTTGGAAGGGTTACAATACGTAATCAGAAGACACGCTGGGGAAGCTGTAGTTCCAAGGGAAATGTTAATTTTAATTACAATTTGTATTATATGCCTGAAGAATTGTTGGATTATGTAGTGGTGCATGAGCTTTCGCATAGAAAATATATGAATCATTCGCAATCATTCTGGTGTGAAGTTGAAAAGTACTGCCCAGAATATAAGTTATGCCGCAGGAGGTTGAAAGACTACACACTTTCAATATAATAATTGGGGCGGGGCATTAATTAAAATGTCTTATTATGCAGGCATAAACGTATTTTTGAGCATATCCCTTAAAGCATAATAATCTGATTATTAGTAGGAGGTAATAAAACTATGAAAATTCCATTTAAAGTAGATTTGACAGGCAAGACTGCAATTGTAACAGGGGGAAGTGGAACACTATGTTCAGCAATGGCGTATGGACTTGCTGTAAGCGGTGCGAAGGTTGCAATAATCGGACGTAATAAGGATAAGCTTAATAATGTCACAGATGAGCTTATTAACAATGCTAAGACAGAATACAGCAAAGACATTGTTGTTAAGGGGTATAGCTGTAATGTAATTGATAAGGAAGAACTTAATAAAACTTATGAAATAATTAAGAGTGAGCTTGGAAGCTGTGATATTCTTATCAATGGAGCTGGCGGCAATCAGCCGGGTGCTATTACATCAATAGAGATGTTAAAGAAAGAAAAAGGAGAAAATGATTACTCTTTCTGGAATCTTGATGAGGATAATATAAGAGATGTTATGGATCTTAATTATATGGGAACACTTCTTCCGATACAGGTATTTACTAAGGATATGGTTGAAAAGAGAAGCGGAAGCATTATTAATATAGCCTCTGTTACATCAATTTTACCACTTACAAAGGTAATGGCTTACGGCAATGCCAAGAGTGCAATACTTAACCTTACACAGTGGCTGGCAGTCCATTTTGGAGAAAGCGGAATAAGATGTAATGCAATTGCACCGGGATTTTATGCGGCTGAACAAAATCACGCATTATTATTTAATGAAGATGGTACATACACTGACAGAGCAAGAAAGATAGTTGCAGGAACTCCAATGGGAAGATTTGGTAATCCAGAGGAACTTATCGGAGCGGCATTATTCCTTGCAAGTGATGATGCGGCTGGATTTGTAAATGGTATTGTGTTGCCAGTAGACGGCGGCTATAGTGCGTACAGTGGCGTTTAATAAATAATTTTAATAATTATCAGATATAAAGGTATATATGTTGATATAAAATGCCGATATTCTAAATATAATAAAAGTTAAATGGTACAAAAGTATTATATGAGGAGGATAATGGTATGAAATTAGGAGAGGCAATACCAAATTATCAGGCATATCGCAATGAATTACAGGACAAGAAGACCAGCATATATAAGCAATATAAAAAAACAAAGGAAAAGGCTGAGCGTACCAATGATGAAGAATGGATACAAAAGGCAGCAGAGCTTGAACTTTCATATAAGGAAGCAACTGATGATTTTGACAAGTATGAGAATGTTCTTAACTCGCTTAGGGAGCAGTGGTGTGCAGCAGCAAATACAGAAAACGACAAAGCACTTGCTGACCCTGAGACAGGACTTGGTGCAACAATCGGCAAGATAATGACGACAATTGCAAGAATGTGTGCCGGTGATAAAGTTCCATATACCGATGAAAAGAAGGTTATGGAATATGACGATAAAATGTATGCAAGAGCCAAGCAGGCACAGATGATTATGGCATCAATGAAGAAAAAGCAGAAGGAATACGATTCACTCTGGGATAAAGAGGGGGGAGAGTATGACCCTGAGGGTGTAGCTGATAATACAGAAGCACAGGGAGAGCTGCCAGATATCCCATCATCGGACGGAGACAGTACGGATACAGGTGAAGCAGTATCAGATAGTGAATAATTAATAAAATGGAGTGTCATATGAAACATAATCGATACTTTATGCAGGTATTAACAGTATATCAGTTATCTGCGTATTGTATGAATTGTTTCCTGTGACACTCCATTTTTGTCTTATAAGTCTATAATCCTTTATTATTAAGATAAATACATATTATAAAGCAAGTACTTATTAATAATTAAATATGTTATAAATTAAACATATATATTAAAATAAGTACTTGCTTATTAAGTATTAAATATGCAGTTGATATTAATTAAATTAAGATTAATTAAACTTCAAATAAAAGATCACCATAGCTTGGGAATGGCCAGAATTCCTTATCAACGATCATTTCAAGCTTATCAGCAGGAGCTCTTAATTCGTCCATAGTTGTCTTAACTTCATCTCTGAAGTACTTAGCCTGTTCTGTAATGTCAGTAACATCAGCAGCCTTAGCTGTAACATCAATAAGCTTAGTATAAGCAGCCTTCATATCCTTTAAGTAACCAGAAACTTCTGCAAGTAAATCAGCCTGAACAGAAGCATCAGCACCAGCTTCCTTAACAGTAAGAACTGAGTTAGCAAGCTCTGTTGTGTAAGAAATAACTGAAGGAATAATCTGCTTTCCAGCCATATCAATCATTGTCTTAGCTTCAATGTTTATAGCCTTTGCATAAGCTTCATACTTAATCTCAGCTCTTGACTTTAATTCAGCCTCTGTAAATACACCAAAGCTTTCAAAAAGCTTAACGGCCTTAGGAGTAGTAAGGGCAGGAATAGCATCAACCATAGATTTAATATTTGGAAGACCTCTTCTTTCAGCTTCTTCTACCCATGCATCTGAGTAACCATTACCATTAAATACGATTCTATGATGGTCAGTAAAGAGCTTCTTGATAAGATCATGAACAGCCATATCGAAGTTTTCTACTCCATCAAGCTGGTCAGCGATTTCCTTAAAGCTTTCTGCAACGATTGTGTTAAGAACTACGTTAGCAGGAGCAATTGAATCTGATGAACCTACCATACGGAATTCAAACTTATTACCAGTAAATGCAAATGGTGAAGTTCTGTTTCTATCAGTAGCATCCTTGTTAAGGTCAGGAAGTGTAGAAGCACCTGTCTTTAACTTACCCTTCTGGATAGAGCTTGTTGCATCACCCTTATCAATAAGCTGCATAACAACATCCTCAAGCTGCTCACCAAGGAACATAGAGATAATAGCTGGAGGTGCCTCATTAGCTCCAAGTCTGTGGTCATTACCAACGTCAGAAGCAGATTCTCTTAAAAGATCAGCGTGTTTATCAACAGCCTTCATAACAGCACCGAGTACAAGTAAGAACTGGATATTTTCGTGAGGTGTCTTGCCAGGTTCGAGAAGGTTGATACCATCATCAGTTGTGATTGACCAGTTATTGTGCTTACCAGAACCATTAACTCCGGCAAATGGCTTCTCATGGAGAAGGCATACAAGACCATGTCTGTAAGCAACTTTCTTCATAACCTCCATCATAAGCTGGTTGTTATCAGTAGCAATATTGCACTGTGCATATATAGGAGCTAATTCATGCTGTGCTGGAGCAACTTCATTATGCTGAGTCTTGGCAGATACGCCGAGCTTCCATAATTCTTCGTTGATATCCTTCATAAATGCAGCAATTCTTTCACGGATAGAACCGAAGTAGTGATCATCAAGTTCCTGTCCCTTTGGTGGCATAGCACCGAATAATGTACGTCCAGAGAAGATAAGATCCTTTCTCTGAAGATATTTTTCTCTATCTACTATAAAGTATTCCTGTTCAGCACCAACAGAAGGAGTAACCTTCTTAGATGTTGTGTTACCAAATAATTTTAATATTCTTAAAGCCTGCTCGTTAACAGCATCCATTGAACGAAGAAGAGGTGTCTTCTGATCAAGAGCTTCTCCTGTATAAGAACAGAAAGCAGTAGGGATACAAAGTGTTGCACCCTGTGCACCTTCACGAACGAAGGCTGGTGATGTGCAATCCCATGCTGTATATCCTCTTGCCTCGAATGTAGCACGAAGACCACCTGAAGGGAATGATGAAGCATCTGGCTCGCCCTTTATTAATTCTTTACCAGAGAATTCCATAAGAACCTTTCCGTTTTCATTAGGTGCTGAAATAAATGAATCATGCTTTTCAGCAGTAGTTCCTGTCAAAGGCTGGAACCAGTGTGTGTAATGAGTTGCGCCTTTTTCGATAGCCCAATTCTTCATTGCATTAGCTATAACATCAGCATCGGTAATATTTAATTCCTGTACACCTGCTATTGCTAACTTAAGATTTTTGTATACGTTTTTTGGTAAACGTTCTTTCATAACTGTGTCGTTGAACACGTTCTCGCCGAAGATGTCAGCTACATTGAATTTTTCGCTCATAACTTTTTCATCCTTCCTTTTCATAGATTATTATTCTATTAGTAAAACTAAAAAAGGCGTACACATATACATTATTAAGATGTATAATATGAACGCCTTTGTTCTACCTTATTTGATTAGCGACAACTACCTGTCGTCTTTAATTAAAATAACTCAAAATTAATAATAATGCAAGTTCTTTTTTAAAAAATATTAAAAAAATTAAAATTATTAATTATCTAAGTCAATTTCAAGTAAATTCTACTCTAATGAGGCTTCTCCAATATACATTCCGTGTACGATAAAGCGTTTCTCACCGTTATCAGTACAAGTAGAAAGAGTAACTACCTGACTTGCTGATGAAATATCAACCCCTGTATCATACAAAGATTTGGCTTTCATATCTGCTGCATAACTTTGCATAGAAGCAAGAGAAGGGAAGTTAAAGGTATATGTATCACTTACAGCTTCACTTATGTAGCAGCTAAAGATTTTATATTGTTTAATGACATTACCAGTGTATATATAGAATACATTGTTGCCAGAACCATTATAGAACGATGAATTCTCATAACTTTTAAGCTTGCCAAACATCGCACCATTTCGCATATTGTGTCCGTATATAATCACATGGTTTGAAGAAAGTCCACTATTAATGCGGGAATCTTCAAACAGACAGCCATTAGCACTGGATTGCTTGTCAAATGTATGTGTAAGGTAATAATCATTATCATTACCCTGAACCATTGGAAGCCTGCATCCAATAGATGGAATGTATATGTATCCAAGTCCATCAGAATTAATATTAAGAAGTGCCTGATGGTTATACTTAAATGGAACTTCAACTTCCTCTTCCTCATCACCGATAATTACATTAGTGTGGGAATCTTCATCAAGAACATTCTGTTCAATGTCATTATATATTACATCAGCCTTGTGATATGCAAGGAATATGTTGATAAGATTGTATGCGGCAAATATAAAGACAGCAACTGATATTAAAAGAATAATACGTCTTATTATATTAGAACGCTTTTTATCTTTCTCCTGTCTGTCAAATACTGCATCAGCATCATTCTCATCATATGGAGAATTACTGTCTGAATAATCCATATCCTCATCTATAAAATCATCAACATCATCATTCAGAATATCATCAGGATCTTCTAATTCATAATCGAGCATATCATCTGATTTAGTTATATTTCTACGAGATGATTGTTCTGGATCATCATTCAATAAATCATCATTATTGTTAGTTGTATTCATAGTATTATAGTCCTTGTGTGTTGTGTGTAATGCTAATTATGCCTTTCCAGCTGAACCGAATAAGTTAATCTTTTCGCGAACAGTCTCTTTAATAGCTTCACTACCAGGAGCAAGGAGCTTTCTTGGGTCAAATCCCTTTCCCTCAAGGTCTTTGCCTTCTTCAATATATTTTCTTGTTGCAGCAGCAAATGCAAGCTGGCATTCTGTATTAACATTAATCTTAGCAACACCTAAAGAGATAGCTTTCTTAATCATATCTTCAGGAATACCTGTACCACCATGTAATACTAATGGCATATTGCCAACCTTTTCTTTAACAGCGGCAAGTGTTTCAAAGCTAAGACCTGGCCAGTTAGCAGGATATTTGCCGTGGATATTACCGATACCAGCAGCAAGCATTGTTACACCGAGGTCAGCAATTGATTTACATTCATTAGGGTCAGCACACTCCCCCATACCGATAACGCCGTCTTCTTCACCACCGATTGAACCAACTTCTGCTTCAAGTGAAAGACCCTTCTCTTTGCAGATTTTAACAAGTTCTTTAGTCTTTTCAATATTCTCTTCAATTGGATAGTGGGAACCATCAAACATAATTGATGAAAATCCTGCATCAATGCAGTCATAACAAGCTTCATATGTTCCATGGTCAAGGTGAAGTGCAACAGGAACAGTAATCTTAAGATCATCTATCATTGCACTTACCATACTTGCTACGGTCTTAAATCCTGTCATATATTTACCAGCACCACACGATACACCGAGGATAACTGGTGAGTTCATCTCCTGAGCTGTAAGAAGAATCGCTTTAGTCCACTCAAGATTATTGATATTGAACTGCCCAACAGCATATTTGCCATCTCTGGCTTTTTCTAACATTTCTTTTGCTGAAACTAACATAAATATTAACCTCCTACTATGTAATATGGACATAGCTTTGCTTAATGCCCACTCTTATTATTCATTATACATTAAAGCTAATAAAATGCAAAGAAAATAGTGTCAAATAGTGCGAATTTGAAAAATAAAATCAATATATTTAAGTTGTTATTGATACTAAAAAGAAGTATAATCTAAAAAAGGAATACAGAACCCGAAAGGAGAAAGAAATTTATGGGGAAATTTATTTATTTAGCCAATATTATAGCCGCAGATGTGGATTTTTATAATATTGAGGGTAACAGGGGAGATTCATATCTTCCATTTATAGGTTTTATGATGTTTGTAGTAGGTGCTGTTGTAGCGTTTATGGGTTTTTCAAAGTACATAACAGCCAAGAAGAATTTTAACCTGTTCTATGATTTAAGGGACAGCGTTAAGGTTGATAAAGCCACTAATGAGAAGAACAAGAAAACTGGAATCATTATGATAGCTGCAGGAATAATTGTTCTTATTGTTTCATTCTTTGTAATATAGAAGACTAATAATAAGAGATCAATGCAAAAGATTAATTAGAAGATTAAGTATATAAAGATAAGGTTCTTATTCCTTGATATTTATGAGAATGAACTCTTTCGTATTAGTTAGTGATGATGTCAATAATCACAATACGTAAAATGCCACCCCGTTAAGGGTGGCATCGAAAGAGGGAGGAGAGTTGTACATTATGATTAACAACTCATATTTATGAAGAACTATAAAAGTCAATAAGCTTTATTAGTATATATCAGCTTGTCTGATATATTTTCTATATTTAAAAGTATATTGATTAAAAGTGAAGAAAGAATGTTCATAATGTTAAAACTTATTGAATGCAATATGAACAAATTATGAACACATATAATATTACATAAATTAATGGAGGTAAGATATGCCAATTATATACAAGTGTCCTAACTGTGGAGCGGCAATGGAATTCTCAAGTGAATTGCAGAAGCTTGAATGTAAAAGTTGTGGTACAAGTATAGATGTTAAGACATATGAAGATGAATATGCTTCTTTAATGGAAGAAGTAAGTGGAAGTACATCAGATAATAGTGATTATGGATTTAATAACAGTGAACAGGATAATGATGCAGATAACAATAATATGAAGATATATCATTGTCAGAGCTGTGGAGCAGAACTTGTTGCAGATGAATATACATCAGCTACATTTTGTTCATATTGTGGTAATCCGACATTGGTTGAGGACAGACTTAAAGGAAGCTTCAGGCCAAGGTCAATAATTCCATTTAAGATTAACAAAGATCAGGCAGTAGATATATATAAGAAATGGCTGAAAAAAGGAATGCTTACACCAAAGGAATTATCAAGAAAAAGTACAATTGAGAAGATTAGTGGTGTGTATGTCCCATTCTGGCTGTATGATTATTCAGCAAGAACTATGATGAGTGCCAATGCTAATAAGGTAAGAACGACAAGACGTGGCGATACAGAATATACATATACAGACCATTTTGATGTGTATAGAGATGTATCAGCAGAATTTCAGAGAATTCCGGCCGATGCTTCAGAGAAAATGCCAGATGAACAGATGGATATGTTAGAGCCTTATAATTACAGCGAGATTACAGATTTTGCAATGCCATACTTATCTGGTTATCTTTCAGAAAAATATAATTATACAGCTGATGAAATACAGAGTCGTGCCAAGAAGAGAGCAGACTCATACATAACACAGATTGCAAGGGATTCAATTACTGGTTATTCAAGTGTCATAGTAAGGAATAACAGCATAAGTATGAATGGCAGGGGCAGCGAATATGCACTTTTGCCAGTGTGGATGCTCAATTTCAGATACAATAATAAGGAATTCCATTTTTATCTTAATGGACAGACTGGTAAAATAGTGGCAGACAGACCTATAAGTGCAGGAAAAGCCGTTACATATGGTATTGGAATTTTTGTGCTTACACTTATTATTACAATGATAGGAGGGCTGTTGTTTATATGATGTGTGTAGATTTAAAAAGACATTTTAACTGGTTAAAAGTGGCTGTAATGGCAGTATTAGCTGTTATGGTTATGATGTTTGTATTAACAGGAACACAGAGCGCGTATGCGGGTACAGATAATAAGACCTATGTAATAGATGATGCTGGAATTCTGACAAGTGAGGAAGAACAGAAGCTTACAGATATGTGCAGGAAGGCATCTAAGAACTGTCAGCTTGATATTGTTATCATAACTATGAACAAGAATTTAGATTATAGTCCTATGGATAATTATCTTCGTTCAATACTTGAAGAACAGTATGGTTATGAGGAAACAGGAACTGACTGCGAGGCTGTTGTATATGGAATAGATATGACTTCAAGAGCAGACAGAATTGTAACATCAGGAAGAGCAAGGAGCAGCATTTCACAGTCAAGTCTGGATTCAATCAGGGAAAGTGCGGAGGATAAGCTTGCTGAAGGCGATTATTATGCAGGCTGTAAGAAATACATAAACGGAATTGAGAGAAAGCTTAATGTAAATATGTTATCAAGACTTACATATTATATGCCAGTTAAGATTTTAATCTCACTTGTGGCAGCAGTTATTGCAGTATTGGCAATGATGAGCAGTGCCAGGTCAAAGATGACAGTGAACAGTACAGAATATACTAAGAACCACGGATATAAGATGAATGACAGAAGAGATGTATTTATCAATACAACAATTACTAAAAGACATATTGAAAAGAGCAGTTCAAGTGGTGGAAGCTCTGGCGGCGGTAACTCTGGAAGTTCAGGCGGACACTTCTAAGAAGATATATATTTAAAAAGTGTATAAGACCTATAGGATAAAATAAGGTTATGTAAATTTTTTATATAGGTCGGATTTTAAAATAAGCCCGGTATGATTAAAGCAATCATATTTATGATTGTGATTAAGCATACCGGGCTTTTATTATACTATTAGAGTGTTTCTGGTTCAGCGTAATCTACACCAAAAGTATCAACAGTAACAGTCTTCATAACCTGAGGAGTTCTAGGTCTGTCACTCCAGTCAGTATCAATTGAAGCAATGCTGTCTAATACATCTTCACCTTCAACAAGTTTACCAAAAGCGGCATACTGACCGTCAAGGTGAGGTGCATCAGCGTGCATAATAAAGAACTGGGAACCAGCTGAATCCGGGTGCTGTGCACGTGCCATAGAAAGGACACCTCTTGAGTGCTTAAGGTTATTTTCAACACCATTGTAGTTGAATTCACCCTTGATTGAGTATCCAGGACCGCCAATGCCTGAGCCTTCTGGGTCGCCGCCCTGAATCATAAATCCGGCGATAACTCTGTGGAAAATAAGTCCGTCATAGAAACCTTTCTTAACAAGACTTATAAAATTGTTTACTGTATTAGGTGCAACGTCTGGATAAAGTTCTGCTTTCATAACGTCGCCATTTTCCATTGTAAATGTTACAATAGGGTTCTGATTAGACATAATTAACCTCCAAAATAATGTGTAATGTGTGGGATAATTACAAGACGAAAGCAAATATGACTAACGGACGTTGTGAGATAAAAATATATTACTGCTGGGCACGCTTGCGCTACTTGAAACCGTAGCGGTACTAAGCGGCTAAAGGACAGTCGCTTAGTGCCGACGGTTTCAAAAGTACCCAGCTTGTAATGTATTTTTATTTCACAGCTGGTTAGTGATAGTGGTCGTTTTGTAATTATCTGTGATAATATTATGTATTGTAATGGGGATTATTGTAAAAGTCAATTGGGAGGATTATACGTGAGTTATGGAAAGAGTGTATATATTTGATTGTGACAGGATTATAGGTGATGAGGAAAAACGGACTATTATAGAGAATATGGAAGGAAAGGCTGAGGTTATTTTTGATAATTCTGAGGGGTATGACAGGGATACGGATATAGTTATAAGTACACGTTGTGTGGGGAATAGAGATGTGGCTGGTATGGAAGTTATTATAAGGGAAGATATTGGAGTTGGGTGTGATTATGTGGGAACTGCACCTTATGTGATATATGAACCAGAGGAGATAGATTATTATTACTGTCAGAAGGTGTATGCAAGAAAAAAGGGGCTTCCAGCATTTATTCTTGAAACAGAGAGGTTTATTGTGAGGGAAGAAAGTCTTGATGACCTTGATGAATTGTACGAATTGTATGACACACTTGCAGATTGTGAGTTTATAGAACCTTTGTATGAATTAGAGAAGGAAAAAGAATTTGTAAGAAATTACATTAATAATATGTATAGATTCTTTGAGTACGGAATGTGGCTGGTATATTCTAAAGATACAGGCAGGCTTGTTGGACGTATGGGAATTGAGAATAGAAGCATTGATGGGGAAAATGTTCAGGAAATAGGTTATCTTACAGGAAAGCCTTATCAGAATATGGGGATAGCATACGAAGTATGCAGTGCAATTATGGAATATGCTAAGGAAGAATTGGGCATAGATAAATTATATTCCTGCATAGATAAGAATAATAAACCGTCAATATCGCTTATACACAAGCTTGGCTTTAAAGTGTATGCACAGGACATTGACGGTATGAATATTTATATATGTGAGTTTAATTAGTTGTTACTATCATCTGACTGATTATCATTTAAAGTAACAGCAGTGTTGTCAACATTGTCATCAATGGCTTTATGTTGTTTAGCCGTTTCTATTTTTTCAGCTTTTTCTTTTTCAGCTTCTCTGGCCCGCTCATCATTAGTGTTCTCTAATGACTTAAATATTCTTGTGAATATGAATGAGTCAACATAAATAATAAGCGGTATAGTTACTATAAATGCAGTAAAATACTTTAAAGAAAAGAGGATAAGTCCGTATGTTGCAATCATCATGATAAATGTCTGTGGCAGGTGATGAACGCATAATATAAGTGAATTCTTAACAATTGTAAATGCTTTATCATCATATCTTGAAAGCACTGCAAATGAATATAAAAGAACACCAGCCCATACAAGAGCACAGCCTGCGATAGCATACATAAAAATAGTACCAGCCATTGAACCAGATGAGAATGCCCAGTAGGCACAGGCCCTTATATCAAAGAATAAAAGTAGTCCGATAACTCCCATGATAAGTTCGACCAATAATCCCTGGACAAAATTAGTCTTAAAAGACTTCCAGAAATCTTTAAACACATAATTTTCTTCATCTTTAACAAGCTTCATTCCAGCATAAAATGCAGCTGTAAGTGAAGCACCTATTGTGATAACAGGGATACAGAATATAACTGTTATTAATCCAAGTATAAGGAAATCACCAGCTTTCGTGAGTCCCCTGAAAAATTTACCATCTAATCCAAAACCACGCATAATATATCTCCATTCTACATTCATAATGAAAGTGACTAAATCAGATTATACTTATATATGTAACAAAAAGCAAAGAATTTTTAATGTATATTTCTTAAATGTTTATAAAAGCTGTTTTTTTAAGCGTTAAGGTATGATAAACTAACAAATGTTGATTAATTAAAGAGTAATTAATAAAAAGCAAAGCCACAGTGTTTCTGGCTGTTTAATGAAATGTAATGTATTAGGAGGCTATATGGCAGAAGGTAATTCTATTAAAGATGAAGTGAAAGAACAGCGTAAGAAGTTCTTAACACTTACGTTTACAGGCAAGCTGCAATATATATGGGAATATTACAGAATTCCAATTGCGGCGGTTATAGCTGTTGTTCTTGTGGTATTGTCATTTATAAATGCTTACAGAAGAAATAATTATGAAGGAGTATGTGATATTGCGGTATGTGACGGCAAGATTACAGGATACGATACAGATGATGATTTATTGACAACAGGTTTTACTAATTATCTTGGAATAGACGGCAAGAAACAGCGTATACATATAGATTACAGCTATACGCTTGAAGAAAAGCTTTTCGACCAGGACCCACAGATAAGCAATGAGAAGATATATGTTTTGTCGCAGACTAATAACCTTGATGGGTATATGTCAGAATATGAAAAGATAGACCACTTCTGTTTTGATACAAGCTGTTTCTTCTATGATTTAACAGAACTTTTTACAGATGAAGAAATGGAGCAATTATCGGATTATATAATATACCATACGCAAAGAGATGGTGAAACCCGTGCAGTAGCAGTAGATTTATCTGATGCACCAAGAATACAGGATACAGACCTTACAATGGAAAGACCTTGCTACGGAATTGTTCAGTCAGCAAGAAATCCAGAAAATGCAGCTGATTTTATCAGATATGTATTTGATATGGAAAGAAAATAAAAATGTAATATTATGAAATGATATATGGAAGGCTTGATATATGAGCCTTCCATTATTTATATATGGAGGGAATAAAGCTTGAATAATAAAGATGGAGAATTAACAGAGGAAGAGTACAGGGAAGTTATAAAATATGGCAGAGGTATGCTGATTAATATAATTATAGGGGTGGTAGCTGCTGTTGTTATTGCAGTGTATATGGGAATGTTAAAAAAAGGAGTGGTATTTTTGATGTTATTATTGCCATTAAGACAATATTGTGGCGGATATCATATGAAAAATCATAATAAATGTATTGTGGCATCAATAATAATATATTTTCTACAGTTAATGTTAATAAAAAATTTGAAAGTTACCATTAGTGTGCAAATTGTTATGCTAATTTTTGCTTTGGTAATTATTTTAATGTTGGCACCTGTCGATAATATAAATAATAAAATGAATTATGAAGAAAAGAACTATTTAAAGAAGAAAATAAGAGTTATTTTAATAATAGAGTTATTTTTATATGCTATTTTTATTGTATTATCAAAAACGGACTACGGATTAATTGTAGTTTTGTGTATTGCTATAGTAGCGGGATTGCTTATATTAGGGAATATAAGTAATAGGATACAGGAAAGAGGGGAGAAATATGATATACAGGATAGGGATATGTGACGATGAACAGTTGACGTGTTCAGAATTGGAGAATTACATTAATGAAATTTTTGAATGTAAAGATGATGAAGCTGAAATATATGTGTGGAACTCAGGTGAAGCGTTGAAAAAGGATATATCTAATGGGGTGAAGATTGATATTTTGTTTCTTGATATAGAGCTTTTGGACAGCAATGGCATTGAACTTGGTAAATATATAAGAAATTATATGAAAAATATGTCAATGAATATTGTATACATATCGTCAATGACAGAATATGCTATGGAATTATTCAAGATACATCCATATGATTTTGTGGTAAAGCCATTTGATAAGAATGAAATTGAGAACTTAATAGATGAAATGTGTGGATATTATAAGCAGGATAACAAGCATTTTAAGTATTGTGTGTATGGAAAAACCAATATGGTTATGATGAGGGATATTAAGTATTTTGAGAGCAGGGGACGGCATATAATTATCAATCTTGTGGATAATCAGTCAATACAATATGTGGGACAATTAAAAAATGAAATAAAAAAGCTGCCATTAAATTTTGTGGAAATTGGCAAATCTTATATTATAAATTTAAAGCATATGAGGGAATGTCACGTCAGTTATGTGGTTATGGATGATGGAAAAGAGCTGGGGATAAGCAGGGCATACCGCAATTATTTTAATGAGAAAATATTAGAATATAATAGCTGATTAATAGAATAAAGCGTGAATATATTTTAGTGAGTTAGAGGGATAAATTATGACATACAATTATATAATATCAGTTTTTGTGGAATTAGTAAGGACAATACTTATTGTACAGTATTTTCAAGTGTTTTTTGATAAGAATAATAGTCTGTGCAAATATCTGGTTAGTGGATTTATGTTTGTTGCAACAGTGCTGGTTTATATTACGTTTAATAACGTAATACTAAATATGATAATAACATTTGTGACAATATTTGCTATTGCCAATGTATATAGCGGTTCTCTAAAAAAGAAATTCTTATTATCGTGTATGAACTTTGGAATATGCTGTGCAATAGACATAATATGTTCTTTTATATTGGGAGTTACGGTAGAAAACAGAAATAACGAAGTTATAGGTATGATTATGTCTTTGTTGATATTTTATGTAGTTATATTGATTATAAAGAAAATATATAATGGCAGAATACAGGATGAATTCGCAGGAAAATGGTATTTTCTGCTTATAATTTCAGCTATGAGTATTGCTTCTGAATATATTTTATCAATTGATAAGGGGATAGCATATATAACGGTAATAGAGATTAGTTTTATAATTTTATTGATAAATGTCATTTTGTATTTCTTCTACCTTTCTATGATAGAACAGTATTCATTACAGCAGGAAATGGAAGCATTAAAGAAGCAAATGGATGTGCATGAGCTGAGAATGCAGAACAATATACAGAATGAACGAAATATAAGAGCGATTAAACACGATATGAAGCATCACATAAGGGAACTTACATATCTTGTGACGGATAATAATTATGCAGAGGTGAAAAAATATCTTAATTCTTTGGAAAATGATGTGTACGATAATACATCATATATCAATTCTGGAAATCAGATAATGGACGGAATAATTAATTATTATATATGTAAATTCAAAGAAAATAAAATCCAATATGAAACAAAGATTGTTGTGCCGGATAAGCTGGATATAAGTTCATATGATTTGAATATTATATTGGGAAATCTTCTGGATAATTCAGTCCAAAGCACGATTTTAACGCAAGCACCAAGCATAAATATACGAATTGAATATAAGATGGGAATATTATACATATATGTTAGTAATTCGTGCTTAGAAAATTCAGTAACCTATAAAAATAATAAAATTATCAGCACCAAGGGAAGTAATCACGGATATGGCATAAGTAATATTGATAAAATTGTAAAGAAATATAATGGAACTTATAAAATAGACTGCATTAATAATGAGTTTAAAAGCAGCATTTTAATACATTTATGTAGCTAATATGTGCAAATTATGTCGAATTATCTACCAAAAACATCGTTGCCCTAAATAAAGGCATATAAAGTGTTATAATCCAGCTTGAGAACAAGATAAAATGACAAAGTCAGTTAAAAAACTTAGAAAAATGTAGGAGGAAGTTCAATGGCAGTAGGCGGAATAGGCAGTTTTAGTGCATTGACTAGTTACAGTGGAGTTAATAGCAGTAAAGCTAATAGTGAGCTGGAATTTGATAAAATCTACCAGCAGAAAACAGATAGTGTAGAGATAAATTCAACAGCAGGAAACAATGACATAATGACAATATATGAAATGTTATGTTCAGAATTTCCAGAAGCTAATTACATATTGGAAGATAGAAGTGATGAAGGAAATCTGTTTTTTAATAATGTTGATACACGAATAGGAAAAGATTTTGGAAATCCAAGTAAAAAGAATGTATTTATAGATGTGGGGGTAATTAAGAAAATACAAGAAGACCCGTCTTATTATTTAGAAGCCAAGTTGGATTTGCAACAAATAATTGAACATTATGATGAGGCACGAACCCACGGTGGTTCAGATTTGCCATATACTACTGGTGAGCTTGATTATGAAAATGGTAGAATACAAGCTGGATGGAGGTATGATAGTAAGTGTTGTCAGGAAGCTGTGGCAAAAGAAGTTAAAAAGCTGGAGAGTCCTAAATTATCAGATGCAATCAATTATGACTATATTAAAGATAAGATGGATACTATGCTGGATGATTTTATGGATAAAGTAACGGAAGGTATAGTAGGAGAAGATAAAGAAGGAAAGTGAATAGTGAACTTTCGAGATTATGAAAAAAGTTTGTAAATTCAAACTTCTATAATAAATAAGAGCTGGAGGTATGCTTTCAGCTCTTATTTATTATAGTCAGGACAGTCCTAAAGAGCATCTTCTCCACGTTCGCCAGTACGAATACGAATGGCATCAGTTACTTCATAGACGAAGATTTTGCCATCGCCATATACACCAGTGTTGATTTCTTCGATAATCTGGTCAATGATTTGTTCGTAGGTTTCATCAGATACAATAGATTCAACCTTTACTTTAGGCAGCAGGTTGCCGCCGAAGTCAACGCCGTTGTATACCTGCTTATGTCCTTTCTGGCTTCCGTAACCCATTATATTAGTAATCATAAGCCCGTGAGCGTTGTTATTGTTAAGAATTACCTTTAAATCGTCAAGTCTTTCTGGACGTATAATTATTTCGAGTTTTTTCATAATTAAGCCTCATTTCTGCGCACGCTTCTAGTGCATAGTGAATTTGTTAAAAATGCATTATTAATATTCATAAAATTAATCTTCATAAAGCTGTTTGCTTGAGCTGTAAACTGTGAAGCAGTAGTATAAAGCACATATTCCAACGAGAGCTTCAACAAGTATTGAATATAAAGAAATTGTTGAACCAAATATCATAAAATGTGCAAATACAGCAGCCGATAAAATAAGCCAGGTCATTTGATAATTACGTGTTACAGCAGATTTCTCCTGAATATTAGATTCCATAATAAGTGCTTCTGTAAAATAATAAGTAAAATAGATTGCAAATATTACAGTTATTCCAAGTGAAATAGTAAGCATTGAGCCAGCGGCTTCCTGCCAGTCAATAAAGTTGATGACTTGTGCGATGACAGAAGCAATAAAGCCGACAATAGCAACAATGCCGGATTTCTTGAATCTGGAGTTACGGTTAATCATTGGAAGTACGCCAATTATAATTAAGAGAAAACCAACGCAGTCATTAGTTACATCAATATTAATATGACCAAATGTTACGTTGAAACGCATAGAAATAATTAATATTCCTACAAGAATTAAAATAATATTTTTTTTGTTCATATTCTGTGTCTTTAAGGAAAAGACATCTCCTTTCGATATAGTCTTTCAATACAATATAATATTTTAGGTAGATTATTTCAATAAAAATTGTATTAAATAACAGATAATGGAAAGCTTGGCAAAGTAAGCTTTCCGTTATTATCAAAAATTGGTTGTTGATATGACACTAAACTGTACTATCTAATGGTATGTAATATAGCAGGAAATATACTATCTTATATACTATAAGTATAGTATGATATACAATAAGCTATATGTCAAATAAAAAAGAAAAGTTAATTTTATGGGGATTTTACAGAGGTTTAACACATAATTTATATAGGGAATAGTTGTTTATTATAAATGTGTGTGCTAGAATGTCAGATAATTATCATAAGCCCTATGTGCTTTAGAAATGGAGATGTGTATGTTAGATTGGAATACTCCAAAGCTTAGTGATAAAGAATGGATAGAAAAGTGCGTAAAAGAGTCACAATATATAGGGAGTGACGCGGCATTTGCCAATATATACCTGTTAAGAAGCAAATATAATATAAAAGTGACATATTATAAGGATTTACTCATAAGATATTATGAGGGGCTTGGCAATAGAAAAGGATATACCTTTCCATTGGGAAGAAAAGATGTGTTATCCGCGCTTTATGCAATAGAGCAGGACGCTAAGCAAATGAACAGACCATTGGAGTTCTGTTTTGTGACAGAGGAACAGAAAGAAATATTAGAGAATACATTTGCAGGCAGGACAGAGAGTTCATCAGATGCAGGCGATTACGATTATATATATGGACAGCCAGAACTTTCACTGCTTAGTGGAAGAACATATCATAAGAAGAAGAACCACGTTTCAAAATTTAAAAGGACATATGAGGATTATATGTTCTGTGAAATAGGAAATGGTAATCTTGATGATGTTATGCTTATAGAAGATGAGTGGTATTATGACCGCTTACAGCAGGACGACACTTCTGCAATGAAGGAATATGAGGCAATAAGGGAAGCAGTTGATAATTTTGAAGAATTATCGCTTTCTGGTGGAATTATTTATGCGAATAATGTTCCTGTGGCTATGACAATAGCATCATATATTAATGATGCTGCGGTCGATATACATTTTGAGAAGGCAGTCGGGGAATATGCTGTTAATGGTGGATTTGCCGCGATTAACCAGATGTATGCTTCAACGCTTAAAGATGTTAAATATATTAACAGGGAAGAAGATATTAACATACCAGGTTTAAGAAAGGCGAAGGAGTCATATCATCCTAAGTTTATGCTTAAAAAATATGGTGTGAGAGTGAAATAAAATGCGTGTAGAATAATATATGCGTAAGAATAAGGAGTAATATACAATATGCTGTCAAAGGTATTATCAAAAGAAACTTGTGCAAAATGCCGTTTTTGCTGTTCGTTTAGAAGGTGCAGTCTTTGGGAAACACCTTTATTTCCTAAAAATGAGTGTGAAAAATTATCAAAGGATAATGAATATGGTGTCAAATCAGATTTTCAGATGCAGGGAGAGTATGGGCAGATGAAGCTTTTACACAAATATTGTACACAGGATAGTGAGGAAGAAGCAGCTTGTGATTACCTTGATGAACATAAGGGATGTATTCTTTCACAAGAGGACAAACCATTTGATTGTAAGATATGGCCTCTTAGAATAATGAGAAAAGGCGACAGGCTTGTAATAGCACTTACACCAACTTGTCCTTCGATAGGAAGAGAGCCGTCAGAGGAGTTAAAAGAGCTTGTGAATAACGGCTTAGGTGAGGTTATATATAATTATGCAAAGGAAAATCCATTTATTATTAAAGAATATAAAGAGGGATTTCCTATAATCATGGGTTAACAAAGTATAAAGCTTGCCCGATATATCAATCGTATGTAGTAAAAAATGATTAGGAAAGGGGTCTGGTTATGACTGTTATAGGAGCAGGAAGTTATAGTATTAAAAGTGTTAATTATAATAATGACATAACTGTTATAAAAGATAATCAGGATACAGACACTAATGTTTCGTCATCCGGCATTAATTCAAAGCTTGATAATGCAGAAGCTGCCAGTGATAAGTCTGTAGATGATGTATATGCAGATGACGAACAGGTTAAGGAAGCTGATAAAACACCAAGACATTCTGATCCTAAGAATTTTACATTTGACTTCAAGAAAGGGAATGAATTCAATCTTGAGGGTGCGACTAGGGATTATGAAGATATTAATGTTAGTAAAGCGCTTACAGATATGAAGAAAGATGAAGTTCTTGAACAATATAAGTTCTTTGTAGATTCTCCAAATCTTGGAACTGACACAGATGGAACGGTACGGATTGTAAGGCGTTAAAGGCGGTATTATATGCTTTTTAAGGCACTTAATTTAATCACAGATAAAAAAATTCAAAATTTTTAAAAAAATTCAAAAAAACACTTGCATTTTGTAAAATGATAGTATATAATTCATTTTGTTGTCACGACAATGGGCTTTCGCCAAGTGGTAAGGCACTGGATTCTGATTCCAGCATTTCGGGGGTTCGAATCCCTCAAGCCCAGCTTGTACCCTCGCATTTATTGCGAGGGTTTTTTGTTTAACAGGAAATTCCTATAGAATTTTTTATTGAATATACTTTCGGGCAGGTTTGCACTGCGGCTGTCAGAAAAGTATTCATCGGGGGTTATAATAATTAAAGGAGGCAGTTATGATACAATTGGGTAAAACACAATGTCTTAATATAATAAAGAAGACTGATTTCGGTGTATATCTTGGGACAGAAGATGATAAGGTGCTTCTTCCAAAGAAGCAGGTGCCTGAAGATATAGAGATAGGAGATGCACTTACGGTATTTGTATACAGGGATTCAAGCGACAGGCTTATAGCTACAACTAACACACCTAAGATTGAGTTAGGCGGACTTGCAAGACTTAAAGTGTCAGAGGTAAGCAGTATAGGTGCATTTCTTGACTGGGGACTTGAGAAGAATTTACTGCTTCCTTACAGGGAACAGACAACACACGTTAATACGGGTGATGAATACCTTGTAGCTTTATATATAGACAGGAGCAACAGACTTGCCGCAACAATGAAGGTAAGCAGATATCTTCAGACTACAGATAAGTATGTAAAGGATAGTGCTGTATCAGGAACTGTTATTGGAATTAAGCCAGAACACGGAATATATGTGGCTATTGATGATAAATACTACGGATTTATAACAAGAAATGAAATGTCAGATAATATCAAAATCGGAGACGTAGTTCACGGAAGAGTTATAAAGGTAAGGGAAGATAATAAAATAACAATAAGTATACATCAGAAAGCTTATATACAGATGGACGAAGATTCAACACTTATCTATAATAAGATAGTTGAGCTTGGTGGAAGCCTTGGATTTACAGATAAAGCAGACCCGGAGGTTATAAAGAAGTATTTTAATATGAGCAAGAATGCTTTTAAGAGAGCAGTAGGAAGACTTTTAAAGCAGGAAAAGGTTGTTATTACAGAGAATTCAATAGTTTTAAAATAATAATAGTTCTAAAACAATATTTCTTGAATAAAGATAACTATTGTTATACAATTTAACCTGATGTGAATGATATATGTGTACATTCAGATTAGATATGCACAGTTACACATCAACTTTTATATATGCGAAGGCATTAGAAGGAGGATAATATGCAGAAAGTTATTAGTACAGACAAAGCTCCAAGTGCAATTGGACCATACTCACAGGCTGTTGAGATTAATGGAATGGTGTATACATCAGGTGTTATTCCGGTTATTCCAGCAACAGGAGAAGTTGCTGAAGGCGGAGTAGAGACTCAGGCAGAACAGGCTTTTAAAAATCTTTGCAATCTTGTAGAAGAGTCAGGTTCAAAGGTTGAGAATATTGTAAAGACAACAGTATTTATTAAAGAAATGAATGATTTTGGAAAGATTAATGAAATCTATAAGAAGTACTTCAAAGAACCATTTCCAGCTCGTTCTTGTGTAGAAGTTGCAAGACTTCCTAAAGATGTATTACTTGAAGTGGAAGCTATCGCATGGAAGTAAAAAAGATTAATTGTTTTATGCCGGTATTGATTGTTTCGTATGTATTTCTTTCATCATTAGTATCATTGCTGATGGTTGTGGCAATTAATCAGCTGGGTATTCATATACCAGGCTGGGTGTCTTACGTTATCAGCGAGACAGTCATTATTGTAATAGGGCTTATATATATTGCTGTTATGGGAATAAGCATAAAGCGAGATATGCAATATCATATAATTGCATTTAAAGATGTAATTGTTTCTGTACTTGCGGGTTATATGATGATACCTATGGTGCTGTTTATTAACAACGTTTCAATGCTTTTTTCAAAGAATTATCTTGAAGCGGCATCACAGACATTGCTTACATATCCATTTGTGGTACAGATTATACTTATGGCAGTTATACCAGCACTTGTTGAAGAATTCATATTCAGAGGCTTGTTTTATGGAACGTATAGAAAATGCGGAGTATTAAAGGGAGCTCTTATGAGTGGCCTTGTGTTTGGGCTATTCCACCTTAATATTAACCAGTTCTGTTATGCGTTTGTCATTGGCGTTGTATTTGCGTTTTTGGTAGAGGCTACAGGTTCTATATGGTCATCAGTGCTTGCACATTTTGCGATTAATACTTATTCAATTACAATTATACAGCTTCTTAAGATTACAGGTACTTATGATACAATGCAGGAAGCGGCTGGTGAAACGGTAGTACAGAGTTCGTCAATTTCTATGTTACTGACACTTGCTATGCTTCTTGGAGTATCGATTGGATTTATGTCGCTTGTGTATCTGTGCATTAAGAAAATGGCACAGCATAATGGAAGATGGGAATATATCGTTAATGATGTGAAATCTTTCAGAGTGCAAGAAAATGCTGCGTCAGAACAGTCAGTTTCTCAGCAGAGGATTATGACAGTTCCGGCAATCATTACAGTTATTGCAGTTGTTATATATATGATTGTAAGTGAAATATTTTAATTGGGAAATTCAATGAGTTAAGATAATTAATAATGAGCATAATTCGTATGCAGAATAATACGCCGTCAGTTATCGATAAAGATAATTGACGGCGTATTATTGGTTTAATGTATCAGATAAAAGGAGTAAGAAATATTCTGTTATATACGAATATCAATATTCTGTCCTAATTCAGGATTAACAGATGCTTCCATCATCTTAGTAAGACTATCTCCTGATGTCTCAAGAGTGTCAAGAGATTGTCTGAGCACAGCAACCTGAACATCATTCACTACATTAATTGTACTTAAGTTAGTAGATAATCCAGCTATGTCCATATATAAATCCTCTCTTCTTTGGAATAATTAATAGATTAATATAATTATAAGCACATAACAGCCATAATGCAAGGGTAAATAGCTGAATATATATAAAGATACTGCAAAAAATAGTAACAGGACAATAAGCAGGGAGGCTGGATAATAAAGATAATAAGACATAGACCAGGAAATATGGATAATGATAATAAAAGAGAATGTTAAAAATATTTATTTAAAATGGATATATATAATCACAGGAACATTTCTTATGGCAATTGCATATAAAAGCATATATGATTCTGCTGGAATGGTTACAGGCGGAATATCAGGAATAAGTATCATAATAAGAAGATTGTCATTAATTGCAAAGGAAAGCTGGAAGTCGGGGTGGTTTCCGCAATCTGGCATACCGATATGGTTCACTAATATTATTCTTGATATTCCTTTATTCATATGGGCATACTGCAAAAAAGGCATAGATTATATTAAAGATACGCTTGCTGCTGATGCACTGCTTACATTTTTTATGGCAGTACTTCCAGCAGATACAAGAGTAGATGTAAGTTATTTAAAGACTGCCATAATTGGAGGCATAATGGCAGGTGTTGGTATTGGAATGGTATTAAGGACTGAGATTACGACGGGGGGAACGGATCTGCTGGCGGGTCTAATTGTTGAAAGAAGCAGATATTTAAGTGTGGTTGTAATTATGAATATAATTGATGCTCTTATAATAATAGCAGGGGCGTTTGTATTTGGAATAAGGGTTACGATGTATGCAATTCTGGCGATTGTTATAACAACTTTTATAGCTGAATTTATTATAGGATGGCATATGAAAGTTAAGAGTTTTGGTGATGTTAGTGAAGATTGATTGAGTAAATTTGTGCAAAATACACATCAATTTAATAATTATGGTAAAAGTGATAAAAAAGCAACTGCGATATTTGGCTAATTACCATATAGCCAAGTACAGGCATTTAGTGTAGAATAAGCAGTATCAGAAAGCGTGTATACGCTTTTTATATTTTAGGAGGAAAGTTTTCAATGGCAAGTTTATCACTTAAAAATGTTTGTAAAGTATATCCTAACGGCTTTGTAGCTGTTAAAGATTTTAACCTTGAAATCGCAGATCAGGAATTTATTATCTTCGTAGGACCATCTGGTTGTGGTAAGTCTACAACTCTTCGTATGATCGCTGGTCTTGAAGAAATCAGTTCTGGTGAATTATGGATCGGAGACAAGCTCGTTAATGATGTAGAGCCTAAGGATAGAGATATCGCTATGGTATTCCAGAATTATGCGTTATATCCACATATGTCAGTATATGACAATATGGCATTTGGTCTTAAGTTAAGAAAGGTACCTAAGGATGAAATAGATAAGTCAGTTCACGAAGCTGCTAAGATTCTTGATATCGAGCATTTACTTGATCGTAAGCCAAAGGCTCTTTCAGGTGGTCAGAGACAGAGAGTTGCTATGGGACGTGCTATCGTTCGTAGTCCTAAGGTATTCCTTATGGATGAGCCTCTTTCAAATCTTGATGCTAAGTTAAGAGTTCAGATGCGTGTTGAGATTTCTAAGCTTCATAAGAGATTACAGACAACAATCATCTACGTTACACATGACCAGACAGAAGCTATGACACTTGGTACAAGAATCGTAGTTCTTAAGGATGGTATTATCCAGCAGGTAGATACACCTCAGAACCTTTACAATACACCTAACAACATCTTCGTTGCTGGTTTCATTGGTTCACCTCAGATGAACCTTATTGATGCTACAGTATCTCAGGAAGGTTCACAGGCAGTTCTTAAGATGAGCGAAGAAGTTACTATCAAACTTCCAGCTGAAAAGAGCAAGAAGCTTATTGATGAGGGCTATGTTGGAAAGACAGTTGTAGTTGGTATCCGTCCAGAAGACGTTAAAGATGATCCAGAATTTATCGCTGCTCATCAGGATACTAAGTTTAAGTCAACAATCAGAGTATATGAATTACTTGGTGCTGAAGTTAACCTTCACTATGAAATTGGTGATGTTACATGTACAGCTAAGGTTAATCCTAGAACAACAGCTCGTCCAGGTGATGAAGTTGAATTCGCTATGGATGTTGCAAGACTTCATGTATTTGATAAGGAAACAGAAATGGTAATTACTCACTAATTACTATACATAATTAGATATTTGTATTATTCAAATATAATTATTTTATAAAATTTAGAGGAAGTGTATAATTTCTATACATTTCCTCTTTTTTTTTTTATCATTTTGCTTTACAATGATATAGTAAATGTCAAAAAGATGCGAAGGAATGGAGTATAATATGATTTCAAATCAGATTTTACAGACAACCGTTGATGGGTTAAAAGAAATATCACGAGTTGATTTATGTGTTATTGATGCAGAGGGCAAGGTTGTAGCTAAGACATTTGATAATGTTGCTGAATGTACAGCAGATGCACTTGTATTTATAGATTCACCAGCAGATAGTCAGGTGGTTAATGGATATCAGTTCTTTAAGGTTGTTGAAGATGGCAATCTTGAGTATATAATATTGGCTAAGGGAACAACTGATGATGTATTTATGTTAGGAAAGCTTGCAGCATTTCAGATACAGAATCTTTTAGTTGCTTATAAGGAAAGATTTGATAAGGATAACTTTATAAAGAATCTTCTTCTTGATAATCTTCTAAGGGTTGATATGTATACAAGAGCTGAGAAGCTTCATATTGATACGGATGTAAAGAGAGTTGTATATATTATTGAGACTAAGCACGAGAAAGATATTAATGCATTAGAGACAATAAGAACTTTATTTGCTTCAAGAACAAGGGATTTTATCACAGCAGTTGACGAGAAGAGTATAATACTTGTCAGAGAGGTTAAGAGTAATGAAACTTACGAAGACCTTGATAAGACAGCAGAAGTTATTATAGATATGTTAAATACAGAGGCTATGAGTTCTGCTCATATTGCTTATGGTACTATTGTTAATGATATAAGAGAAGTATCACGTTCTTACAAGGAAGCTAATATGGCTCTTGATGTAGGCAAGATATTCTATAGTGACAAGAATGTTGTTGCATATAACAGACTTGGTATTGGACGTTTAATATATCAGCTTCCACTTCCACTTTGTCAGATGTTCATAAGAGAGATATTTGACGGAAAGTCACCTGATGATTTAGATGAGGAGACATTATCAACAATTAACAAGTTCTTTGATAACAGCCTTAATGTATCAGAGACATCAAGACAGTTATATATCCACAGAAATACTCTTGTATACAGACTAGATAAGCTTCAGAAGACTACAGGCCTTGATTTGAGAGTGTTTGATGATGCCATAACATTTAAGATTGCACTTATGGTAGTTAAATATATGAAATATATGGAAAGTAAAGATACATACTAATTTGGAGGAATATTAATAATGATTATAATGGAAGATGTTACCAAAACGTATACATCTGGAGTTCCTGCTTTGAACGGAATTAATCTTCACGTTCAGAAAGGAGAATTCGTGTTTATAGTAGGTAAGAGTGGTTCAGGTAAGTCAACTCTTATAAAGCTTCTTCTTAAGGAACTTGACCCAACATCGGGTAAGATATACGTTAATAAAAAGTACCTTAATAAACTTACAAGAAAGAAGTTACCATATCTTAGAAGAGATATCGGTGTTGTATTTCAGGATTTCAGACTTTTACCAGATCGTAATATATACGATAATATTGCATTTGCACAGAAAGTTGTCGAAGCTCCTAATAAGAAGATTAAGAGCAGGGTTCTTGCTATGCTTTCAATGGTAGGACTTCTTGATAAGTATAAGTCATTTCCTAATGAGTTATCAGGTGGTGAACAGCAGAGAGTTGCCATAGCCAGAGCACTGGTTAATAAGCCAGCTATATTATTGTGCGATGAGCCTACAGGTAACCTTGACCCAGCTAATTCTAATGAGATTATGAAGATATTAGATCAGGTTAACAAGCAGGGAACAACAGTACTTGTTGTTACTCATAATATGGAGATAGTTCAGCAGATGAAGAAGAGAACTATTACTATGAGCGAAGGCAAGATTATCAGTGATTTGGAAAAAGGTGGTTATTTCTATGAAGATTAGATCGTTATTTTATCATATTAAAGACGGATTAAAGAACATCTATCGTAATAGATTGTTCTCTCTTGCGTCTATAGCAACAATTACAGCGTGTATATTCCTTTTTGGTGTATTCTATGCACTTGTATCCAATTTTCAGTATATGATTCATAAGGCTGAGAATGAAGTATGCGTAACAGTATTTTTCGATGAAGGACTTACAGACGCAGATATTAAGAAGCTTGGCGATACGATAAGCCAGCGTAATGAAGTGTCAAGAATTCATTATACATCAGCTGATGAAGCGTGGGAGAATTACAAGGCTGAGTATTTTAAAGATTACCCAGAACTTGCAGAAGGTTTCAAGGATGATAATCCTCTTGCTAATTCTTCATCATATGAGATATATCTTAATGAAGCTTCAAGTCAGGCTACACTTGTAACATACCTTGAAAATCTTGATGGTATAAGACAGGTTAACCGTTCAGAGGCAACAGCAAGTGGACTTGCCAGTGCCGCAAGACTTGTTAGTTACATAACAATAGCAATTATAGTTATTCTTCTTGCAGTATCTATATTCCTTATTACTAACACAATTGTAATAGGTATTACTGTCCGTAAAGAAGAGATTTCTATTATGAAGTATATAGGTGCTACAGATGCATTTGTTAATGCACCATTCTTCGTAGAAGGTATTGTAATTGGACTTGTTGGTTCAATTATTCCAATAGTTATTCTTAGATTTGTATATGAGAATATTATTAATTTTGTTATGAATAAGTTCTCGATACTTCAGAATATTCTTGCATTTATGCCGGTTAATGATGTATTCAGAATACTGGTTCCAGTAGGAATTCTTCTTGGTATCGGAATAGGTGCATTAGGAAGCTTCTTTGCTGTAAGAAAGCATGCTAATGTATAGCAGATAATATTAGCCAGACATAGGACTGCTGCATTGAATTATATGATTATGTATTATATATGAAGATTATATTATGTGATTGTATATGATATGTGGAAGTCCTATTTAAAAATAAAAATGGTATCCGACAGTATAGATTGTTATGCTATTGTTAAGCGGCTGTTTGTATGCATTTTATAAATGGTCTGACTGAATGGAGGAGTTGTATGAGGAGAGCATTAGCAAAAAGGCTTATTCCATTGTTGATGGTACTTGTGCTTGTAATACCATATTTTGCAGTGTCATATTATGATGTATATGGAGATGATAAGCAGAATCTCAATGATGCTAACAGCAAGAAAAAAGATTTGCAGAGCCAGTATGAACAGACAGAGAAAATAATTGAAGACTTAAAGGCACAGAACGATGATATGATAGCTTATATTGCCCAGCTTGATGCACAGATGTCCAGTGTTGATGGCGAGCTTAATGAGGTTAATGAGCAGGTTGAGCAGATAGAGGCTGAGATAGCGGATACAGAAGAAAAGCTTGCACAGGCAGAGATAGAGGCAGAAGAACAGTATAGTTCAATGAAGCTTAGAATTCAGTTTATGTATGAACATAATGATGAAACATATTTTGCATTGCTTATGAATTCCCAGAGTATGGGTGATATGCTTAATAAGGCGGAATATATTACAAAAATCTCACAGTATGACAGGGAAATGCTTGAAAAATATAATGCTACTGTTACTTATATAACTGTCGCCAAAGCACAGTTAGAAACGGACAGGGAGACACTTGTAACCAAGCAGGAGGAGCTTGAAGATAAGAGAGCTTCACTTTCACTGCTTGAGTCAACCAAGAAGAGTGAAATGGCTTCATTACAGAAGAATAAGCAGCAGCAGGAGAATTATAAAGCTAAGATAGAAGCTGATATAAAGGCTCAGGACGAATATATTGCCAAGATAGAGGCAGAGATTAAGGCCAAGGAGAATAGTGGAAGTGCCAATGTTGTAAAATATGATGGTGGAAAGTTCAAGTGGCCTACAGAGTCAACAAGGATAACCTCACCTTATGGTGATACAGAGGGCAGAAGCTCTCCGCATAAGGGAATTGATATTGGTGCACTTAACAGAGGCGTTGCGGGTGATGCTATATATGCGGCGTATGATGGTGATGTGGTAATTGCGACATTTAGTTCATCAGCTGGTAATTATATTATGATTAATCATGGTGGTGGATTGTATACAAGATATCTGCATGCTTCAAAGCTTCTTGTCAGTGCAGGAACACATGTAACTAAGGGACAGAAGATAGCACTTATGGGAACAACTGGTGATTCTGACGGAGTTCATCTACATTTTGATGTAAGATATAACGGAAGTTATGTTTCACCTTGGAACTACTTAAGCAAATAAATATTAATAAATGCAGAGGCATATAGGTATGGACAATCAAAATAACAACATTTATTCAAATGATAATGTCAATAGTGATGATTTTAATGCTGGTGATAACATTAATGTAATTAATAATGTTAATGCAGATAATGACATTAATGCCGGAAACAGAATTAATAATAGTGCTTCGGATAATCGTGTAAATATTGGTGATTTGTATGGAATGAATGATTTAAGAAGAAATGCACAGCCGCCAAGAAAGAAGAAATCACAAGGCTTTGCAAGTGGAATGATTATCGGTGCTGTATCAGCATTTATGGCTGTTATACTTCTAATATTAAGTGTGGCAGCAGTGTGTATAGCTAAAGGCTACATTCATATAGGTGTTAATGGAGATGTATATATACAATCTGATGCAGTCACAGATTCAGACGGAATTGGAAGTGAGGTAGAAGGCAAGCTTAATGCAATTGATTCTGTGCTTGAATCCTTTTATTTTGGTGATGTAGATGATGAAACCGCCAAAGATAACATTTACAAGGCGTATCTTAGTTCATATGGTGACAAGTATACCATGTATTATACAGCGGATGAATATAAAGCCTTAAAGGAGTCAACAAATGGCAAGTTCTATGGCATAGGAGCAGTCTGCCAGCTTAGCGGTGAAGGTGGTGTTCTTCTTGTAGATGTATATGATAATGGGGCAGGTTATCAGGCTGGACTCAGGAGTGGCGACAGGGTTGTAAATGTTGATGGCAGGGACATAACAGGTATGGAGCTTTCATCAGCCGTTGCACTTATTAAAGGAGACAAGGGTACATCTGTCACGCTGGAGGTCATTCGTGGAACTGAGCGACTGACATTTTCTGCGGTAAGAGATGCTGTTGAAGCAAAGACAGTGTCATATACACTTCTTGATAATAATATAGGTTATCTTTCGATATCACAGTTTGAGGAGGTAACAACAAAGCAGTTCAAGGCGGCTGTTGAAGATTTGCAGTCACAGGGTATGAAAGGACTTGTAATTGATATAAGAAACAATCCAGGTGGATTGCTTGATACGGTTGTAGGTATGCTTAAATATATGCTTCCTGACGGACTTATTGTGTATACAGAGGATAAGCAGGGCAATAGAAAAGAGTATAAAGGTCAGGATAATGATGAGTTCAATCTGCCACTGGCAGTCATTGTAAATGGCAACAGTGCCAGTGCCTCAGAGATATTTGCAGGTGCTATACAGGATTATGGCAAAGGAACGATAATTGGAACCCAGACATATGGCAAAGGAATTGTGCAGACAGTTAAACCACTTACAGATGGAAGTGCAATAAAGTTCACAATTGCCAAGTATTTTACACCAAAGGGTCAGGATATACACGGAAAAGGTGTTACTCCAGATATGGTAGTGGAATATGATACTGATGCAGATGTTGATACCCAGCTTGATGCGGCAATTAAGAATGTGGAAGCACAGATTAATTAAATATATGCAAATGGAAAATATATAAATTACAGTAAGCCTGATGGCTGATATGCAGATTGGCAGTTTGTTGAAATCTGTTGTGTATCAGCAGTCAGGTAATTTTTATTACAAAATAAAACAAATGTTCTATTTTTAATAGACAAAGGCATTTATTTGTAGTAAAATCAATATATAAGGTAAATACTATTAAATAATATTGTTGTTGACTATTTTACTATAGATTAACGAAGGGAGAATTGTTATGGAATTCAAGTTACACGCTCCTTATAAACCGACAGGAGATCAGCCTCGTGCAATAGAGAAGCTTGTGCAGGGATTTGAAGAGGGTAATCAGTTCGAGACCCTTGTCGGTGTTACAGGCTCTGGTAAGACATTTACTATGGCAAACATTATCCAGCATGTACAGAAGCCTACTCTTATAATCAGTCATAATAAAACATTAGCAGCACAGCTGTACTCTGAGATGAAAGAGTTCTTTCCTGAGAATGCAGTAGAGTATTTTGTTTCTTATTATGATTATTATCAGCCAGAGGCTTATGTGCCACAGAGCGATACTTATATAGCCAAGGATTCTTCGATTAATGACGAGATAGATAAGTTAAGACATTCAGCAACAGCGGCACTGTCTGAAAGAAATGATGTAATCATAGTTGCTTCAGTTTCATGTATATATGGATTAGGTGCACCTATTGATTATAAGAACATGGTTATCTCACTTCGTCCAGGTATGGAAAAAGACAGAGATGAGATGATAAGAAAGCTTATAGATATACAGTATATGCGCAATGACCAGGATTTTAAGCGAGGAACATTCAGGGTAAGGGGAGATGTTGTAGAGATATATCCGTCAGCTTCCAGTGGAGATGCTGTGAGAGTAGAGTTTTTTGGTGATGAGATAGACCGGATAAGCGAGATTGATTCTCTTACCGGTGAGGTTAAATGTAACCTTGACCATGTTGCTATATTTCCTAATTCACATTATGTTGTTGAAAAAGAGAAGATGGAAAAGGCAATTGAGAATATAAAGAAAGAGCTTGCAGAGAGAATAGAGTATTTTAAGAGTGAGGATAAGCTTCTTGAGGCACAGAGAATAGAAGAACGAACGAACTTTGATATAGAGATGATGCAGGAAACAGGCTTCTGTTCAGGTATTGAGAATTATTCAAGACATTTAGCAGGGCTTCCGGCAGGGTGTCCGCCATATACGCTTATGGATTATTTTCCAGATGATTTTATGATAATTGTTGATGAATCACATATAACTATTCCACAGATAAGGGGAATGTATGCAGGCGATCAGGCAAGAAAGACGACACTTGTTGATTATGGCTTCAGGCTTCCATCAGCGAAGGATAACAGACCGCTTAATTTTCAGGAGTTTGAGAGCAAGATATCACAGATGCTTTTCGTATCTGCTACGCCTAGCAGGTATGAGGAAGAACACGAGCTTATGAGGGCAGAGCAGATTATAAGACCTACAGGACTTCTTGATCCAGAGATAACAGTCAGACCAATAGAGGGTCAGATAGATGATCTTATAAGTGAGATTAATAAGGAAGTTGAGAAGAAGAATAAGATACTTGTAACTACACTTACCAAGCGAATGGCAGAGGATCTCACAGATTATCTTAAGGAAGTCGGTATAAGAGTCAAGTATCTTCATGCGGATATTGATACACTAGAGAGACAGAAGATTATAAGGGATATGCGACTTGACGGATTCGATGTGCTTGTTGGCATCAATCTGCTTAGAGAGGGACTTGATATTCCGGAGATAAGTCTTGTGGCTATTCTTGATGCTGATAAAGAGGGCTTCTTAAGAACAGAGACTTCACTTATCCAGACGATAGGACGAGCTGCCAGAAATGCAGAGGGACACGTTATTATGTATGCAGATACTATAACAGAGTCTATGGAAAAGGCTATATCTGAGACGGAAAGACGTAGAAAGATACAGCAGGAGTACAATGAGGCACACGGAATAACCCCTCAGACTATAAAGAAGGCAGTAAGAGATCTTATAAGTATATCTAAGGCAGCAGAAGCAGATAATTCAAATGGAAGGCTTGATGTAGATTATGAATCTATGAGCATTAAAGATCTTGAAAAGGTTAAGAAGCAGATTGAGAAAAATATGCGTAAGGCTGCAGCAGAGCTTGACTTTGAACAGGCGGCTATGCTTCGTGATAAGATGATCGAGATTAATAAGTATATTTATGAGGATAAGAAGTCAGGCAGATAGAATTAATAGCTATTATACCAGGTGAGGCTATAAGTTCAAAAGCAATATTACGCAGTCAGAATTATAAAAAGCAGTTGCTGTTTACAGAAAAAGCATTATGTAATTGAGATGATTAAGGATTAAGAAAGAAGAAATAACGGAGAAAATAGAATATGGAAAAAGGCGATTACAGGAATTATATAAGAATAAGAGGTGCAAGTGAACATAATCTTAAAAATATTGATGTAGATATACCAAGGGACAGTCTTGTAGTACTTACAGGTCTGTCTGGTTCTGGTAAGTCAAGCCTTGCCTTTGATACTATATATGCAGAAGGCCAGAGAAGATATATGGAGTCATTATCTTCATATGCAAGGCAATTCTTAGGACAGATGGAAAAGCCGGCGGTAGAGAGCATAGAAGGACTTTCACCAGCTATTTCCATAGACCAGAAGTCAACTAACAGAAATCCACGTTCAACAGTTGGAACTGTTACAGAGATATATGATTATTTCAGATTATTATATGCAAGAATAGGTACACCACATTGTCCAAAGTGTGGCAAAGTAATCAACAAGCAGACTGTAGACCAGATGGTTGATACTATTATGGAGCTTCCAGAAAGAACAAAGATACAGATATTAGCTCCAGTTGTAAGAGGAAGAAAAGGTGAACATAAGAAGCTTTTTGAACAGGCTAAAAAGAGTGGTTATGTAAGAGTTATTGCTGATGGCAATATGTATGAGCTTACAGATGAGATAAATCTTGATAAGAACAAGAAGCATAATATAGAAATTGTTGTTGACCGTCTTGTAGTCAAAGATGGAATTAATAAAAGACTTACAGACTCAATAGAAACAGCACTTAAGCTTGCAGAGGGACTTATGGCAGTTGACGTTATAGACGGTGAGCCAATTAACTTTTCACAGAGCTTTTCGTGTCCGGATTGTGGCATAAGCATAGATGAGATAGAGCCAAGAAGCTTTTCATTCAATAATCCATTTGGTGCGTGTCCTGATTGTTACGGACTTGGTTATACAATGAATTTTGATGCAGAGCTTCTTATACCAGATGATTCATTAAGCATCGATGAGGGAGCTATAGTTGGTATGGGATGGCAGTCTGTAAAGGATGAGGGCAGCTTTTCAAGGGCTATTATGAGTGCACTTGCAAAGGAATATAACTTCAGTTTATCAACACCATTTAAGGATTATCCAGATGATATTAAGAATATGATTATAAATGGTACTAATGGCAGGAGTGTTAAAGTGCATTACAAAGGCCAGAGAGGCGTTGGAGAATACGATATAGCATTTGAAGGCCTTATCCATAATATGGAGAAAAGATACAGGGAAACTTACTCAGACAGTGCAAAGCAGCAGTATGAGGAATTCATGCGCATAAGACCTTGTAAATCCTGCCACGGACAGAGATTAAAGTCATCATCTCTTGCTGTTACGATAGCAGATAAGAATATATATCAGATTACAGATATGTCTATTGTTAAGTTAAAGAAGTTCTTAGATGAGCTTGAGCTTACAGACAGACAGAAGTTTATCGGTGCAGAGATACTTAAGGAGATTAAGGCAAGAATACAGTTTCTTATGGATGTAGGACTTGATTATCTTTCATTATCAAGAGCTACAGGTACGCTTTCAGGAGGAGAGGCACAGAGAATAAGACTTGCGACACAGATAGGTTCAGGACTTGTTGGTGTGGCTTATATACTTGATGAGCCAAGTATCGGACTTCACCAGAGAGATAACGACAAGCTGCTTGGGACACTTATACATTTGCGTGACCTTGGTAACTCAGTTATTGTGGTTGAACACGATGAAGATACTATGCGTGCCGCAGATTATATTGTTGATATAGGACCGGGTGCCGGACGTAATGGAGGAGAAGTTGTTGCGACAGGAACAGCAGCTGATATTATGGCATGCAAGGATTCACTTACAGGTGCATATCTTAGCGGAAGAATCAGGATTCCAGTGCCGGCGAAGAGAAGAAAGCCGACAGGCTGGATAACTGTTAAGGGTGCAAGGGAGAATAATCTTAAAAATATTGATGTTGATATACCACTTGGAGTATTTACATGTGTAACAGGTGTATCGGGTTCAGGAAAGAGTTCCCTAGTGAATGAAATTCTGTATAAGCACCTTGCTAAGTCTTTAAACCGTGCAAGATGTATCGCTGGTGACCATGATGATATTACAGGAATCGAGCAGCTTGATAAGGTTATAGATATTGACCAGTCGCCAATAGGAAGAACTCCACGTTCTAATCCTGCGACATATACGGGTGTATTTGATATGATAAGGGATCTTTTTGCTTCAACAACAGATGCTAAGGAAAGAGGTTATAACAAAGGACGTTTCAGCTTTAATGTAAAAGGAGGACGTTGTGAGGCTTGTTCCGGAGATGGTATTATCAAGATAGAAATGCATTTCCTGCCTGATGTATATGTTCCTTGTGAAGTGTGTGACGGAAAGCGTTATAACAGAGAAACACTTGAAGTTAAGTATAAGGGAAAGAGCATATATGATGTGCTTGATATGACAGTTGAGGATGCAGTTGATTTCTTTGAAAATGTGCCATCAGTCAGAAGAAAAATAGAAACTCTTAATGACGTTGGACTTTCATACATTAAGTTAGGACAGCCATCTACAGAGCTTTCAGGTGGAGAGGCACAGAGAATAAAGCTTGCTACAGAACTTTCAAAAAGAAGTACAGGAAAGACTATATACATTCTTGATGAGCCTACAACAGGACTTCATTTTGCAGATGTCCACAAGCTTGTTGATATACTTCATAAGCTTGCGGAGGGCGGTAACACTGTTGTTGTTATTGAGCATAATCTTGATGTTATCAAAACAGCCGATTATATTATAGATATGGGACCAGAAGGCGGCGACAGAGGTGGTACAGTTATTGCAAAGGGTACACCAGAAGAGGTTGCCAAGGTTAAGAAGTCTTATACGGGACAGTATGTTAAGAAGTATTTATAAGGATGGTGCAGATGACGGCATTGTGGATGAAAGTTCAATGATAGAAGATGTTAAAAATCTCTAAATTGGCAAATTTGAAAATTGCAGGTGCTGGTCAGTGTTATAAATTATAAAAACATATCTTTTATAGTTACTTTAAATAATATAAAGTGTAAAAATACGACATTTGATTGCTAGGAGAAGAAAAATGGTATCAGGCATTATATTTGATATGGATGGCGTTCTTATAGATTCAGAAAGACAGTCTAATGAGGGCTGGCTATGGGCGGCAGGGCAGCTTGGAGTGGATATGCCCATGTGGCTTATAGACAGCTTTAAGGGTGCTCCGGCAGAGCTTTGCTGCAAGTTCTTTGATGATTATTACAAGGGTGTGATAGATTATTGGGAAGCGAAGGAGCTTAGAACACAGCATGTATACAAGATAAGGGAAACAGAAGGTATTCCTGTTAAAAAGGGCGTAAAGGACATATTTGAATATATAAGAAATAATGGATTAAAGAGTGCAGTTGCTACATCAACAAGGCGTGAAAGTGCTGAGAAAACACTTCATGAAATAGGAGTGTGGGATTATCTTGATGCGGTTGTATATGGAGATGAAGTCGAACATGGAAAGCCAGAACCAGATATATTCCTTCGTGCGGCTAAGGCAATAGGCGTAAATCCGTCAGAGGCAGTAGTAGTTGAGGACAGCATTAATGGCATTAAGGCTGGCTATGCGGCAGATATGAGAGTTGTTCATATTCCCGATACAATAGCAATAGATGATGATATCAGGAAGCTTACATATATGGTATGTGCTGACCTTAATGGACTTATTGATGTTGTGGAAAGTATTAACAAACCAGTTATTAACAGGGAAAATGTTATCAATGCATTTGCAGAGTATGTAAGAAATTACGACCCATCAGATGAAAAGATAAAGCTTAAGATAGATCATACCTACAGAGTAGCAGGGCTGTGTCAAAGAATTGCAGAATCATTAGGCTTAAGTGAACCGGATGTGGACATTGCGTGGCTTCTTGGAATGTTACACGACATAGGAAGATTTGAGCAGATAAGGCGTTTCGGTACATTTAATGATGTCCAGTCAGTAGACCACGCAGAATTCGGGGCAGATCTGCTGTTTAAGGAAGGTCTTATAAGGAAGTTTGCAGAAGGGTATTATGAAGAATGTGAGCTTGCACGTTCAGGGAATGAAGAAGCTGAGCAGATGATAAAAAATAATGAGCACCACAATAAAGATACAGGACTTCTTGAAATGGCAATAAGACAGCATAATAAGTATCGTGTAAAAGAAGACCTCACCGAAAGACAGCGTATGTTTTGTGATATATTGCGTGATGCAGATAAGGTTGACATATTTAAGGTAAATGCAGATATTCCTATGGAGATTATATATGATGTAACAACAGAGGAACTTAAGAATGGAGTTATAACCAAAGAGGTGCTTGAGAGCTTTTATAAGAAGGAAACAGTACTTAAAAGTGTAAGAAGGAGTGCAGTTGACCATATAGTAGGGTATATATCACTGCTTTTTGAACTTGTGTATAAAGAAAGTTATAGACAGGCCAGGGAACAAGGTTATGTATATAAACTGCTGGATTTTAAGTCTGATGTACCTGAGGTTAATGCAGAATTTGACGATATGAGGAAATATGTAGACGAGTTCCTTATGGAAATATAAAGCTGTATAAATCTGAAATTAAGCGGTATAAGCATACAACAGATTAATAATAGGAGGTTGTGTTGTATGGATTGTAATAAAGATTGAAGAATATGCTTGTCATTATACCACTTGTTTACTATAATAAATGTATATATGAGTTGTAGATGTGTTATATATACTGATATATACTTTAAAAGCAATGGAAAGAAATATAAAACAATAAAAGCTGTAAATTGATATAAAAAATTGTTATGTAAAATATCTAATTAATATATGTGTGTTATATGTATATATTATAATATTATATATGTATATGTATATGTATATGTATATGTATATGTATATGTTATATATGCGTATGTTATATATGTGTATATTATATATGTGTATGTTATATATGTGCATATTATTTATATATGCACATTGTGTCAGGATATTTTTTATGATTGGCTGATTAAAGTATAGAAATGCATATAAAATATATCTTCAACGCAAACTTATGATTAGGAAAGGGACAATATGAATCAGGAAAAGGTTATAGTTATTGACTTTGGCGGACAGTACAATCAGTTAGTTGCACGTCGTGTCCGTGAATGTAACGTATATTGTGAGATATATTCTTACAAAACACCTCTTGAGCAGATTAAGGCGATGAACCCTAAAGGAATTATCCTTACAGGTGGTCCGAATAGCTGCTATGAAGAAGGTTCACCTACTTGTACTAAAGAGCTTTTTGAACTTGGTGTTCCAGTGCTTGGATTATGTTATGGTGCTCAGCTTATGCAGCACGTTCTTGGCGGCAAGGTTGAGAAAGCTCCAGTAAGAGAGTATGGAAAGACAGAGACATTTGTTGATAAGAGCAGTGCTTTATTTGGAGATGTTTCAGAAAAGACTATCGTGTGGATGAGCCATTTTGACTACATTTCACAGGTTGCTCCAGGATTTAAGATAATTGCACATACAGCAGACTGTCCAGTGGCAGCAGCAGAGTGTTCAGAAAAGAACCTCTATGCAATCCAGTTCCATCCAGAAGTTCTTCATACACAGGAAGGTACAAAGATGCTTCACAACTTTGTGCGTGGAGTATGCGGATGTGCTGGAACCTGGAAAATGGATGCATTTGTAGAGAATACTATTAAGGAAATACGTGAAAAGGTTGGCGATGGTAAGGTATTACTTGCACTTTCTGGTGGAGTTGATTCATCAGTGGCAGCAGGTCTTCTTTCAAGAGCTATTGGAAAGCAGCTTACATGCGTATTCGTAGACCATGGTCTTCTTCGTAAGAACGAGGGCGATGAGGTTGAAAGTGTATTCGGTCCAGAAGGACAGTTTGACCTTAACTTTATAAGGGTAAATGCACAGGAAAGATATTACTCTAAGCTTGCAGGTGTTACTGAACCAGAGGCTAAGAGAAAGATAATCGGTGAAGAGTTCATTCGTGTGTTTGAGGAAGAAGCCAAGAAGATTGGTGCAGTTGACTTCCTTGCACAGGGAACTATATATCCAGACGTTGTAGAGAGTGGACTTGGCGGTGAATCAGCGGTAATCAAGTCACATCACAATGTAGGTGGTCTTCCAGATTTCGTTGATTTTAAGGAGATTATTGAGCCACTCCGTGATTTGTTCAAGGATGAAGTACGTAAGGCTGGTCTTGAACTTGGCATACCAGAACATCTTGTGTTCCGTCAGCCATTCCCAGGTCCAGGACTTGGAATAAGAATTATCGGCGAAGTAACAGGCGACAAGGTTCGTATCGTACAGGATGCCGATTACATCTACCGTGAAGAAGTAGACAAGGCAGTAGAAGCCTACAAGAAAGAAAATGGCAAGGCACCAGCCTGGATGCCAAACCAGTACTTTGCAGCCCTCACTAATATGCGTTCAGTTGGTGTTATGGGTGATGAAAGAACTTATGACTACGCAGTTGCACTTCGTGCAGTCAATACAATTGACTTTATGACAGCCGAAAGTGCCGAGATACCATTTGAGGTACTCCAGACAGTTATGAGTAGAATTATAAACGAGGTGCGTGGGGTTAATAGGGTATTCTATGACCTGACTAGTAAGCCACCGGGAACGATTGAGTTTGAATAATATAAAAATAGCGGGAAGCCTTATAAATCATGGCTTCCCGTTTTCTGTGCTTGCAAAATGCTTGCAGTTTCTTGATATAATTAAATAGTAGAATAAGGAATATATCTATAGAAATAAGGTCTTGAAGGTGAATGAAAAATCATTTTCGAGACTTTTTTATTATTAGAAATAAATGAACGTAAAAAATATTTCAAATCAATACTTGACATAATATGTATGACGTGATATTTTATAACTATAAAGGCGGAACGTCATATATATTTCGACATTAATGATGAAATGAACTGTACAAGATGATGTAAAGGAGGTATAATGATAAAAGATTAATTTGTGTGATTTGAAACTATTAAAGGATAGATATTTAGTATGACTTGGAGGAAACAGGTATGACATTAGAAAATATAGCAAGTGTAACAGCAGGACAGATTATGACAAGGGTGACAGCTGATAAAGATGCTGGCAATCAGGTTGTAGAAAATGTGAAAGTATTAGTTCCTAAAGCGATTGTATCGGGTGTAATTGTAAAAGAGGATTTAGGCAAAGCAGAACTTGGTAAGCAGATTGATGAAGAAAAATACACGCATGAAGGGGATGTGGTAATAAAGCTTTCAACTCCATACGACGCAGCATATGTTAATGAAGAAAATGCAGGGATTGCCATTCCATCATTTTGCGCAGCGATTAGAATTACAGATAATGATAAGATGGATGCTATGTATTTGACAGCATTTCTTAACTCGTCATATGTAAGAGACGAGCTTACTGCAAAGGTTGTAGGTTCAGCAAGACCAATGATTAAGATTACTGATATTAGGGCATTGGAAGTACCTGAACTTAATATGAAGGATATGCAGGATATAGGAAAAGCATTTGTACTTAGTGGATTAAAGAAAGCTACTCTTCAGGAAATGATAGATAATGAAACAAAATTGATGGAAAATGTTGTATTAGCAAGCATAAAGGAGGGTATTGGCAATGAAGATTAAAAAGATAGAAAATCTATGGGTTGCTGCAAATAAATTACGTGGAGCATTTGAGATAACAGAATTACATAAAGTGATGCTTTATGGATTATTATTTAAATATCTTGAGTTGAAGAAGGAAAAATTCAGTTCTTATGATGAAAAGTTTTCTCTTGGATATTTATCACTGACTTATGGAAAACTTATAGACTCTAAAGGCTTATTAGAATATGTAAGTGCGGTTGAAAAAGAGTTTAGAATAGAAGAAGGTGTGTTGAGAGAATCTTTTGATTCAGCTATTGAGAAGGCGGATGCTGAAAATGTGAGAATTATTTTTGAAGAAGTTAATAATTTGAATTTTGAAGATGAGACAGAAATCTATAATATTGCAAAAATAATATTGGATAGAATGATTGCAAGTGGTGGAGGACGAGGAAGCGGAGAGTATTGTAGAGCTGAATCATTACCCAAGATTGCAGAAACACTTATTGAAGTAGAAGATGATATGTCAGTATATGATGCATGCTGCGGAACGGGTATTTTAGTAAATTCTGTAGCAAATGGTAAAGGAAGGGTTTTTGCTCAAGATATTAATGTTTCAATTATAGGAATTGCTGCTATTATGACAATTCTAAGTGGTAATAAAATTGGAGCCGTTAAATGTGCGGATTCCTTATATAATCCGATAGAGCAGAATGAAAAGTATGATAGAATTATACTTGAGCCTCCTTTTGGTGGAAGATATAGTAAAGAGTATATAATGAATATACCATCTGATAATTGCATGTATGAACATACTAGCGATTCACGATACCTTTTTATTAGACATGCATTAGCTTCATTAAAGGATGATGGAATTGCTGCTATACTTGTTCCAATGGGAGCATTATTTAGTTCAGGCAGTACAGGTAGTATCAGACAAAAACTGGTAGATGATAATTATATTGAAGCTATTATTGAATTTCCTAAAAATATGCTGTTCCCATACGCATCTGTTGCAACAGCTTTGGTTATATTGAAGAAAAATAAAGTGAATGACGATATTATAATGATAAATTCCAAAGATTTTTTTATGAAGATAATAAAGGGTTTTACCATAACAGACGAAAATGTTCAACGCATTAATGAAATATATCGAAATCGTGAAGTTATTGAGGGAGTATCAAATACTATCACGAAAGAAATCGCAGCAGAAAATGGATATAACTTATGTACAACGCAGTATGTTACACTTAAAGCAAGTGAAGGAATTGTTGTAGAAGATAACAGAAAGTTTATTGAAAACTATGAGGAACTACTACAGAAACTGAGAAATATTGATAAGGAGCTTGATGAAGTACGTAGTCGATTTGTAAAGGAGGCTTGATTATGAGTAATTTTCAATTCTTGGAATCACATTGGACAGACCTTGCCAAACTTGGCGATTTATCAGAAAAGTATGTATATTCTGATCCTAATACATCCATTATCAAGCAGGGAATGTTATCAGAAGTAATGGTAAAGTATATGCTTGCATATGACGGCATAGCAGAGCCGGCATATGATAATACACATGCCAACAGAATCAGAATACTTAAGAATAATGATTTGTTACCAAGAGAGATTGATAACACTTTGTATATTCTTAGAAAATCCAGAAATGATGCCGCTCATAATGCTGCTGATGAAGGTGAAAAAGCTCTTAATAATTTGCAGTTAATGTATGAATTATGCGTATGGTATATGCAGACATATGGTGATTATAATTATGAGCCGACAGGGTATGTACAGCCAGTTGATATGACTGTATGTTTAGCTGACCTTGAAAAAGAAAATGCAGAACTGGAAGAACGCAACCAACAATTATTGATTGAAATTGAGCAAATACAGAAAAATGGTAGGGCGGACAGTAAACGTAGAACTGTAGCGTACCAGAAGGCACTTAACGTGCATTTGTCAGAAGCACAGACAAGAGAACTTATTGATGAGCAGCTCCGAAAGGTCGGATGGGAAGCTAATACAACGGAACTTCGATATTCTAATGGTACAAGACCAACTAAGGGAAAGAATCTTGCTATTGCAGAATGGCCTACCGATTCCAATACAGGAAATAATGGCTATGCAGACTATGCTTTATTTATAGGGGAAAAGCTTGTAGGTATAGTGGAAGCAAAGAAGAAGCATACAAATATTTCATCAGTGTTAGATGGTCAGTGCAAGGATTATGCAAAGATGATTAAGTCAGAACATCAGAAGTATGTAATTAATAGATTTGGTGCATATATGGTTCCATTTCTTTATGCTACCAATGGCAGACCATATATTAAGCAGTATGAACAGATGTCAGGAATATGGTGCTTGGATGTCAGAGAACCATTTAACGCACCAAAAGCGTTATCTGGATGGTCAACACCAGAAGGTATTGAGCAGGCACTGGAAAAAGATATTGTAGAGGCTGATAAGAAGTTAGCTGCTACAGGATATGAGGTATTGCAGGACCCTGATGGTTTAAATCTTCGTTATTATCAGATAGAAGCGATTCAGGCTGCCGAAAAAGCAATAGCAGAACATAAGCAGACAGCACTTCTTGCAATGGCTACGGGAACAGGTAAGACAAGGACTGTGCTTGGAATGATTTATAGATTTCTTGATGCTGGGAGATTTAAGAGAATCCTGTATCTTGTCGATAGAACATCACTCGGTGATCAGACTATGGATACATTCAAAGAGGTTAAGCTTAAAGAATTACTTACTTTGAATCAGATGTATGATGTGAAGTCTTTAGAAGATAAAGAATTTGAGAAGGACACCAGGGTGCATATTGCTACTGTTCAGAGTCTTGTGAAACGTATTATGTACAATGAGTCAGATAAAAGTCTTGGAGTATCAGATTATGACATGGTCATCGTAGATGAAGCGCACAGGGGCTATATTTTGGACAAAGAAATGGGAGATGATGAGATACTGTATCGTGACCAGAATGACTTCCGAAGTAAGTACAGGGCGGTAATTGATTATTTTGATGCAGTAAAAATTGCACTTACAGCAACGCCAGCTCTTCATACAACAGAGATATTTGGAAAGCCTGTATATTCATATGATTATCGTACAGCAGTCATCGATGGATTTCTGGTTGACCATGATGCACCGCATATTATCAAAACAAAGTTATCAGAAGAGGGAATCAGTTTTGAGAAAGGTTCAACAGTACCGATATATGATCCTGTTACAAATGAAATTACAAACAGTTCAGAATTGGAAGATGACCTGAAATTTGAAGTTGAAGATTTTAATAGGCGAGTGGTTGACAAAAGCTTTAATGAGACAGTCTTACAGGAAATTGCAAAGGATATTGATCCTAACGAAAAAGGGAAAACTCTTATCTTTGCAGTAGATGATGCTCATGCAGATATGATTACTCAGATATTAAAAGATTACTACACGAATCTTGGAATCTCTGAGGAAGCGGTAATGAAGATTACCGGATCAATTGAAAATGGTAATCCTGTAAAGATAAAGGAAGCCATTCGGAGATTTAAGAATGAAACATATCCTAATATCGTTGTTACAGTAGATTTATTGACAACAGGTATTGATGTAGAGGAGATAGAGAATCTTGTATTCATGAGAAGAATCCGTTCAAGAATCTTGTTTGAACAGATGCTTGGTAGAGCTACCAGATTATGTCCTGAAATAGGAAAGACACATTTTGAGATATATGATGCAGTAGGTGTCTATAATGCGTTAGAACCTGTTTCCACAATGAAACCAGTAGTAGCCAATCCAGCAACTACATTTGATGATTTAATTGATGGTATTGATTCATTAGATACCGACAGGGCAAGGAAAAACCAGATTGACCTTATCGTTGCCAAAATGCGTAGGAATAAATCACAGATGAGTGATGAATACAGAGCACGATTTGAGCAGATAACTGGAGGTTTGACGCCAGAGAAATTTATAGAGAAAATTCATAGTATGTCGGTCGATAAGGCAATTGAAACTGTAAAGAATAACAGGCAGGCGTTTGAATATGTCAAGAGAATGCCAAAGGAAAGAGAAAAGTTCATAAGTGATGAGCCAGACGAGCTTCGTAGTCATACCAGAGGATATGGTGATGCTACAAGGCCAGAGGACTATCTAAAAGAATTTAGAGATTTTATAGATAATAATATCAATGAGATAGCAGCTTTGAATATAGTTGCTACACGTCCGAAGGAATTAACAAGACAGTCACTAAAGGATTTGAAGATTATCCTTGATGGAAAGCATTTCAACGAGACTATGCTGCAGACAGCATGGAAAGAAATGACAAATGAAGATATTGCAGCAGATATCATAAGCTTTATTCGTCAGCGAAGCATTGGAGATGCTTTGATTAGTAAAGATGACCGTATACATAACGCCATTGTAAAGACAAAGGCTAATCATCCGGAGCTTAGCAAAATTCAGTTAGGATGGTTGGATAGGATTGAAGCCCAGCTTCTTAAGGAAGTAGTGCTCAACAGAGAGACTTTTGATTCGGATGCATTTAAGAACAAAGGTGGTTATAATGCGGTAAACAAGGCATTTGGGCAGAAATTAGATGAGTTCATTGATGAAATCAATGGATATATGTATTCAGCATAAATTACAAGGAGAAAATGATAGATGACAAATCAGGAAATAGTAGCAAAGTTGTGGAATCTCTGTAATGTTCTTAGAGATGATGGTATTACATATCACCAGTATGTTACAGAACTTACTTACATCTTGTTTTTGAAGATGGCAAAGGAAACAGGAACCGAGGATAAGATTCCAGAGAAATACCGCTGGGATAGATTAGCAGAAAAAGATGGACTTGCGTTGAAAAAATTCTACGAGGACTTGCTTCGTGAGCTGGGCGAAAAAGGTACAGGTCGTATTCAGGAAATTTATTCAGGGGCAAGAAGTAATATTGAAGAGCCAGCAAACTTAAAGAAAATCATTACAAACATCAATGACCTTGACTGGTATTCTGCAAAAGAAGAAGGACTTGGAAATCTTTACGAGGGATTATTAGAGAAAAATGCAAATGAGAAAAAGTCAGGAGCAGGTCAGTATTTTACTCCGAGAGTACTGATTGATATAATGACAGAATTAATAGCACCTCAGCCGGGAGAAAGATGTAACGATCCTGCATGTGGTACATTTGGGTTTATGATAGCGGCGGATGCATATGTAAAGGCACATACAGATGACCTATTTTCTTTAACTTCAGAACAGCAGGCATTTCAGAAGAATGAGGCATTTACAGGGGCAGAACTTGTACATGAGACTCATAGGCTGGCTCTGATGAATGCAATGCTTCACGATATTGATGGTAAGATATATCTGTGTGATACCTTATCAAATCAGGGGAAACAGATGAACGGATTTGATGTTGTTCTTACAAATCCCCCTTTTGGAACAAAAAAGGGTGGAGAGCGTGCAAACAGAGATGATTTTACATTCCAGACAAGCAATAAGCAGCTTAACTTCTTGCAGCATATTTATCGCTCTCTTAAAGCAGATGGCAAGGCAAGAGCTGCTGTCGTATTGCCGGATAATGTGTTATTTGCTGATGGAGAAGGTGAGAGAATTCGCGAGGATCTTATGAATAAGTGTAATCTCCATACTGTACTTAGACTTCCAACTGGAATATTTTATGCACAGGGTGTAAAGACAAACGTTCTTTTCTTTACCAGAGGAACAACTGATAAGGATAACACTAAGGAAGTGTGGTTCTATGATTTAAGAACCAATATGCCTTCATTTGGTAAGACAAATCCATTAAAGGCGGAGCATTTTGATGACTTTAAGGCTGCATATACAGCAGAGGATAGAAAGAGTGTGTCCGATGAGAGATGGAGCTGTTACACATATGATCAGATATCAGAGGAAGGGAAGAATCATAGCCTTGATCTCGGATTGATTAAGGATGATTCTGTACTTGATTATGATGATTTGCCAGACCCTATTGAATCGGGGGAAGAATGTATTGCTCAGCTTGAGGAAGCAGTTGATTTGCTTATGAGTGTGGTAAAAGAGCTTAAGGCGTTGGAAGGAGCTGAGTGATATGGCGAAGGCGAAGAGCAAGAAGATTACATTGGAAAAGGTGTTGGTGCCATTGGAGGAACAGCCATATGAGGTGCCGGAGAATTGGTGTTGGACTAAAATAGGTGTTTTAGTAGATTTGCATAGGGGCGTTTCATATAAGAAAACAGATGCTCATGATGTTAGGAAAGAGGGGGAGTGTTTAATTCTCAGAGGTGGAAATATTGGTGAAGGATATATAGATACGGAAAATGATAATATATATGTATCAAAGGAGTTGGTTAATGAAAATCAATTCGTGCGTAAAAATGATATTATAATTGTAGCTTCAACTGGAAGCGTTAAAGTTATTGGTAGAGCTGGTGTTTCTCAATATGATTATGATGATGTTGCATTTGGTGCATTTTTAATGTTGATACGCCCTAAAGAAATGATTAATTCTCGATATATTGATTACTATTTTCAGGGAAATGAATATCGCAATCGCATAAGAGGTTTAGCGAGTGGAGTAAATATAAATAATATTAAAACAGAATATATCATGGATACCATTATTCCATTTCCTACATTAGCCGAGCAACAACGAATTGTAGAACAAATTGAGCGTTTGTTTGCAAAGTTAGATGAAGCTTCTGAAAAAGCAGAAATAGCTTTAAATAATTCATATGACCGAAAAAACGCTATTTTAGAATTGGCTTATAGTGGAAAATTAACTCAAAAATGGAGAAAAAACAATCATTATATCAATAATGTGTTGGATGAGATTAGAAAGTATTCATTAACACTTGCTAAAAAGGAACAAAGGAATATCGAGAAATGTCAGAAGACAATAGAAGAAATTGTTTTGGAGGATGGAACAGTTTGGCATGAAACTCAAATAGGATCCGTAGGTGTAGTAACCAATGGTAGTACTCCATCAAGAAAATGTGACGAATATTGGAATGGTAACATTCCATGGGTTAGTTCAGGAGAAGTGCGTAATAATATTATTTCTTATACAAGAGAGCAAATAACTGAATTGGGATTTGTAAATTCTTCGGTAAAGAAACTTCCAAAGGGTACCGTGTTAATTGCTATGATTGGAGAAGGAAAAACAAGAGGACAAAGTTCGGTTTTAGATATTGAGGCAACAACAAACCAAAATGTAGCAGCAATTGTGATTGAACATGGCTATATTAATCCTAAATTTTTGTGGTATTGGCTTCAAAAAGAATACAAAAAAAATCGGGAAAAAGGAGCAGGATCAGGTCCACAAGCATTGAATTGTCAAAGAGTAAGAGAGTTAAAATTTATAGTTCCATCAATAGAAGAACAGAATGAAATAGTAAATGTTCTTGAAAGACTAATGGAACAGGAAGAGCAAGCTACATTATCCATAGAAAGAGTTTTAGAACAAGTGGTGAATATTAAAAAAAGCATTTTGTCAAAAGCTTTTCGTGGCGAACTAGGAACAAATAATCTAAAGGAAGAATCGTCTATCGAATTATTAAAAAGAATTATTGAAGACAACTAATGATATGCGAGGTGGTTACATGGCTACATATATAGCAGACCGATATAGGTTAAAGAAAAAAGATATTGGTGGCGGGAATATGGCTTCTATCCTATTGTGTGAGGATACTGATGTTGAAGATGATGATGTGGATAGTTCTGTCATTATAAAGATGTTTAATAAACCGAATATTGGTGATGAAGATTTGCAGAAACAAGTCTTTAATCGTGAAGTAGAGTCGTTAGACAAGCTAAACCATAAGAATATTGTCCGCATTCTAGATAGAGGTTTTGACGAAGGTTTTCAGGCTTTCTTTATCGTACTTGAATACATTCAGGGACAAAATTTTCAGGAAGCATTTGAGAATATTTGCAGATATGAATATGCTCAAAAACTGGAATTGATGGAGCAGGTTGTTGAAGGTATTGAGTATCTTCATAAGAAGAACATTGTTCATCGTGACCTGAAGCCTTCTAATCTTATGTTTGATAAAGATGGAATTGTGAAGATTATTGATTTTGGTATCAGTAAATTACAGGATACATTTTATAGTGATTATACATTGGCTGCATTTGCGACAAAGAATTATAGTTCTCCAGAGCAGATGTCAGGTAAAACGATAACTTATCAGAGTGATATATATTCACTTGGATTAATTTTCTATGAGATATTTACCTGTACCCATATTACGACTCGTGAATCAATGGATGTTAGTATGATTCCACAGGGTATGCAGAATATTCTTGTGAAGATGACTAAGGAAGAACCGAATTTACGATATGGAACTATTTCAGAACTTAAACGAGATGTTGAAAAAGAAAGAAGTTTACTTGTTCAGGAAAGATATATCAGTTTGGGTTTTACTAATATCGTCACAAAGAGATTAGCAGCATCGGGTTATATCGAAAAGGAAGAAACTACATTAGCATTAAAGATTCTTGAAGAAGAATACGCTGGAAAGTGTTATATGTGGCCTGCAAAGAACAAAGATGGCTTGTTCGAAGGTACATATAAACTATATGGGCAGAGATTCATTTCTTTTCTTAAAATTGATCAGCGAGATGATAAACGATTTACAGTAATCAGTATTGCATTTGTTCAACCAGATAGATTGATTACACAAAAGGAAATAGCATACGAGATTCCTTATGGTGTACAAGTTGGAAGCGGTGCAAGAATTCATTATAAGGCAGAGATAAATGCACAGATATTGAGCGAAGAGGTATTGAATCACGAAGCAAATTATATTAGTCATCGTGATGAAGATATGCATCAGAAGGATATTACAGGAAAATGGAAGAATATTCTTGAGTTAGAAAGGAAACAAATAAGTCAGGAAAAATCCACATTAACATATTACAATTTGAAAATAAACGAAGAGGATGCTTCGTTAGAAATACAGATTAATACGGGTAGAGCCTATGAGTTGAATTATACCTCTGATGACATGCTTCAAATGACAACAAAAAAGAATATCCATCATTACATTGATGTTGGACACATGAGAGAGTTTTCGGACGGGCGAATGATAATCGACATGACTCCACAAGTTGATTATTCGAATATTGCTTCTTCTGGTGAAATCTCTATCAGTATGAGAATGGCGGAGATTGCTCTTGAAAGACAATGTAAGGCATTAAAGAGTATTCAGTATAAGGAAAATGTTAATCCTGAAATAAGTGAAATAATCTTTAATCCTGTTATAGCTACGTCCAAGAATAATCTTATGCTCACAGAAGCAGATTGTGAATCAAAAGAGATTGATAGGTCCAAGTTAATAAGTCTTGAGAAAGCATTATCTGTGGATAATATGTTTCTTTTACAGGGACCTCCTGGTACAGGAAAAACCACGTTTATTTCAGAACTTGTGTATCAGATTTTGTATGGTAACGATAAATATAGAGGTAATCCTGATGCGAAGATATTAATTGCATCACAGTCGCACGTGGCGGTTGACCATTCACTAGCAAAGATAAAAAAACTTATTCCTGATATAAAGATGATACGTATCGGTATTTTGGATAAATTATCAGAATCATCAAGGGAATATACACTTGATATTTTCTGTAGAGAATGGACACAAAAAGTTATTGAGAACTGTAAGGAAGCACTTGCTAAATATAAGCAGGAAATTGGAATCGATGAATCTTTACAGGAAAAGAATAGTATTATTACCGAAATCGAAAGCATAACTCAGGAAATCTTAGAATTAATTGATGAACTTGAAAAAGTTGAAACTGAGCTTGAAAGGGTTAATGTATTAGATTCTAAGTGGCAGTTTGTTAATGAAAAGATAGCGACAATGAAACAAATGGTAGCTATTAAGACAGCAGGAGTTACAGAAGAACAATTATCACAAATAATTGATGAGTTTACTGAGAGTTTATCTGGACTGAATGATAAACTTGCGTCAGTTATAGATGAATCAATTGCGTTAGCGGAACAGAAAATTGAACTTCAAACCCGTTATGTATCTATTAATGAAGAATTGCGTGTTAAAGGTCATGAAGTGGATGAGTGGAAGGAACTCTTAGGGGTATCTTCAAATGAAGATTATCAACAGGTCAAAACGGGTATTCAGGTTGCTTTAAAAGAGAACAAGAAAAAATATGCTAAATATTCAAAGGTTGAAAGTCTATGTAAAGAATGGCAGAAAAGAGTCACACAAGGAGATGGATTGTTACAAGAAAGTATTGCAGATTCAACACTTGTAGGAGCCACATGTCTTGGAATTGCAAGCTTGAGTTCAGCTATAGAGTTTAATTTTGACTGGGTAATTGTGGATGAAGCAGGAAAAGCTACGCCTCCAGAAATCTTGGTGCCTATTTGCTTGGGGCGTAAGGTTGTATTAGTAGGTGATCATAAACAGTTACCACCTGTTGTTGATGAGTCTTTATTGAAATTACAGGATAAAGCACGAATGAACATCAGTAAGGAAGACCTTGAATTGAGTTTATTTGAGTACCTTGAAAGAAGTCTTAATGATGACTGTAAGAATATTCTGGATGAGCAATATAGAATGAACCCAGTCATCGGGGACCTGATTAGTAAATTGTTCTATGAAGGTAAACTGGTGTCAAAAACATCTAAAGAAGAAAAGACCATTCCGCTTAAGATGTATGAGAGCAAACCATTAGTTTGGCTTTCTACCGCTTCAAGATCAGATAGAAAAGAAGAAAGAATCTCAGATTCTTATAGAAATATATGCGAAGCTAAACTCATTTTTGAACAGCTCCTTGAAATTGATGAGGAGTTAGGTGAACTAAAACTAAAAAAAGAAACAGCTATTATTGCTGGATATAGGGGTCAGAGAGATAAGCTTACAAGAATATACGAAAGTAGTTATAAAGCAAGATTTCATAATATGTCTATTGAAATCAATACAGTAGATGCTTTTCAAGGTCGTGAGACTGACATTGTTTTCTATAGTGTAGTACGAAGCAATGACAATGGTAAACTTGGTTTCTTAAAGGATGTTCGAAGATTAAATGTTGCATTTTCTAGAGCAAGAGAATTGCTAGTTGTGGTTGGTGATCACCAGTGTGCACAAAGACGCTTAGATATTGATGGTCAAGAGAACCCTTTTGTTGGAATTATTAAGTTTATCCGTGATAATTTAGATGATTGTATGTTGAAGGAGGTGTAAAGATATGACGATAGATGAACTTGCAAAATTAAAAGCAAATTCCGTACCAAATTCAACACTTGTTAAGTATTATGAAGCAGGAATTCCGCAATGGCATATGGAAGCTATACTTACAATGCTAAAGCCAAAGAAGTTATCAGTTTTGCAGGAATTCATTTTGAAATTTATTTCGTCTGGAATAGATGATGTTTCTGATATTTGTAATTTTCTTGGTGTAAACAAGACTGCGGTAAATAATGCCGTTGCTGTTTTACAGAAGAATAACCTAATTACTGTTGATATTTTCTACTCAAAACTTAAACTTACAGACAAAGGTGAAAAGGACTTAAAAGAAGCTGCAACAATTGTTCCTGAGGATATTGAATATGCGTTATATGTAGATGGGCTTCTTGGTAATGTTTATCTTGATACTAGAAAACTGTATACATCGAAGGAATTACGTAGTTTTGAAATAAAACCGATAAATACTACTGTTGAAAGGCCTACACTTGATTCATTAGTGTATGAGGAAGTTAAGCGTGCTATAAATCTGTTTAAGAAGAATCATGCATATGAGCAAGACAAATTGGAAGGTGATTTACAAGAAATATCATGTATAGCAAAGACATATGTTGAGTATAAGAAGGTTAGTGTTCTTGTTTTTATGAATAAATCGGAGGATATTGAATTTCAGGTTTTTGATGGAACAACACGTAATGATGATTATAGTATTGCTTTACAGAAACAGTATAACAATAATTCTCGCGTTCTTGATTTTGACAGTAACTTTATTTCAGAGGCAGAAGAAAACAATTCATTAATAAGTGTACTGCCGCAGGAAATAATAGAAAGTGCAAAATCGTTCTCTTATAAGGATTCTACACTTGAGCGTGAAATATCAAATTTAACAACACAGCTCGATGCTATCAAAAAAAACGACGACGATAATGACGAGCAGCATAAAGAGTCGGCGACAGAAAGAATTCGTTTTCTAGAAAAGAAAATAGATGAGATGAAAAATGAACGAAAAGGTGCTGACCGAATCTTATCTACATATGACCATAGACCTTTGCTTTTAGATGCTTTGGATAATGCACAAAATATGGTTGTTATTGTATCTCCATGGATTAAATCTGGAGGAATGAATAACGAAATTCTAGGACGGATAGAAAGAGCTTTACAAAGAGGCACAAGGGTAATAATTGGATATGGTATTAGTGAAAAAGAAGATAGTGATAGATGGATTTTGCAAAGGCTGACAGATATTCAAAAGAAGAAGTATGGTGATAAACTTTTATTAGTAAAATTAAGTAATACGCATGAAAAGGTATTGATAAAAGACAATGAGTACATGGTTATTACCAGCTTCAATTGGCTTTCATTCAAGGGTGACCCTAACAAAGGATTTAGACAAGAAACTGGATATTATACAGAGTCTAAAGAAGCAATTAATCAGATGAAGGCAAATCTTTCAAATCGAATGAACACCAAAATATAAAGGGGTGATATTATGGTATATCTGCAAATTGAAGAGGATAGGATACCAATTGGAAATTTTTCTTTTGTGTATGACCATACTAAAAATGAAAAGTTATTTGAAAAATTTTATGAGGCTGAAAAAAATCTTAAAGTAGATTACATGGATTTTGCTCATAAGATAAGAATGGCTTTTGAGGCTTTTGCTCTTGAGGAAGAAGCAAAGAAACGGAAACGGCAAGAGGAATATTCAGATATGAGTGTTTTTGCTATAAAGGAACAGATAATAGCTGAGATTAAGCAGCCAGCATCCGTAATAAATTATAAAAATATTGTTATTGATTTGTGTTCTGGTAGAGAACTAGAATTTGCGAAAATGTTATTGAAATATTCATTTATTAAAAATATTGCTTATGATGATGATGTGAGAAGAAAGCTCAAAGCATTTATTCGTTTCCTATATGGATTTGGTAGTGAGAGCTCACATGAAAATGTATCTTCTAAAGAAAAATATCTTCCTAATAGGGAGAATTGCTTGCGTGTAGTAGGGGCTTTTCATGATTTTTTATGCGTATATTATGGGGAAGAAAAAAAGTATGATAGCACGCTAGCACCTATTAGAGATTATATTGCGATTCCTAAACTAATCGTTGAAAAAATGGGATTGGTATTAGAAATAGGAAAATCATTATTTGTAAAAGAGCGAAGAGGAAAAATAGCATATTATATTTTCTCAAGTGATATTGATAGCATCAGCCAATGTCAAAGGCGTGATATTGATATTATCAACAAGCTCTGGGAGGATAATTTTGAGGACCCATCTAATGTAATAAGGCAGACCGAAAATATTACAGGTAGCAATGGAGATTATAAATTTCAAGTTTATTCGTTACCAAATAAACCAATTCGTCTTTCTGAGAAATTTGTTAAAAGCATTGATATGGAACAAAAAATGGATATTATTGCTGGATTGTGTAGAGGAATTGAGTCGATACATAATTATGATACTCCGCTGTATCATAGGAATATTAATCCTGATGCTTTCTATGTTTTTGATATTAGAGGAAAGTATAAGCCGTTATTGGCGAAGTTTGATTGTACAAAGGATTCAACGGATGCCGCGTTTACTGTATTCCAGAACGTTGAGAAAAAGGTGCGTAATCAGAATATAAACCAGTTTTTTGCTCCAGAAGTGTTAAAAGGAAGCATGGGTATTGGAATGGATTGGGAAAAGGCTGATATTTATTCTTTAGCAAAGACAATACTTTTTATTATTTTCGGTTCTGTAGTTGATTATTACGATTGTCTTGATGAAATTGATGATGTAGATGAAGATTTAAAAATTGTGCTAATGAAAATGCTGGATGATAAACCCGAAAATAGACCAAAACTATGTGATTTACTAAATGTGTTATAGTAATCGAGAATGCTATGGTGTCACACATCGAATTGTGAGAGGCAATTATTATAAATATTTTCCAAGCAACCTGGAGCAAAAAGTATTTGATGTTTGTTGGTTAGAATTATAGGGGATAATTATATAATAATTTGAAAGTTTTCAACTATTAAAGAACAATTTTGTGGGGAGAAAGCAAATTTAATTGATTTTCGACTCAATTTCTGAGTAGAATATAATCAGATGACTAAAAAGGAATTCCGAACAGCTAGAGAAATTTAGTGAGACTGTTTCAGGTTTTGCGTAAACGCTAAAAACTGATATAAGATTTGTGAATAGTTATGAATGGGCAGAGCCGATTTTTTGAGCTCTGCCCATATCTGCGAGTGTTCGGATACTTCCTTTGAGATGTTTTTAAACGTATTCTTCTATTGGAACATTAAATATCCGCAGCGTATCATCAATCTCTGCCTTATACATGTCCTCGTCATACATAGGTGAATTTTTTTCTTCTAAGTGGCGCATATGTGTATGGAACAATGTTATAAGCTGCATGTTATCGGAATATAGTGCTATATTCATATATCCATTTACAGGAACCGGCGATTCGTGTATTTCAATTCCGATTTCTTTCATATCATACCAGCATTGTCTAAATTCCATATATAGTTTCTTGATTTCATCTGAACAGTTCATAATGTAATCCAATTCAATATAAAATACGGCACTTCGCCTGCTCACAATTTCATCTACAGATATAGTGAATCTGACTCCGGCATCTTCCAACGCAAGCAAGCTTCGATAGAACTCTGAGAAGCGAGTGATTGGTTGTCTGTCAGAAGGCAGCAGGGAAGATGCATCTTCATTAAACTTTTGCACCAGTGCAAAATTGTTGGTGATCTCTTCGGTAAAATTATATGGATATCTTGCCTTCCAACGGATATAATCGTTTTTCTTATCTGCAATGGTACTATTTGAGTCATTGATATCCGGTTGTAATTCGTCTCTTTTTTTAACCCATGCTGCAAGTCCCTCAATAATCCAGTTAGCACTCGAATATTCTCCTTTTGAAAAGGCTAATTGATAATTATCACCGACTTTTTCAAAGTGCAATCCATAGATATCCTCCAATTCAAAAAGTACATGCATTACACTAGTGGGATCATCAAAATCCGGTTCAGCGAGTGTAGAAGGATTAACATCAAGAGCGTCTGCAATCTCAAACAGCTTTCCATCCTTTGGCTTTCTTACATCATTTTCATACTGGCGTATGCGGTCTCCGGTCAGTTTGACCATTGAGCCAAGCTGTGCCTGTGTCAGACCTTTTAGTGTCCGATATTTTCTAATTTTATCTCCAAGAGTCATATAAAAATCTCCTTTACGATAAGTATTTTCTTGCTTAATAGCATTATTGTACCACGAACAAATAAAAAAGTGAACAGAAAAGTTAATATTAAATAGAATAAAAGTACAAAAAAGTACTTGTCGAAACAAAAAAGATATTATACTATATCTTACAAGTACAAAAATGTACGCATTAAATAAAAGCAAATGTTTTCAAAAGATATTGGAGTGAAGAAAGGGGGAATCAGCCTATGAATAAAAAGATGTATGTAGAGTTACAGAAGTCTGTGAGGATTGGGGAGTTAGCCGAGCACAAGGCTATAAGATCATTAAGCAACTCAATGATCGCATGCTTGCCATCAATCCGAATCTTATTGTTTTGTCCGGCAAGGCAAATAGAAAGTTTTACGAGGAGAATTGTTATGGCATGGCAAAAGAAGCATAAAAAAAGACCTTTCTCCGGCAAGAGAAAGGTCAACAACACATCAGAAGCTGTGATGTATCGCTTGCACATTTAATATATCACAGCTTCCGGACTTACACAATAAAAGAGAGGAGGCGATTGATTATGCCAGTATTTAAGAACAAGACGCAGGGACAGTATGTGAATGTTTACAAGGATATATTGAAAAATTATTCATTGAGTCTGCGTGACAGGGGAATGGTGGTTACGCTACTTTCCCTGCTGGATAATTGGGAATTTACCATATCGGGATTGAGTAAGATTATTCCCGATGGAAAAAGTTCCATACGAGCCAGTCTGACACACTTAGAGGAGCTTGGATATATTTCAAGAACGCAGGAGAGAGCCGAGTGTGGCAAATTTGGAAAGATAGCGATAGAGATTCACGAAACGCCAATTGCGCCGTTGTCTGATTTTCGGAAAACGGAGAAGCCGAAAGCCGATAACCCGGTGGCGGGAAAGCCGACATCCGAAAAGCGCACACAATATATTAATAATCAATTAAATAATAACCAAGTGAAGAATCATCCATCTATCAATCATTCAGATGAGAGCGAAGGAGAGAAGGACACAGAACAACTTAGAAAGTTTGTAGCTGAGAATATCAAGTTGAAACAGTTTTATGAGGTGGCAGAAGGAAATGCCAGCGAACAGGAGATGATCCGGGAGATATACGATACCATCTGCGATGTTGTGTGCTTTCCAAGAAAGCAGATAACGATTAAGGGGACAAGTTATCCATGGCAGGTTGTAAAAAGCCAGTTACTGAAGTTGAAACCGGTTCATATTGTGAATCCGTTGGAGCGATTGGTGGATAACAGTTTGGAAATTAAAAATATGGAATCCTACCTGATATCGACGCTATATGCGGAGAGCCTGTCAGGCACATTAAAGGAGCAGGCAGATTTGTATGATGATTATCTGCGATACCTGCGTGGGAATCCGTATCAGAATATACAATGAAGGAGGTGCTGTTTATGTCAGCAAGTAAAGATACGAAAAGAGGTACTTGGAAAGTTTATATCAGATATAAAGACTGGCAGGGTGTCGGTCAGGTTCATACGAAACGAGGCTTTGCCACTAAGAGAGAGGCACTTGAGTATGGGTGATAGGATACCGAATGAGACGATAGTGATTATGGTGCATTGGTTATCGTTTATTATAGTAATTGTTGGAGCAATAGCTGTTGTGGATATACTAATAGTGATTATTGAAAAGAAAGTAACGAAGCTATATCGGGAGAATTGTTGGGATGTGATTAACATTGGAGTGACTGTAACGAGTTTAGCTTTGGCAGTATATTTTGGAGATTGGATAAAGGCATTATTAAGGCTGAATCTTGTTGCTTTATTGTTATTAGTTCAGGTAGTATATGTTGGAATCATAGCGTATGTGAAAGGCTGTAAAAGAGCTAGAGGCTATTATTGATGTTAAGGTGTGAGAAATATCGCAGAAAGGTAGATAAAAGTTATGGGAAAATTGGAGAAAGTTATTGTAGAGAATGGAATTACTTATGTGCTGGGCGAGGATGATATTTATTATTCGGATTTACAGTTGCCAGAGGGAACAAATTATAATATCGGAAAGTTTGGACATATGAGATGTGAGTATCTGAAAGAGTTCAAACATGGATATTATATGAAGCTGTTGCTTGATGGAAGGCTAAATGAATATCTGCATGATATTGATGAGGAATGCCATGAGATGCTGGACAGGATTGTGGAAAAGATGAAGGAGAAACAAGGTGTGACGGAACAGTTGAAGGCAGAAAATCAGATGCTGTGGGTAGGGAAGATGAATAATATTATTGCTTGTGCGGAGGCGGTTGTGGTGAGGAAGGTGGCGTATGTTTAGAGAATGTGCAGAATAGTGAATTGTATAAAATATGGTTTTTGTATTATATCAAAATATAGTTGTGTATTATATCAAAAAGTAGTGGCTTTTTCAAGCGGAAATTGATATAATTATTTTGGTTTATTATACAGAAAAGGATGTATGGTTATGTATAAACATGTAGAATATTACAAAACATATGGTAGAATAATGCAATTTAATAAAAATAAAAAGGAGCCAATCCATAGATGGTATCCATTTGTGGAGGGATATTCAAGGGAGTTTATTGAGTCTATTTTAAAAGAAATGAAAAAAAAAGAATTAGTCTGTCTGGAACCTTTTTCAGGGAGTGGGACAACTGCGCTTGAATTGCAAAATAATAATATACCATGTTATGCATTTGAAGTAAATCCTTTGATGTATTTAATTGCGCGTGTAAAGTTGGAAAATAATTATGATGTAAACAGAATAATATTTTGGCATGACTATATAAAAAATAGTAGAGATAATATGCAAGTTGTGTTACAAACAGCATTTTCAACACGTTATGAAGACTAGAATAAAAAAAAGTGGAATTATAATACCGAAGTAGGTATAGCTATACAAAAATTAAAAAACTCTATATCTAATATTGATGAGGATATATATAAAGACTTATTTACGGTGGCATTAGCTTCTATACTATTAGAAGTTAGCAATTTATATAGAAATGGGAAATGTCTTTCTTATAAAAAGAATTGGAAAGAACGAAGTATATCACAGGATGATGTATTTAGAAGATTTGATGAAAAAATAGAAGAACAAATTATAAGTGATATTAGGGATTCAATGAATAGAAAAACTACTCAGAATAATAAACAGCATCTGTATAATATGGATTCTAGGGTTGGAATAGAAAATGAAGTGCAGGATAATACTATAGATCTGGTAATAACGTCACCTCCTTATTTAAATTCGCGTGATTACACAGATACCTATATGCTTGAATTAAAAACTTTAGGATTTACAGATTCTGCTGCTGAAATACGTAAATTAAGAGAAAAGACATTAAGGTCTCATGTGCAGATAAAGTGGGAGGATGATACTCAAATAAACAATGTACTGTTGACAGAAACTCTTAGAAAATTGGAGAGTGCTTCGGAAAATATTGAACAATGGAACGATTCAATTATTGATATGGTACGTTTATATTTTGTCGATATGAAAAAAATATTTTGCGTATTATATAAAAAAATGAAACAGAATGGACGAGTGTATTTTAATGTTTCTAATTCTGCGTATTTTAATGTTCTTATAGATACCTTGGAAATATGTGCCTCAATTGCAGAACAAGAAGGATTTAAAGTGATAGAGATACGTGATGCAAGAAAACTAAAAACAAGTCCTCAGCAGCAAGAAAAAATAGGAAAATTATTAGAAGGAGTTATAGTTTTAGAAAGGTGAGGCATAATAATGAGAGAAGAAAAGATATATTTACCGTCATTAAAAAGAGTCAGAATATCAAATTATTCTTTATATAATGGAGACATAGATTATGAATTTGTTGATGGATTAAATTTAATTATTGGAGGAAATGGAGTCGGTAAAACAACGTTTATTAGTATTATTAAGTATGCTTTAATTGGCTTATATAAGAAGGATTTAGATGTTAGAGTATATAAGGGAGAAAAAAGACTGATCAGAGGTAAGTATACGAATTGCAATACCTATTTTAGAAGTAGAACTGAGGAGCTAGAGTCTGATAAAGAAGGGGGTGTTGAATTATGGTTTAATATTAATGAAACCGAATTTTACGTTAAAAGAAATTTGAAAAAGGCGAAGATGGTGTATATAAAAGCAAAAATTATGATATATCAGATCGCTATATATGGAAGATATCGCCTTTTGTGCAAGATATGAGAGTGTTGACTAATATATGCAATGAATTTCTTGTATATAAGAGAACATTAAAAACGACAAAACTTAAAGATGAAGAAATGTATTCGATGATTACATTTAAAAATTTATATCCGAAAGAATTTGCTGAATTACAGGCTGAGAGAGGAATAGTTAAACAGGTTTTTCAAGAAAAGGAAAAGTTTGTAATTAATGAAAAGAAAAAGCTCGAAGAGCAAATAGTACCTAAAAGAGAAATTCTAGAAAATGTACATAATGATATTCTTTTTTCATTGCAAGAAATTAAGCATGCATTTTTAGGATTTTTATCATATGATAATGGAACATATTACTCTTTAAAAAATTTGCAGATAAATAATAACAGTCAATATTCTTATGAAGAGATACTTAAAGAGGATTTTGATTTAACTAAATTTGATAACATTAACCAGCTAATTATTGGATATGATGTATCTAATAGTTATTATGAGCAATCTCATACTGTAAGTAATGTCAAACAAAAAATGGCATCAGAGGGTAGCAAATATTTAAAGCGTATGAATGATTTGAAATTCAGTGAGAAATCTAAAAAACAAGAATTAATTTCAGAAATACAAAATTTGGAAGAAAAGATTG
>ENA-ORKW01000047-ORKW01000047.1-human-gut-metagenome-genome-assembly--contig:-NODE-47-length-76167-cov-8.12496_pt1 | contig 76167 bp, 63 predicted proteins | sample MGYA00243062_ERZ508813 | MGnify/ENA primary metagenome ERZ508813 (study PRJEB26277, sample SAMN04329846) | human gut metagenome | biome: human-associated habitat | host: Homo sapiens | place: USA...
TTGCGCCATTAACGAACGAACAGTCGTGCGAAGCAGGACGAAAGAGTGCGATAAGCACGGGTTCGTGAGTATAGGGTAGATAAAAAGAAAATTATGATATAATGAGCGCAAAAAATATGCAGAAATATGATATATAAGGAGGCACAGATATGTATGTAATTAAAGATAATACATTTAATATATCAGTAAGAAATCTGGTTGAATTTATGTGCCTTGGTGGGGATATTGATAACAGGGATACAGGTGTTGCTGATGTTAAGGTTATGCAGGAGGGTGCGAGGCTTCACAGGAAAATCCAGCACTCTATGGATTCTAATTACAGGGCAGAGGTGCTTCTTAGGAATAAAGAGGAGCTGACATCAGAGGGTGGAATTGAATACGAGCTTAGAATAGAGGGCAGGGCAGACGGAATAATAGCTGACATTGAGGAAGATGAGGATGGCAATAAGCTGCCGATAGGTGAGGTTACAATTGATGAGATTAAGACTATGCAGTCAGATGTAGGAAAGCTTAAAGAGCCGGTGTATGTGCATAAGGCACAGGCTATGGTGTACGCTTATATATATTTAACAAGGTATAATCTGGAGAGCATTAATGTACAGCTTACTTACTGTAATACAGAAACTGAGAAAATAGTAAGATTTAAAGAGCAATATGACAGTGAGTCAATTATAAAATGGTACAGAGAACTTGTAGCTGGCTTTAAAAAGTGGATGGATTATGTATTTGATGAAAGGGCAGAAAGGAATGCTTCAATTCAGAAACTGCATTTTCCATTTGAGTACCGTGAGGGGCAGAAGAAGCTGGTTGCGAGTGTATACCACACGGTAAAAGAACAGAAGGTGTTATATATACAGGCACCGACAGGAGTAGGAAAGACTATATCAACAGTATATCCAGCCGTGCAGTCGTGCAGTAATGGCTTAACTGACAAGATATTCTATCTTACCTCCAAGACAATAACGAGAACGGTAGCCGAGGAAACATATGCGATACTAAGAGATGCAGGACTGCATTTTCGCACAGTGACACTGACGGCGAAGGATAAAATATGTCATCTTGATGAGCACAACTGTAATCCAGAGGTGTGCGAGTATGCAAGGGGGCATTTTGACAGGGTAAATGAAGCTGTTTACGATATAATCACTAATGAAGCGGTAATTAACAGGGATACGATATTGCAGTATTCAGTGAAGCATAAGGTGTGTCCGTATGAAATGTCGCTTGATGTTTCATACTGGTGTGATGGAATAATATGCGATTACAATTATGCTTTTGATCCAGATTCTTCATTAAAAAGATATTTTGGTGATGGCGGCAAAGGCAATTATGTATTTCTTGTAGATGAGGCACATAATCTTGTTGACAGGGCAAGGGAGATGTATAGTGCAACGCTTGTCAAGGAAGATTTTCTTGCCTGCAAAAGAGTAGTTAAGGATATGGACAAAAGGCTGGCTTCATACCTTGAAAAATGCAACAAATATCTTCTTGAATTAAAGAGAGCCTGTGATAAAGAATATATAATAATAGATGATTACTGTGGCACATTTTTAGCTAATCTGCAATCGTGTTATTCGTATATGCAGAAGTTCTTGGATAAGAATAAAGGAAAGCCGGTGTGCGATGAGATAATAGAATTCTTCTTTAAGATAAGACATTTTATTAATATGTATGACTGCATAGATGAGAAGTATGTTATATATGCTGAGCATATCGATGACGGTGACTTTGCACTTCATCTGTACTGTGTTGACCCGTCAGGACAGTTATCGCAGAGATTAAGTCAGGGAATATCGACAATAATGTTCTCGGCGACACTTCTTCCAGTGAATTATTTTAAGGAAATGCTTTCAGGAAATGCAGATGACTATGCTGTGTATGCACATTCGCCGTTTGATACTGATAATAAGAGAGTGCTTATTGGACGTGATGTTACAAGCAGGTATACGAGGCGTAATTATAATGAGTACACCAAGATTGCAGGTTATATCCACACACTTACGCAGTCGAAGCAAGGCAAATATATGATATTCTTTCCTTCTTACAGCTATATGAGAGAGGTGTATGATATATATATACAAAAATATGCCTGCAATGTTATAGATCTGCACGATGTTGAGGATGGAAGCTACATTTATCATCTCTCTGAGGGAGAAAATGTATTGATACAGGATAATAATATGACGGAAGCCGATAAAGAGAATTTCTTGTCAGTATTTATGGATAATACAAGTGGAAATGTCACGGGCTTTTGTGTGCTTGGCGGTATATTTTCTGAGGGAATTGACCTAAGGGATAAGTCACTTATAGGGGCGTGTATTGTAGGAACAGGCATACCTATGATATGCAGACAGCGTAATATATTAAGAAATTATTTTGACAGTATAGGTAAGAATGGCTATCAGTATGCGTATGTATTTCCGGGAATGAATAAGGTGCTGCAGGCGGCTGGAAGAGTTATAAGAACTGCAGATGACAAGGGTATAATACTTCTGTTAGATGACCGTTTTATGACACAGGAATACCAGATGCAGTATCCAAGGGAATGGGATAAAGTGTATCCTGTAGATATTAATAATACAGGAAAATGTATTGAGGATTTCTGGAGATTATAAGGCATATGGGGAATTATGAGGGAATTTGTCAATTGTGGTGAGATTTGGCAAGTAATATGTTGAGAAATTGTCAGACATATGCTATTATTCTAGTATAAATACGGACTGTGACAATTAATTATATGATTATTTATATTGGAGAGAACTATGGGAGAGAATGAAATCAGGAATTTAGCGGATTCCCATGCGGGAATAGATGAATGGAAGAAAGCTGGATTTAACGAACTTCAGGTGCTTGAGATTACTAAAGGTAATGATAATGGCGTTGATATTTCTATATATGCCAGTCCCGAATATAATTCAAGGCAGATGAAGGTTATAAGAATGGCACTTGAGGAAGGAATTGATGTAAGTGCTATGGCAGATCCGGAGTATAATTATATGCAGATGGAGCAGATTAAAGAAGGTATAAAAGAGGGTATTGATTTATCACTTATATGCAATCCGAAGTACGATTATTCTGTTATGAGAGAGATTCGTCTTGCATTAAAGTACAGATTTGATCTTACAAGATATGCAAAGCTTGGATATTCTGGTGAGGTGTTAAGACAGATAAGACTGGCTAAGAGAGATGATGTTGATTTAACATTTTTCGTTGATGAGAATTTCGATGCACACCAGCTTAACGAGATTAGAATAGGCTTGTTAAAATGTGTAGATGTATCGAAGTATATGCTTCATGAATATACAGCAGACCAGATGAAACAGTTAAGGTTAGGACTTGAGGCTGGAATAGATATTACCAAGTATAATATGATAGGTTTCTCCTCAGGACAGATGGAACAGATAAGGTTAGGAGAAGAAGAAGGGATAGATGTAAGTCCATATGCAGATCCATTTATCAATGCTGTCCAGATGAAAGAGATGAGAGAACAGATTGAGAATGATGGCAAGGTTCAGGAAGAGCCACAGCTTAATGAACTTCAAAGTCAGGAGATACTGCTTGGACTTCAGAGTGGTGTAGATGTAAGCGTATACGCCGATGCAAGATATACTTGCAGACAGATGGAGCAGATAAGAATAATGCTTGAGAGGGGTCTTGATCCTTCGGAATTATTAGTACATAAAGACCAGTAATTAAGGACATACATATAAGGGGAATTCGATTATAAAGATGACATAAGACAATGTGCTATGGTTGATTGGAGGAGTCAGAATTGAATGATGTACTTAGAGAACAGATACAGTTAAATACCAAAGAAGTAGTTGTCAATGTTGATAATGATCATATGAAAGCAAGTATAGTCCTTAATGGCATAGGCAGTGATGAAGCTTATACATACGAGGAGATTGCAGACAAGCTTTCACAGGCAGGTGTGCGTACAGGAATTAATGAAGCGAGAATACGCGAAGTTATTCTTAATAAGCTGTACGATATTGAAATCGTGGTAGCAGAAGGCAAAAGTGCAGTTAACGGTACTGATGGTTATTACAACTTCTTCTTTGATTCAGAGTATGAAAGAGATAATAAGCCTACATTAAGAGAAGATGGTTCTGTTGATTATTTTAATGTAAAGCTTTTTGAGAAGGTTAATAAAGATGATAAGCTTGCAGAGTATATAGAACCTACCAAGGGTGAATTTGGATATGATATATTTGGAAAGCTTTTAGTTCCAAAGCCAGGAAGACCAGGACCTAAGTTAAGAGGCAAGGGCTTTACAGTGTCAGAGGACGGCAAGTCTTATTATGCCCAGTTAAGCGGTAAAGTAGAATATCGTAACTACGACCTTAATGTAAGTAATGTATATAATGTCAGCGGTGATGTTGATGTTGGAACAGGAAGCATAGATTTTAATGGTGACGTAGAGATTAACGGAAGTGTCAGAGGCAGTGTCAAGATACACGCTATGGGTAATATATACATAGGTGGATATGTTGAAGATGCAGATATATGGTCAGGACAGGATATCATTATACAGGATGGTGTTAATGCAGGTGAGAACGGAAGAATTGAAGCTATGGGCAATATATCAGCAAGGTTTTTCGAGAATGCACATATTATAAGCCATAGTGATATAAAGTGTGATTATATGCTTAATACAACAGCTTTGGCATATGGCGGAATATATCTTGAGGGCAAGAGAGGTTCTGTAATAGGCGGAGATGTCACAGGCGTAAGGGGCATATGTATTAAAGCTTGTGGAAGTGAGTCTTATTCTAAGACTGTATTAAGAGTTGGTGTAACTAAGGAGATAAGCAGTGAATATGCCAAGGTGCTTATGGTGCTTAAGGATATAGATACGCAGATAGACAGATTTAATCAGGCTTTACAGAAGCTTGATATATTAAAGAAGGCAGGTTCTGATAAGTTTGATGAAACACTTAACAGAAAGCTGTTGCAGTCAAAGATTGTTAAGACAGCAGAGAAAGCCAAATATGAAGAAAAAAGCCGTAATCTTTATACACTTGTAAGGGAGTCAGACAGGGCAGTTGTAAGGATTGATAAGAATATATATCCAGGAAGCCGTGTATTTATGGGCGATAAGACATATGTTCCTAGTACCGTATTTACGCATATTGCTTTAAAGAAGACTTCACAGGGTGTATTGATAAGAAATTATGATTCTATGTAGTGAGAATATATTTACAGAGGTTAGTTTATGATAGAAGAGGTTGTTTCAATAGAGCTTCCCGTGCATGAGAGAATGGTTATTAAGAAGAACAGGCTCACACCGAAAGATTATGCTGGCGAGCCTGTTCCAAGAATATCTATTGTTACAGGAATACATGGTGATGAGCTTGATGGGCAGTATGTGTGCTACGAAGTCATAAGACGTGTTAATAATAATCTGGAAAGATTAAAAGGAATTATAGATATATATCCAGATGTAAATCCCCTTGGAATAGATACAGGTTCAAGGGGAATTCCTATGTTTGAGCTTGATATGAACAGAGTATTTCCAGGTGATAATAATGGAGCTGTGGCAGAGAGTGTTGCGGCAGGAATTGTCAACGATATAATTGGAAGTGATTTCTGTCTTGATATTCATTCAAGCAATATATTTGTAAGAGAGATGCCGCAGGTAAGACTAAATGAAGAAAATGCGGAAAGACTGCTTCCATTTGCAAAGATGTTAAATGCGGATTTTGTATGGATATTTTCATCAATAACAGTGCTTGATGCGACACTGGCATACAGCCTTAATCATCTTGGTGTACCTACGCTTGTAGCAGAGATGGGCGTTGGTAACAGAATTAACAGGGAATACAGCCAGCAGCTTATTGATGGAATATTTAACCTTATGAGTAATCTTGGAATATGGGAAATACCAGAGGCTGATAATAAAATAGCTGTCAGAGAGCCTATTATCTCAACAGAGGGGGAAGTTAATTTCCTGACAGCGAAGGAAAGCGGAATATTTGTTCCATCTATTAATTCATGTGGCAATATCCATATGGGAGATGCCATAGGCGACATAATAGAGCCAATAGAGGGAAGGATAATCCAGCATATTGAATCTCCGGTAGATGGTATTGTATTCACATTGAGGGAAAATCCAGTTGTATACAAGGGGGCACTTCTTGCGAGAGTACACGGAGGAAGAGTGTAATGAAAAAAGAAGTTTTATATAGTCTTAAGGGAATATACAGAGAGAATTTTGAGATAGAAGGCTACAGATTTGGACACGGCGAGAAATCAGCCTGTATAGTCGGTGCTATGAGGGGTAATGAGATACAGCAGTTATATATATGCTCACAGCTTATAAAGGTGTTAAAAGACCTTGAAATGAGAGGTGCAATATCGCATAACCACGAGATTTTAGTAATTCCGTCAGCTAACAGATTTTCTATGAATGTTGAGAAGAGGTTCTGGCCTGTAGATAATACAGATATTAACAGAATGTTCCCTGGTGATGAAGCGGGAGATACTACCAAGCAGATAGCTGCTGCAATATTTGAAAGCAGTAAGGGCTACAGCTATGGAATACAGTTTGCAAGCTTTTATATGCCTGGAGATTTCATACCTCATGTACGTATGATGGAAACGGGTTATCAGAGTGCGAGCCTTGCCAATCTTTTTGGACTGCAGTATGTTGTTATAAGAAAGCCAAAGCCTATGGATACGGCAACGCTTAATTATAGCTGGCAGATGAATGGAACAAATGCTTTTTCGATATATACGAACAGCACAGATATGGTTGATGAAAAGTCTGCAAGACAGGCAGTATCGTCAGTGTTAAGATTTCTTACGAGAATGGGAATATTAAAATATAATAATCACAGTGGTTACATAGCAAGTGTCATTAACGAGTATGATTTATCAGCCGTTAAGACATATGATGCAGGTTTTTACAAAAGGCTTAAAGAACCGGGGGATCCGGTTGTCCATAATGAGGTAATAGGTCAGGTTATTGATCCGTGTGAGGGATATGTCAAGAGTGAGATATTATCACCGACAGATGGCATAGTATTCTTTGCACATACAGCCCCTCTTGTTATGGGTAATGAAGTTGTATACAAGATTATAAGACGTATGCATGAATAGTGTATACAATATAGAAATATACACAACATTGTTCTTGTGTCTTGTTTCTTTAGTAATGATATGATAAAATATTTTACATTCTTGTTGAAATAGTAGTGACAGGAGTACAGCTGATTAAGAAAGGAAATAATTAAAATGAGTGGCGTTAAAAGAGTTTTTGTTGAGAAAAAGAAACCTTTTGCTGTTAATGCAAAGGAGTTACACGATGAAATCACAGGTTATCTCGGTATTAAGACAATTACAGATGTAAGGGTGCTTATCAGATATGATATTGAGAATCTTTCTGATGAGACATATAAGAAAGCACTTACAACAGTATTTGCAGAACCACCTGTTGATGATGTGTATGAGAATGAATTTAAGGCTTCAGATGATGATTTTGTATTTTCTGTAGAATATCTTCCGGGACAGTTCGACCAGAGAGCTGATTCGGCAGAGCAGTGTGTTAAGTTCCTTAATGAGAATGAAACTCCTGTAATTAAGACTGCAACTACTTATATTATATCAGGCAAGCTTACAGATGATGATAAGGCTAAGATTAAAAACCATTGTATCAATCCGGTAGATTCAAGAGTAGCTGATGAGAAGCTTCCAGATACACTTGTTACTAAGTTTGATACACCAGCAGATGTTGTTGTATTTGATGGCTTCAAGGATATGAGCGGGGACAAGCTTAAGGAATTATATGATTCACTTGGTCTTGCTATGACATTTAAGGATTTCAAGTTCATTCAGGATTACTTCAAGAATGAAGAGAACAGAGATCCATCTATGACAGAAATCAGAGTTCTTGATACATACTGGTCTGACCACTGCCGCCACACAACATTTGCTACAGAATTAAAGAATGTAGAATTTAAGGACGGATATTACAGAGCTCCTATGGAAGAAACTTACAATAAGTATCTTGCTGATAGAGCTGTTATATATAAAGACAGAAAAGATAAGTTCGTATGTCTTATGGATTTAGCCCTTATGGGTATGAAGAAGTTAAAGGCAGAAGGCAAGCTTGAAGATCAGGAAGAGTCTGATGAGATTAATGCCTGCTCTATAGTTGTTCCTGTTGAGATTGACGGAAAGACAGAGGAGTGGCTTGTAAACTTCAAGAACGAAACTCATAACCACCCAACAGAGATAGAGCCATTTGGTGGTGCTGCTACCTGCCTTGGTGGAGCTATAAGAGATCCACTTTCAGGACGTACATATGTATATCAGGCTATGCGTATCACAGGTGCGGCAGACCCTACAGTTCCGGTAGCAGATACACTTCACGGCAAGCTTCCACAGAGAAAGATTGTTACAGAAGCGGCTCATGGCTACAGCTCATATGGTAACCAGATTGGTCTTGCTACAGGTTATGTTAAAGAAATATACCACCCGGATTATGTTGCTAAGCGTATGGAGATTGGTGCAGTTATAGCGGCAGCTCCAAGAAGCGCAGTTAAGAGAGAGAATTCTGATCCAGGAGATATTATTATCCTTCTTGGTGGACGTACAGGACGTGATGGCTGTGGTGGTGCTACAGGTTCATCTAAGGTTCACACAGAGGAGTCTATAGAGACTTGTGGAGCAGAGGTTCAGAAAGGTAATGCACCTACAGAGCGTAAGATGCAGAGACTTTTCAGACGTCCGGAAGTAACTAAGCTTATTAAGAAATGTAATGACTTTGGTGCAGGCGGTGTATCAGTTGCAATCGGTGAACTTGCAGCAGGTCTTACAGTAGATTTAGATAAAGTTCCTAAGAAGTATGAAGGTCTTGACGGAACAGAACTTGCTATATCAGAGTCACAGGAAAGAATGGCAGTTGTTGTTGACCCAGCAGATGTTAAAGCATTTTTAGAGTATGCCACAGAGGAGAACCTTGAAGCTGTTGAGGTTGCAGTTGTAACAGAAGAACCAAGACTTGTACTTAACTGGAGAGGCAAGGATATCGTTAATATTTCAAGAGCTTTCCTTGATACTAACGGTGCACATCAGGAGACATCAGTACTTGTAGATATCCCAGATGACAAGGCTAATTACCTTGAAGCTAAGCCAGTAGATGATGTTAAGGGCAGATGGCTTAAGACACTTGCAGACCTTAACGAGTGTTCACAGAAGGGACTTGTTGAAAGATTTGATGGTTCAATCGGTGCTGGTTCAGTACTTATGCCATTTGGTGGAAAGTACCAGCTTACAGAGACACAGGCTATGGTTGCCAAGCTTCCAGTGCTTAAGGGCAAGTGCGATACAGTAACTATGATGGCTTATGGATTTGACCCATATCTTTCTAAGTGGAGTCCATATCACGGAGCTATGTATGCAGTAACAGACTCAGTTGCCAAGATTGTTGCGGCTGGTGGTGATTACAGCAAGATTAGATTTACATATCAGGAATATTTCAGAAGAATGACAGAAGATCCTTCAAGATGGAGCCAGCCATTTGCAGCACTTCTTGGTGCATATGAGGCACAGATTGGCTTAGGACTTCCATCAATCGGTGGTAAGGATTCTATGTCAGGGACATTTGAACATATAGATGTACCACCTACATTATGCTCATTTGCTATTGATGTAGCTAAAGAGCAGGATATTATCACACCTGAATTAAAGAAAGCTGGCAATATACTTGTAAGATTTGACATTGAAAGAGATAAATATGACCTTCCTGTATTCTCACAGATTAAGGAATTATATTCATCTATCCACGAAGCTATTAAGAGCAAGGCAATTGTGTCTGCATATGTTCTTGATGCTAACGGCTTAGTTCCAGCAATAAGCAAGATGGCATTTGGTAATATGCTTGGTGTTGCTGTTGAGCCATCTGTATCAAAGGAAGAATTATTCGCACCAGCATATGGCTGTATAGTAGCAGAAGTAGACAGCTCTAAGCTTTCAGAGGTTAAGGCAGCTTATACTAAGGTTGGTACAGTAACAGAAGAAGCTAAGTTTACATATGAAGATGTTTCAATCAATATTGAGGAAGCATTAAGTGTATGGAAAGATACATTAGAGGGTGTATTCCCAACAAAGGTTTCTAAGGAAACTGATAGGGTTGAGTCACCTGTATATTCAAAGGGCAATGTATATGTATGCAAGAATAAGGTTGCGAAGCCAACAGTATTTATACCAGTATTCCCAGGTACTAACTGTGAATATGACAGTGCCAGGGCGTTTGAGAGAGCTGGTGCAGATACTATTGTCAAAGTATTCAAGAACCTTGATGCTGCAAGCATAAGAGAATCTGTTGATGAATTTGAAAAAGCAATTAACCAGTCACAGATTATTATGTTCCCAGGTGGATTTTCAGCAGGTGATGAACCAGATGGTTCTGCTAAGTTCTTTGCAACAGCCTTCCGTAATGCTAAGATGAAGGAAGCAGTTGAGAAGCTCCTTAATGAAAGAGATGGTCTTGCACTTGGTATATGTAATGGTTTCCAGGCTCTTATCAAGCTTGGTTTAGTACCTAATGGCAAGATAACAGGACAGGATTCTAATTCACCTACACTTACATTTAACACAATTAATCGTCACATCTCTAAGATGGTATATACAAAGGTTGTTACTAATAAGAGTCCTTGGCTTGCAGAAGCAAAGCTTGGCGGAGTATACTGCAATCCAGCTTCACATGGTGAAGGAAGATTTGTTGCACCTAAGGAATGGCTTGATAAGCTCTTTGAAAATGGTCAGGTAGCAACACAGTACTGTGACCCAGAAGGCAATGTATCTATGGACGAAGAATGGAATGTCAATGGCTCATATATGGCTATTGAGGGTATCACAAGCCCGGACGGAAGATGCTTAGGTAAGATGGCACATTCTGAAAGACGTGGTGATTCGGTAGCTATTAATATCTATGGAGAACAGGATATTAAGATATTCGAGTCTGGTGTTAAGTACTTTAAGTAAATAGAATAACTATCTGTGCGTAAGAACAGAATATTGTAAATTATAAAATCCTGATGTATATTATACGGGTAAGCCTTGACTGACAAAGGTTTGTATAGTATACATCAGGAGTTTTTTATGTAGAATAAGGATAATAAAAAGTAATAAAAAGCTGTTGACAAAATAACTAAGTTAGGCTATTATAATGATAGTTAGTAACAGCTAACGCATATGCCTTTATATTTATTTAACGGGTCCTCGACCCGTTTATTTAAAAGTTATAGGTTAGTAATAACTAACACAAGTTAGAATAAAACTAACAGTGAAATGTATACTATATATCTATTTAGCAGGATGAGGAGGACTAATATGAGTGTAGTTATAATTGGCGGTAATGAATGTATGGTATGTCAATATGAGAAGATATGTAAACAGCATGGCTGTAAAGCCAAGGTATTTGTTAAGGAGAAGAGTGGCTTTGGCAAGAAGATTGGCAACCCTGACCTTATGATACTTTTTACTAACACAGTATCACATAAAATGGTACATAGTGCTGTTACAGAAGCAAAGAGCAAGGACATTCGGATTGTGCGTTCACATTCAAGCAGTGCTTCATCACTTAATGCAGTTCTTCAGGAATATGTAGCAGACGGAAAGGCTTGTTAATTATAACTGACACAGACAGCAGGCAGAGTAATGCGTAATATAAGGAATGGAGATTATATGCTTAGAAAGCTGGAGAATGAGATTGTAAAAGAATGTGCACCTACATTGGCTGGAATTAAGATGGCTAATCTTTTTAATTATAGATTTGTATCAGAAGATGAATTCGATTCTGAGATTAAGACTGCCAATATGAACCTTAATGAGAAGGGCGTATATATAGAAGTCTTAAGAAAGACAGATATGAGTTCATTGATATATGTATACAGACCAAGTATGTTATTTAAGGCAGTCAATAATGATCATGTATGGAATATATTATCCAGTTATGGATACATAGAACGAAGTATACAGGCATGTATTAATACACTTAAGGAACGTCTTATGACACAGCCCTGTTTTCCACACGAGATAGGTTTATTTCTTGGATATCCTGTAGAAGATGTAAAGGAGTTCATTTTTAATAAAGGACAGAACTGCAAATGTTGTGGTGTGTGGAAGGTATATTACAATGAACAGGAAAGTGTCAGAACATTTGCAAGATTTAAAAAATGTTCTGAGGTATATCAGAAGGTCTTTATAGGAGGACGAACATTAAATCAGTTGACCGTGAATATATGATTCACTCAACATATATGTGCACAAGCATTAAATTAAAGCAATAATGGAGGAATGATAATGAGTAAAGTTGCAGTTGTATATTGGAGCGGAACAGGTAATACAGAGGCTATGGCCAATGCTGTTGCTGAGGGAGCAAAGGAAAAAGGAGCAGAAGTAACATTATTCACTGCTTCAGAATTCTCATCAGCAAAGGTTGCAGAATTCGACGGAATAGCTTTCGGATGCCCTGCTATGGGAGCAGAAAATCTTGAAGAGTCAGAATTTGAGCCGATGTTTACAGACTGTGAAGCGGCACTTTCAGGAAAGAAGATAGCACTCTTTGGTTCTTACGGCTGGGGAAGCGGAGAATGGATGGATGACTGGGCAGAAAGAAGCAGGAATGCTGGTGCTGACCTTAGCTGTGACCCGGTAATCTGTAATGAAGCTCCTGATGATGAAGCTGTAAGTAATTGCAAGGATCTTGGTGCTTCTCTTGCATAATCAGAGTGTATGTACAATTAAGAATATGCATAGTTAATGTATGTGTATAATCAGATATGTGCATAATATAAAGTAATATAATGAATATATTAATAAGTGACATATTTATTCTGGACACTTCCCAATATAATATTAATAAGTGAGTAATGACCGCATACATATTAATTTTACTGTATATGTATGCGGTTATTATGTGAGAATTAATAATATTAAAATTTTCTTAAAATGGTAATTGACATCTAATAAGTGTTAGTATATACTAACACAGTAGCAAATGAAAAACATTATCAACATAGATACAGATAGGAGTGATAAGTTATGCCATTATCAATGATAGGTGAGGGAGAGACAGCAACAATCACAAGGATTGGTGGGAAAGAAGAGACGAGAAGATTTCTTGAGAATCTAGGCTTTGTAGTTGGAGCTATAGTGACGGTCATTTCTAAGACTGGCGGTAATGTTATAGTTAATATTAAAGAATCACGAGTAGCTATAGGAAGCGATATGGCTTCAAAGATTATGGTATAAAGACTTGAGTTTCAAGCCTCTATATAGATATTCACAATATTTTAATGAGAAGGAGAGATTAAGATGACTTTAAAGGAAGTTGCTGTTGGTCAGACTGTTAAAGTTGCTAAGCTTAATGGTGAAGGTCCGGTTAAGAGAAGAATTATGGACATGGGAATCACTAAAGGCGTAGAAGTCTATGTCAGAAAAGTTGCACCATTGGGAGATCCAATAGAAGTAACAGTACGAGGATATGAGTTATCACTTCGTAAGGCAGATGCAGCTATGATAGAGGTAAATTAATATTTATTTTTTTGCCAAAAGGTTAGCATTAACTAATTATAGCAAGCATAATCTAAATGAAGAAAGTTACAACTAATTATTAACTCATTAAGAAAAGAGGTAAAAGAATGTCAATTAAGATTGCATTAGCAGGTAACCCTAACTGCGGTAAAACAACATTGTTTAATGCTCTTACAGGTTCTAACCAGTTCGTAGGTAACTGGCCAGGTGTTACTGTAGAGAAGAAGGAAGGTAGATTAAAGGGACATAAAGATGTTGCCATTATGGATTTACCAGGTATTTACTCACTTTCTCCATATACATTAGAGGAAGTTGTAGCAAGAAATTATCTTATTAATGAAAGACCAGATGCTATCATCAATATTGTTGATGGTACTAACATTGAAAGAAACTTATATCTTTCAACACAGATTATGGAACTTGGTATTCCGGTAATTATGGCTGTTAATATGATCGACCTTTTAGCTAAGAATGGTATTGAACTTAACATTGCAAAGCTTTCAGAGAAGCTTGGCTGTGAAGTAGTTGAAATATCAGCTCTTAAGGGAACTGGTATTAAGGAAGCGGCAGAAAAGGCTGTAAAGCTTGCTGAGTCTAAGAAGGTTAATAAGCTTGCACATAAATTCAGTGATGAAGTTGAATCTGTTATCGAAGCAGTTGAAGATAAGATTGGTCTTGATGTAGTAGAAGAACAGAAGAGATTTTTCGCTATCAAGTTATTAGAGAAAGATGACAAAATCGGACAGCTTATGTCTAGTGTACCTGATGTTACAGCAGAGATTGATAAACTTGAGAAAGATTTTGATGATGATACAGAAAGTATTATCACCAATGAAAGATATACATACATTTCATCAATTATTGGAGAGTGTGTAAAGAAGGCTCATTCTAAGGATAAGCTTACAACATCTGATAAGATTGATAAAATCGTAACTAACAGAATATTAGCACTTCCTATATTCGCAGTAGTTATGTTCTTAGTATATTACATTGCTATGGTAACAGTTGGTACAGCAGCTACAGACTGGGCTAACGATGGTTTATTTGGTGATGGTTTCCACCTTTTCGGTATCGGTACTTCAGCTTATGAAGAAGTAGCTGACGAATATGGCGATTCAGATGAAATCATTGCAGCATATGTAGAAAGCCTTGGTTCTAAGGGCGAAGCAATAGCAGATGCTATTGATACAGAAGCAGAAGACTATGACTCAGAAGATGCTGTTAAGGCTCTTACAACTCTTAAGTCTATGGTTAAGTCATCAGATTCAGTTGATTATACTGTAGAAGATGATGAAACACTTGCAACAGAAGATTTCACAGCAGATGCTGATGATATTAAAGAAGCTATTAACCTCGCTATCGAATATGATGGTACAGCTCCAGATCCGGCAGATTATGGCATATGGGTTCCTGGTATCCCAGTTCTTATTGGTGACGGACTCGATGCAATCGGTTGTGCAGATTGGTTAAATGGTCTTATTCTTGATGGTATTGTAGCCGGTGTTGGTGCTGTACTTGGTTTCGTTCCTCAGATGTTAGTATTATTCTTATTACTTGCTATCTTAGAGGCTTGCGGATATATGGCACGTATCGCATTCATTATGGATAGAATCTTTAGAAGATTCGGTCTTTCAGGTAAGTCATTCATACCTATCCTTATCGGTACAGGTTGTGGTGTTCCTGGTATTATGGCTTCTCGTACAATCGAGAACGAAAGAGACCGTCGTATGACAATTATGACAACAACATTTATACCTTGTGGTGCTAAGACACCATTCATCGCTATGATTGCAGGTGCTATCTTTGGTGGTTCACCTTGGGTTGCAACATCAGCGTACTTCATCGGTATGGCAGCAATTATCGTATCAGGTATTATTTTAAAGAAGACAAAGTTATTCAGCGGAGATCCAGCACCATTCGTTATGGAACTTCCTGCATATCATATTCCAACAGTTGGCAACGTACTTAGAAGTATGTGGGAGCGTGGCTGGTCATTCATCAAGAAGGCTGGTACAATTATCCTTCTTTCTACAATCGTTGTATGGTTCACAACATATTTTGGATTTGCTGATGACGGATTCAGAATGTTAGCAGAAGATGAAATTGATATGAGTATTTTAGCTAAGATTGGTAATGCAATCGGCTGGATATTCACTCCACTTGGATGGGGTAACTGGCAGGCAGCCGTTGCTTCAATCACAGGACTTGTAGCTAAGGAAAATATCGTTGGTACTATGGGTATCCTTTACGGTGGTGGAGATGTATCTCCATATGCAGCACTTGCACTTGCATTTACTAAGTTAGCAGGTTTCTCATTCCTTACATTCAACCTTCTCTGTGCTCCTTGTTTCGCAGCAATCGGTGCTATTAAGAGAGAGATGAACAGTGCTAAATGGACTTGGATAGCAATTGGTTACCAGTGTGGATTTGCATATGTAGTATCACTTTGCATCTACAATATCGGAAGCCTTATCGCTGATGGAGTATTTAGTATCTGGACAGTTGTAGCATTTGTATTAGTAGCTGGTTTCCTTTATCTTTTATTCAGACCAACAAAGGAAGCGGAAGAATACAAGAAAGCAGCAGCTAACTAAGATTACTTCCTAATCATAATTATATAAGTGTTCAATCCGTCACTAAGTGGCGGATTGGATATATATTTTATTCATCAGATATAGCGGCAGATGTCAGAGTTGGTGTAAGAATGGAGGATTAATATGGGTACAGTAATCGTATTGGTGGTATTGGTGGTAATTGTAGCCGCTATTGTGTATACAATGGTTAAAGGCAAGAAGAATGGCAAACATTCATGCGGTGGAGATTGTGGTCATTGTGGAGGCTGCCACTAGGATAGGAGGCATTAATGCAGAAATACTATTCATGTGATAAAAATGCTTCTGAAGTAGTTGGCTATGAAAGAAGCGAAATGCAGAAGGACATAATTCTGCAAAGATTAAGAAACAGGGGATGCAGAATAACGAAACAGAGAATGATGCTTTTAGACATTATTCTTAATGAAGAATGTTCGTGCTGCAAAGAAATATATTATAAGGCATCAAAGCTTGATCCTAATATTGGAACAGCTACAGTATACCGTATGATTAATACACTTGAGGAGATTGGTGCTATTAACAGAAGAAATATGTACCGTGTATCGTGTGGAAGCGAATGTAATATGAACAACACATACACAGTTGAGTTTGACGATAATTCAGTAATCAATCTGTCAGCCAGCAAATGGAACCAGATAGTGCAGAAGGGTTTAACAGCTTGTGGTTACATAGACAGTAAGACAGTTAAGAGTATAACAGGAGGGCCATAATAATAATGTCCCTCCTGTTTTTGATAAAGTTTCTCAATTAATAAAAAATATGTGGTAAAACTAAAAAGTATGGTATAAGATAATACCTAAACAAAAATCAAAGTCAATTACGTCAGGCAGATGTTAATTGGGAATGGAGGATAAGATGAAAAACGTATTTAAGAAAATCGATGGAGTTAAGACAGGAATATTTGCAGCAGGTGTACTTTTTGGTACAGCAGGAATTAAGATATTATCAAGCCAGGATGCTAAGAAGGTATACACGAACTGTACAGCAGCAGTTCTTCGTGCTAAGAAGTGTGTAATGAAGACAGCAACAACAATTCAGGAGAATGCTGGTGATATCTATGCGGAGGCTAAGGCTATCAACGATGAGAGAGAAGCAGCAGAAGAAGTTGTAGATGATACAGTAGAATTAAACGAAGTATCAGAAGAAACAGAAAGCACAGAGCAGTAATAATATGCTGGAATAAGTGCTAAGAGGCAGAATATGAAATTTTATATTAAACACAGTATGACAGGACGTTTAAGAGTTCATATGGATATGAAGCATATGAGTTTTAAACAGGCAGATATATTAGAGTATTATATTAAAAATATAGAAACAGTGACTTCTGTCAAAGTATATGAAAAGACTTGTGATGCTGTTATAGAATTTAAAGGCGATAAAGCACAGATTATTAATGAACTTAAGCATTTTACATATTCACAGGTGGTAGTTCCTGAAGATGTGCTTAACAGTTCAGGAAGAGAGATGAATTCTTATTATCAGGACAAGCTGGTTAATAAGGTATTCTTAAGAGCAGCAAGTAAGCTGTTCCTCCCTATATCTGTAAGAAATGTTGTAACAACTGTAAAGTCGGTTAAATATATTGGCAGCGGTGTTAAGACATTGCTTAAAGGAAAGATGGAAGTACCTGTGCTAGATGCGACAGCAATCGGTGTTTCTATGTTAAGAAATGATTTCAATACCGCAGGTTCTGTTATGTTCCTTCTTGGAATCGGTGAGATTATGGAAGAATGGACACATAAGAAGTCGGTAGGAGATCTTGCAAGGACTATGTCACTTAATGTAAGCAGGGTATGGCTTAAGACAGCCGATACAGAAGTATTAGTCCCTGTTAATGAGATAAAGAACGGTGATGAAATTATAGTTCATGTAAGTAATGTTATTCCATTTGATGGAGTTGTAGTTACTGGTGAAGCTATGGTTAATCAGGCTTCACTTACTGGTGAAGCAGTGCCGGTAAGCAAGAATACAGGAAGTGCTGTATTTGCAGGAACAGTTATTGAGGAGGGCGGACTCACAATAAAGGTTAAGCAGAGTGGCGGTAATAGTAAGTATGACAAGATTGTTAAGATGATTGAGGAGTCAGAAAAGCTCAAGTCTGGTCTTGAAAGCAAGGCTGAACATCTTGCTGATTCATTAGTTCCATATACATTAGGTGGAACAGCACTCACATATCTTCTTACAAGAAATGCAACAAAGGCATTATCAATACTTATGGTTGACTTCTCCTGTGCACTTAAGCTTGCTATGCCAATAACAGTATTGTCAGCAATAAGACAGGCTGGACAGAATGATATTACAGTAAAGGGTGGTAAGTTCTTAGAGGCAGTAGCCGCTGCAGATACTATCGTATTTGATAAGACAGGAACACTTACTAAGGCTGCACCAACAGTAAAATATGTATATTCATTTAGTGGTGATAGTGAAGATGAGCTTTTAAGAATGGCTGCCTGTATGGAAGAACATTTTCCACATTCTATGGCCAAGGCAGTTGTTGATGCAGCAGCTAAGAAGAACTTACGCCACGAAGAAATGCATACAAAGGTTGAGTATATAGTTGCACATGGTATATCAACTACTATAAATAATAAGAAGACTATAATAGGAAGCTATCATTTTGTATTTGAAGATGAAGGCTGTACTGTGCCTGAAGGCAGACAGGAAATGTTTGATAATCTTCCAGAAGAATATTCACACCTTTATCTTGCAATTGAGGATAAGCTTGCGGCGGTTATATGTATAGAAGACCCTGTAAGACCAGAGGCTAAGGAGGTAATTAGTTCACTTAAAGAGCTTGGAATATCTAAGGTTGTAATGATGACAGGAGATAGTGAACGTACAGCTAAGGCAATCGCAGGCAAGGTTGGTGTAGATGAATATTATTCAGAAGTACTCCCAGAAGATAAGGCTTCATTTGTTGAGAAGGAAAAAGCTGCCGGACGTAAGGTTATAATGATTGGTGATGGTATTAACGATTCACCAGCATTGTCAGCGGCAGATGTTGGTATTGCAATAAGTGATGGTGCTCAGATAGCAAGAGAGATTGCAGACATTACAGTTAGTGCTGATGATTTAGGGCAGATTGTATATCTTAAGGATTTAAGCAACAATCTTATTAAGAAGATTAACCGTAATTACAGAACTATAGTATCTTTCAACTCAGGACTTATAGCACTTGGTGTATTAGGTGTAATACAGCCAACAACATCAGCACTTTTACATAATACATCAACACTTTTCATCAGTATGAATAGTATGAAGAATATAACTTTAGCTGAGGAGCATAAGTAATAATCTTAAGCATAGAAATTTATAATGCCGCAAAGGTATTGCTTGGAAGAAGCAATAATCCCAGAATATAAATTACTAAAAATATAAAAAGGAACACACTAATTGATATATTTTATCATTTGGTGTGTTCCTTTTTTGCGTTATTGATATTATAATACTAATAAAGGTTAGGTTAGACTAACCTAATTATATTAAATATGAAGGAGAGAAAATTATATGTTTCTTACTGTAAAAGATTTAAAAAAATCATATGGCAGTACTTCTAATAAAGTAGAAGTTCTTAAGGGAATTAATTTTGAAGTTGAAAAAGGGGAAATATGCGTACTGCTTGGACCATCTGGTTCGGGAAAATCAACACTTCTTAATATAATAGGTGGAATAGATGATGCTGATTTGGGATATGTAAGCATTGATAGTGAAAAGACTAAAGATATGAAAGAAAAAGAGCTTACAAGATATAGAAGAAAGCACCTTGGTTATGTATTCCAGATGTATAATCTTATACCTAACCTTAATGTTAAGGAGAATATCGAGGTTGGTGCTTATCTTAGCGATTCACCGCTTGATATTAACGAACTGCTTAATACATTAGGGCTGTATGAGCACAGGCATAAGCTTCCTAACCAGTTATCTGGCGGACAACAGCAAAGAACTGCAATAGGCAGGGCTATTGTTAAAAATCCCGACATATTATTATGTGATGAGCCCACAGGAGCACTTGATTATCACACATCTAAGGAAATCTTAAAGCTTATTGAGGATGTCAACAAGAAATACGGCAACACAGTCATAATGGTTACACATAATGATGCTATCCAGAATATGGCTGACAGGGTTATCAAGTTAAGAGATGGACAGATAAGAGATAATATAGTTAATAACAGTAAGGTATCTGCCGCTGACCTTGAATGGTAGATTAAATATTATATAATGGGAGTTAGATATGAAAAATCCTTTAATTAAACGATTGCCAAGAGAATTTACTGGTGAAATTGCAAAATATATAGTCATATTTATATTTATGACAGCTGTTATAGGGCTTATAAGTGGTTTTCTTATAGCTGATGGAAGCGTGCTTGATACATATAATAAGAGTTTTGATAAATATAATGTAGAAGATGGTAATTTTGAATTGTATTCCAAGGCCGATGATAAGCTGATTGACAGGTTGGAAGAAGAAAATGTTACTATATATGAGAACTTCTATAAAGAAGAAACTTTAAAAGTACACAATAATGAGAAGTTAAGAGAAGACGACCAGAGCACAATACGTTTCTATATTAATAGAGATGATATTGATAAGGTTGATGTTATGGAAGGCAGACTCGCAGAGGATATTAACGAGATTGCATTGGATAGAATGTATTCTGTCAATAATAATATTAAAATCGGCGACATAATTAATGTTGGCACAAGGGCACTTAAAGTAACAGGTTATGTTGCATTATCTGATTACAGTTGTCTTTTCTCGAACAACTCAGATACAATGTTTGACTCTTTAAAATTCGGTGTTGGTGTAGTGTCAGAGAGCTGTTTTGATATGTATGATGATACACATATTCATTATGTATATTCGTGGAAATATGATAATAAGCCTGCAGACGATATAGAAGAAAAAGAGATGGCAGATGATTTTATGAAAGTAATATCTAATAATGCTATACTTACTAATTATATTCCAGGATATCTTAATCAGGCGATACATTTTACCGGTGATGATATGGGAAGCGACAGGGCTATGATGATAGTTCTTTTATATGTTGTTATAGCTATTATGGCATTTGTATTTGCAGTTACAACTAATAATACAATATTCAAAGAAGCTAATGTTATCGGTACTTTAAGAGCTTCGGGATATACAAGGGGAGAGCTGTTGTTACATTATATTCTTCTACCGATTATTGTTACATTAGCAGGTGCACTTGTCGGTAACATATTAGGATATACATGGTTTAAGGATATATTTGTAGATACATATTATCAGAGTTATTCGCTTACAACTTATACAACACTTTGGAATGGTGAAGCATTTGTATTAACAACAGTTGTTCCATTTATAATAATGGTAGTGATAAATGTATTGCTCATAGGTTACAGGCTTCGTCTTTCACCACTTAAGTTCTTAAGAAAGGACTTGGCTGTAAGACAGAAGAAGAAAGCTGTGCATTTGCCAGGATTCAAGTTCTTTAACAGATTTCGTTTAAGAATAATTATACAGAATATGCCAAATTACATTACATTATTTGTAGGTATATTATTTGCCAATATACTCCTTCTGTTCGGTATTATGATGACCCCGCTTCTTGACCATTACCAGAATGAGATACAGGACAAACTTATAGCTAAACATCAGTATGTATTGAAAGTTCCGGTCGAGGTGGATAATGAGGCCGCAGAGAAATACTGTGTCAGGACACTTTCAACACTTGAGGGACGTTTAAAGAGTGAAGATGTATTGATATACGGAATTGCTGATGACAGCGAATATGTTGACATTAACAGTAGTGAACTTAAAGATGGTGAAGTGTATGTGTCACACGGCTATGCTGAAAAGTTCAAGATTAATAAGGGTGATAAGATAACGCTCAAAGAGAAATATGAGGACAAGGAATATACATTTACAGTTAAGGATATGTATGATTATCCATCAGCATTTGCAGTATTTATGGATGAAGGATATTTTAAAAATCTATTCGACAAAGAGGATGATTACTATTCAGGCTACTTATCATCAGAGAAGCTTGATATTGATGAGAAATATATTGCAACAGAGATTACACTTGATGATTTAACTAAGGTTTCAAGACAGCTTGACCGTTCTATGGGAGAAGTATTTGGAATTATTAAAGTCTTTGCAGTTGTATTATTTGCAGTATTAATGTTCTTGTTAACTAAGCTTATTGTTGAGAAGAATTCAACATCAATCTCTATGGTTAAGATATTAGGTTATTCCAACAGTGAGATAAGCAGGCTGTATGTCACCTCAACAACAATAGTGGTTGTCATATCAGTTGTTATCAATATTGCATTATCAGTTGTAATTATGAATAGCCTGTTCAGGGTATTTATGGAGAAAATGTCCGGCTGGATTTACTGCTACTATGCACCATATCTGTTCGTAGTTATGTTCGTGCTGAATATCGGTGTGTATGCTCTGATTTCAGTATTTATGATGTATAAGATAAAGAAGATACCTATGGATGAAGCATTAAAGAATGTAGAGTAATAAAAAAGCTGTCCTGTTTAATGAATTGGATAAAGTGAGCAGATATAATTAGCTCATATTAATCTAATCATTAAACAGGACAGTTTTTTATTTATAATTAAGATGTTTTCTTTTGATTTTCTTTAAAATACTGAATTTCTTGAAATTTTTTATATTTAATTCTTGAAATTTTTCTCAAATCCTGAATTTCAGAAAAATTACAGCTATAACCGCAGTCTTGTAGTTAAGCCGCATATTCTGAGTCACCAAAGAAGTCATTGTACCATACAAGGAACATATATACTGTCCAGATTTTTCTTGAATTATCTGCCTTGCCTTCTTTATGTTCATCAAGATACTTAACAAGCTCATCTGTGTTGAAGTACTTGTTAGCAGCTTCGCTTGTGAAAGCTTTTTTAATCATATTGTAATATTTCTCGTCCTTTAACCATATTCTGATTGGCACTGGGAAACCAAGCTTCTTCTTCTCAGCAACCATATCAGGAAGATATTGGTTAGCAGCTTTACGCATAGCGTATTTAGTATTAGATTTATTAACTTTGTACTTAGTTGGGAGAGTTCTTGCTACATTGAATACTTCCTTATCAAGGAAAGGAACTCTTACTTCAAGGCTGTGTGCCATACTCATCTTATCAGCCTTAAGAAGAATATCACCGATAAGCCAGAAGTTAATATCTATATACTGCATTTTAGTTACATCATCTTTATCTTTAACTTTGTCATAAAATGGCTTAGTAAGTTCTTTATGGTTATACTTTCCAGTAGGGTTCTTTAATATCTTGGCACGTTCTTTTTCGTTGAACATAAATGCGTTACCGATAAAGCGTTCTTCAATATCCTTGCTTCCTCTTATAAGGAAATTCTTGCCCTTGAACTTAAATGGAACAGCCTGTGCAGCATTGGCAAGACACTTGCGGAGTCCCTTTGGAAGCTTTCTATAGCCTGCTGTATCAAGAGGTTCTTTGTAAATGTTATATCCGCCAAAGAACTCATCAGCACCCTCGCCTGACATTGAAACCTTAACATACTTAGAAGCAGTCTGGCTTACAAAGTAAAGGGCAATAGCAGCAGGGTCAGCTAAAGGCTCGTCCATATGATACTGGATTTTAGGGATAGCTGCCCAGTATTCTTCACTTGATACAAGCTTAGAATAATTGTCTATCTGGATTTTCTCAGATAAGGCTTTAGCGTAATCTATCTCGTTATATTTTTCGTAGTCAAATCCAACTGTAAATGTCTTGTCACCATTAAATGTAGCGGCAACATAGCTTGAGTCAACACCGCTTGAAAGGAATGAACCAACCTCAACATCACTAATCTTGTGGTGTTCAACTGAGTCGTGCATAGCATCGTCAATCTCTTTGACGAATTCATCTAAAGACTTGCTCTCATCAGCTTCAAATGTAGGCTCCCAGTATCTTTTTATGTTGATTTCTCCATTATGGAAAGTAAAGCAGTGACCTGGCATAAGCTTGTATACACCTTTAAAGAATGTTTCAGGAAGCACTGAATACTGGAATGTGAGGTAATTTTCAAGAGCAACATCATTAACTTCCTTCTTATATGCAGGGTGTGCCAATATGCTCTTAATCTCAGAACCATATATAATGTTGCCGTCAACTACAGTGTAGTAGAAAGGCTTAATTCCAAAGAAATCCCTTGCACCAAAGAGAGTTTCCTTCTCACTGTCCCATATAACAAATGCAAACATACCACGAAGCTTATTTAACATATCTTCACCGTATTCTTCATAAGCGTGAATAAGAACTTCTGTATCAGAGTTGTTCGCAAATATATGCCCCTTTTCAATAAGGTCTTTTCTTAAATCCTGATAATTATATATCTCACCATTAAATGTGATAACAATCTTTTTATTTTCGTTGAACATAGGCTGGCTTCCGTTATCAAGGTCGATGATTGAAAGTCTTCTAAAGCCCATATAAGCCTTGTCGTCTATATACTGACCGGCACTGTCAGGTCCTCTGTGGATGATTTTATTCATCATATCAGTAAGTACATCCTTACCATTTTCAAGGTATCCTGTAAATCCAGCAAATCCGCACATATTACAAAACCGTCCTTTCTTAAATGTGATTTATTACTATAATCCTTTAAAATACAGGCACAATAAAACCTGCATATTAATAATGTTTACACGAATATTACAACATATACGGCAGTATTTAGAATAACAGCCACCGTAAATGGCAAACCCTATGTAAATCAATTATGTAATTATAGCAAACTGGGATATTTAATACAAGATAATTGTTATGGCAAAACAGGCATTTACAAAGTAATAAAAATATTTTATAATTGTAAGCAAATTTTAATAATAGCTTGGATATAGTTCCAATATTAAATGCACAATATGGAGGATTAGTAATGGAAAAGATTAAGATGACAACACCACTCGTTGAGATGGATGGAGATGAGATGACAAGAGTATTGTGGAAGCTTATTAAGGAAGAACTGCTTTTACCTTATGTAGACCTTAATACAGAGTATTATGATCTTGGACTCGTCCATCGTAATGAAACTAATGATCAAGTTACTGTTGACTCAGCAGAAGCAACTAAGAAATATGGTGTTGCTGTCAAGTGTGCTACAATCACTCCTAATGCAGCAAGAGTTAAGGAATATGACCTTAAGGAAATGTATAAAAGCCCTAATGGAACAATCAGAGCAATATTAGATGGTACTGTATTCAGAGCACCTATTATTGTTAAGGGTGTTGAGCCATATGTTAAGACTTGGAAAAAGCCTATAACAATAGCAAGACACGCTTATGGTGATGTATACAAGGCATCAGAGATGAAGATTCCAGCAGCTGGCAAGGCAGAGCTTGTATATACAGATGAGCAGGGTAACGAATCAAGAGAGCTTATTCATAACTTTAAGGGGGCAGGAATTATTCAGGGTATGCATAACCTTAACGATTCTATTGAGAATTTTGCAAGAAGCTGCTTTAATTTTGCACTTGAAACTAAGCAGGATCTCTGGTTTGCAACTAAGGATACAATCTCTAAGAAGTACGATCATACATTTAAGGATATATTCCAGGATATATATGATAAGGATTATGCTGATAAGTTCAAGGAAGCAGGAATTGAGTATTTCTATACATTAATAGATGATGCAGTTGCAAGAGTTATCCGTTCAGAAGGTGGATATATCTGGGCATGCAAGAACTATGATGGTGACGTTATGTCAGATATGGTTGCAACAGCATTTGGTTCATTATCAATGATGACATCAGTTCTGGTATCTCCACAGGGATATTATGAATATGAGGCTGCTCATGGAACAGTTCAAAGACATTATTACAAGCACCTTAAGGGAGAAGAAACATCTACTAACCCTATTGCTACTATATTTGCATGGACAGGAGCTTTAAGAAAGAGAGGAGAACTCGACTCACTTCCAGAGCTTTCAAAGTTCGCAGATACACTTGAAAAGGCTTGCATCAAGACAGTAGAAGATGGTAAGATGACTAAGGATTTAGCACTTATTACTACATTAGGTAATCCTGTAACACTTAATACACAAGGTTTTATTAAGGCAGTTAAGGAGACACTTGAAAGTCTTTTATAATTGTGCCAATAAAGGGTATTATTATATAGGATATTATATATAGAAGTGTTGGATTTCACTTGTGATATCTATAGATATTCGTATGAATTGAGGATTTTGAATGAAGTTTAAGTTTGAGGTTAAAGATCTTTTTAAACTCCCCAATATTTTATGTTATATAAGAATTGCACTGGTTCCGCTGTTTGTATATCTTTATTTTACGGCAGAAGAACCAGTGGATTATTATGTTGCGACACTTGTTGTAATGCTTTCGGGGATAACAGATTTTCTTGATGGGCAGATAGCAAGACGTTGTAATATGATAACTGATTTGGGTAAGATTATTGATCCGGCAGCAGATAAGCTTATGCAGCTTGCAATGTTAGTTACTCTGGCTATTAATATTCCATATATGTGCATACTTGCTGTATATCTTATTGTCAAAGAAGTAGTTATGGCACTTATGGGTCTTGTAGTTATGAAAAGGGCGAATAGGAGATTAGATGGTGCTAAATGGTATGGCAAGGTATGTACAGCAGTATTGTATGTGTGTATGCTTGCTTTAGTTGCATTTCCGCATATGCAGGTTAATCTTCAATATGTTATAATGATAGTGTGTGCAGCAGTATTGACATTTGCATTTATTATGTATATAAGAATATATATAATAATGTTAAAAGATAACCATTATGGTAATGATGAAAGAAAGTTGTATTAATATGTATAATATATTTGATATTACATTTAGGGAAATGAATGTTAACCAGTTAGCGGTATGGTTTTTTATATATAGTTTTTTTGGCTGGGCTATGGAATGTATAGTCATAAGAAAACAGCTTGGATATTGGGAGAACAGGGGTTTTGCCAAGCTTCCGTTCTGCGTTATATATGGCTTTGGCGTGTTTATAGCATTTCATATATTTGCACCAATTGAGGGTAATTACCCTGCTTTATACGTTGCTGGTGCTATATGTGCGACAATATTTGAGTATATGACAGCAAGACTTATGCAGAAGCTTTTTGGTGAAGTATGGTGGAATTACGACCATCTAAGATTTAATTATAAAGGAATAATATGCCTTCAAAGCACTCTTGGCTGGGGGTTATTAGCAGTTCTTATATTTAGTGTATTCAATAAAATGGTAGAACGTGTTGTATTCAGTATGGATATGAGGGTAACTACAGTGTTATCAATTGTGCTTGTTATATCATATGTTGTGGATTTCTCTTACCATTTTACTAAGAGAATTGCTAATAAGAAAATGGAAAGTGTAGTTGCACAGGCTTCAAGTGCTGGCAGCCTTCAGAGGTTTTTTCATAGATAATCAGCGGGGTGGACAATGTTAGAAAGTCTTAAGAATAATGTCAGGCTGCTTCGCAGGAGCAAACGACACGTAATTCTGTTTGAACTGACATATAAGTTACTGGCAGTAGCAGTTATATATCCTATATTAACTGCCGCCATTAATCTTTGTATGAAGGTTGCAGGAATCAGATATTTAACAAATGAATATATTGTAAAGGCACTGACAAACCCTGTTGTTATTATAGCTTTGTTTACAGGCATTATACTGTTTGTCGGTTACTGCATTTACGAGATGGCATATTTGGCTGTGTGCTTTGAAACTAAGAGAAAAGGTAATAACGCATCTATAATTGATAATATATATAATGCGTACCTGCGTCTTAAAAATTTAATCCGAATTCAAAGCATACCGCTTTTTTTATTTTTCTTTATTTCGATTATATTTATAAATGTTACGATTGTCGCTAATCTTATATATTCAGATACATTGAGCAATCTTATCGGAAGTACGATGAGAAGAAACAGGTATATGATATATATGCTTGTGGCAATAGTTATGGTTCTTATATATTATTATGTTATAAGAGGAATTTTCTCATTTAATATATATATGATGGAGGGGAAGAATTTCAGACAGTCATATAAGAAAAGCTCACAGATTGTAAGAAATAACAGATTAAGGGTAATTATGTCTGTTATTGTATATAATCTTGCAATATTTGCAGCTATAGCAGTGTTCTATACAGTTATTTCGCTTATACTTATAGGTGGTGTTAAGCTGTTGGATATGGCTTATCTTGGAAGTGCGGTATATTTATCAGTTCTTAGGGAATTGAGGGCCGGTGTGAAGATTTTTCTTGTGTTTATATCAATACCTTGTTCATTCTCAATGATTTCATATATGTATTATAAATATTCCGATCTGGATGATATTGAATTTGAATTCGTGGATATTGACGAAGGTTCAGCAAGGGTCAACAGGATAATATATGCAGTTGTGCTGGCATTATCCATAGTGCTTGATATTATATATATAATTGGGTCATTTAATAATAATCCGTTTGAGAGAGTGGCTATATTCCACAATACGGATATAACTGCCCACAGAGGTGCTTCAGTAGATGCACCTGAGAATACTCTTGCGTCATTCAGTAAGGCGATTGAAGATATGGCTGATGTTATAGAGTTAGATGTCCAGATGACCAAAGACGGCTATATTGTTGTTATGCATGATACATCAGCATACAGGACTACAGGTGTTCTAAAGAATATTACGGAGCTTACTTTAAGAGAAGTTAAAAGACTTGATGCCGGGTATTGGTATTCAGAGCAGTACAAGGGCGAGAAAGTTCCAACACTTGAAGAAGTATTGCAGCTTGCCAAAGGAAAGATTAAACTTAATATAGAGATTAAAACGGCGGATAACAGTGATGAGGTAGCAAAGAAGGTTGTAAAGCTTATACAGAAATATTCAATGCAGGATTCGTGCGTTATCACCTCATTTGATTATAGTGCATTGCAGGCTGTTAGGTCTTATGATGAGGAAATAGAAGTCGGGTATATATTATCGGTGGCTTATGGAAAGTTCTATGAGATAGATGACGTGGATTTCTTTAGCGTCAATGCTTCGTTCCTTACTAAGAGAGTTGTTGATGCTATTCATAATTCAGGAAAGCAGGTATATGCGTGGACTGTTAATAATGACGCTTCTATAAAGAATCTTACTAATAAAGGTGTTGATAATATAATAACTGACAAACCTGTAACGGCAAGAGAGGTTATATATTCAAGAGATACAAGTGAGACATTGATTAATATGATAAAGTATGTATTTAACCAGTGATTAGCTTGGTAACATATATGCGTAAATGTACGCGGAAACGGGGGTCTATATGTTAAGAGGTATAGGTACATCTAAGGGAATTGGTATAGGAAAAGCACTTATTATCCATAAGTGTAAGAATGCTGTCAGCCGTGTTAAGATTAAGGATACAGAAGCTGAGGTTGATAAGTTCAATGAGGCTGTGGAAAAGTTCATACAGGAAACTAATGAGCTTGTGGATAAGTTGTCACAGAAGCTTAATGGTGATGATAAGAATGCTCTTGTATTAAAAAATCAGGAATATCTTATAAGAGATCCTGAGTTTACCAGTGGTGTAATAAGTGCTATAACTAATGACAAGCTTAATGCAGAAGCTGCGGTTGAAGATACCTGTGAGATGTTAAAGAACATATTCTTAAGCTTTAACAATGATACGATGACACAGAGAGTAGCCGATATTGAAGATATGAAACAGCGTCTTATAGCAATAATGCAGGGACAGAAGCATATTGATCTTACTAAGCTTTCTGATAATACTGTTATTATTGCCGATGAAATCCATCCATCTATGACAGCTAATATGGATACAGAGCATATTGCCGGTATTATATCAGAGAAAGGTGGAGATACATCACACGCTTCAATTCTTGCAAGAGCATTAGAAATCCCTGCTGTATTAAGTGTTAAGGATATATGCAGTAAAATTGCAGAGGGTGAGGAGGTTATAGTTGATGGAGCTTACGGCGAAGTATTCGTCAATCCTACACCTATAACTCTTAAGATATATAATAAAAAGAAAAAAGCATATGATGAAAGAGTTAAGGAACTTAAAAAATATATAGATAAACAGACTGTTACCAGGGATGGCAGAAAAGTAATGCTTGCTGCTAATATAGGCAATGCTGATGAGGCTGCTAAAGCTGTAAAGGCTGGAGCTGAGGGTGTCGGACTTTTCAGGACGGAATTCTTATTTATGAACAAGCAGGCACTCCCAACAGAGGAGGAGCAGTATAACGAATATAAGAAAGCAGCAGTTGTGCTTGATGGCAGACAGCTTACGATAAGAACGCTTGATATTGGCGGAGATAAAGATATTCCTTATATGGGACTCACAAAGGAGTTAAATCCATTTCTTGGATACAGGGCCATAAGGTTCTGCCTTGACAGGGTAGATATATTTACAACCCAGTTAAGGGCTGTATTAAGGGCAAGTGCATATGGTAATATAAGAATTATGATTCCTATGATAACTTCTGTTACAGAGGTGCAGGCAGTTAAGAAGATTATAAATGGTATATGCAGGGATCTGGACAAGAAAGACATTAAGTATGATAAGGACATAAAGATAGGTGTTATGATAGAGACACCAGCCGCGGCAATAATGGCAGATGTACTGGCACATGAGGTTGATTTCTTCTCAATCGGTACGAATGATTTGACACAGTATACACTTGCTGTTGACAGAGGCAATGAGAATGTTGCTTATCTTTACTCTGCACTCAATCCAGCCGTTATACGAAGTATTAAACACATAATTGAGTGTGCACATAATGCAGGTATAGAAGCAGGAATGTGTGGAGAAGCGGCGGCAGATGAAAGAATGATACCACTTCTTCTTAATTTTGGACTTGATGAGTTCTCTGTTACAGTGAGCAGGGTGCTTGAAACTAGAAAAGAGATAGCTTCGTGGAGCAGTAAGGAAGTAAAAGAGATAACAGAAAATGTTATGAATTATTCGGAAGAAAAGGAAGTATCTAACTATCTTAGCGACTGCATAGCAAAAGAATAGATTATTATATAATAAATGCTTTGTGATGATTGATATGTTAAGACATCTGCTTCTGGCATAATAGAATTAATTGGAGGAAAATATGGCATTATATGATACAGATGACGAGCAGGAAAAGGTTGTACTTGTCGGCGTAGAGTTAAATCCTCTTGACGACTGCGAGAAGTCGTTAGAGGAGTTAGCAGAGCTTGCTAAGACTGCCGGAGCGGTCACAGTAGGAAAGATGATACAGCCGCGTGACAGCTTCCACCCTGCAACATATATTGGTAAGGGTAAGCTTGAAGAATTAAGGCTTATGATAGATGAGCTTGGTGCAACAGGAATAATATGTGATGATGAGCTGTCTCCAGCACAGTTAAGAAATCTTGAAGATGTTCTTAATACTAAGATTATGGACAGAACAATGGTTATTCTTGATATATTTGCCGCAAGAGCTTCATCAAGTGAAGGTAAAATACAGGTTGAGATGGCACAGTTAAAATACAGGTCAACAAGACTTGCAGGACTTGGAACAACACTCTCAAGACTTGGTGGTGGAATAGGAACAAGAGGACCGGGTGAGAAGAAGATAGAGACAGACAGGCGAATAATAAGGGACAGGATTGCTCATTTGTCAGGTGAGTTAAAGGAGATTAAGAGCCACAGAGATGTGCAAAGACAGAACAGACAGGACAGTTCTACACCAGTAGCGGCTATAGTAGGTTATACTAATGCGGGTAAGTCAACACTTCTTAACAGGCTGACCGATGCAGGTGTATTATCTGAGGACAAGCTGTTTGCAACACTTGATCCTACAACGAGGGCACTTACACTTCCTAACAAGGAAAAAGTGCTTATGACAGATACTGTTGGATTTATCAGAAAGCTTCCACATAATCTTATAGAGGCATTTAAGAGTACACTTGAGGAAGCGAAATATGCAGATATGATAATTCACGTTGTGGACTGCTCTAATGATGATTACGAAAGACATATGGCAACAGTATATGAGACATTGAAGCAGTTAGATGTAGGTGATAAGCCGATAATTACACTTTTTAATAAATGTGATAAATACGGCGAACTTCCTATACTCAAGGACAGCAAAGCTGATTATGTTGAGAATATTTCAGCCAGGACGGGTGTGGGAATAGATGAATTTCTGGAAGATGTGCAGGATATTATATTAAAGAGCAGAATTAGAATAGAAAGAGTATTTCCTTACAGCGATGCAGGCAAAATCCAGCTTATAAGAGAATACGGACAGCTTGAAAGTGAGGAATACACACAGGAGGGCATAAGTGTCAAAGGATATGTGCCAGCCTGGGTAGGAGGCAAACTATGAATTTAATTGCACTTGTTGATAAAAAATGGGGAATAGCTAATAAAGGAAGAGAACTTGTTGATATTCCAGAGGATAAGAAGCTGTTCCGTGAAGAAACTTATGGAAAAGTTGTTATTATGGGAAGAAAGACATTAGAAGCACTTCCTAACCAGTCAGCACTTGTTGGAAGAAAGAATATTGTTCTTACAAGAAATAAAGATTATGAAGCTAAAGACGTATGTTTATGCCATAGTGTTGAAGATGTGCTTGAGAAGGTAAAAAATGTGGATAGTAAGGATGTATATGTCATCGGTGGTGGACAGATATACAAAGAATTCCTTCCATATTGTGATACAGCACATATAACAAAGGTCGATTATACTTACGAAGCTGATACCTATATAAGTGATTTCGATAAGCTTAAAGACTGGAGAATTACAGGACAGAGTGATGAACATACATATTTTGATATATGTTATGAGTTTGTAAGGTATGAAAGAAAGGGTAAGGCTGATGAAATGCCAGAATAAAAAGAAAAATGTAAAGCGTGCTGTGGCTGGTATAATATTTCTTTCCGTAATAGCAATAATATTATCGGCATATGGCGTTACACAAATGTATGCTTCTCCAGAGAAAAAAGCTTTAAAAACGATGTTGAAATCTGGAGAACTTTTACAAAGCACAGTTGAAAAATATATAAACAACATAGATGTAAGTGCCAATAACTATACTGGAAAAATTAATATATCGGAGTTGATATATGATAATACTGATTATATGCAGGGTAAGAATAGTGCAGAATATACCATTACAGCTAATATCGATAATAATGGAATAAATGTAGTTATACCTGAATTGACTAATGATACATTTTTAATATCTAAAGCTGATATATCAAGATATATTAATATAGATGCAGATCAGCTTAAGCCTGTTTTAAAAGCTGCATTAGCTGACTTTGTGAAGGGCTATGAAGTTATGGCAATGGATTGCGTGAATACAGTCAGCGAAACAGGAAAACACACTTATAATATTAATATAGATGAAACAGCTTTAGTTAATGGCTTTAATACATTTGTGGATGAATTATATAAAGATTCACAGGTTCTTCCATATATTTCGTTGTTAAATGTATATGGCATAAAAAAGGACAGTATTAAATCTGAATTTGCCACGGAAGTAAAGGACTGCAATGTAGTGCTTGATATAGAGGCTGACAGGGATAATAACCTTGTAAAGGTGAGTGCTGTAGTATATTACAATCAAAACGCTGTCTGTAATATGGTTATTGATTTTGATGGACTGGATAATATGACGCTATATATTATGGCTGAATATTCACAGGCTGAATATGTGAATTCGGTAATACAGATAGATATGCAAAGTGATAATGTAATAGGAGTGTCAGCCGATGCAGATATACATTTTATGAATCACAGTTTAAAGCTTAAGGCATCAGGAAATATTAATATCCAATAAGTCTTTGCAAAATAATTATTTTACATTTCTGTAACCAATCCTGAAAAAAGCGTACTCTATAAGTGAAAGCTTTCAAAAAGAAATAATTAAGGACGATTTAATAAAGTGTGCAGCGAAGAAAAAATAATTGATTTAATAGCAAACAGAGATGAATCTGGAATGCGTGAATTAATGGAGCGGTATCAAAGACCATTAATGAAGCTTGCAATGAATATGCTTGACAGTGAGGAAGATGCAAGAGAATGTGTTAATGATACGTTTTATGAAGTATGGAAATCAGTTCCAGATAACAGACCGCAATATTTGTTTGCATATTCAGCTACTATATGCAGACATATAATCTGCAAGAGAATAGACCATGACAATGCATTAAAAAGAAGCTCTAATGTTATAGAACTTACAGCCGAGATGGAACAGTGTATCGGCAAGCCTGATAAAGCACTTGAGGGTGATGAACATATGGTAGGAGAATTGATTAATACATTTCTTAAAACATTGGATACTGATAAGAGAAATATATTTATCAAAAGATACTGGTATTCACAACCTGTTAAAGTTATATCAAAAGAACTTGGAAAGAGCGAAAGTTCAGTTAAGGTTGCACTGCACAGATTAAGGAAAGATTTAAAGAAGCTTTTGGAAAGTGAGGGCGTTTTGGTATGAATGGTGAGAAATTATTTAAGTCAATGAACAATATTAATCAGGAGTGGATTGAGCAGGCAAAGCCAGCTAATAAGCCTGTCATAATGAGAACCAGATCAAAAATATATAGAAATATAGCAGCAGCGGCAGCCGCAGTGATTGCAATCTCGGGATTAACTTACACTGGTGTATACGCGTACCAGAAGTATCTTGTCCCAAAGAGTAATGTCAATTTTGAATCTCATATAAGCGGGGATAGTTCGGTTAATGTCTATAATACAGGTAATGTTACATCTACAGAAGAATCTAATGTTGACGTGGAATGGGGAAAATATGTTGCTAATGGTGGAAGATTTTATATTGAACTGACTATAAAGTCAAAAGACGGAAGTCCGATTATACCTAATGATGATACCTTAAGTCCAATAATTGGTACATTTGATTTTGCAGATACTGTAATAAAAATAAGTGATGAAACAGACCAGTTCAAATCAACAGGTACATTATACCATCTTAATTATAATGGTATGTCAGATGATGGTTCAGAAATATATGCAGAATTAATATATGTTAATGCTGATTCAAGAGATATTGTTAATCATAACATTTCGATTGATGTTAAGGATCTTAAGTGTACGTACAGAAATGGTGAAGATAATAAAACAAGAGAAACCAGAACCTTAGCAACAGGGGAGTGGTCTTTTGAAACAGTTCTTAAGAGTAGCAGCACAGGTGTGCTTAGTACAACTCCTAATATATCGGTTACATCATCTTGTAATGCAGACCAGACTATCAATATAGATACACTTAAATGTGATGGATTCGTACTTGATATATATGGAACAGGAAATGCAGACTTTAAGTGGTTTGGCATGAGTGGTAAATATGCACCTGTAGTACATCTTAAAGATGGCACAGTTGTTAGTATTGACAACAAAACTTCTGATTTAAGTGCCAAAGCAGGTATTATGCATATATCATTTGCATTAAAACAGGTTATCAGTGTTGATAATATTGCATCTATTGAGTGGCATGGTGTAACAATATATTCAGCAGAATAATAAACTATAATTAATAACTACAGCTCCTAAAATGTAAAATAACCTAAAATAAACCCTTCAAAAGTAAGACACTGTTTCTGACTTTTGGAGGGTTTTAAATGTTTGTTAATTAAATAGCAATCTGTTATGAATATACAATGTATGTGCTGTAGCGGAATCTTCTTAAACGCTGTTCCATTTTAATAGCATTTAAGAGAATACGGTAAGCACCGACCTGGACTTTATAATAGCCGTCCTCATATATTATAAATGCAGGAAATCCGTCAATTAAAAGTGAATTTAACATTCTGTCGGCATTATCCTTGTTGCGGTATGCGCCAACCTGTACACGGTAAAGTGCTTCATTTTCTGTGTCATAATCATTATTGTCACAAGGACATTGTGGCATAATATTTGAACTACTGACAGGGACAGAAAACACCTCGTTATCAGGTGGGATGGAATTAACCATAGCTGTGCTGTCAATTGGGGCAGAAGCAGTTCTGCCAGAGTTATTCATTTGGCTGTTGCTGCTATTATTGTTGTTACTATTGTTGTTGCTATTATTATTGTTGTCAGTGCGATTGCTTTTATTGGAAGTGGTATTTCCGGGCCTGCCTGATGGTATGCTTTCTAATATTCCGTCTGCGATTGCCTGTGCAATGCTGTCGAATTCTTCATCAAATAGATAATTGTCTTTATCGTTGTTAATAAATCCAGCTTCAACAAGAACGGCTGGCATTTTGGTACGTTTAAGGACAACAAGGTTTTTGCGTTCGTCTACACCAAGATTTTTAAAGCCAGCATCTTCAAGCTGGTTATTAATATTTCTTGCCACCTCAGCCTTTAAACCAGTATCGCTGTATACAAGGGTTTCAACGCCCGAATACTGGTTAGGATTTTCTGAGGAATTGCGGTGTATTGATACGAAAAGGTCGGCACCGGAATTATTCGCATCGGTTGCTTTCTTAAATGGAGTTTCGTATTCGTCAGTAGTTCTTGTGTAATATACATCTATGCCATTTTTTTTAAGTATGTCACCGACAGCTAAAGTAAGGTCGAGAGTGTCATCTTTTTCCTGTCTGCCCTTATATACAGCACCGGGGTCGCTTCCACCGTGTCCAGCATCAAGGGCGATTCTATAATCAGCCATAAATCCTCCTAAAGGAAATATCAGTTTATTTTATTCATAAAATTTCATAAAGATACATATAATAATCAAAAATATAATGAATAATATAAGAGGAATTAGATTATGGTGTATGTACATACAATGGAAACTCCTGCCGATGCAATAGATAAAGGGAAAATGCGCATTAACGTATATGATAAACAGCAGGGCACACCATTGGCAGATGCAAGGATTTCACTTGCATATACAGGAAATCCTGAAAGAATTATCAATGAGATAACTACTGACTCAGAAGGAGCAGTTAATCTTGATGATCTTCTCACACCGCCGGTGGAGTATAGTATGGAACCAGGTGAGAACCAGCCATTTTCGGAATACACTATTGATGTTAATGCAGATGGTTACGAGGAGATTAATATATCCGGTATTGATGTATTCTCAGGGGAAACAAGTATTCAGAATGTGTATTTGAATGAGGATAACAGGGAGATTCCTGAGAATAATATTGTAATTCCAGTTAATACGCTGTATGGCAGCTATCCTGCCAAGATACCAGAGACCGAGATTAAGCCGGTACGCCAGTCGGGGGAGATTGTGTTAAGCCGCGTTGTAATACCAGAAACAATAGTTGTGCACGATGGTGTTCCTACAGACTCCACAGCACTTGATTATTATGTGAGGTACAAGGATTATATTAAAAATGTAGCGAGCAGTGAAATATATTCGACATGGCCAAGACAGACGTTGGAAGCTAATATTTTAGCAATTATGTCCTTTACATTAAACAGAGTGTATACAGAGTGGTACAGAAACCAGAATTACAACTTTACGATAACCTCATCAACTGCATTTGACCACAAATGGGTCAACGGACGTAATATATTTGAAAGTATTTCACAGGTTGTGGATGAAATATTTGATAATTATCTGTCAAGACCGAATGTAAAACAGCCGATATTAACACAGTATTGTGATGGAAAGAAATCGAGCTGTCCTGACTGGATGACACAATGGGGAAGTAAATATCTGGGTGATCAGGGATATTCCTCAATAGATATATTAAGATATTATTATGGAGATAATATGTACATTAATACGGCTGAACAGATACAGGGTATTCCGTCATCGTGGCCCGGTGCAGATCTTGATATAGGCTCATCAGGGCAGAAGGTAAGGCAGCTGCAGGAACAGCTTAATCTTATAGGGGATTATTACACAGCAATACCGGCACTGACGGTTGACGGGATATATGGAGAGCGTACAGCGGAGGCAGTAAGGCAGTTTCAGAGAATTAATAATATGCCGCAGACTGGTGTTGTGGATTTCCCAACATGGTACAGAATATCGGACAGATATGTAAGGCTGTCAGGAATTGCAGAGCTTAATTGAAAATTTCTGCAATTATTTTCATAATTATATAAAATATTAGTTGACAGCTATAATTATTAGTGATACACTCTAATAGTTGTTAAACAAAGCAGAGTATCCACTCTCACCTTAGCGCAATCGGGCGACTTGGGTTTATATTTTTAAGAATGTGCATGATAAACAGCAATTAAGATGCATTATGATTAAAAAGTGGATAGTCTGACTATCCACTTTTTTTGATTTTGGAGGTGCACTACTATTAGCGAATTAATGATTAACGAGCAGATCCGTGATAAGGAAGTTCGTGTTATTGGAGAAGAAGGACAGCAGCTTGGAGTTATGTCTCCTAAGGATGCTATGAAACTGGCAAGAGAGGCAGAGGTTGATTTAGTAAAGATTGCCCCATCTGCAAAGCCACCTGTATGTAAGCTTGTGGATTATGGCAAGTATAAGTATGAACTTGTCAGAAAAGAGAAGGAAGCTAAGAAGAAGCAGAGAACAATAGAAGTCAAAGAAGTTCGTTTGTCACCTAACATAGATGTTAATGATTTGAATACTAAGTGTAATTCAGCAAGAAAGTTCATCGAGAAAGGCGATAAAGTAAAGGTATCTTTAAGATTTAGAGGCCGTGAGATGGCACATATCGATTCCAGCAAGCATATATTAGAAGATTTTGCTGAGAAGTTAAGTGATATTGCAGTAGTAGACAAAGCTCCAAAGTTAGAAGGCAGGAGCATGACTATGTTTTTAACTGAAAAACGTTAAAATATTATTTATTCCATATGAGAATTAAATTAGGAGGATTATTATGCCAAAGGTAAAGACAAAAAGAGCAGCTGCAAAGCGTTTTAAAGTAACTGGAACAGGTAAATTAAAGAGAATGAAAGCTTACAAGAGCCATATTCTTACAAAGAAGACTACTAAGAGAAAGAGAAATCTTAGACATGCAGCTATGACAGATGCAACTAATGTAAAGACAATGAAGAAGATTATGCCATATTTATAAGATATGGATGTCTGTGATTGATTATTAGGAGGAAATTAAGAAATGGCAAGAATTAAAGGCGGTATGAACGCAAAGAAGAAGCATAACAGAGTATTAAAGCTCGCTAAGGGTTATAGAGGAGCTAGATCTAAGCAGTACAGAGTTGCTAAGCAGTCTGTAATGAGAGCTCTTACAGAGAGTTACAAGGGTAGAAAGCAGAAGAAGAGACAGTTCAGACAGTTATGGATTGCAAGAATCAATGCTGCAGCAAGAATGAACGGTCTTTCATACAGCAAGTTTATGTATGGTTTAAAGTTAGCTAACATCGACCTTAACAGAAAGGTATTAGCTGAGATGGCTGTAAACGATGCAGAAGGATTTGCTAAGTTAGCAGAAGTAGCTAAGACTAAGCTTGCTTAATTAAGATTTATATTGGTATTAATACCAGTTATATAAAAGGCAGAAAGCGAATTGATGTGTTCCAGTAATTCGGGAGCATATCAGATTGGGCTTTTTGCCTTTTTTTGTGATAATATTGTGAAACATTTGCATAATACTGGTTTTAAATGTGATATTGTGGTATAGTTTATAAGTCGGTGTTACGGCAATATTTAATGTGGAGACAGGTTATGAGAAAAGTATTAAAGAATAAAGTTGTAAAATATGCTGTTACAGCAGCTATGGTTATGTCAGTTATGATGACAACAGCCTGTAACAGTAAGATAAAGGTAGATTATGGATACAATCCAACTGATTATGTAGAGCTTGGAGATTATAAGGGAATTCAGGCTGAGGTTGATGTAACAGCCATAACTAATCAGGTTATAGATGATAAGATTGCAGAACAGCTTGAAAGTGAGACAACATATACAGATGTTAACAGGGAAGCACAGAAAGGCGATAAGGTTACATTTGGTTATACTGGTACATCAGGCGGACTTTCAATAGATGATTTTACTGGTTCTGATTATAGTATGACACTTGGTAAGGATGCTTTCCCTGTTGCAGGAACTGGCTTAGATGAAGAATTATATGGAATGGTTGCAGGACAGACTAAGGTAATAACAATCACACTTCCAGAGAATTCAAAGTATTCTGATTATGCTGGCAAGAGAGTTGTATTCGAGCTTACAATGAGTTATGTACAGCAGGCTAATGTTCCTATGCTTACAGATGCTTTTGTTAAGAGTGCGTTCAACTGCGAAACAGTTGATTCATATAAGGCACATGTTAAGAATGATGTCAGTGGAACAATAGAAACTAAGATAACAGAAGCTAAGAATGAAGCAATACTTACCCAGCTCCTTGACAAATGCAAGGTTACAGGTTATCCAGAGGAATTCCTTGCACAGCAGTCATCAAAGCTTGAGGAATCAATAAGCTTTTACAGCACACTTCAGGGAAAGACTAATGATGAATATTGCCAGAACCTTTATGGCATGACATTTGATGAATTCGTTAAGGCATCAGCAGGACAGCAGCTTGTATATCAGGCAATTGCAGAAAAGGAAGGACTTGCAATTACAGATTATGAATACAAGGATGACCTTGAGCAGTTCGCTAAGGACAGCGGTTATTCAAAGGTAGATACATTTACAGATAAATATGACAAAGAAACTATTGTTAAGTCTATGCTTGTTAAGAAGGCACAGAATTTAGTAATGGATAATGCAGTCATAACAGAGAAGTAGGATATAAGAATATATTTGTTGAATATACGGAAAATGTATGTTTGTGGAATATAAAAACTATATACTTATGAAATATATAATAAAGTATATATTGTAAATCAGAAATCATAACTGGATAAATATATTTAATGATATACTAATTCAGGCAATGGTTTCTGATTTTTTGCTTTAAAAAATATCGAACATTTGTTATACTGAATTATGATACTGTGTATGCACAGTATGTGAAGGTTAAGTTTAGATGCACTGTTGATTTTAATTAAGTGCATTTGTAAGTTAAAGTGGAGATAGTGTGAGTATAATCACACATTGGATTGGAGAGTATATGAATTTAGATGGTTTAAATGACTGCCAGAAAAGAGCGGTTAAAAGGACAGAAGGTCCGCTTCTTATTATAGCGGGTGCAGGTTCTGGAAAGACAAGAGTTCTTACTAACAGGATAGCCTATCTTATAGATGATTGTGGTGTGGCGCCATATAATATACTTGCTATTACATTTACTAATAAAGCGGCAAGGGAGATGAGAGAGAGAGTTGATGCGACAGTAGGACAGCAGGCTGGCGAAGTGTGGGTAAGCACCTTCCACTCTACCTGTGTGCGGATTCTCAGGCGTTATATAGATAGAATTGGTTATTCCAATACATTTACAATATATGATACAGATGACGTCAAGAGTGTTATAAAGGATATATGTAAGAAGTTCAATATAGATACGAAGATGCTCAAGGAAAAAACAATTATGAATGCGATATCGCACGCCAAAGATGAGCTTATGAGTCCGGATCAGATGGAGCTTGAGGCAGGTGGTGACTACAACGGCAAGAGAATTGCCAATGTATACAGGGAGTATCAGAAGACATTAAAGCTTAATAATGCACTTGATTTTGATGATTTAATATACAAGACAGTAGAATTATTGGAAAATGATGCTGAAGTACTTAATTATTATCAGGAACGATTTAAGTATATTATGGTTGATGAGTATCAGGATACTAATACATCGCAGTTTAAGCTTATATCAATGCTTGCCGCCAAATATGGCAATCTCTGCGTGGTTGGGGATGATGATCAGTCAATATACAAGTTCAGGGGTGCTAATATTACCAACATATTGAATTTTGAGAATACATTTGCAGGAACTAAAGTAATAAAGCTTGAGCAGAATTATCGTTCAACACAGACAATTCTTAATGCAGCCAATGCGGTCATAAGCAATAATATAGGAAGAAAAGCAAAGAGTCTGTGGACAGAGAATGGCGAGGGTGAAAAGGTTAATTATACACTTTATGAAAATGGATATGATGAGGCACAGGGTGTTGTTGACAGCATAAGTTCTATGGTAAGGGACGGCTGGAATTACAACGATATTGCCATATTATACAGGACTAATGCACAGTCTAGAGCGTTGGAAGAAAAGCTTATGTTAAAGAATATACCATACCGTATATATGGCGGAATAAGCTTTTATCAGCGTAAGGAAATAAAAGATATACTTGCATATTTAAAGACTATAGACAATGGTATGGACGGACAGGCAGTAAAACGTATTATCAATGTTCCAAAGCGTGGAATTGGTGCGACAACAATTGAACGAGTTCAGGAATATGCAGACCAGAATGACATAACATTCTGGCAGGCTCTGTGTGATGCTGAGCATATCGATACGATAAAACGAGGTGTTGGAAAGTTAGAGCCATTTGTTACACTTATAGGTTCACTTAAGGCAAAGCAGGAATTTATGAGCATAAAAGAACTTGCCGAAACTGTTGTAAGTGATACAAGATATATAGAATGTCTTGCAGAGAGCGAAACAGCAGAAGAAATAGAAGCAAGACAGGAAAATATAGATGAATTGATTAACAAAATAGTAAGCTATGAGGAGAGCTGCCGACAGAAGGAAGAAACTCCTACATTAAGCGGTTTCCTTGAAGAAGTTGCACTCATAGCAGATATTGATAATCTTAATGAGTCAGATAAGCAGGTAATGCTTATGACATTACATAGTGCCAAAGGTCTTGAATTCCCTATTGTGTATATGACAGGAATGGAAGATGGCCTTTTTCCAAGTTATATGACAATAGTGTCAGATGACCCTGCAGAGATAGAGGAAGAAAGACGACTTTGCTATGTAGGAATAACAAGAGCAGAGAAGATACTTAACTTAAGCAGCGCGAAGATGCGTATGGTACGCGGTGAAACACAGATGAATAAAGTATCACGCTTTATTAAAGAAATTCCCGAAGAATATATGCACATAGAAAATAATAGTTCAGGATATAATAAAGGTAAGATTGCATATGGAGGAAAAGATGACTCAGAGGAAACACGTTCGTATAATATCAGAGCCAATGCCAAAGCCGCTCTTAACAGATACGGTTCAGGCAATGTGAATTATAAAGAACCAAAACGTGTATCAATCGGCGGCTCAACCTCAACAGGATACAGGTCTTCAGTGAGAAAGGCGAATACTAAGGTTGGTTTTGGTAAAGAATTCCCTATGGATATATTTGATTTAAAGAAGTCATCGAAGGCTGCTGGAGTTGGAGACAGTGGAACTGGCAGTAGATTGACAGCAGGTGGAAAATCTGTATCAGGCGGAAGTTATGCAGGTGCTTCATATGGCACAGCGGGTTTGACTGCCTCTGTTGGCAGTGCTGGAGGAACATCTGGACTGGGATATTGTGTTGGCGATACTGTGGTCCATGCCAAGTTTGGAAAAGGAAAAGTAATTTCAATTGATAATGGCACAAGAGATTATATGGTAACTGTAACATTTGATGAGTATGGTTTAAAGAAAATGCTTGCAGGCTTTGCAAAGCTTAAAAAAGCCTAAATATGGTGACAAATAAAATATGTTGTGATACAATATATTTACTTTAAAAGTGTTTTGAAAGGAGCGGTTGTTATGAATAAGGATAAGATTGAAGAGCTTATTGCGGCAAGCAAGCTCAATGAACTTCTTCACAAGAAAGATGTAGAAGAGAGCAAGAAGAAAAGTAATGTAATTATCATAGTATTAGCAGTTATTGGAGCGGTTGCAGCATTAGCAGCTATCGTATATGCAATCTATAGATACTTCACACCAGATTATCTTGATGATTTTGATGATGATTTTGATGATGACGACTTTGATGAAGACTTTGAAGATGATGATGAATTCGAGAACTAATTATTCTGCCAATTAAAGAATGATTAAGACAAAGACCACTGGCTGGCTTACAGCCAGTGGTTTTTTAGATGTTCGGTGATGTGGGAGGAAGGCTGGTTAGCTGGTGGTTGGTTCGTATAAAAAATTGATAAAGAATAAGGACAGGGTTAGTTTCCTGATTGATTATATAGAAGGATTGGAGATAAAAGATGAAAAAAGGCGGCATATATACAGGTTATGTAGAAAGCGTGGATTTTCCTAATAAGGGAAATGTAATAGTTAAGACAGAGGAAGACGGACAGACTATAGAGGAAAAGGTTGTGGTAAAGAATTCAATACCGGGACAGACAGTTAAATTTATGGTAAATAAGAAGAAGCACGGCAAATGTGAAGGAAGGCTTCTTGAAGTTGTCTGTCAGGCAGATACAGAAACTAACGAAAGATGTGAGCATTTTGGCAAATGCGGTGGCTGCGTATACCAGACTGTGAAGTACGAAGAACAGTTAAAGATGAAAGAAAATGCAGTGAAGAAGCTTCTTGCTCCTGTTATTAATACAGAATATGAGTGGGAGGGAATAATTGGAAGCCCTGTATCAAGTGAATACCGTAACAAAATGGAATTTTCATTTGGCGATGAGGTAAAAGATGGTCCGATAGCTCTCGGTTTACATAAGAGAAACAGTATGTATGACATAGTAACAGTAACAGGTTGTAAGATTGTGGATAATGATTACAGAAAAATACTCAAGTGTGTATATGATTATGCACTTGAGAAAAATCTCACTTATTACCACAAAATGAAGCACGAGGGGTATCTTAGACATTTGCTTGTAAGAAAAGCCGTAAAGACAGGACAAATCCTTGTGGACATTGTGACAACTACAGTAAATGATATCCCTATGGACGAGCTTGCAGACAGATTAAAAGCATTGTCACTTGATGGAGAGATAACAGGCTTCTTACACACTTACAATGACAGTGTTGCCGATGCAGTAATCAATGAAAAGACAGATATAGTATTCGGAAGGGATTATATTGAAGAAGAGCTTCTTGGACTTAAATTCAAGATTACAACATTTTCATTCTTCCAGACTAACTCGCTTGGTGCGGAAGTTCTGTATTCTAAGGCAAGAGATTATGTCGGAACAACCAAAGATAAGGTCATATTCGATCTGTACAGTGGAACAGGAACAATTGCACAGATGTTAGCCCCGGTTGCAAAGAAAGTCATCGGCGTTGAGATAATACCAGAAGCTGTCGAAGCAGCCAGGATTAATGCCGGCATAAATGGACTTGATAACTGTGAGTTCATCGCAGATGATGTGCTTAACGCCCTCGATAACATTAAGGACAAGCCAGACTTTATCGTCCTCGATCCACCAAGAGATGGTATCAATCCTAAGGCACTTAAGAAGATAATTGACTATGGTGTGGAGTCAATGGTGTATATTTCCTGCAAGCCTACAAGCCTTGCAAGAGATCTGGTTATGTTGCAGGAGAGCGGGTATGAGGTTAAGAAGGGGTGCTGTGTGGATATGTTTCCGAATACAGGGCATGTGGAGACGGTGTGTCTTCTGTCAAGAAAAGATAAATAAAGGCTGAAAAGTGGCGTATTTCTGGGCTTTTTGTAAGGTTAGCATCATCAGAGAAGCCTTGCGGAAAGCTCGGTTTTCTTGTATGGAAACATATCTACTTTTCGGTCTGATTAAAGAAAAAGTGGATGACCGAAAAAATGCGGTAGGGGTTAGGCTGTGGATTAGATGTCATAGGTTGTGGCACTGGAATTGTTATCAGAGCCGACCGCAGTTTAAGCCACTCGATATTAAGAGGCAGACTTGGCAGTGGAATAGATAACATTGAAAGAGAGAGTTGAAATGTTTAAAGATATTTGTATTAACAGTAAATCTTGCGAACTCATGAAATCTGTGAATAAACCTAAATATGGAAGTAGGACTATATTGACAGATTCATGTTGGGAATATGTGGCGTTGTTTTTAAAGCGTCAATCAATGGCTGGAGCTAGTGATGCCTTATTTTATTGGGAACAGGCGCATAGTTTCTATTTAGCGTCACAGGAACTTCCAGATAACGCACGACCACTAACATCATATTATTGTATTTTAAACGCAGCTAAGGCTTTATTGCGATATAAAGGTGTTGATGATAACAAATTAAAAAACCATGGAATATCGTCTGTTAGAGATGATACTAATATGACAAATATAAAAGAGGCGTATACATCGATAAAAGGTGCTGGAGTTTTACCTGAGTTGTCAAGATATTACGGTCATAATATAGTTACAGGCCATTACACAATGGCGGAATTACTTTATAATATTCCATGTGTTCATAGAGCATATTGCATTACTTTTTCCAAACCGGAGATTTTCATTCCTATCAGCAAACCTGTGTTCGTAAAAAAAGACAACTCTAAGGAAGCATGGATTAAATTCGAAGTTTCTGGAAGGTATGCAAATGCTAAGGCTCTTAAGAATTTGCCATCGAAGTTTGAAAGAGACCTAGGTGTTGATGATAAATATGTTATTAGAATGAAAAAAAGATTCAATTGGGATATTCACAAGCCAATTGAGGAGCGTAAAAAAGCACTAAACAAATATCACGAAAAGACTAGAGGTTATCTGTTTTACATATTTGGTGAGGCAAAATTATGGTACATAAAGAAAGAAGTTTCGGGAAATGACAACTTAGCAAATATGCCGTCAACAGTATTGATTTTTGCTGTGTTTCATTGGATAAGTGAATTGGTCAGATATAACCCGAAATTATTTAGCAAATACATGAAATCAAAACAGAACTGGCTGTTACATGAATTCATTAATAATGCATTAGACCAATTTGTAGATGAAGTAGGATGTGAAATAACAGGTGAAGATATTATGTGTACCGGATACAGAAAATGACATAAATAACTCACAAAGCCCTCTCGGTTATTATAGCCGAGAGGTTTTTGGTGTAAAAAACCTATTAATAATAATATTACGAGCTTCAGTAATAAAAGGTATTGACAGTTGAACTGAAAAATAGTATATTTATTATAAACGCTGATAATAAATATTACTAAAGGAGGTGATAAAAATGCTTATTTCTAAGAATATACAAATCGAATTCGCTGATTCAACAATAAAAGCCATAGACGCTATTTATGATATAAGAGAAGGCGTTAGGAGTGCATCACTGAATCTTTATTCGAGATATGGTGTGCAGATACAGACACCAATGGTTTATAGTGATGATAAGGTGGTGGTAGAAGTCAAAATTCCAGAAGAAATTGTGAACACATTTGCAATAGGCCCTCATTTAAAAGGTGTTGCTACTTATTTACTTAAGCAGTGTAATGGTAGATATGATAATTATCTTGTTGGAAAACGCTTATTGAGCTATACAGAAATCGCAGCACCTGATGCGTCTGAAAATAAATTTCGTATGGAAGATAGGCTGGAGGCTGTTTCGAAATTCGCAAAATTGCTTGAAAGGTCTGATGAAGAAGCCATGGATGCAATTAGTAAGATATTGATGATAATAACGGAGGTTACCCAAAATGATATTACAAGTATTTAAGAGCATTGGTTGTACATTGAGTATAGCTGACGCATATACGGCATTGCTTTCGCTATATTCTAATCAAATTTATCCAATGAAAAAGGCATCAGGTTCTCTAGGCGGAGCAGTAAATAGTGGTACGATTATATTGAAAAATGGTTATTATATAAGAGTGAGGTAAAATATGGATAATATGTGCGAAGATAATTTGACATACGGAGTATCGGAATTGGCAAAGAGAAGTAATATATCTGTATCCCTATCAGGATGGCCAGCTGCTTTTGCAATAATGTCGATTCCATTATCTGTTGTTGCAATATATGCAATAAAAGAATTAGCATAAGTAGAGACTCCCTATCACCGGAAATTATCCAGTGATGGGGAGTTTTTGCGCGTTATGAAATTATGCATCCACATCGATATTAACACCGGATTTTAGTTCGACGGTGATGTGGTCATCCCAGATGGTGATCTGTTTGATCCAGCGTCGCACCAGCGATTCGTTAAATTCGGTGAGGTAGGTAGTCTGCTGCGCAATATAATCCTGCAGGTCATTGATCCGCTTTATCTGCTCATCTCTTGCAGCAGTGTCGACGGTGGTCTTCTGGCGCAGTTCTCGAAGCCTGAATATTTCATCGGCAATCTCGTCATAGGCTTCTTTGCTCTGGGCTTTCTGGATAAGCTCTTGCTGTAGGGCCATCAGCTTCTCATCGATGTTTTCAACGGAGGTTGCCTGCGAAGCTCGAATGACTGAAGCAATGTTTAGCTGTAGTTGTGCCTGATAGCTACTTTTGTCTCTAAGCATCTGGTTGATTGCTTTGACGACAGCATCCTGAAGGACCAGCTCGTTGATGGTTCTGGCGTGGCATTCCAGTCCAGTGGATTCCAGCCTGCTGATGCAGCGCCAGACGATAGATTTAACTCCACGATTGTTCCAGTGGAGCCTTCGGAACATTTCGCCACATTCTTCGCAGATGACGATTTGGGAGAAGCAGTGATTGCAGCTATAGCTGCGGTTCTTGCCATTGGCACTGGTTTTGACCACTTGCCTGCGGACCAACTCTTCTTGAACCTGTAAGTAGATGTCTTTAGGAATAATGGCTTCGTGGTTGCCTTCTACATAGTATTGAGGGACGAGACCGTTGTTCTTGACTCTGGTTTTGTTCAGAAAGTCTGTTGTGTAGGTTTTCTGGAGCAGGGCATCGCCGATGTATTTCTCATTGCGCAGGATCTTGTTTATGGTGCTTGTGTGCCACCTTTTTCCTCCGGCTCCGGTAAGGATACCGTCACGTTCCAGCCCGGCGGCAATTTTATCCATGCTGAGTCCTTCTAAATACTCTCGATAAATGCGTTTTACGATTTCTGCCTGTTCTGGATCGATGATGAGGTTGCCGTCCGCATCTTTCGTGTATCCAAGAAAACGATTGTGGTTGATTTGTACCTTGCCTTGCTGGTAGCGGTATTGCAAGCCCAGCTTCACGTTCTGGCTTAAGGATTGCGATTTCTGCTGGGCCAGAGATGCCATGATAGTGATAAGAACTTCGCCCTTAGCATCCATCGTGTTGATTGACTCCTTTTCAAACAGAACAGGAATGTTCATGTCTTTGAGTTGTCGGATGTATTTCAGGCAATCCAGTGTGTTTCTGGCAAATCGGCTGATGGATTTGGTAATAATCATATCAATGTTACCAGCCTTACAGTCATCAATCATGTGGTTAAATTCTTCACGTTTCTTGGTGTTAGTTCCGGAGATACCGTCATCGGCATAAATACCGGCAAATTCCCAATCAGGATTTTTTTGAATATATTCGGTATAGTGTTCTACCTGAGCTTCGTAGCTGGTAGCCTGCTCATCGCTGTCGGTACTGACACGACAGTACGCTGCGACTCGGAGCTTTGGCTTTTCTTCTTACTGCTTACGAGCGTTGTTTCCAACTTGTCGCCTTGCAGGAATCAACATTACATTTCCCATTATTGACTCTCGCTTTCTATGAGGCTGTACAGATATTCTGCCTGTTTCATAGGATTGTCATGCAGGACGGTGACCTCGTCCATATGAAAACGGGTAGGCTACTCCTGCAGGAGAAGGTCAGTCCATATTCGGAAGTTGTGTGTTTGAACTTTACGGCTTCCATCACAGCATGATCAACGTCCCACCAGAATTTCACGATGTTCGGATTAGACTGTCTCCATGCATCTACCAGCGGATGGAGTTCTTCTTCGGTGAGCCCCATATCCAGAGCGCCCATTGCTTTCAAGGCTCCGACTGAACCTCCATAGCCAAGGGCAAGTTCTGCAATCTTACCTTTTTGACGGAGGTGGCCATTGATACCGTGTTTTTCAACAGGAACTTTGAACATTTGCGATGCAGAGGCGCAGTAGATATCCCCGCCTTTGGCGAAGACATCTTGACGCCACTTTTCACCGGCAAACCATGCGATGACACGGGCTTCGATAGCAGAAAAGTCAGCCACCAGAAACTGAGTTCCTTCTCTTGGAATGAAGGCGGTACGGATAAGCTGAGAAAGAGTATCCGGAACATCTTCGTAGAGAAGTTCCACAGCTTCAAAGTTGCCAGAGCGCACTAAAGAGCGAGCCTCTGCAAGGTCCGATAGATGGTTTTGCGGTAGGTTCTGTAGCTGAATATTACGACCGGAGAATCTACCGGTTCGATTGGCACCATAAAACTGGAACATGCCACGGGCGCGACCATCTGCGCACACGGTCTTTTCCATTGCCTGATATTTACGGACGGAGGATTTTGCTAGCTGCTGCCTTAAGGTGAGGACTTGAGAGAGCTTCGGAGGAGCAGATTTTAAGAGTTCTGCAACAGTTTTCTTGCCAAGGGTGTCTGTCTGCAATCCATTATCTGAAAGCCATGCTTTCATCTGTTGGACGGAATTTGGATTTTCCAGCTGTGAGATTTCCTTCATCGTATCGACCAGTTGCGTTCTTGAACGAGTATCCATTTCGATGGCAGTAGCAACAAGATCCATGTCTAAGCGTACACCACGGTCATTGATTTCTTGGTCTTGATGGTATTCATCCCAGACCTGAGCTGGCACCGGGAACTTTGAGAGTCTCTGCTGAATGCCCATTTCAGTCTCCACATCACGGATGTTGTATTTCTTGAACATGGCCCATTTATCCGGAGCATGGAAGTGGAGATTCCTTCTACGCTGCTCATTGGTCTTCGTGGGAGCACAGGGCTGGCAGAAGTACTTGATGAGGGCTTTTCCTTCTGAGAGCTTTTGCTTTTCCAAACCAAGAACAGCACCGACACCTTCCAAGGAGAGTGGGAGTCCCATCGTAGCTACCCAAATCATAGAGCAACGCCAGCTTTCTGGTTCCAGATATTCTCCTGTCGGGTATCCTAAGAAACGAGAAAGACAGATGCGTTCAAAAGCTGCATTGAACGCCCACTTGATGACAGATTCATCTTCCAGGGCAAGAAGGACTTCTTTTGGAATCTGTTCTCCGCAGGCGAGGTCAATCACCTGAACGGGCTGGTTATCTGCGCTATAGGCAAAGAGCAAGATTTCAAAATTGGGAGACTCCACATAGCGATAGACGCCTGTTTTCTGAAGAGGCACATCACTGTAGGTCTCAATATCGATACTGAGTGTTTTCATGAGATTGTCCTTTCTACAAAACAGGCAGCAGAGAAATCCCTGCCGCCTGCCGTGTTACTGTTTATCTTTATTGGATTTGTATTTATTGATGTCACGGCGGATGTGGTATATCGCATAGCGGATAAGATAGACAATAATTTTCCCTACGTTATAAATGATGAAGCCGTATACCGCTACAAAAAAGGTGTATGCGATGACATTAGCAATAAATAGATTTAAGATTTCTGCAAATTCATTCATAGATTGTCTCCTTTTGTCGAAAGATGTGCTGGCGTAAGTAAAACCACCGCCAGCAGGTTTATAGATTACTTAAAGTCTTTCATGCGTTTTTCATGGTATTCGAGATCACGCTTGTCCTTTTCCTGTTCACGCTTTTCGCGTTTGTGGTCATTGATGATGCTCTGAATCATGGAGATTGCAGTAGTAAGGCCAACACACGCGAAGCAGCCGATACAGATGTTTACAAGAATTGTGCTAATCATGATTGTTTCCATAGTTTGTCACATCCGTTAGTCAAGAAAATCATCATCGTCATCAGTTGCAAAGTCAGATTCAGCAGAAGCCTTACCACCAAGAGGCTCGCCATCACGAATCTTCTGCAGATTGTTAAGACTGCAGGCGATGCCATTATTACCAGAGCTGTTGAAAGCATAGAAGCTGATGCTGGCACGACCGTAGACTCCAGAGTAAACCTCAGAGCGAGTGAGGATAGGATTGCGGTCTGCATCTACGATGCCTGGAGCAGAGGTCGCATTAGCATTCACAAAGTAGCTACCAGCGTAAGCAGGGTCGTCCGGTCTTTCAAGGTCGCCATCGCGAAGAGGAGTTTTAAGTATGGAAAGAGCTGGTACAGACTTGCCATTGCCCTTGAGCTTGGATTCACCTTCACGATATGCAGCCTCGATAGCAACTTCAATCTTTGCGACAGTCTTTGTGTCGGACTTCGGGATAATCAGGCTGACACTATACTTCGGAGTGCCACAGTTGATGGACTTCGGTTCCCAGACGTTGGCGTAGCTCCAGCGTGTGTTAGGACCGGTGATAACCTTCATGGGATTTGTCATTTTTGCATTTTTACTCATTGTCATATTCCTCCATAAAATCATTTTTTGCTGTGTTCATTGCCGGACGTTTATCGCTCTCCGGCACAAGAGTAGGTTTGCCTTGTGGCTTTTCAATATAGGCTGCAAGGATCTCTTCGAAGCGAGGCTTACCGAGCAGCTTTTGCATGGCCGTGATACCAAGCAGCTTCTTTTCGTAAGGGTCAAAACCAGCAGCTTTGACAGCTTTCGATACGGCGTCTTCACTGGTGTATCTGCGGTTGGAACGACCCTCGACCAGCTTCCAGCCGGTCCATTCTTTACCGCTGATTGCCTGCTGGAGTGCATACTCCTTGATGTCACCTGCCCAAGCGACCAGTTCGTCGACACGGGAGAGGATGACTTCGATTTCCGAATCCTCCAACAGTGGCGGTAGCTTGAAATCGTGCTGTGCGAGTAGAAGATTGGCTTCCGCTCTAGCTCGGCATTCATGCTTTGCTTTACAGAATCCGCACCATTCACCACATAGGAAGTTTCCGTCACCGGCAAAGGCAAGGTCTGCGGTAGGCTTCAGAACTTCATCAGCCCACTGATACAGGTCATCCTTGCTGACCTCGTAGCTAGAAACGTTCTGGCGTCTGGGTTGGTAGATGGTCATGCTGACCGTATCGATGTCGTAGATGTCATCAAAGAGTTCCAGTGCGCCAAGGGCATAGCACTTCATCTGCGGATTGTTCTCAGCGGATACGAGAATTCCAAGACCGTTTTTATAGTCAATTACGTGCATGGTGCCGTCGCTGATGAGAATGGCATCCGAGGTTCCGAAGCCTTGTTCCACCCATCGAGAGAAGTCCACTCGCTGTTCAATCAGAACAACAGGGTCGGAGCAGGTCTGTTTGGCCTCCTCCAAAAGCTCCATGATGAAGCTGGCATAGCCGGTAGCACAATCGTCCATCTCAGCGTTGTACCAGTCGAGATTCTCGGTAGGGTCTGTAGCTTCCATGCCGAGAGCCTTGCGGAGCTTGTACTCACAAAGGGAGTGGGCATCGGAGCCTTCTGCAGCATAGTTGCTACCTTTATCCTCATAGGTTTCGCAGAGCCTTGCTGATGGTGGGCAGTGGAGCCAGCGGTCAGACGAGGATGCGGAGAGGATTGCATGTCCTTTAGGTGGCATATTAGAGCACCTCCGCTTCTCTGAGCAGGGCTTCATAATGTTTCGGGTCTACGAGTGACAACTTGCTTGCACCGTACTTTTTAAGAAGTTCTCGAATTTCAGCTGTATGTCCGGCACGAGATTTATCAGCCAGAACAGCTCGGACCTCCTCAAGGGTCAGTGTAGATTTCATTTTCTTTTCCTGTTTAGCATCAATATCTCTATTTTGATGCTTATCATCAGACGAAAACTGTTGTGTGAGCCAGTTTGCTGCATCATTAATAGCAGTGGCAGCATTTCTCAGCTCTTCGATGGTCATAGCCATATCGTTCATTTTTGACATTTACTTTTCCTCCTTCCTCGGATTGTCTGTGTGCGGCGATGATTCTGAGATTCTTCGCCATTCTTGCGGATACCTGGCTGATTGCAGTGAGAGTTGCAATCATTTCTGCGTCAGTACTGCTTCTGGTGTGAAAAGTCCGATTCATGATATTCACCTCGCTTTCTGTAGGTCGTTTTGTTTCGCCTTACACTACTCAATGGAGGTGAGATGGCCGTTTGGCCGAAAAATATAAGAAACTTTTTTGAAAAGAAAAATCGTCCCCTGAGGAATCAGAGGACGACCGTTCATATTAGATGTAGTCCTTAAGCTCGGAGCGGAGCTTCTGGAACAGCTTGTCCCTACGATATACAAAGGTATTGCGAGAAAGTCCCATTTCCTTGCCGCAGTCACGTTCAGATTTTCCCTGCATAACAAGCTGACAGATAAGACGACCTTCCGGGTCCAGCTCATTCAGCTTTGCATAGAGAGCGCGAAGAAGTTCTGCATCCTCTAATACTTCAGCGATAGCTGCAGACTCATCTGGCATATCATCAAGCCAGCTCTTTTCGTTTCCGTCAGAGTCACTTACAGTATTGTCGAGAGAAAGCTGATCGCCAGCTTTGGCATAAGGACAGATTAAGCAATCCATGTCGCATAAGTAGCGCTTGCTTGCAGGGCAGACACAGCGGCCATGTTCCTGCTGACGCTTGCGATAGGTGTTGATGTCACGATAGTAGTTCGTATAGAACTCCTTGTTGACATCTACCCAGCTTTTGGATTCCTTGATGTAGATACGATACTGTTTGCTCTGATTGTCTTTGTTTGCCATAACATTTAACTCCGTTGGTTTCATATTTGAAGCGGAGATAACCGTTATGGCTGCCAGTGTTTTTTATAAGATGGTCACCTCATGCGGATAACTCCGCTTCTTTCCGGTGACCAGCCGTTCGTAAGCTGGCACTCTATTCAACTTTGTTTTCATATATCAATTACGAACACACCACGTGGCCACGAAGATGGTGAATTGATATATGAGTCCATATCACGCTATAAAAATTTGATAAAAGTTAAATATGTCCATAACGCAAATATGAAATTTGACAAACGGACACATAACTGATATAATATTTAATGTGGTTTTGACCTGAACAGTGTTGTTCCCTTTTGTCAAAACAAGTATATAAAAAGACCTATGTCAGATTGGGTCTCGTTTGGCTCATCGTGGTTCATCATGGTTCAAAACGGAAGGAGTTGTGCTTCGTGGAATTTAAAGATTTTTTCTCAATACTGAAAAAGCGAATATCTGATGGTGCAGATGTTCCTTATTTTTTCCGTGATTTGATTGCCATGATTACAGATGTGTCAGAGGAAGAATGGGGTACACAGAAGGACCCGTCGACTAAACTGACAAAAGAAAACACGCTTCGAAATTATTCAAAGCGTGGATTAAGCAAAAAGTTTGCAGAGAGTATTGTTTACAGACTTGATAGAAATTTGTTTGTTGAATCAATTAATCAAAGGTCTGTAACGGTAAGAGAACTTTTGGCAGACGATTTCAAGGCGTATGACGCAACAGCAACGGAAGCAAATATAGGTGAGCTTTTAGCGGATTGCTTCATTGAGATAATTCGTTCTTCGGCTGGTCTTGTTCAGCAGAGTGTTCTTGAAAAACAAGCACAGCAGAAAAATGCATTAGAATTAAAAAATAAATATGGGGATTATCTTGTGAACGAAGCGAATCACACCTGTCCATTTCCGGGATGCGGAAGAGAGCTTATGATTTCGAGAGCTGGCAAGATAGCTTCATCTTACGAAGTATCTCTAATAGATAAGAAAAAAGCGCCAGAAGTAAATAATCTTCTTGCGCTATGTCCAAACTGTTACGCTACATATTCAATTGATTCCAGCACAAAGGTTACGAAGCAATTGATTGGAGTAAAAAAGATTTTGGTTGGGCATGGACAAAACGTAGCACTATTGGAAAACTTGTCACTTGAAAAAGGAATAGTTGATGTCCTGAAAAAGGTTAAAAAACTGAATCAGAAGGATTTATCTAATGCTTCTCTTGAACCTAAAGAGATAACACAGAAAATAAGTCCTGAAGATGATTTTGCACTATACATGACAATCAATTCCTATGTAAATGCGTATTATGTTCGCATTAGGGAGATTATGACAAATGCAGACAAGCGTGGTGAGATTGATTATGATGAAGTGCAAGACCAAATACATGCTATGTATAAGAAATTAAAGAAAGCAAAGAAGTCGAAGGTCGATATTTTTAATGAAATCGCACAGAAAATCCATAAGGTTAGTCTGATGGATGAGATTTTGTGCCAGATTGTAGTATCGTACTTTGTTCAGAGCTGTGAGGTATTCGATGCAATTACCTAATAAATTATATTCATATAAAAAGAGTACGTTAGCACAGATTCCAATTGTACTTGACGCAATTAAGAATGGACCAGTACCGGTTGTTGATTTGTACAAGCAAATCAGACCGTTACTGGATGATGCAACAGATTTTATGTCTGTTATGGATTGTCTGTATGCTTTAGGAGCTACAGACATAAATGATGAGGGAGAGGTGTTCATATGCTTATAGAAATGAAGTCTCCAGCGTTTAAGGAAAAGGGTAAGGAACGACCTCCTATCATATTTAGGAAAGGCTTAAATGTAATTCTGGGTAAGAACGATGGAGCTATGTCAATAGGTAAGTCTTCAGCGTTACTGGCAATTGATTTTGTATTCGGTGGAGATACTTATGTTAAAAGTGATGGCGTTAAACAGGAAGGTAATCACTCAATATTCTTTGCATTTGAGTTTAATGGTATCAGATATTATTTTGAGAGAAATACCGGTGATAGTGATACCTTCTATATTTGTGACAATCATTATCGTAGAACTGATAAGTCTTATACGAAAACAGAGTTTGCGAACTGGTTAAAGGTTAACTACAACATGGATTTTGCCGGAATATCATTTAGGAAAGCTCTTAGTAGTTTCTTCAGAATCTATGGAAAGAATAACCATGATGAACTTAATCCGCTACAAGGAATTCCGGGTCAAAATATGGAAAAATCTATCAATGTTATTTTGACGCTTTTTGATAAGTATAAGGATATCGAAGTGTTCAAACAGAGCGTTGATGAACATAAAAATAGACTTGCTGCCTACAGTACTGCAAGAAAATATGAGTTTATCTCCAATTTAGTCGGTGGAAAAAAGAAGTATGAAGAAAATCTTCAGGAAATTCGCGCGTTAGAACAGGAACTGGGAACTTTAATGGAGGTTGCAGAAAAAGGTCATACTGATGAAGAAATTGAGAAAAATAAACGCAAAGCGGAATTAACAACAATAAAGCTTAATTTAGAGACAGTGCTACAATCAAAAAAAATGCGACTCAGACTTGTTAATATGAGCTTGGAATATGGGTTGTATCCGACAGAGGCAGATATAGCTGCATTACAACAATACTTTCCGACAGTGAATCTTCGAAAGCTATATGAAGTGGAGCAGTACCATCGGAAATTAGCAAAAATATTAGACGGACAGTTTAAAAGTGAACAGAATGCTATAAAGGGTGAAATTGATATCATAAAAGAACAATTGGAAATAGTAAACACCCAAATAAAAGAACTTGGATTTGTCGGTAATATTTCTAAAGAATTTTTGGATAAACATTCTGCTATCACAGGAGAAATAAATGCATTGAGAACCCAGAATCAGGCGTTCTTAAAGCAAAAAGAATTGCAGGAAGCAAAGGCCAATGCGGATGAAGTTTTAAGACGTAGCATTGAAGATATCTTGAGAGAAATTGAAGTAACTCTGAACGATAAAATGAAAGAGTTTAATGATTCCTTGTTTTCGACTCAGCGTAAGCCACCGTATATCCACTTCAATCGTTATGATAGTTATAAATTTGAAACGCCTATGGATACGGGAACAGGATCAAATTATAAAGGAATGATAGTTTATGATCTGGCGATGCTTTTTTCTACAGCACTTCCGGCGTTGGCACATGATTCGTTGTTGTTTAAAAATCTCGAAAAGAATGTCGAGGATGGAATTATAAAAATCTATAATAGCACAAAGAAACAAGTGTTTATTGCTTATGACAAGCAGGGTGATTGCAGACCGGAAACTAGGGATATTCTAGAGAGGAATTGTGTTCTTCGTCTTTCAAATGATAATTGTGAACTGTATGGAAGGTCATGGAATATAGAGGAGTAAAACCAGTATGAAGATGAGTTATAACAAATTATGGAAGTTACTGATTGATAAAAATATGAAAAAATCAGATTTGAGAAAGAATGCAGGAATCAGTTCATCTTCACTTGCAAAACTAGGTAAAGATGAAAATGTTACTACAGAAGTATTAGCAAAAATCTGTAACGAACTCAAATGTGATGTCGGGGATATTATGGAATTCATACCGGATGAAAATGAATAAACGCTCGTTTAGCTAAGGAAGGGATCTGTAAATGAAAACAAAAAGCTTGCCACCCTATGCGCCTACTTTAATTGAGTCAACAAGGGCTATTGGATATTCTCTTGAGGCTGCAGTGGCAGATATTATTGATAACAGTATCGCAGCAAATGCAAAGAATGTTGATATCTATTTTTTTCCGGTAGACGGTGCATATATTGCAATTCTCGATAATGGAAAAGGAATGACCGAAGAAGAAATTGATGTTGCGATGCAATATGGAAGTAAGAATCCAACTGAAGAAAGGGATAAAAAAGATTTAGGACGCTTTGGCTTAGGACTAAAAACTGCATCTTTATCTCAGTGTAGATGTCTGACTGTCATTTCTAAGCAAGGAGATAATTTGGAAGGACGTCAATGGGATATAGATCATGTTACAGAAGTAGGAGATTGGTCCTTAAATGTTCTTGATGAGGAAGATATCCAACAAATACCTCAGTTTGATGAATTGATAAAATACGAATCAGGCACATTAGTAGTCTGGCAAAAATTAGATCGTCTCAAGGCTGGCGAGATCAATTTTGAACTATCGTTAGGACGTAAAATTGATAGAGTCAGAGATCACCTTTCTCTTGTTTACCACAGATATTTAGCGGGTGAATCAGGGATCACAAAACTTAAACTGTCAATTAACGGAGAAAAAATCAAAGGAATTGACCCATTTTTGACGGAGAAAAGTGTTCAAGCCATGGATGATGAAACATTAGTTATTCAGGGCAATAAGATATTAGTGAGACCGTATATTCTTCCTCACATATCTAAGCTGACATCAGATGAAATTAAAATGCTTGGTGGGAAGGATGGACTTCGAAAACAACAAGGGTTTTATGTATACAGGAACAAAAGATTGTTGGTTTGGGGTACTTGGTTCAGAATGATGAGGCAAGGAGACTTATCAAAACTTGCCAGAATCCGTGTTGATATCCCAAACACATTAGATGATCTGTGGACTCTAGACATAAAGAAATCGTCCGCATTGCCTCCAGCAGAAGTTAGAAAGAATTTGGAGATAATTATTAATCAAATTGCTGAACGGAGCAAAAGAACGTGGACTTTCAGAGGTAAAAAGGAAATAAGTGATACAGAAACTCACGTTTGGAATCGCATGAAAAATAAGCAAGGCGGATTTTATTATGAAGTTAATCGCGAGCATCCACTTGTGCAACAAATGATTAAAGCACATCCCGATATAGAGGTGTCATTAAATGCATTGTTGCAACAGATTGAGATGGGATTGCCTCTTAATCAATTATATGTGGATTTGAATAATGATGAGCAAATTACCAATGATAATGAGCAGTCAGATGTAGAAATAGTAAAATCACTACAGGAAATGATTACGATGTGTGTTGACAAGCAAGAAAAATGTAATCTGCTTGATGCCATTGCTTGTATTGATCCATATTCGTCACATCTTGATATAATAGAGAAACTTAAGGAGGAGATCTTGAAAAATGATTAATCCAAATGTCGAACAATTAGAAAGTTTAATCTCCGCAGTTGTTAACAATCTTTATAAGGAAGTTCCACCTACAGAAGATGAATTTTTGGAGAAAGCAACTTTGTTAAGAAATACAAATGCACCTATTATGCCGGTTTCAGATGATGAATTCGCAGAGATAATTTCTAGACTCAAGCAATCGTTAGTCATCCAGATGGATGTAGGAGTATATATTAACGATCGTAATAACGGGCATCAGTCCTGGTTGCCTTCCAAGAGAGCAGATTTCGATTTCTTCTTTTGGAATAGATACAAGAAGTATCTGGAAGAAATTAAACATTGGAATCCAAGAGTTACAACAAATCTAGGAAAAGTTTCTGATGAAATATTAGATTTATGTGGCGATCCATTAGAAGATCATTTTGCAATAAAAGGGCTGGTGCTTGGTGACGTGCAGTCTGGTAAAACGGCTAATTACACAGCTATTTGCAATAAAGCAGCAGATACTGGTTATCGAATTATTATTGTTTTAGCTGGTATGCAGGAGAACTTACGTAAGCAAACACAAGAAAGATTAGATGCCGAATGCACCGGAAGAAAGAGCGAATATTATCTGGATCCTAAAGCTGAACAGGGTATAAAGAATCAGCCGGTCGGAGTAGGAAGATATGGAACAGATAAAAAAATCGTTGCGTTTACTTCTGTAACTAAAGATTTTGATAGCGGTATTCTGAGAAACAATAATTTGGGCATCGAAAATGTTAATTGTCCTGTTATTTTAGTGGTGAAGAAGAATAAAAGGATTTTGAATAATTTAATCAAGTGGCTGTCAGATAATAATACGCAAAATGCCGCCGGACAGATTGATCTTCCGCTTATGCTAATTGATGATGAGGCTGACAACGCATCAGTTAATACGAAAGACGAAGATTCTCAGCCTGCTGCAATTAATGACTGTATCAGACGTTTATTGAATTTATTTAGTAAAACTACTTATTTAGGTATTACAGCAACGCCTTTTGCAAATATTTTTATTGATCCGGAAAAAGACGATGATCTTTTTCCAGCTGATTTTATTTATGCGCTGTCTGCTCCTACTAATTATATTGGCGCGGATAGGATATTTGGTGAAAATTCTGATAGCGATCACATGCTCCAAGAGATTGATATAGAAGAGTTAGAAGCGTGCTTCCCTCCGAAACATAAAAAAGACTTTGTGGTAGAAGATTTACCAGAGGATCTATATGAAGCCGCATATTATTTCTTGTTGCTAAATGCAATTCGTGACTATAGAGGTGATCTTACAGAACATAGATCTATGATGGTACATATAAGCCTTTATACCAATGTTCAAAATCAGATACAAGAAATGCTGAATGTTTGGTTAGATCAGGTAAAATCAGATGTTAGAAACTATGCTAAATTACCACTTTCTCAAAGTGAAAAAATCAGAAACATAAAAGCAATGCATGTTGTTTGGGACAAGTATCATTTGAGCGGAATTGTGGGAATAGAATGGGAAAACTTGCTTAAAAATTATTTGCATAAGGCAATTTCCCCTATTGAAGTTCGTGCGGTAAATATGAAAACTGGTGCTGCAAGCTTAGACTATTTTAATCATAAGAATGATGGTTTACGAGTGATTGCAGTAGGTGGAAATAGTATGTCTAGAGGTTTGACATTAGAGGGCCTTGGCGTAACATATTTCCATCGTAATACAAAGATGTATGATACTTTGTTGCAGATGGGGCGTTGGTTCGGATATAGACCAAACTATGGGGATGTTGCAAAGGTATGGATGACACCGGAAGCAATCGATTGGTACGGACAAATTACTAGAGCAACAGCTGAACTTAAGGAAGAAATCTCGAAAATGAGAAACGCGAATCAAACTCCTAGAGACTTTGGCCTGAAAGTTCGACAAGATCCTGGCGCATTAATCGTGACTGCGCGAAACAAAATGCGTACAGCAACTGATTTGACGTGTCCTGTTACAGTCTCTGGTAATTTACTTGAGACACCTAGATTAAAAGCATCAAAAAACATTTTGGCTTCAAATAAGACAGCATTCAAGAATTTTGTAAATTCATTGAGTAGTATTGGAGATAGATTTTTTGATGAAGAGCGTACGAGAGGACATTATTACTGGAAAAATGTTCCTGGGGATAATATTGCTCAATTATTGCTAGATTTCGAGACAAATCCATGGCATTTGAGTTTCAATGGTAGGGCACTTGCGGAATTTATAGAGAGTCATCATTGGAGCAATGGATGGGATGTAGTATTGATAAAATCTGGATCCGGTATTCCATACGATGAGCCGTTGCAGTGTGGTGAAGAAATATTAGAGATCGAAGGGACAGAAAAAAGAAAAATTTTAGCTGATAAGAAAATGATCAGTGTGAGTGGTACTAAGTTACGTGTTGGAGCTGGTGGATGCACACGAATTGGATTAACGAAAAAAGAGATTCAAGATGCGGAAGAAGCATATAGAAACATACCAGGAAATGAGAATAAGAAAAATATTCCGGACAAAGCGTATTTGATAGCCAACAGAGATCCTATTTTAATGCTACATATAATACAAGCCGATTATTCAAAGTCTGAGAATAAAGATTTACCTGAATTTTTATTCGCGTTAGGAGTGGGATTACCTAAAACTAGTGGCTCCACTGAAACTGCAAATTATAAGGTTAACTTAATTGAGTTGCGAAATTGGGTGGACGTTTATGACAATTATGATGACGATGAGGATATGTAATGGGTGGTAAAGAAAATGAATTAAGAGAAAAGTGGAATACTATTAATTACTATTCTGGTGGAGCATTGAAATTATCTGTAAAACATCCGCTTGAGTGGTATGTTCGATATGCAACACCGGAGCATAAGTCTGTCGTAATAGTGAGCCAAAAGGCAATTAAAAAAATAGATTCGTCAAAATGTATCGATGCTTCATGTAATCAGAGGAAGGATGGAAAATATGCAATTTCCTTTACATTGATGGATCAAAAACAGGAAGATGTTTTTATAACAATGGCAGGAGATATTATCGAGTATTCCAATGTAGAAACTGATGATATTGCATTGCTTAAAGTATTGCGCAGATATAACGCATGGTTAAAACTATTAGACCATAAAAGCAATGCGGTATTAGGTAGTAATACACAGAAAGGTCTCATTGGAGAGTTGTTGTTCCTGAAGGAAAAAATAGAAAATGGAATGCTACCGTCTGTTGCTTTAGCAGGCTGGGTTGGTTCAGAAGGAGCAGATCAAGATTTTGTATATGCAGATTGTTGGTATGAGATTAAATCTACAGGTGCTTCATCTTCAGAAATATCAATTTCTTCTGTTGAGCAATTAGATAGAAATGATGAAGGCGAATTGGTTATTTATCGTATCGATAAATGTGCACCGGATGAACCAAAATCATTCACGTTATATGGATTGGTTCATGAGGTAATAGAGTTGATTTCACGACACGGTGAAAATCCAGATGAGCTAATATTAAAACTTGGCGCCGCAGGTTATATTGACATGAAAGAATATGATAAACAGCATTTTAGTGTGTCCTCAAAGCAAGTATACACTGCAAATGAATCATTTCCGAGAATACGTAGAGTTGATGTTCCGATAGAAATAACGAATGCTGTTTATCAGATAGATATCCCTAGCATAAAAAGCTGGGAAAAGTAACGAAAATGGGAGGATGTTAGCATGGATTCTACCGAATTTAAAAAAGATTTTATAGAGAGTATAAAAACTGCTGCAGCAGTTACAGGAGAAGGGTCATGTGCATCCTTTGTAGATAATATGGCGCAGTATCTAATTGATACTGAGACGTTATCAGATTTCACACCGTCTTTTTATAAAGGCAAAAGTGGGCGTAGTAATTATAGAGTAGACGGTTATGTATACGATGAATTCGATAATACGATGAATCTTATTATTGCAGATTTTGATGGTAATGATTTGGAACGCCGACTTACCGGAACAGCTGCGAATAAGGATTTTGGCTTGCTTATGAAATTTCTTGATGTAGCATTGACAACTAATTTATATCAAGAAATAGAGATTAGTACACCATGTGCAGACTTAGTAGATCTTTTAAGGTATAACAAAAAGGCGATTCGTAAATATCGTTTTCTTGTATTTACCGATGCAGATATGAGTGCTGCTATAAAGACCGTAGAAATTGATGACTATAATTCTATTCCGGTAGAAGGTCAGATATGGGATATTGATCGTTTGTTCAGAGTCTGTTGTTCAGAGCAAGGCCGTCAGATTATTGAGATTGACTTTAAGAAATATTGTGGTGAAGGTATTCCGTGTATAGAAGCTAGCTCAGCGTCTACAGAACAGTACAGTAGCTATCTGGGAGTAATTCCTGGAACTGTTTTGGCTGATATATATGACAAGTATGGAAGTAAACTTTTGGAGGGAAATGTCAGATCATTCTTATCTACTAAAGTGGCGGTCAATAAGAAAATAAGAGGGACTATCTTGAACAATCCGCAGATGTTTTTTGCGTTTAATAACGGTATATCAGCAACTGCAATGGATGTTGAGATAGAGGATACAAACCATGGAAGATTTATCACCTTTGTTAGAGATTTTCAGATTATTAATGGTGGACAGACAACGGCCTCTATTTCAAATGCAAGATATAAAGACAAAGCAGATTTGTCATCTATTTTTGTGCAAATGAAATTGACTTCAATTGATGAATCAACACCAGAAGAGTCAGACGAGTTGATCAGAAATATTTCTAGATCATCAAACAGTCAGAATAAGGTTAGTGATGCAGACTTTTTTGCATCTCATCCATTTCATCGTCGTATGGAACAAATATCAAGACACTTATTTGCACCGGCATCTGAAGGCGCACAGTATGAAACGAAATGGTTTTATGAAAGAGCAAGAGGACAATATCTGCAAGAACAAATGCGCTTGACACCTGCAAAGAAAAAACAATTTGAGTTGCAACATCCTAAAAATAAGGTGATTAAGAAAACAGATCTTGCAAAGGTTCAGAATGCATGGAGAGGATTCCCTCAGGTTGTAAGCAAGGGTGCGCAGACCAATTTTAATTCGTTTGCAGAGTACATTGATGAGCAATGGAATGCAAATGAGGAGCAGTTTAATGAGAGATATTTCCAAACTACTGCAGCCTTGATTCTTTTGTTCCAATATCTGGAGAAGACTATACCAAAACAGCCTTGGTACGAGGGTGGATACCGTGCAAATATCATATATTACACATTGGCACAATTTAGAAGATTGTTACATAGCCAATATCAAGGACAAGAACTTGATTTGATGTTGATATGGAATAGGCAGAGTGTGCCCGAACAAGTGGGTACAGTTTTAATAGCATTGGCAGAGTTGGTCCTTCTGCGAATAACTGATCCGTCAAGAAAAGTCGCAAACGTTACTCAGTGGTGTAAGAGAAATGATTGTTGGGAAGATGTAAAGAAGATACATATTGATATTCCTGAAGATATTGAGAATTGTTTAATTACTATCGATGAACAGAAGGCTGCACAGAAATCCGCTAAGAAAGAGCAAAATGTTGTAAATGAAATTCAGGCACAGACAACGGTTGTTAATTGTCCTGTAGAAATGTGGATGCGATTATCGGAGTTTGTTGTTAGAAATCATATGGTTACACCTACAGATGTGTCTGCATTAGCGATTGCATGTAAAATGCCTGCTAAAATACCAAATACATATCAATGCAAACGCTTACTTGCATTGTTGCGCAAAGCCTCCGAAGAAGGCTTTAATACTGAAGCGTAAGATGGAGGAACTATGTTTAATACAATAGATTTGTTTGCAGGTGCCGGGGGATTGAGCCTGGGATTTATGCAAACAAAAAAATTCGATATAAAAGTTGCATATGAATTTAATCCTGCAATGCAGGAAACCTATAAGAAAAATCATCCGGGAGTAGCTGTATTTGGTGATGTTAGAGATGCTAACTATGCAGAAATAAAAGAAAAATATGGCGATATTGATGTTGTGATTGGAGGACCGCCTTGTCAGGGATTTTCTAATGCAAATAGGCAAAAAAATCATGCAATTAGTCAGAATAATTCCCTGGTGAAACAGTATATTAGAGCAATCTTGGAATTAAGACCAAAAGCATTCGTAATGGAAAATGTGAGTATGCTTAGATCAGATGTTCATAGATTTTATTTATGTGAAGATGATCGAGAATTAGTGGATAGCAATGTGATTGAAACTGCTAATACAGAGTTGGCTTTACTTGATACAGAGTTTATGTTTGATGGAGCAATTAATATTGTGCAGTCTGAGCAAGAACTAGAACAACATAAATGGGATGATTTCGATTATCTCGAATTGAACGTTATCTATAAAGCATCTAAGAATGCAACTAAGTTTAAAGATGTATTAGAAAAACACAGATCGCGCTTAATTAAAATATCAGAGAAGCACACAGAGGGTGATGAGGATGATTCCATCATTGTTGCTGATAGGATTGCGTTTAATGCAATACTAGATTTTTACGCTGGGAAAATAAAAGAATCCCAGATCAAGGCATTAATTGAACCAGCAATTATGTACCAAAGAATGATAAGTAAGGCACAGGAGATATTTGAAAATGATATTGTGGTTGATAGCTATACCGACAATAAAGGGCTGATTGCTAACATACGTTCATATGCCGTTTTTGATTATTTAAAGGCAAAGCTCCAGGGGGACAAAGATGACGACGGATATGCTATTTCGGCTGATGTTCTATCTGCTACACAATTTGGAGCTCCACAAAAAAGAATGCGTTTTGTAATAATGGGTATTCGAAAAGATATTGCAGATGTAGTTAAACTTCCAGAAGGAAAATATAAAGACGGTCCATATAGGACAGTTGAGGACGCTATTAAAGATTTAGAAGATGTTGAGCCGGTCTATAATGTATCTGATGATAAAAGTGGCATAAAGCTACAAGCTAAAACTGGCTTGAGTGAGTTGGCGCTGACACTTCGTGACTCAGAGATATTGCACAATCATATTATAACTAAAACGACACCAACAGCTATGGCGCGTTTTAAAGCATTAGATCAGGGACAAAATTTTCATTCCTTATCTGAGGAAATGAAAACAAACACGTATACAGATGTTACAAGAACGCAGAATACGATCTATCTTCGCTTAAAATATGATGAGCCGTCTGGTACTGTAGTAAATGTGCGTAAATCAATGTGGGTACATCCGACAAAAGACAGAGCAGTAAGTATAAGAGAAGCAGCTCGTTTGCAAACTTTTCCGGATAGCTTCGTTTTTTGTGGGACAAAGGACAAGCAATATCAGCAGGTAGGAAATGCAGTGCCACCTATAATGGCAAAGGCTATAGCAAAGAAATTGGCTAGTCAGCTTAATAAAGCATTATCGCAGAAATAAGGAGATACATATGAGCCGAAGAGCATACTATTTTAATTCTATAAACAACTTCATATTAGAGGATGATGAGCTTGTTCTCGGCCAATTATTGATTAATGACGAGTTTGAGACTACCGATCTCCAAAAGATGGCTTGGAGATCGGAAATTCAAATTTTAAAGGAACAATTAGCTGAATTTTCTCAAGGTGATATTATTTTCGAATATACCATACCAAGAATGGGACACAGAGTAGATGTGATATGCATAATAGAAGGAATTATTTTTCTCTTAGAGTTTAAGGTTGGAGATAAAGAGTATAAGAAATCTACTACAGAGCAGGTGATGGATTATGCATTGGATTTGAAATACTTTCATGATAAAAGTAGGACTAGGCATCTTGTCCCGATCAATGTTTCAACAAAGGCGGTAGAAAAACAGAATGAATATTATTGTATGCCAGATAATATTCATAACACACTTTTTTGTAATGAAGACAATATTGGCAGTACTATTCGAGAGAGCATTTCGAGAATTAATGATACGTCGTTATCTGCACTGGAGTGGATAAATTCAAGATATGCTCCAACACCGACTATCATTGAAGCTGCGCAGGCTTTGTATAGAAAACATGATGTCGAGGATATTTCTAGGAATGATGCTGGTGCAAAGAATTTAACAATAACGACAGAGGCAATTTCCAATATAATTGATCAGTGTAAGAAAAATAGCAAAAAAGCTATATGCTTTGTTACAGGTGTACCTGGTGCTGGAAAAACTCTAGCAGGCTTGAATATAGCAAACGAACGCCATCATTTTAATGAAGATGAACATGCTGTTTTTCTTTCAGGAAATGGTCCACTAGTTGATGTTTTGCAAAATGCGCTTGCAATAGATCGTGCGGAGAGAGAAGGCATAACTAAGAAAAATGCTCTTCGAGAAACGAAAGCCTTTATTCAAATTATTCATAAATTTAGAGATGATGCTTTAACAACAGATATGGCACCAGTAGAAAAAGTAGCTATTTTTGATGAGGCTCAAAGAGCATGGAACAAAGAGTCGCTTGCTGATTTTATGAGGCGAAAAAAAGGGATTCCCGATTTTAATCAGTCAGAACCTGAATTTTTGATTAGCATTATGGACCGACATGAAGATTGGGCCGTTATAGTTTGTCTTGTAGGTGGTGGACAAGAAATATATAACGGAGAAGCAGGAATTCAGGATTGGTTTGAAACTTTAGCAAATAATTATCCCGATTGGAAGATTTATCTGTCGGATAAAATTACAGATACAGAATATGTAGGGAAATCAGACATCCCAACATTATTGAATGGACGAGAGTACCATTGCATTTCAGATTTGCATTTAGGAGTTTCACTACGCTCATTCAGAAGTGAAAAATTAGCTCTTTTCGTGAAATTGCTGTTAGATGAAAGGGCAGATGATGCCAAAAGTGTTTATTATGAGCTTAAACAAACATATCCGATTTTTTTGACAAGGAATTTTGAAATTGCAAAAAAATGGGTAAAAGATAAGGCTCGTGGGACAGAAAGGTATGGGCTTTTAGCAAGTTCAGAAGGGAAAAGACTGCGAGCTGAAGGAATATGGGTTCCATCAGATATAAATCATGTAGGGTGGTTTTTGAATGGAAAGGATAATGTTGACTCATCGTATTATTTAGAAGTGGCAGCGTCTGAATTTAAAGTGCAAGGTTTAGAGGTCGATTATGCAGTATTAGCCTGGGATGCAGATTTCAGGTATACGAGAGATGGTTTTGATTATTTTAAGTTCAGGGGTACGAAATGGAACCATGTTAATCAGGAACAAAGACAGAGATATCTAAAAAATGCTTATAGAGTTTTATTAACAAGAGCAAGACAGGGATTGATTATATATGTTCCTGAAGGTTCAGATGAAGATCCGTCAAGGAACAGGGAATATTATGATAGAATTTTCCAATATTTGAAGAGTACTGGAATGGAAGTAGTTTGAGGGGTGATGTTTTGAAGGATACAAAGTATGAAGATTTAAATAAAACGTTAGCAGCAGTTGGAAAAGCTGTATTTGTAAATTTTTATTATGATTTCAAAGATTCGTCCATTTCAAAAGATGAATTGGCCAAAAAAATCCTATTGGAAAATACGGGATCGAAGTCAGAAAGTCAAAACTTTCGTATTCCAAGAGCTCGACATATATTTGAGTTGGGACAGGAGAAGGAAGCATTACGTATTATCATAGAAAGTAAACGCGTAGACCCAAAAGCAAGAGAAAAAGCTAAACATATTTTGGCTAAAGAAATTATTAGAGAAGATTTCCAAACGGAGAGTACAGAGGAACGACAATTTATCGAATATTTCAATCAAGAAATTCAATATGACACTACTTTAAGGGAGGCTCCTTTGATTGCGGAGAGAACACAATACATATATCCACGAAAACAAAATGAGTCGAAGAATGCTTTGAGGCGAGCACAGTATTTGTGCGAAGTAGATAATTCACATTTTGTTTTTAAACGAAGAAATAGTTCTGATAATTATACAGAGCCACATCATTTGATCCCATTATCGGCGTATCGTGATTTCCCAGGAATTGATTTGGACAGAGAGCAAAATATTGTGTCACTTTGTAGTAATTGCCATAATATGTTGCATTATGGCGCCTCATACAAAGAAGTGTTACATGAGTTGTATATTCAAAGAAAGGAATTATTAAAACAGATAGGCATAGTAGTATCTTTTGAACAATTGGTGAGTTATTATTGAATGATAAGACATTAAAATGAAATTTTATTCTGAGAAAAGCCTAATGAAAAATCTTTTTTGATAATTTTAATGTATCAAAGATTATGATTCAATCGATATAACTGTTATGGTAAAGACGTTTTAATATGGATGAGAAATAACCAGAAGGAGGCCTCCTATTTGAAAAAGAAAAAAGACGAAATAGCCATCCGTTCCAGTGCAGCAGAATACTTAACCTATGTTGCCTCTGTGGGTGATCAGCAGGACAGCATTGAGATGCGCTATGAGGATGAGAATATATGGCTGACACAGAAGATGATGGCCACATTGTATGACGTTGGTTTGCCAACGATAAATGAACATATTAAAAAGATTTATGCAGATAGTGAATTAGAAGAGTCTTCAACTATTCGGAATTTCCGAATAGTTCAAACCGAAGGTTCCCGTCAGGTGACTCGTGATACGAAGCATTATAATCTTCAAATGATTATTGCGGTTGGATTCAAGGTGAATAATGAGCGAGCTGTACAATTTCGCAAGTGGGCCAATGGTATCGTGAAGGACTACACCATCAAAGGATGGGTCATGGACGATGAACGTCTGAAAAATGGTGGCTCTGTGCTTACAGTAGAATATTTCGACCGTTTGCTTGAGCAGATTCGTGAAATCCGTCTCTCCGAGCGTAGATTTTATCAGAAGATAACGGACATCTATGCTACAGCTCTGGATTATGATCGAACAGCCAAAACAACCAAGCAGTTCTTTGCAAAGGTCCAAAACAAGATGCATTATGCGGTTCATGGACATACAGCAGCGGAGTTGATTTACGAGCGAGCCGATGTAGATAAGCCACATATGGGACTAACCACTTGGGCAGCAGCACCGGAAGGCAAGATTGTAAAAAGTGATGTGAGCGTTGCGAAGAATTATCTGAGTGAGCAGGAAATGCGTTCACTGGAGCGTATTGTATCTGCTTATCTGGACTTGGCAGAGGACCGTGCAGAACGTCACATTCCTATGACGATGGAGGACTGGGCAAAGCGTCTGGACTTATTCCTGATGGCTGATGACAGAGAGGTTCTTCAGGATGCAGGTAAGATCACAGCAGAGATTGCCAAGGCAAAAGCTGAAACCGAATTTGAAAAATATCGCGTCATTCAGGACAGATTATTTATGTCTGATTTTGATAAGTACGTGCTGGAATTGGAAGAGAATGCGAAGAAGTAGCAGTGGCACTATTAAAATTTTCTGCTAAATTTTCAGTTTTCCAAGGTTGAGTGCATGGAAGATGAGCCATCAGTCGGGGCGAAAAATAGCCGTTGAACTGTTTTCTGTACGAAGAACAGACGAGGTGGAGGCGATGGCAGTTCTTCGTCAAATGTAACTTTTATGTTGGAATCACTATAATAGTAGAAACGAATAAAAAGTTGAACTTTTTCCGTAGACGGGCGAGGTTCAGACTGTGATATGGATAGCGAATTGTATCAATACTTTTTTGCTACAGAATTTGTTGATATGTTTCCGCAAACAAACGGAGATATTTTGCTACAGTCTACATTAGTCTGGACCGGTTCCCGAAAACTGACATCAATCTGGACGTATCGTGCCATGTGGAGACTGTCTGCCTTTTGTCCCAGTTAAAACAAAAATAAATTTTCTAAAAATGAAGAAAGTAGGCAACCACAGTGTCCGCAAGATAAGTGAGAGAACAATTGTGGAGGTACTGAAGCATTTTAAGATGATTCAGGAGAAATAAAAAGATTTTGTTCAATAGGAATTTGTAGGAGAACTACCGTTATGATTAGAGAATTACGAAAAGCAGATGTAAATAGAGTTGCAAAGATATGGTTGGACACTAATATAACGGCACATTATTTTATATCTGTGCAATATTGGAAAAGTAATTTTGAATTAGTGAAAGAACTATTATTACAGACAACGGTCTATGTCTATGAAGATAATCAAGGAATACGTGGCTTTATAGGTCTAAACAATGAATATGTTGAGGGCGTTTTTGTTTCTGAAGGAATGCAATCGCATGGTATAGGTAAGGCTTTGTTGAATTATGCAAAAGATAAACGGAGTAAATTGCTTTTGAATGTATATCAAAAAAATACACGAGCAATATCTTTTTATCAAAGAGAGGGATTTGAAATTCAGAATAGTGGTTTAGATGAAGCTACTGGAGAAAAGGAATATGTAATGGTATGGCAGTAGAAATAGAAGTTTAAGTTTATAAAATGAATAATGGGTAACAGGGTTACTTTTTATGTATGGATACACTTAAGCATTAGATTCCAGATGAAGTAGATAGAATTTTTTTTAATCATAAGAATGTAGGAATTATGGCATATAACAATGTCAGAAAACCTACATTCTTATTTTTTATTTTATAATATATTGTTGATTCAATAGGAATCAGAATCAGCAAAAGTCATTAATTTAAAATCATTTAATTCAAATCAAAATTCAAATTATTGATATAAATAGTAAAGTATGATTGTAAAAAATATAGAACTCACAATATATGTTTGTATCACCAGATAAGCACTGCGATAAAGAATTCCGAAAGGTATTTTTTGAAAAAAATTTAGAAATGTGGTTTGTTGACCGCTGGGGGAAATAGTCAATTGTATGATTATGAAGAAGGAGGAAAGTATTTATCAGATACGAAAACTACATTAACAGTGTTGGACTATGAGTATTTGAAAATGTTGGAAATTTATAAATGATTGTATAATTACTTGGTATACAACAAGTAGGGAAAAGATATGAGAACGGATAAGATAGGTATTAATATTTCAAGGTTAAGAATTGAACGTGGAATCACGCAGGAACAGCTTGGCAGGGATATTGGACTGACAGCTTCTGCTATTTCAAATATAGAGTGTGGCAGGAGTGTGCCATCAGTGGATACTTTGTGCAAGTTTTCTGAGTTGTTTGGGGTTAAGGTCGACACCATATTATCTGATAAATCTGACTCAGACCTGAATAAGCTTGAAATGGAAGAAAAACTTGTTACTGTTGACAGATATTTATCTGAAATAAAAGAGATATCGGCTAATTACAGTATAGGTCATAGAAATTATGAGATTAGCAGGAAAGGAGGAGAAATAGTTTATAAAGCATCATCAAAGGAATAGATAAAATGTTAAATATGAGGAGGAAAACAGAGTGCACAGATTTATTGAATGGATAACAGATTTAATTGATGATTATGGGGAGGCATTTATAGAAGCCCCATTAAAGACATTATCTAAAACAGTATCATGGATATTTAGTATAGTAATAGGTGTAATGTCAGTGGTTGCATATATTAAGTTCATAGCAGGTGGCGGATATCCGCATGCAATAGCAACAATCAAGAACTCAGAAGAGGGATTTTTTGCTGGTGTTGGAGATACATTTACAAATGGAACAGTACATATAGTAGCTAATAACGGAGTGTATAAGGCACTTGGGATAATATTTATAGTCCAGATAGTACTTGCACTGATAATGCTTTTCTTTGAAAGAAAGATATGGAAATGGGTACTTGCAATAATAGATTTTATATTAATAGCTGTTTCTGGAATATGGTTCCTTATTAAATACAATCAGTATAACAAATTGTACGCTACACTTGAGAAATTATATGATAATGAAGAAATAGATGAAGTTGGATTTTCAAATGCTGTTGATAAATGGATTAACAGTATAAGAGATAACATCAAGATTTTTGCAATAATTGCTGCAGTTGCTGTGGTGCTATTTATTGTGGTCATGATGATAAGTGAGGGTAGATGTGCAATATTTTCATTTGCAAAGAGTGCCGCAATTACATGTGCAGCCATGCCTCTTGCAATTCTGATATTGGAAAATATAATTGGATTGGCAATTGGACTTGCGACAATTATTGTAATAGGAATAATTCTTCTCATAATATGTTCATTTGCTGACGGTGGTTCAGATTCATCAGTAGCTACTGAAGCATTTGACAGAGCGGGAAACTTTATTGGCTGGTTTCATAGAAAATAATGCATAAAACATAAGGAGATACATTGTGAAGAAAAAAATAATAATTGGAGTATCAGCAACGGTAATAGTTATTGCAGCAATAGCTGCAGGCGTTATAACGGGTGTTTCATCAAAGAAGAAAAGCAGTAATGATATAAATGTTTCGTGTAAGGCAGCAGTGACTAAAAATGAGGATATAACATGTTATGACTGGCTTAAGAAGTTATGCAATAAGATGGGCGTTGAAGCAGATGATTACAGAAAATCGGCTAAGGAATATGGATATATTACAGATAGCGATGAATTTAGTAATGATGACATAGCATCAGGCGGATTTATGGCTCTTACTTCAATGCGTGCAATGAGCGAAGGCAAAATGCAGATATATCTTGGAACTGATGATGCAATATCAGATAATACCAATATAGAGCTTGCAATTAATAATAACTTGATAGCAGAAGATTCGCTTGATAGAGGATTTTCTGACCAGGAGGCTGATGGTATTCTTGATAAATTTGATGATTTATATTATGGAGAATTCTGGCCTGAAGATATTGAAAATGTTTCTTATAAAGAAAATATTTCTCAGCTTCAGTTTTTTGATATTAAAGATTATAAAGAAGATGAAAATATTATATATATAGATGAAAGTGCAGCCAAAAATCTGAAAAAAGGTGACACATTTGTATTTGATTATATGGGCGAGAAAATTGCAAAGAAAATCGTTGAGGATATGGGAAATGGTACATTTTCATTAGAAGACCCTGAGATAGATGAGGTATTTAATACTCTTATAGTTTCAGATTCGGCAAGCATAGGAATTGACGATATTATTAGTTATTATGGACTTGATAATGTGAAGGTGTCGGCTGGAAAGCCTGTAACTATGCTGACAGCAGATATGTCTGGTAATATCCATTCCAAGGGGTTCTCAATAGAGGCAGCGGTAAATGATGATAATGAACTTGAAGTTACATTGACAGATAATGATACAGAGGCAGAATACGAGCTTCCTATTAAACAGAAGCTTAATAAAAAATGTGAGAATTTCTCTATAAAATGGGACGTTAATAATATAAATGTAGGAGCACAGGTTAAATATACTCTTAAGAGTGGGTTAAAATATGCATCTGTAGGTGTTGATATTGATTCAGAGATTTCAGGAGAAATCGGAGTTGAAGGTGATTTTTCAGATGGAATCCTTTTATGTCAGACACCTGCACTTATTGGTAGTAATCTTGTTGCAGTAAATGTAGCGTTATATATTGTTCCAGCAGTAGATGGTTCAGTTAATCTTAAAGTAGAAGTGCCATATTATGCAGGAGTATCATATGAAAAAGGGAAAGGCGTGAATGGAACAATGGGGCTTCGTTCATCTATGCAGACATCAATTGAGGCAGAAGGAACAATGGGATTGTATTTCAGGACAGCACCAATGCTTGTAACAATGAGATCTATTCCGTTGTTAGATGCAGAACTTGATATAGGTGCAGAAGCAGAAGCAACACGAACTGGCAGACCGAATGGACAGATATGTTCTGATGTTAATGTTAAGTGTCCTGTTTTCATAATTGGAGTTGGTGATGAAAGTGTTAAATATAAGAATAAGAAATCACTTCTTTGTACAATGGATATAAGTAAGAGTTGTGAATTTACATCATTTGCAAGAAGCAAATCACTTCATTATGAAAGACTTGCTGATGGCACGAAGCAGTTTGTGAAGGAATGTACATATAATGAGCAGCCAGAAGATGATAAGCCAAAGGGAAGTGAGGCAAGTGCAGAAGCACCAACACAGGAGCAGCCAACGCAGGAGCAGGTAACACAAGGAACAGATGTAAAAGAATCAGGGCCGCTTCATACATATAAGACGAGAATGGCAGAATATTTCCCGGAGCAGACGACATTTTATTTTGACTATCCGGATAATTGGACAGTTATTACGGAAAGGGTCGGCAATGATGGGGAGTACATTGTATTACAGAATGAAAATGGGGCAAAAGTGTGTTACGATGCAAGACCATATATAGTTGATAAATCTATGTATAATTTTGGACAACAGTACACAAGTGCAGCTATGAGCAGAATAGCTAAGTCAAGATATAATCCGGGAAATGATTTCTGGATTGTGAAGATTAAGAATACAAGTAATTTTGATGCACTAACAGGTCAGACAATTACATATGAAGATGGTGCAGAGATGTATGCGGTAACATCTGCTGAAAAATCAGTTGGAGATAAATTTGATTATATAAGTGCTGGATATTCTATGGCGTTTATGTTTGAATGCCCTAATTCAGCAGGATTTAGATCAGAGCCAAGTGCTAAACTTACAGATAAAGACAGAGAGGAAATAATTGCAATACTACAGTCGTTTAGAGATACTCCTTAGAGACAATTTGTGATATAATCAACCTAAATTATCAGGTCGTGAAAACTAAAGATAA
>ENA-ORKW01000097-ORKW01000097.1-human-gut-metagenome-genome-assembly--contig:-NODE-97-length-43760-cov-8.77733_pt1 | contig 43760 bp, 55 predicted proteins | sample MGYA00243062_ERZ508813 | MGnify/ENA primary metagenome ERZ508813 (study PRJEB26277, sample SAMN04329846) | human gut metagenome | biome: human-associated habitat | host: Homo sapiens | place: USA...
GTACGCGTCTGGGGGGCGTGTGGTCGCTGGTTCGAATCCAGTCACCCCGACTGGTTATAAGGTAACTACTTAACAAACAAGTAGTTACCTTATTTGCTTTTAAAAGCCCGGGACAAAATCGGGACAGAAGCACAATGTATTCACAACTATTATTCACTGTTTAGCGGGAATTATCGACTTAATTCTCGTTAAAAAAAATGTCTACACTCGAAAAAATCAAGAGCTACACGCCACCAACACTTCATTGTGGCCGTGAAACTTATATCAGTTTTAATGCGTACGATCCGGCTGAAGGTCGGATGAAGCGCAAGAGAATTAAACTTAATGCCATCGAGCCGAAACAGCGAAAGAAGTACGCAAACGACTTAATCAAGAGACTCACCGAAAAACTCATCATGGGCTGGAACCCATGGATAGAAAAAGAAAACGGCACAGCGTATATGCTGTTCCGTGACTGTTGCGAGAAATACCGGCAATACATTGATAAGCTGCTAAAGGATGGGACATACAGATATGAGACACATAAATCGCTCGCATCTTACCTGAAGAACATGATGAACTGGAACGATAAGAGACTTATCCCCATTACCTACATATATCAGTTCGACAAGGATTTTTGCGTTCAATTTCTGGATGAAATATATATCAATCGTGATAATACCGCATTTACTCATGATAATTACCTCGGGTTCCTCAGACAGTTTGGCCATTGGTGTTGCCAAAAGAATTTTCTAAAGACTGTACCCACAGAAGGTTTATCTGTATTAGGGCGTGGAGCCAAGAAGAAAAAAAGGAAGACAATCGAGCCACACCATCTGAACATGATACATGATTATCTCGAGAAGAAGAACAAACACTTCTTACTTGCCAGCTACATTCTATATTACTGTTTCATTCGACCGGCCGAAATGGCTCGTCTTAAAATCGGGAATATCAATCTGGCCAAACAGACAATTTATATCGAGGATACCATTTCAAAGAATAAGAAAGACGGAACAATCACCTTACCAGTTAAGGTTATACACCTCATGCTTGACCTTGATATTTTTTCATCACCATCCAACTACTATTTATTTTCTGACGGATTCATTCCAGGAAGAAAAAAAGTCTCAGAAAAAATATTCCGCGATTATTGGGCTAGGTATGTTAGGAAGGATTTGAGCTTGCCAGATACTTATAAATTCTACAGTCTGAAGGACACCGGTATCACTGACATGTTACGGCACCAGGATGTGTTAAGTGTTCGTGATCAGGCGCGTCACAGCAGTATTCTGATGACAGACACCTACACCCCACACGACATTCAAAAAGCGAACGAAATCATCAAAAGTTATGAGGGGGATTTTTGATATAATTTTGATGATGTTACGCACTCGAGACATCATTAAAATTTTCTAAAATGGAAAAGAATATAAAAATAGACAGTATAACAGTGGCGGATATAATTAGACGCATAAATTACAATGAAGAAGAAATTTTGGACATGATTGAAGGACTCTCTGAAGCAGCAAGCACTTTATGCTATTATGCAGAGAGTCATCAATCTGTAAAATCTATTGTAGACGCACAAAAAATTCTATGTGAATTACTACGTATAGAATTATAAAAACGAATTCTCGATTTCATAAACGAGAATATATAATCTAATTTGGTAGAATCTCGGTAGATTATTAATTTCTACCCAGATTCTACCGAGCGGCAAAATTTGGCTGAAAATCGAGCCGTTTTTTCCGGGTTTTGACAGCCTTCAAATCACGTAAAATTGTTGATGACAGAACCTCAGAATAAATCTCTGTTGTCTTGACCGAAGTATGGCCGAGCAGCTTCTGTACTGTGGTAATCGGTACCCCCTGATGAATCAATAGTGTAGCACATGTATGCCGGGCCGTGTGGTAGGTCATGTGCTTCTTTATGCGTGCCATTCCGGCAATCTGTGCAAGGTATTTGTTTACGTCTGAATTACACCCTAAATCGGCAAATTCTTCTATGGTGTAGCGGTCTAAAATTGTGAGTGCTTTCCCTTCGAAAAGCAGATGTAACGGAAGCCGGAGCTCGATTCCGGTCTTGATGGATTTGAAGTGCAGCCAACGGTTTCCATTTATCCTGATAAAATTTGCTGGTGTAAGCTGGCAGAAATCCGAGAACCGCAATCCTACATAGCAACAGAACAGGAATGCATCCAGTACATGACGCATCTTCTTGTCGCTTACCTCCAGGTTCTCCAGCTTCCTTAATTCGTCCGGAGTCAAGAACTCGTGCCGACCTTTCTCCTGCTTGATTTTGAACTTCCGGAAAGGGTAAGCGTCCGCATGAATGTATCCCTGATTTATTGCTTCATTGACTAGCGTCCGAAGCTGGCGAAGGTGTTTGGCCACCGTGTTCACCCCATTGCCTTTCTCTCTTAGATACGCTTCAAAATCCTTCAGGAATGTGTATGTGATGTCCTTAAAATCCAATCCAGGACGGAACTCCTGCAGGACATTGATAGTCGTTATCAGGTTATCTTTCGTACTTTGTCTACGGTCTGAGTGCTTTACATATTCTTTAGCGAATATAGGATTAATGTCAAAATCAGGTTTCCTGAGTGCCATTGGATTAAATTTGGCAGGTGATGCCAACAACGTAAATAACGGAGTTTATAAATTTGACTCACAACAGGACAATATGCCTGTGAATTATGGCATATTAGTGGCATTTTCTTGTGACGGATGGATTCGTATGCAATTATGTGCAGGTGGAGATAATGGATTAGCATATATAAGAATGCATTATAATAGTTGGACATCATGGAAACAAATAGGTTAGTACCGTTACAGGGGGGATATACCCCTCCCTTGTATTTTTATTTAATACCAAATACAGTTACAAGAATATTTGCTGGGTTTTTCCCTTCTCCAGAAGTTATGTAAAAGGAACTTTCAGAGTTCTCAGCATAATATACTTCGGCTGTAGGTTCACCTTCTTGGCCATTAAATGCTTGATTAAGTTTAGTAATCGAAATGGAATATTTACGCGAAGCAATATTATGATTAACTTTAAATCTTGAAGTTGTATAGTCTGATATAGAAAATTCTACTCCTGGGAATTTATATGTATATCTATCATCTATTGTACCACCACCATTCTCAGAATTACTAAAGTTTATCTCAAATGAAAATAGTACAACACCAACAATTCCCGCCAGAACTGACGCAACCTGCTCTTTTGTCATAACTCCGACAGCATTTCCGGCGGCATTCACGGCCACAAAACTGGAGATGTCTTCCAAAGCAGGGAGAGCCAGTGTAGACTTCTTCAAAAGTTCCGTTTTCGAAATCTTGTGCGGCACGCCATCCGTGTCGTACACCTGTACCGTTTCACCATCTTCTGCTGTAGTCTGTTCCATTATAGCCTTTGCATTGTCCAGGATTTTATCTGTTGTTTCACCGTCATACTTCGACGTATAGCTTAATTCTTCCATATCATTTACATATTAAGATTAATAATATTATCAATACCGTGTAGATTATAATTGCCTTGTCCATAACTAATAAAATTCCATTCTTTTTACTTCAAAGAAGAAAGCACCTCCCTGACCGGTACCATATGCCATGTAATTCAGGGAGAATTCCGTATCACTTTCGATGCTTACGTAATATGTCCCGGATGAAAGTCCGACTCTCATCATCGGAGTGACCATTACCATATATTCATCTTTAACTGTGCCCCACTGGGTTGGCATGGTTACTCTATATTCTTTGCTGGATACTTTGGTAAATGACAATGTACTGCCATCGAATGTGTAATACTTTTTTGAATCATCTCTTAAATCAACATAACCTCTGGCCAATACCTTATCAGGACGCCCCATGGCGTAGTTTACATCCAAATCTTCCCGGCATGTGACAATCCATCCATAGAAAGTATCACCAAGCCCATACCCAATCAGTTGAACTATCTCCTTGTTCAATATCAACTCATTGTAACTTCTTCCATATTCGTAGAACTTTGCATTACTTGATGAGATTGACGCCTCTCCTGTACCAATGCAGCATACGGTAATCTTTCTTCCTATCTGTTCTTTTCCTGTTGGTATTGAATATACCTTTGTCCAGGAACCTCCACCTTCAATAATGATGTTATCATTGTAGTTCGTGTTAAATGAATCGGATACCTTGGAAAATGGACTTCTAAGGGATCCGCGCATAAGCACGTCCTCAAAATATCCATTAATAGCTGTAACATCAACAAATGTCGCTCTTCCATCCGTATCTATCGTTGAATAGATTTTTTTCCATCACCAATTTCAAGTTTCTTGGCTTTGATGGCACCGGCAATCAATTCCGATGTGATGATGACAGCCGCATTTATCAAGTCCGTATTGATAACCCCGCCTTTTATAATAGTCCTACCTGCCAGTGCTTCACCGACCAGGCTTTCCCATCCATCGTATCCGATATACTGTGCCATACGGTCATTAATCTGTTCGGCGAAGTCCAAAGCATCGTCAAAGTTTGACATACCACTACCGCCTAGTACTTCAATCATTCCTTCAACACGCAATCCCTTTGATCGTGAATATAGGAAACAGCCATTCTTCCCTTCATGGCCGATTTGGAATCGGCATTCTTTCGTAACTCGGTCATACCTTGCCGTAAGTATGTCTCTCTCGCTTAATGAATAAGAATTTATTCCCTGATAGAATGTCATATATGGCGCACCATCTCCATATGCAGACAACATGATTGCAGCCTGATAGTCCGGGTCGTCTATGTCTCCAAGTTGTACCATCACGTCACCCACTTTGGGTATATCGCTTCCTGCGTCACAGTGGTTTACAGAAACTTCTATCCAATTATCACCGACATTTTCCACCAGACGCCACCAATAGTGATTAGATACGCCTTCATACGTCCCTTCCTTAATATTGAATGTCTGAGAGCGTACCAGGTTACCCACACGGAAACGGTTCTCGATGGCTGTATCTCCATCATCTGTCAGGAAGTAACATCGGTACACTGCTCCGTGTTCGCTTGGCTGAACGTATGCTCTGCTGCCATCTGAATAGTATTTAGCACTACCATCCGCATAATAGAACGGGACTGCATCTATACGCTCTACCTTTGTTATCGTAGCCCGTGCTCCCGAAGAGTTGAACATGAAGGAAGCTCCGGCCATTTCTGTCTCCATGATTGACAACATTTGGAACTCGGCCTTTTTACGTACATACAACCGGTCAAACCACGCTACCGAATCACCATTTTTTTCTTGTGCTATACGCAAACCGGCACCCATCATTCCAGTTACGAAGTCGGGCGACTCCAAGAAAGGAGATATAATACCACCAAGTATCTCAAGAAGAAATTCCGTCTTGTCATTGCGGTCCTTACGCAACAACTTTCTCAGCTCTTCTTCCAGCGTTTTAAAATTATTAGCAATGTGACCAAAGTTACGCTCCCACTTTAAACGCACATCACGCCCGGTATCATTCTGGCCATTCCATGGAATGATATTTTCAAAATCAACTTCGAACTCTGGAATAAAATATTGTGTCTGTGTCGTGTATTTATATGTCATGAGAATTCTAATTCTTGTCCGTTAAACTCCATAAGAAGTGGCTGCCAGCAGCTTTTTTCTTCATACGTATCCAAATCGCGGTACCGAAGCATATAATCAGAATAGCGATTATGGTCAGTCCGATTACCAGGAAGGAGCTGAGCATGAAGAACCGTGACAGGCCCATGTGATTTATCCCTGTCGTATGAATAAGACATAAAGCTGAAGGAAAAACTTTTCCCAGCCCTAGTCAGTTCGTGCATCTCCTTAATTGCTTCATATATTTTCATGAAGCAAAAGTACTCTATATACCTCCCGGGAAAAAGGACATAAAAAAAACTGCCGGCCTTCACAGGCAAGCAGCCAAAAAGAACTATTTGAATTTGGATTTATAAAAGAAAATTATGAGTAAAACAAGAGGAATAAATAGCCAGCAAAACAAGGGACTAACATAAGGCTGTTTATCAACAGATTTAGTATTCTTATGTTCTGAGGAAGATTCTGTTGAAGTACTATCAACTGAAAGATTTTGAGCTCGAGTCTGCGATGTACTATCGCGATTGTAAGACTTATCGTGAACCAATTCTGTTTCTTTACTTAGTACAGGTGAAGGGTGACCAGAAGAGTCATTCACTACCTGATAATCTCGTATCACGATACGGTAATTATCACGCCATGTTTGTGATAACCCAGATAACGACACATGATCATCTAAAGCGAAAGCCTTATTCTCAGTCTTAATGTCAGTTACATTCTGAATTGATTCATCCAGCCGTGCCGTCCGGCACGACTGGAGTATCAACCCTAACATAACCAACAAAACAAAACCAGTGCAAATGAAAAATAAAATATTACTTGAGTCAATCTTTTTCATGATGTAATAAGTGCCGCCTTAGCTCGAGTTAAATGTTCACCACGGTCTTCCAAGCCATTGTATCCACCGTTAATTTTTTTCGTGATTTTCATCAGCTGGTCACGGTCGGCCAGTTCATTCAGCTTATTGCGGTGCCAGAACCATCCGGCCACCAGAGAAGCGAGGTCTGGCTGCTCTACCCGTTCAGGGTGGTGCAACAGATCATACTCATGGTTGGTATATTCGTCGAACAGTTTATAATTCGTACGGCCAGTAAGCTGAATAAGGCCACGCCCTTTGAAACGAGGTCCATCACCAGGCATCACGTTACCCAAGTCTTTTCGGCCTTCGTATGCTTCTCCGGAAGCAATTTCACGGACATAACGAAGTGAACCACTTTCATGCGCGATTTGAGCAAGGAAATGCGCTTGACGCATTGGGGTATCAATCTCAAATGTGGCCATCGTATCGTTCAGATGCGGCAAAAACTTGTCTATATTAGCATCTGTCGCAAATGGCATAATCTTTTTAAGAGTTGTTTTGTCCATCGTTAATATTCTTTTTAAGTTTATACCGATAAGTGTAATCAATGCCGAACAAGCTACCGGCGAATGTACTCACTTCCCCATAGGCTATTAATACAGAACTGTGTATCTCACCGACCGGAGGTGTCCATAAACCCATTATCAGCATTACCATGCCGCTAACCGTAAGGAACGCGGCCATGGCAAGCTGTATTGTCATTTTTTTATTTTGCATATATATCTGTGTTTGTGTTATTGCAAAATTACTCGAGAACCGCCCGATAAAAAAGGACATCAACGGCTGGCATTTTTCTCGAGCATCTCCAGCCTTTTAATTCCATCCCTAACGGAACGGACGTTAACCGTCAGGTCTTTTGCAGCGATGGCCGACAGATGTATGTTGGATTTCTGAAGCTCTTTCGCTATAATCTTAATCCAGGCCAGAATCTCAGAAGAAGAAAATCCCCCATTATCCACCGGAATAGGGTTAGTCGTATCATCTGTATATCCGCCCGAATAACGCCCACTCCGGATACGAACCTGCTGGAGTATCTGTGTCGTATTCAGCATACCGATTGTACCATTCTTTTGCGCTATGTCAAACACATCCAGGAACTGTTTTACGTGCGGATTGGCCACGCCTTCATGATTGGCGACGAATTCATTCTTGTGGACAGGGATAACTCCGGCCACATCATGCGAATCGCCTTTAGCCGTATAACCCTGAACGTAGTCATCTGAGTAACCACCGGTGTAAAGTCCTTTAGCTTCATCAGCCTGCTGTTTTGCCACGGCAATCTGAGCCATACCAGCTATTACTGCTGCAGCTGCTGCAGCTGCTCCTAAAGCAGGTCCAACTACAGGAATACCCGCCATTGCTTTATAGGCTTCCATTGCAGACACGGCCGTACTTGCTGTTACTTGTAATACCTGAAGGGCAAACTGTTTATCGGCATATTTTCTTTTTACAGCTAAAATCGCCTCTTCTTTCTGCTCCTCCAGCTCGGTCGTATCCTTACCTTCTTTCTGGGCGGCCTTTATCTGCGCGTCATAGCGTTTTTCTATTTTGGATATTTCGCTATCCTGCATGGCGTTCATCAGCTGTGACATGGAACCTGCCAACTGGTTGAATGTGTCCAGTGCAGCCTTACGAACCTGAGCGCGTTCTTCTTCCTTCTGTTTGTTTATCTCAGATAACCTATCCTGGTATTCCATCTCGGAGATAATACCTGCATCATGGAATGCTTCAAGAAGAGCCAGCTGGCCATCAAGGCTCTGTTTATATTTGTCAAGAGCGTAGGTATCTTCAACCGGGTCTTCCTCCTCAATGATTTCCATCTGACGCTCCTGAGGCTTCACTGGCTGCTGGTTAGCCAGTTTATTCGCATACAGTCTGTTCGCCTCAAAAGTCATAGCAGATAGAATCTGCTGGTCAATCAAAGAAGCGTCCATCTTAGCTTCAGCATATAATTCACGCTTCTTGCTAAGGTATTTAATCTCCAGGTCATACAACTTCTTCTGGTAGTCTTCTTCTTCAACCAATCCCAGAGCGTGCTGACTGCGAAGGTCCTTCAGCTGTTGCTCATATTCTTTTTTAGCCTTGCCTACCTTATCGTCCGTATCATTTAATATCGGTTCTGTAAAGATGTCCTTACCTTTAGGTATTTTATTAATAATTGCTATCAGCTGATTTTTCTGGTCAAGTAATTTAGCCAGTTCGGCGGCTTTTTCATCTGTATCATTATCTAAAGCGCGTATAAGTGCTGCCTTTTGAGCCTGGTTTATGTCAGTTCTCGATTCGATAATCTTTTTCTGCTCATCATAATATTTACGATATGCTATTGTTTCTGCGGACAACTTATCTTCAATAATCTGTACTTCAGATTGAGCGTCTGCCCTCAACTGACTAAGCTGACGCTTATTAAGCGTATCCATATTTTTAGCTCTATCCTGAACCGAGCGCAAAGAATTCATATCATCTGCATTCTGCTGTAAAGCATCGTTCAATTTTTTTTGCGACTCCGTATTTTTGTCCGTCTCATCACGGAACATGGAAAAATATGTAATTGCAGCTGTGACACCAGAGATGACAAGCCCCCAAGGGCTTGCTTTTGTGGCCTTGCTGAAAAGATTGGTTGCCATGGTAGCCGCTTTTGTGGCCACCGTGTATGCTTTTTTGGCTAATGTCGCACCATTCACTACCAGTACATAGGCCGCGATGGCGGAAGTAACAGTCACTATTACACGTTTGTTTTCCATCAGAACAGAAACGACCGCACTCAACCCTTTCACTGTAAGGGAACCGGTGGATACCATGTACTTCATGACGGGGAGCAGCTGCTCACCCAACTCTACGCGAATGTCGGCAAAGCGTTTTTTTGCTTTGTCTAATTCTGCCTGCACGGTGGAGTTCTGTACGTTAAACTCGTTCACGACAGAAGTACCTTCCACGAATGCCTGGTTGGCTCCCAGCTGTTCCTTACGTACCTTTTCCACATTTCCGGCAAGAGCTGAAATCACGCTGGCGGCTTCCGCTCCGGAAAGGCTCATCTTGTCAAGAACCGGGGCCATCTTATCCATACCGCCCATACGGTTCAGTGCTTCCAGGAAGGTAAGTACCGCTTCATTCACGTCCTCACTCATCAGCTTTGTAAACTCTTCCACCTGCAGTCCGGCCAACTGGGCGTATTTGGACGGTTCCTGATACAGTTTAAGAATCAATCCGGAAAGTGCCGTAGAAGCCATTTCCGAGCGAAGCATATTCTGGTCAAGAGCCGAAGCAAATCCCATGATGTCGGTAATTGCCATGTTAGCCTGTTTACCGACACCACCCATACGGGCGGTAAATTCAACCAGGTACGGTTCTGCTGCAGAAGAATTCTGTGCTACAGAATTGACTGCAGATCCGACAGCCAGCATATTCTCTTTCAGCGAGCGGTCGCCGGTTCCGAACATATCGGCCAGCTTACCAATTTGGGTAATGGCCTCTTTACCCAAGTCCTCACCCAAGGCAACATTAATCATGTCGGCCGCTTCGACGAATTCCTTTACTCCTTCCTTGGTAGAGATACCCAGTTTCCCGGCATCCCCTGCCAGCTCGTTCAGCCGTGTACGGGCCGTACGGGTATCCATCTGCTTGAACTCCTCGTTCAGCTCTTTCACTTCATCTTTAGTCAGCCCGGTATATTTAATAACCTGCGACTGTGCTTCCTCCATTTCGGCGTATTCATTCACACAGCTGCGCATGGTCAGCGTGATACCGGTTAATCCGGCAATCGCGCTGGCCGCTATGGCTCCGTATTTATTGAAACCATCGGTCAGTTTAGACAGGCTGAAACGAGTCTCATTTGCTGTACCACGAAGTTCTTTTATCCGGTTATTGACTTCCTTCAGCTGCTCGGAATACTGTTTGTACAGTTCCGTATTGGGATTCAGCTGACGAAGAATTGCGTTTAAATCCTTCTGTCTTTTGCCCAAATCACGCAACGACAAGTTGGTCAATCCTATCTCCTCATAGAGGTTATCATACTCCTGCTGCAGTTGCTTGATTACTTCAGTCTGTTTTTTATATTCCTCAGATGTTTCACCGAATTGTTTTTTTGTCTTCTGGAGTTCACGGTTGGCCGACCGCATTCTCTCCTCCAGTTCAATCATTTTCTGCCGTGCCTGGTCTTGCTGTATCACAATCTCCAGCTGCACCCTATCAATTTTCAAGCTCATATCGTGTTATTGTGTTTGTGTTAATCATCAACTCAACTATCCAGCCATCGGCCATTATCCAGCCAAACGCCGCCGTCACGCCATTTCCCATCTGACAGAATCCATCTTTGCTGGACTTCTGTATCAGAAATTGAAGCAGGATAAAACGTTCCAGTCCAGGCTTGAGTTCGACCGTTCGGCCCTATGGTGTATTCTATTTCCTTTGCCAAATAACGTCGGTTGAATATCTCGAATACAGAACTGGCCGGATATAAATTGCTATCATAGCAAGTTATCTTTATCGCGTTTTTCCGGTCTATCTTATACGCATTGCTGTAGAAATACTTCTCCATTTCAACAAGGTTGAATGTCGGATAATCAGAGGGGAACGTAGCCGGCCAGCTTGTTGTAGGGAAAAATCGGTCAATAAATGCCAACGGATATGAGTTAGCAGGCATCACACCTATTTGAACAGGATTAAGTCCTCTAAAAAAGGCCAGGAAAATATTAGACTTGCTTTCTTTTTTTTCGGAAAGATTATTCACCATGTTGTGAATCGAATCGTAAGTGGTTTCATCCGGTTCATCATCTGATACTGATACGCTAGGAATGTAATATTGACCAAAATAAAATTCACTCGGTTCAATACCTTCCATGTAAAATGCCCGTTCAGTCAATTCAGCAGGAACAAATTCCAACTCCAATTCAGACTCCGCATTTTCGCGCACCAATGATGCAAGTTCATCCACCATTTCCAGGTTAGACATGATACCACTACCCTCTAAATAGATAATCTTCCGATTCACTGACTGATAATCAAAAATCGTGTCCGTCACCTGATTTTCCGGTTTCCCAAAAAATGCGAACAAGCCTTCATCTATTACTTTATGCTTAGCTGCTTCTTTCACCACATCCGGAAGGCATCGCATTTTATAATACTCGGAAGATGGTAACTTATATTTTATCGTAGAATTAACCGCATCCGACTCTTCCTCTTCTTCTACCTCGACCGTGTAAGCATCAACTACATTCTGCAAGTGCACATTACGAACCTTAGGAAGATAAGATACGTTAAGAAGAAATGAGACTTTTTTGGTACGATGGTCTATCAAAAAAGAGCCGTTAAACATGGTTTCTATATTCTGCAGGAAATCCTTAGCCGTCCACCCAGGTAACATTTCATTCCATTTGTATGTTTCGCATACATGTACAATATAAACACTCTTATATGGAGTATCCTCTATAGCATTATATTCAAGTGTATATCCCAAAGCCTTCAGCAGTTCACGCATGTATGCGCACAGATAAGGCTGCGGGATATAATCATAAGGCTGAATGTTCTCCTTTTGCACGATGTATCCGGCATAAGGATTATTAATATCGTTATTGTAGAGTCTGTACAGCCATATATTTTTATCCACCTGATGCAGGCTGTCGTATGTCATCATCAGGTTATAATCTACATCAGGGTATGTTTTTTTGACATAATCAGTAGAGACAGAACCGTTCACCACCGGGTTTGTCTCTTTCATCGCCAACGTAGAAATCTGTTCATCGGAACCAACAAAATAATTTAACTCGGAATTACCAGACACCAACTGAATGCTGACTTTGGTATCTGTCCATCCGGTGATAATCTCCGTACCGTTCAGATACACCCTGTTGTCGGCCACCAGTACGGCCTTTCTTTTAGTTGCCGGACGGTCGGTAATGTTAAGTCGGTTCAAAAAACCGTACAGCTTTGCATTCTCCGGAACAAGAAGAGACAGTTCAATGTCATACGTATATTCGCCGTTTTTGGTGAAGAACGCATTTTCCTGCTTTACTGTAATGGAAAACTCTGAAGGCAGCACAACCGCAATACCATCTATGTATAAATTAGTCATAGTTTGTGAATTTAAGTCCCATGGAAAGCCCGTTCAACCCTCCGAATATCTGATACTCCCATTCAATCTTATATGATTCTTCAGGAATAATATCAACACAATCACTCTCCGCTCCGCGCAAGAAATCACGAAAAACAAGCATGATATGCTGAAGTTCACTATAAAGTGCCAACTCACCTTCCTCATCCAACTGTCCAGGGGAAACACGCTGGCATACGAAGATGAAAGCCTGCTGGGAATCTTTCGCATTATCTGATTCACCGACCGCCTGCGCATCCGGATAACTTACACACAAACATACACCGGATTTATTTTGCAACTTTTTGGTCATGTGCGACTCGTTCACCGAAAGTACGATGTGTTCTATCTTATTTTCCAACTCCTGATTGGTTTCATATACCAGCTCGCTGATATATTCACGAAAAGCCTTAATATCTATCATAATACTCTGTTGTTGTCCGGATCAGCGAAGCGGAAAGAGAACTCCACCGTCTTCAGCACATTTTTCCGGAAATCACGTTCGAAATTATTAGCCGTAATCACAATATCATACCAGGTGCCATCCACCAAAATCTGCACCTGTTGCGCACCAACGAAATCATGCCATAACTTGTAATCCGCCTGAAGTAATATTGCACCAGAATTTACCGTATATTCATCTGATGGGTTTACCACAAACTTACGCTCGATACCCCACATGTAGCCCGTTTCACTGTCATCTGAACCCTTCAACACCATGGAGCCAACCGCACATACCGTCTCCGGCACATCAAACATATTCAGGAAACGGAAAACGAACTTCTCGGTGTAAGATGTACGGTCTACGTGGAATGTCATATTGCCAACCGAATATGAATAAAATTCCTTACCTGGGAATAGTTCCTGAATACGTGAATATGAAGAATCAAGCGTGCATATACCCCTTTCACCAGCGTGTGTGTAAAGTGTACCAGAACTCACTTCCCCATTCACATCTGAAATAGTTACGTCAATTTTCTGACCAGATGAAAGGAAGAAACTTACATATTCATAACTACCAGGGCGTGATATTTTATCCTGAATTGTAGAAAGAACGCCCGGAGAATCTGCCGTTTTTTTCGAAGCAAAACGAGAAAACAGCACATAGGAATCAGCGTCTTTAACTCCATTAATCAGGAAACTGAAAGTTCCTGATAGTTTCTGTTGAAAAAGAGTTCTACCTGTCGGCCACAAACCCCACAAAGCTTTTGCACAGAAACGGCCCAGCTTACGCACACGTACCTGGTATGCCGCATCCGGCACATACTCTTCAGACAGTATCGTCTGCCCGTTGAATTGCACCGAAAATGTGATAGTAGAATCCGTATCAATGATGTAATCGGGCATGTCGGCAGCCAGCTCGACAGCGCCCGGTCTTTGAATCACATTCATACTCTGAAATACTTATTAGTTTTAGAATTAGATGGTAGCAGGGGAATGTCTTCACCTGAAGTACCGTCACGTAACTGTCTCATGCGCTCCAGCCAGTCGGCCGCATCCGCCTCGAGCATGGCGGCCATCCGCTGGGTATCGTCCAGCGATGCAGGCTGTGAATCGGCCATCCCGTTAGCCGCATTGAATCCCTGCACAACCGAATAAGGGATAAGCTGAAGGGGCATTCTCCGCAATGCCACCGACATAGTAAGCAAGGCCAATGCCTTAGATGCCGCATACCTTACATCAGATGGGGCTGATTCCAAAAGCGTTTCAAACCCTTCACCATAGGAAGGCGCCACGGTGGCAATCTGTACCTCACGAAGGAAGGGAAGCAAAAGAATATACATCCGTTCGGACTGTGAAATAGGAAAATAGGAATCAAACTCACGTCCGGAACGAATCAGCAGGCCAGCCGCATGACGATACGCATCAGACTTCTGCCAATCTGCATCCTTTGATTCATTCAGCCAGCGAATCAATCGCTCCACCGCACTGTAATACGCCTGCAGGTGGATACTGTCATCACGGTCCAGCTGCCACTCCCAGGGGATTTTGTCGGTACCGTCGGAAGACAGCTTCACCTTGCGGCCACTGTCTTCATGACTGACATCGTTACGCTGGAAGTAATGCAGTGTGGCCAATAATGCAATAGGCCGCTGCACCAGCTGAACCAAGCGTACCTGATCGTTACCTTCACCCTTCAGATAAGCATTTTCGGCCTTGTCGTATACAGCCCGGCCAATCACCTGGATTAATTCATCTGTAGCATCCTCGATGTCCATTTCTATGGCCGAAAAATCGTTACCGACATAATAGTTGCCGGTCATCCGGCGCAATTCAGCTGCGCCCTGTTTATTAAGATTGAATATCATGGTTTTTAGCTGATTTTAGAATAGCATCTGCTTTTTGTTTGTCATCCAATAACTTGAGCAATACCCGCAATAACTGGGTATTGTCGACCTCTTCAATACCGCCGAATACACCCGATTCCGCTACAGAGAACAGTATCGAGTTCATACCAAGCGACTGTTCCGGCGTGTTATCCTTCCCAGATGAAGTGAAGATGGAGGCAAAACAGACTTCACAGCCATCCAGGATAAACGTACCATTGAACAGAAATTCGCAAAAGCTGGCCATCCAGCAATACACACCCCATTTCAAGTAGTCAGGCATCCCAACAATATCCTTTGCAGCCCTGCCCAATTTCGACGAAGAAAACGGTACACGTTTACCGTCTTTTTTGCGCCGATATAAAATCGCACACAATGAATTAAGATAAGCCACATCATGTGTACGAGTATATTCGTTCATCATGATTACGGAATATCGAAATTCACCGAAAGTCAAATCTGCCCCATGCGATGCAGGGCCCCAGAACCCGGACCAGGAAGGAATCAGATTAACCGTTGAATCAAAAGTAAGGGCAATGGTATTTGTCTCTTCGTCTACCCTCCACTGCCAGTCCAATGTCTTGGCCAGCCTGTTCACCAACAGATAATAATCCTTCCGTTTCGATTTCAGGCCACGATGGCGAAGGACATACCGCCCCCACAAGCGTTTGACATCAGTCAGGGAAATAGCCTTAGGTGTCAGTATCAGGAGCATACGCAGCTTCAGGAGGTAAGCGAATTCAGCCGGCTGTACCTCTTCCCAGCATTCAGGGAATTCTATATCCTGTTTCATAGTCATACCTGGTTTGTGGCCCGGTCAGAGGCCGTTACATTATCTTCTTTGTTAATCACTTTGCGGTAGATACCCAAAAACAAATCCTTTTTATCCGGGAAATTGATATGAATGGCGTCATTAATCGCTTCCAGGCATACGTCTTCAGGTATCTGCGTATCCGCACCGTAGAACAGTTTGAGGGCATAGAGCATCTGAGAGCCGGAATCACCCTTCCCGTCGATGATGATGTTGGCCAGCGAAGGGTTCAATCCCAGCCCACTGGTTGTGCTCGAGTCGGCAATACGGGAAATTTTGGTCAGTGCCTCAATGTATTTGTCGATGTTCATTTCAATGGGTTCTATCTGGAACTGATGAGTCTTGCCGTCTGACGGGTCTACGTAATCAGTCGTCATGAAGAATTTACCGACATTGTTTTTCCCGGCCATCACATCGGCCAGCTCACGCGACAACTGGTCCTTTAAACTCTCCATCTGAAGATATAATTGGTCATCGGTTAGCTCCGGATGCTTCGCACGGTATTGTTCAGCCTTCTTATTCCAATATTCTTCTGGAACATGCACTACGTATGCTGCCGCAATCATATTTTTATTCAGGTATTCAATTATCTCCGGAAGCGAATTGGCATCATGCATCCAGGGCATTGAGCCGAAGAAGGAGGATATCGCGTACATATTCCGGCCAAAGCTACGCAAACAATGGTATTTCACGGCCACTTCGTGCTTTGCTGGCCGTTGGCGGTCAAATACCGGATATTTGACATATTTCTGACTTCCGTAAAAATCGAAATCCCCGTTCAGGATATGTGTGACAGAATTCAGGTATCTTTCGTCATTCTCCGGCCAGCACAGACGGCAGTCTTTAGACGGCAAGCACTCAAGGCTGTGTATCCACGGACGTCCTACACGGACGGATCGTGCGGACACATACTTGACGAATACCCCATTCAGGTGGTTGTATTCGGTAAAAGATTCACGGATGAAACGGCGATAATCCCAGCTCTCGAGCCATGACTGCACTTCTGGGTCGGTAGTCCACATCTGGACGCGTTCGTTATTCTCGATACCCACACGATACAACATCGGCCCCTGACCGTATAACAAACCAACTTTTCGAGAAAGAATACCTGGTGCCAGGTTGTTTTTCTCGAGCAGGTTACGGACAGATGAAGGCAAGTCGTTATCTGCCCCCCAGGGCACGATACGGACACCGGCCACTGTCGTAGGGCTACACTCCCAGTCTGACACAGCTGATCCGAACAGGTGTGTCAGAGAATCACGAAAGGAATCCATGCGGATGGCATAGGTGCCGACCGCTGTCTCCACAAAATTGATATTACCGATTTTCTTATTCATTTTTTATACGATTTTCCAATATTCCTTTAAGTCTTGCAATCTCTTCTTCAGATAGTCCGTACATGACACGCCCTATCAGCCGATTCAGGCCCCCATACATGTTACGGGCGTACCAACGGTTCTTTTTCTTGGAATTCTCACGGATTCCCCACACTTCACGATTGGTATTTACTTTGGTCTTATTCTTCTTGTATCCGGACATATCGACACAACGACCGTAAGAGAAGAAAGATACACGCTGCCCCGGGTTCTTCCCTTCCATGAATGAAGAATAATTCAGCGAATCAAGGAGAGAACCGGAGTCTATCAGCTTCTGTTTATAGATGGCATCTGACAGTGCATCGCACAGTTCCTCTCCAAATTTGGAAAGTTCTTCCTGGATAAAGAGTAATTTAATATCGTCTGAAGCCTGGCTATTCATAGTTACTATCTGTTTTGGTACAAAATTAGCTTCAGACAAAGCCAGAGAAAAGGACACAAAAAAAGCCCCGCCGAAGCGAGGCTAAAAAAAAATTTGCAAAAAATGATCGAATTCTAAGCCAATGCAAAGATACAACAATTTATTGAGTGACAACGTGTCTTGTAATATATTCATCTTCTGTTATATCTCCACGATTCAAACGTTTCCAGTCCTGAAGGTCAAAGGTTATTGAACGGCCGTCATTCGTTTGTATCTGCTCCGGAACAAGGCCCATTTCGGCGCGAATTTCATGGACAAGAGCGAGCACAGAATTCAGGCAAGCATCTGTATCTATACGATATACCAGTTTCATGACTCACCTCCTTTCGATTCGGCTTCAGGGATAAAAGCTGCAATCTCATTCCGGACGAAATAAACCGTACGTAAGTGAGTCAGTATTTCTTCTGCATCCGCATTGAGTGATTTCATGAAATAATCTATTACCTTATCAAGTTCTCTGACAGCACAAGCGGCTCCATCCTGTTCTGTCCAGTTCTGAATCACATCTACTGCTGCATCCGGCACAATACAAGGTTTCATTTCAAACCTCCTTTCTTGCAAAGGTATAACGACACAATGAACCAGCATAGGAAGAGCACGGCTACCAGCCAATGGGTAAATACGGAGCAAGTTAGGATACTGAAGGAAGCCAGTGCCTGGGAAATAAGCACAGCCTGACGGTTAGAAACTTTCTCTTCCATGATAGAAGAGAACAATACGTTTTCACGGTTCAGCCATAACGAGATACGGCTTTCTTTTACCTGACTTGCAGGCAGAACAATTTGATTTTTCATTTTCGTAGTGCATTAAAATGAAACAATATGTTGATTAAAATACGGGAAAGGAAACAAGAAAGGTTCCGCTTTCCCGTTGCACTACACCTGAAACAGGCAGTGGGCGCATTAACGCTCCACACGGGGGTCGGAACCATATAGATATATAGCCAAAGCTATGGACATAAAAAATGCCCGCAGCAATTTTTATTGGCGAGCCTTCGCGCGCCTGTTTCAAATGTAGTGCATTGCAAATATGAGGATTTATTTTGGAATGGCAAAAGAAAAAGTCTATTTTTGTAGAAAAGCAGGTAAAATGAAGAAAATAATAGACTTTATAAAGTATTATAGAGAGCAGCGTCTTAGAGAACGCTGCGTAAAATATGCATTAAAATCCTGTAAAGGAACAGAAAAAAGTATCGGAACTGAAGCAACCTTACTTTATAATTTTTTCAAAGCAGAAAGTAAAAATCTTACTGCTTTGATGTAATCCTTCTCGCAGGAAGAACAACCGGAACGTTAAATCGAACCCTACTTATAGAACTGTTTCCTTCTGTATGCGATTTAGAAGCACCACCCCCAATAACACAACTCATTACATTAACTTTACCGTCAGTATTCTTACTTTCATCAATAGAAACAGTAAGGTCAAATTCGACATTAGTCAATAATCTTTCACCAGAAGCAGTCTGAATACTCTGCATATCTTTTATCCGGACATAACTCAAAGGGTTAATTGTAGCATCTTTGTCTTTATATTCCTCATTCAAATCAGATACAGAATCTATAATTTGGGAAATAGTACTTTTAATAAATTCTTTAAGTTCCATAACGAAAAAATCACCCCCTCATACCGTGCGCCGACCGGAACCACCCGGAACCCGATTGAATACGGATTACACGATATGAGGGGATGAAATAAAAAGGTTTATATTCGGCTACTCAAAAGTATGAAATTATTTTTGAATGGCAAAAGAAAAGCGAAAACTTTTTAGATTTCCGCTTAATTCCATTCTTCAGTATCATTAAATATGAAAATATCTCCGCACGTACGTATCAAGGTAATCAGATTACTGCGCGTTCTTTTTATCGAACTCTTCCTTAGTCATGAACCCTTCTTTGATTTGCTCATCAGAAGTAACTTCTTTAGACAGCAGCCAGTGATAAACATTCTGATTGCTGGTTGTAACGACATAAGCCTGTTCAAACTCCCAGTTCCTCTTCCCCATGTAATTCATCGCGTCTACCATGGAGTTAAATTCCAGCTTCTCCCCCTCGTCATCAACTAGATATTGCTTCGCGCTGCCAGTCCAGAATTTTGTTTTCTGGCCAAAATCTACGGTCACAATGATTTTGGTACTCATGAACTTTGCGCTACCTACTAATTCACAGAAAACTTTGTAAGGCTCTTGAGCCATCACGTTCAGGCTAACAAAAGCCATAATTAAAAATAAAACTCTTTTCATCATATAAAACTCATTATTCTTCATCTTGTAAGGCGTTTGCATCAGTTGGGCGTGGTGCATCATCCTGCTCTGGTTCATTCTGAACTATACCATTAGTCAGCAAATCAATCTCCTTATCAAAGAGTTTAAAAATTCTCTTGGTTATCATCAGCAAATTCAACATGATATGCAAAATACCACCAAAAAAGAACGTACCTATTATCGTATAGAATAATCTATGATAAGTAATTGAAAAATGAATCATCTTCCAATCAACCGTCAAATGCTCACTTTTACCCAGCGTCAGATTCATAAACAACGATAACAATAACATCAACAATGATATCGGAATCAAATAGCAAATATTATAAAAAGTCTCCTTAATCAATGGCACTCTCTCCCTGTTATGCCGGGTAACAATCTTATTCATGACAAAGGAGATAAGCGTAGCCAACAAGTTTATAAAAATCGGAATGAAGATAGACAAAAACAACGTCAATACATTTAACACCTTGTCATTGTCTTTGTAAAACAAAAAGCTCGCACCAAATCCTAACAGCAATGGGAATACAATAAAAATATACACATTGCTTTTGTCTGTTTTCAAAATGCTATAATAGCTACTGAAAATATTCGATATGTTTATAAATCTCAGATTCATTTAACTGAAAATATTAAGTTCTGCATGCTCTTGAATAAAATCGCGAACTACCCTTTTAATGGAGAGATAAGAGGAGAAGTTATTTTCGTTAGCTTCTACTTCTATTTCGTAGTAAGGCCTAACTATATTTTCTTGCCCTCCACCTAAATATAAAGTCCTGGTTTTCGCATTCCTTCCTGTACCAATCGTAGAAACTACTTTTTTAGCACCTTCACCAAAGATATCATTTAAATCCGGAATTTCAAAAAGAGGATTGTTAGAATTTATCAAATTACGTATTGTATTTTCTTTATTTACACCTAATCTGTTTTTAAATTTAATGGTGAGTTCCATCGTATAATCTGAATTGTCCAAACCATCCATATAACCATCTGTTCTGTCAGAATGTTCATAGTTGGCAGTCAAAGTCATGGATTTATACCGACCATTACGCAATTCATTCATGTATGTATTCAACACAACATTCTTTCTCTCGACCATATATCCTTGTTCAACACCGTAATGGTCATTCAAATAAGACTTCAACAAAAGATGCATCAATGGATATATACCTTCATTATCCGTTCTTTCCAAAATCAGCAATGCCTTATTTCCACGCCGAGGAATCTTCAAAAAGTAAAAATACGGCTTAATAACCGCTTGATTACGTGTAACACGATACGCCGGATTCAATGGGTCATCTTTATCTGCAATATCAAACTCTTTACCATAAAGACCTGTTTCAATAATGCCGCATATATATCTATCCCGAGAATTTTTATGATGAAATTTTATCGTATCACCATCATCTGTAACATATTCCTGTGGAATACGAACGGTCCTACTCAGTGACTCTACATCCCCTGTACTATGACTATCTATAAAGTGAACAAACCCAGTATGATTATCAGAAATCACATTAAAAAAATCCGGGTCACTACCGAAATCAATATAGTCATGCCCTTTTCGCATCTGAATAGTATAAACTTCAATCGTTGTTTTCATAATAAGTTTTTAGCAATACGCCCCAAAGATACGTAAACTTTCGTAACGAAAATGATTATTGGTAAACAAACCTTTAATCTACCTCACTTTGAGATTGTAAATGAAATACCTATTTTTGTGAAAACCAATACAATCACAAAATGAATGAATTTACATTAGAGAAAGAGACTATTAATATATTGTCTTTGGACATTCTTAAATTTTATCATGAATCAGCTCAAAAAAGGTTAAGCGACCACCGCGATCAAGAAAAAAATACGACAGAAAGAGGATACAAGTTACTATCTATCGACTTAGGAATAGTGACAGCTTTAATCAGTTACATATATATTCACTGGAATATAGAGAATCCTATAATACAATCTTTACTTGCGCTTGCTATAGGAACCTTTTTAGCTGCCATCTGCATGATGATAGTAGTATATCCACGCTTATACATACCTTTAGGAAGGAAGCCAAGCGAATTCAGACCCAATCAAATGGCCCCCAACTTAAAAGGAGTCAAAGATGATATTCAATATAAAGCCATTTTAGCTAAAGAATTATCTGTATTAGAAAATGCTATAAAAGAACAAGAAAAATATAACAGAAGAAGAGCTATACTATTTTCTTTTTCCTTTGCTTTAATTATAGCAGGTATTATTGCTTCCTCTGTTATATTTCTGATTTCAACTATTTGCTGAGACCATCATGACCAATTGAAGTCGTACCTGTTTCCGGATGAATAGGCTCCGGATTCGGTAAGTCTGGGATACCATCATAATCTGGCTTCATAGTAACAAATGGCGAACTCCTCACCAAGATAGCCCAAAGGTGTAACCTGCACCTTAATCCGGTTGACTACGGATTTATCTTGATAAGGAGTTCATATTTTATGGTTATAACAACCATATATGGTTAAATGTTCGGGCATTACAAAGATAATAACTTTTAAATAAAAAAAGCGGAACTTGTTGAAAAGTTCCGCCCATTAGTCAAGATATTTCGGTAAGTGTTAATCAAGCGAAATGTACTTGACTTAATTCATTCGCAAACTCATGTACAGATTTTTGTATTTTATCAATAGTAGTACGCGATGGCTTGCGATGTCCTGTCGCATAATGGCTTAACTGACTCTTGTTAATTCCTGTAATTCGAGATAATCCAGCAAGAGAAAAAGCCTGTGTGTAATAAGAGAGGAAAGAAGCCATGTCATACTTAAATTCAAACTCAACTTCTTCAAAATGCTTTCCATCACGTTCGTATGATGATTTAATATCCTCATACGCTTTTTTGAAATCCTCAATAGCTTCTTTAGACGTTGCACCTGTAGCAGTAACCAAATAGTCCATATCATCTGCATCCATATAAATACTATAGTTACCGTCAGAAGCCATTTCAATAATAGCAAACACTTTTTTCATAATCTATTATCTTTATGGCAGGACTTATTTCAGTCCTGCCGCTTTTTTAATTGCGTTTAATGTTCCGGTTGCGACTTCCTGTTTTCCATGATTACTCATACAAAATCGTTTCCCGGTTTTCGGACTTTCCCAGACTGGGTGTCCGTTCTGTTGTTCTCCAGTGTCAAAGCACCCGGCTTTTTTAATCAGCCGTTCCAATTCGTTGTACTTCATTTCAATGTTCGCTTGATTAACACTACAAAGATACTCATTTGAGTACCATTTACAAAGAAAGCAACCATAAATGATACTCATATTAATATCATTTAACAAGAACTATAAAGATAAACGATTCGCTTTTGCGTATAAAAATCGCCGTTTTCAGGCGTAAAAAAACGAAATACCTTATTCCCCGCCGCCCGATTTGCCTTCGCACTATGTTTGTCGGCAAATCGGGCGGCGGGCGGCCGCGACGCTGCCCACCTCCCTAAACGCTGCTACGGCCATTTGCAGCCCCTACAGCCTGCCTTCGTCCCCGTAGCTGTAATAACTTCCATCCGTTACTATCACATGGTCAAGAAGCCTGATATTCATAATTCGTCCCGCTTCCAGCAGGGCATGCGTCAGGCGGTCGTCGTCCTTACTTGGTTGAAAATTACCTGACGGGTGATTGTGGCAGAGTATCATAGATACGGCGTTGCAAGAAAGCGCCTCACGCAAAATCACTCTTACATCTACCTGAGTAGACGCCAGCCCTCCGACTGAGATACGCTGTTTGCGGATGATTCGGGCTGCCTGATTCAGGAAGATAACCCAACATTCCTCTACTTTCAGGTCTGCCATGTAGGGAAGCATCACTTCGTAAACGTCGGCACTGGAAGTTATACGCTTGTAGTTGTTCTTCCGTTCCTTGATTCTCTTGTATAGTTCAATGACTGCCAGTGCCATATCTCGGCGTGCCGGTGTCAGCAGGTTGCAAATGTCTTCTATTGACACATTGCTGCCGTTCGCTAACATGGCGTTCACCTGATTGCTTGTTTCCTTGTTGTTGGTAAGCTGATAAACTACTTCTGCGTCGCTCAAGTGGCGGCATTCTCCGCAAATTTCGAATAAATCTTTCATAATGATGTTTATTAAATTGTTAGACAAATAAGGTTTTCGCTAAAAACATTCCACCGATAACGGATGCGCCAAAACTTTCAAGGTGGCAGGCAAAACGAGCGTAGGAGTAACCACGGGTTATCACGTCATCGAAGACAAGCACTTTTTTATCTTTGAAAAACTCCTTGTCGAAGTTGATTACCTGCACGTCGTTTACGTGCTTCCCTGATTTGCTCTCGTGGATTGCCAGCCGTTCACCCTCTACCGTGATATGGCTGTATCCGTTTACTGCTCCCGATAGTCTGGCCACTTCTTCCGAAAACTCTCTGTATCGGATTTCATTTTTCCGCTGGCTGCTGGCTGGGATACAGACAAACACCATGTCACTCGCTGACGTGCCAAACTGCTCACGGATTTTCTTTGCGACAAGCTGGGCAGCTGAAACTGCACATTTACCGTCTTTGAATGCCCACACAAATTTTCTCACCTGCCAGTCTCTTGCGCTGGCCTGATATTTTGTGGGCAGGTAGTCAAAGAAGTTGAACATGTACTTTCTGCACTGGTTTAGCATGGATTCGGTAAATGGTTTCATATCGGTAGGTTTTAAATTTATTCTGGTGCCGAGCTCGGGTGTTGAGCCTTTTCTTTCTGCTCTTCCTGCTCTGAGCTTTTTTTTATTCCGTTCGCTTTCGCTGCGGTTTGTTTTCGCCTTTTACACCTGCTCAAAAGGTGTTCTGAAGCGTATAAAGACAAGTTTTCCGGAAAAGCACAGCCTTGAATACTACCCTGAAAGGGTGGAGATTTTTTCAGGAACAGAGCTTGAACTTGGCATACGAAGCAGAACATTTACCTTTGCAGGTACAAAAGGCATAAACCGTAGCGGAAGTGATACCGAATTATTGGCGAAGAGCAGACAAAGAAGAGCAGTCAAGCAATACATAGCTTTAGCTATACCGCCAGTAGGGAGAGCAACGGGGCGGGTGGGCCGCTGCGTGAACGCCTTCGCAACCTCAGAAAGACTACCGAGTGTCTTTCTACCTCTTAACCCGAAAAATCCCCATTCCATCATCAAATAGCCTGCGGTTGCCGATGGAATGGGGATTTTTCGGGCGTGAACCGATGTAAATGGGGCGAATTATCAGATAATCGGGGCGAGTTTTTAGCGTGAAAACTTGTCCCAGCAAATCTAACGGACTGAAACAGAGGTTTCAATTCGTGGCAGGAATCAAAAACCCTTGGTTTTTGTTACGTTTATGCCCGACGCGCGCCGCCCCGCGGTTGCGATTGCAACTAATTTTCATCTCGGGAAATGTGACGCAAGCGGAATCCCACCCCCTGCAAAACGGCACAAAAAAAATGCACCACCGTAGTACGGCAGTGCATCCAACCATCCTTAGCGAACGGTCTATAACATTATGGGGCATACGATGTCACCTTAGATTGCCATATACGCAAGAACTCCTTACGCATGAGCAGGTACTTGAGTGCATCCGTCAGATTGGTAGATTCTTTTGGCAGACGCTCACGCGGCAACTTATCACCAGTCTTTTGTTTTACCACCATCTGGCTACCACCATCATCTACCAACCTGGTCTTGGTTACTTCCATCTCAGACTTCAGGTTAGGACAGTTATACTGGTCTATCAACAGAGAGAAGAGCTTACCAGCCAGGTTCCCGGACAGCAGGTCAGACATAAACCGGTACTCCAGATTCGAACCGATATTCCCTTGTCCTACAGACATTAATTGTACACGCCATCCGGTCCTTCTACCTTCTGCATCATATTCAATGGCATTCTTTATCTGTGTGGCCATATCCGCCTTCACTCCCTTGTAGTTGTTCATCGCACGGTCATAATACAGCTTCAGCACCTTGGTACGCCGGGGAGCGAAATACCGGACGAACTGTGCCCCCAGTTCCCGCACGGTATCAGGAGGAAGCGTGAAGAACTCCTTCAGCACACGGTACTCACGTCCCAGCTGCTGCCCTACCACCAGAGACAACATATTACCTGCATCCATCCCTGCCTCGAGAGGCATATTGTTATTATGGTAACGCAATACCGTACAGTCTTCCTGCCAACCCAGCGGCTTCTGGTCTATAATCTTATTCAGGTACCCGTCCGCATAGAAATGCCGGATGGACAGATTCGGGTAGAACAACATGCTGGCCTCTATCTTCGGGATAATGGAAAGGATATTACAAGACAAACCCTCCAGCCCTTCAGCCAATTCATCAGAAAACCAGTCCAAGCCCAATATATCCGCATTGACATAAGAAGAAGAAATGAAAAAGAACGACACACGGCGGCGAGTCTTAATCCATCGCTCTTCCCAACGTTTCATATTACGACGGGCCAGTTCGACAGCCCTGGCAGCTTTATCTACCTGATTCTGTAATGTCCGCTCAGTACGTTGCCGTTCGACCAGTTCCCGGTACTCCTGCAGGTGCGACACATAGGTCTTCTTACATTCGTTATAAACCAGTCCGGCACGCAGCATGAGCATAATCTGTTCTTTTTTATTCTGCGCCGACAGCTTCAGAATCCAATCGTATTCACCCAGATGGTTAGGGTTCGGCATATCGGTAGTCAGTGTCCTGGAACGGTACCACACAGACTGTCCGTAACGCACATAGAATCCACGTACGGCCTTCAGGAGGTTCGTGAATTTTTCTTCAGGGAAATATTTAACCTCGTCGCCAAACACGCCCACGTAGGAACGTCCGGCACCAATGGCCAGACGATCCAAAGATATGAAGGTGAAATTAAAGCCCGTGTAAAATACCATGGTATTACGCCAGTCGGTACAGACATTATACATTCGCAACCGCCATTCTTCCGGAGGAGCTTCGTTTATCACGTAATGCGTGCCCAACTCCCACCCCAGCAGCTGGAGCCCGTCAATTAACGATGGAATCACGTTCTTATGCAGGTCAGAGTAGGTATCAGCCACCCATGCGAACGGAGCGCCCGGGCAGTCCTGGGCTGCTTCCTGAACCCGTTCTGCCAAAACCTGCACTGTCTTGGCAGATGCACGACCGGCCACCCAATAGAGTGACCAGGGCATCATGATGGCCAGCAGCTGGGCTGTCCAGTTGGCGAAGCGTGTTTCCACGCTATCCTCTGAAATTTTCAGTTTTTTCTTGCGTGTCATCGAGAATCTCCTCAAAGTTAATATCTATTACCATCGCATCACGTTTAATGCGTGTACGGTCTTTTTCTGTAAGGTCAGGAATCTTATCAATCTGTGCGGCAAGTTCCGTCCGGTCGATGGAAGGCACGCCAATCTGAGTTGAATCAAGAGTATAGACTTTTATATCTTTCTCCTTGATTTCCTGCCGTTTTACCTTATCCGGTTTATCAAGTTGTTTAACCTTCCAAGCCTGAGTCAGCAAATTACCGTATATCTCCATATCCTTCGCCCCTGAAGACGAAAGAAGTACCGTCTGGGCAGCTTTCATCAGGTTGTCGTAAATCATATTACGATGTGCAGCAGGCTCAATGGTATCATCCAGGTAAAACAGATTCACGGCCTCGTAGTACATTTCTCTTGCACGGGGACGGGAACAGCTGAAAGGTTCGTGCATGAGCATGGAGATGGCACGATCCTTTCCGTATTTGCGCGTAATGCCGACTACGGCAAAAAGCGCATTATAGTAGTCCTGCTCTTCTTCGGACAACTGATATTTGCAACCGGACTCAATGTAGTCCTGCAGCTGCTCGTAATAAGATTTCTCAAACATCTAAATCATCAAAAAAAACTTTTGAAACATTATTTTTAAACTCGATTGCACGGCGCATCTTGTCCAACCGCTGGGCCTGTGTCACATTCTCACCCGTGGCTGCCGCATCCGCCATGGAAATGCCTTCTTTGGCCGTCTGAAGGAGCTGGCCACGGTCATAATGATACTTCAGGGGTGACATAAGAAGGCTATAATAGAACATAAATTCGTTTACCTCTATGTTGTAGTACATGGCAATCTGCTGGGGTGTGTAACCTATCCCAGCCAGTTTCTCGTATTCCTCAATGGGGATACGGGAGAACCATTCCGGACGATTCTTATCTGTCCATTTTATTACCGATTCTGAATTCATAGACTTTCTTCGATTTTAAAAATACATACTGTTCCTCGAGAGCATTTTCTCCATAGTTTCCGGAACCTTCCACCACATAGCATCCGGTATCCGTGTCCAGGCAAGTCACTTTCTTGTGTGTCCATCCATAGGTTAGCGTAATGACACCCTCGTTATGCAGCTGCTTGAGTCTTGCAAAAATCAGCGGCATACGGAACTTGAGTGTCTCTGACACATGAAGATGCACGGTACCAATCAACCCTTTATCCTTGTATCGCAACAGTGCATTGATAATTCGCTCGTTGGTGGAATAAGTGGCCACATAGATGTGTCGCACGTAGCCGGCATGGCGAATCAGGTACACAATGAAGGTAAAGGCAGTGAAGCTCTTACGGGTTTCAATGAAGAAGGCTTCATTGGTTCCCGGAAGGCGACCGCACAGTTCCCGTAGATTATTCAGCTTGAAACACAGAATATTCTCGAACCGCTGGGAGTACATGCGCGACTGTCTCACCTCGGCAAACAATTCGTCCAGATTGAAGTACCTATTCATCGCCCAGTAACCGGTTTATCTCTGCCAGCTCGGACTGGTAGGCTTGCAGCCGTGCCCTCCGCTCCAGCTCGAGGTGTGGCTTATCCCGTTTGGCCATCTCGTCCTGAACCCGCCAGATGTTGTTACGTAATCTTTTCTGACGCACCATGAGCTGCTTCACATTCAACGTCAATAATTCTCTCCGGCGGTGGAATGCAGTAAATATCGGATGTTTGCCCAGGATGGAATGATGCTGCTGGTAGTAATTCAATTCTTCCCATATCATCCGGTTCTCGAGATAGGAGTTAATCAGTTCCCGGGCCACCTTAGCGCACTGTTCGGTAGACGTACATTCGCGAAGCTGCTTATGCAAATTCACATAGGCGTGATATTTGGTGAATTTTCGCGATGCCAGCGCTTCGAGTTCAGCCGGACAATCCGGTTCGGAAAGGAAAGGGAATTCATCACGGAACGATTTAGGTTTACGTTCAGAAAACAGCACAACCTGGGAAGATGCCACATAGGTATAATCTTCATCAATCCCATATTTTTTACACAACCAGTCAATCATCAGGCGGCGATTAGCCACCGGATTGGACTTGATCAGGCGTAAAGTCAAAGAGGGTGCGCCCGCCTCGATAAGAAGCTGCACACCCTCTCCGGCGTTCGCACCTGCACGCAACCAGGTGAGAATTGTTTGTTTCATTTCTTAGTATCCAGGAATGGGTTCAAAAATTTCACATTCTCCTGAAAATGCTTCAGGTAAAGGAAACATTTGTCTGCAATAAGCCGTTCGACCGTCTTTGAGTCAGGCTTCTGTGAGACAACCGGAAGAATCCATCCATCCGTATGAAAGTCCAGACGAATGGGGTGTACCGCATACGCACAACCATATACAGTGAGTAAGTGATACTTTCCAGAAAGGATTTCCGGACATTCTTCAAACATCTCTGTCAGCTTTTCCTTCTCCAGCAATACCGGGCAATGCGTATTGTAATCATACGCTGCAAGCCGTAGCGTATCACTCAGCAAAGCAGCAGTATTTTTCATCATAACCGCTTCGGCTCCGGTATAACGATTTGGATTGAGCATACCAAAATGCTTAAATATGGCGATATGACACAAGCCTACATTATCTATCAGATAGGAACCAGGTTCAATCAGGATAAATTTTTCAGACACAGACTCAGATACTATGGCCAGCTTCAATACCTCGAGAATATCCAACTGGCTTCCTTCAGCACCATTGTATTCAATATGCTCAATAAACATATCCTTAGTATATTCTACCTGGTCACCAATGGTGACAAAGCGAATATTTTCAAGCAGGTATTGAGCACAAGATTCAATCACCTTCACAACCTCTTCTTCCCGGTGTTTCGCCTTGAAAAAGGGAATCACGACAGTATAAAAAGGATTTACATCCTGCGCATTCAAATCGTCTGTAGCACCTTCAGGTGAAGTATTCACCGAATCAGAATCAGTTTGAGCTTGTAATGTGGCGTCTGTTCCTTCAGAATTATTTTCGGATGCTGTATCCACTGCACCCAGATTTTCTGCAGGCTGCTCTACTGTAGCAGCCTGCTCTAAATTTTCTTTTTTCTTTGTCATACACCTTCTTCTAATGAAGCGGCAGCTGCCGCTGTTAAACCTAAATAAGCATCAATATCCGGCTCTCCTGTCTGAGGAATCAGATTCAGGGGAATACGTCCGATAGGAGTTGTAGGTATCTCGGATGCCAGTTCAATCGTATTTTTGCACGCCTCCTTATCGTCCTGGCCTTCATCAGAACCAAATCCCAAAGGAGTACAAGGAGTACCAGCGATTTTCGCATCTTCAGTACCGCAATTAATCACGATAGAACCCAAGTCTTCATTCACAAGGGTATTGCGGCAAATCGCCATTTCTTTAGTGTCTCCTGGTGACTCCCATGCTGTATGATGCAAGTACCCCTTAGCATCGGCGGAACCAGTCAGAGTATCCCATGATTTAATGGTACTGGATGTACCATAGACAGCAATCGGTTTTTTACCTTCTGCAAAGGCAAAAGCAGTCACCGTAATACCATCAGTATCTTTCTCAAAGGTTTTTACATCTTCCCATCGGAAGAGAATCACATAATGCTTCTTGCCCTTCGGTCTACCGGCCGAAGAGCTTGTTTTTTTAACTGAAACTAAAGTTTCTGCCATATTCATACCTCCTATAATTATACACCCAGTTCTGCAGGTGCCAGTTCATCCACCAATGCAGTAGGCAAATACGCAAAAATAGCTTCCTTAATCCAGAATCCGGTACCTTCTCGCCACTCTCCCAGTACCTTAGCTGCATAGTCATCAGTAGTCATACGCAAACCTACAGCCTGAGGATTGCGTGACATGACATGTTTGAAGTTTTCTTTTGGTGTGATGAAGAATGCACCGGTACCACGCATCCCCTCGATTGCACCAAACGTAAAGCGGGAGAAATCCACTTTGACTTTCTCACCATCCTCATTTTTTGTTGTCGGGTATTTTGCACGATAGGCTCTTCCGTATTTCACAATCAGTTCTGGGTCGGCATGGATGAACATCGTCTTGTTCTTATACAAAGGACTCACTTCATCTACTGCCTTATCTATCTGGCTCAACAATTCCTCCCCTTCACCAAGAGCTGCTGTATCTTTCAGCAACCAGGTGATATCAGTGTCAGAAGCCTTTTTCAAGTCACAGAGCTGTGTCAGGAATCCATCACAGGTTTCATCCGCATTATTCGGAGTATATGTACTGCCTGAAGCGGAAGGTTCTTTGTAACGTCCCTTACACAAAGCTATTTCGCGGTCATCGTCCAGTTTCGGCTTAATCAACTGCTCTACGATGTAACGCACAATTGGCATATCTTTCGGTTCCAATGACTCGTCATAGAGATATCCCAATACATCGTTAATGATGTCAGACGGATAAATCTCTACGTTAATCTTCATCGGGAACTGTTTGATGGTCAAAGGAGTAAATTTAGTCTTACCTTTAGGGGTAAACTTCGGAGTAAATGTCTGAAGAACCGATTCAATGGCAGACTGTGAAGCACGTACCTCAAACTTGTCGGTGATTATGGTAGACATATAATTGGTACAAGATATCGGACCAACCAGTTTCTTAAAAATTGACATCTTGTCAGATGAAACATACTTTCCGAACTCAGTTTTCAACTCTGACGTGTCCACAGTCGTGTCACCCGTCCATACATCACCAGTTGCCGCAGCTACGTAAGCCTTGTTGTGAAGCAGGCTCATGTCTGGTTTAAATTCCTTTTTCATCTTACCATCTGTTCCGTTTGTGAACTCTACACCACCTTCACCTGGTAACTTACCCAATTTTTCATTTTCAGCCTTCAGTTTTTTAATTTCGTCCTGAAGCTGAGCAATGGTAGCCGCATCCTTTTTTGACTGGGCTTCATATTCAGCAGCTACACCTTTAACCGATTCCTCGGCAGATACCCCTTCTTTCTCCTCCAGTTCAGCCAAATCCTTGACGAAAGCATCCGTAAATTGCTTTCCCCATTTTTCAGTAAGTTTCTGCTGATCACCAGCAGATAGGATGGAACGGCCATCGGCATCCTTGGCAAAAGAAGAGATGCCCAGAAACGACATGACGGCAGTAACCGTCAACAATAAATTTCTGTTTCGCATTTTATTTTATGTTTTTGGTTTGTAAATAGGCAGAAACCGCGTTGTCTCTTGCGATTTCACGCGCCCTGTTAATTGCATACTGTTTATCACCGATAGAATCAATCAGGCCGTATTTCAGTGCGTCCTCTGCATAGAACATACGTCCGGAAATGATACCCTCTACTGACTTGTCTAATTTCTCCCCACGGCGTGCTACCACTGAATCCTGGAATCGTTGTGCCAGCGGATTCAGCTCTTCGCGTTTGATAAGGTCATACTTGCCCTCTTTAGCCGCTTCAAATGGTGCGTTCTTATAATTGGACAAATCGGAATAAATGGTGTGTATCTTGACACCCTCTTTCTCGTAATACTTGGCATAATCGGGAAATGACATCATTACACCGATGGAGCCGAACTCGGAAGAAATGGTATTCGATGCGATAATTTCGTCACAGAAAATGGCCGTGTAATAGTTGGCAGAAGCGCACATATCGCAATATGCGATTGTAGCCTTCCCATTTTTACGCGCAAATTCAATCGCCGCGGTCAATGGAGCGATGGCATCCACACAACCACCGCCGGAATCCATATCCAATATGATTCCAGATATATTCGGGTTGGAGGCAGCTTCATATATCATATCGGCTATCTCGGTAGTACCATACGCGCAATACGTGCCATACTTCAGCATGGTACCGTGTACGGGAATAATTGCTACGGTATCAGCCGGAAGGTCTCCGGCAAAAGAAGATGTCCGGCTCATCTCCTTGGAGTAAGCCTGACCTTCGATAGGTTTACGATCTGCCAGCGTCCCCTCTGCGGACTTGTCGAAGGAACCAGTAATAATCTGCTCCAGAATTTGGTGCGATGACTCCACGTCACGCAAGGCTATAGCCCATTGGGAGCGCATAATGGCAGAATACAGGTGTGATAAATGCATAGTGTAATTATAGTTTTTTCGTTGCTACAAAAGTAGATGCACTATACCACGCATAAAAGGACTATAAAAACTTGCTCGATTCCGGCTGCTGCCCCTTATATGTCAATCGTAAAGCATGGGGAGAACCGTCACCTGACAGGCTTAGCACCACCGGAAACTGGTCGGTACCAACTACCCTCGAATTGCCGTCAGTATAATCCAACCGAACTAAAAGATAGATTCCTATCCATGCCATTATTTCTCTCTGATTCTCTTGAGAAGAGTCAGAAAACGAAATTGTGAGATTAACCTCGTAATTTGTACCATCAGAAGATAACTGCTCGCTAAATTCAGCAGATGAAAATTTCATTTTGTCCCAAATGCCCGATACCTTAATCTGTGATACACCTGGAACATTAGTCACCGTGGATTCAGATAATGCGATAAAAGACACGCCGCAAATTGCAGCCCGTTTACTTTCTCTATTTTGCATAATTGCTTAAAGTTTAAGTAGTTTTGCACGTGAACCTGCAAAATCAATTAAAGATTAATGTGTGAAATAATATTAAGGAAAAAGGCTTAATTGAAGTTCATTGGCAATCTCAGTAGTTATGCGACGACGATTACGGTAGTCATACTTTTTCACAGTGTCGTAATTAACTGCATTACGCTTGATATTATAGCTATGAAGAAACGCCTGGATAATCTTATCCTGCTTGTACCCCTTCGAATAGCCTACAAAGAAGTATTCCTTGATACGAAGCCTGAACTGAGCTTCGATGAATAATCGCAGCTGCTTCTGCTTCCATTCTGGAATGTAAACAAAATTCTCACTAAATATGGCATGGTTCCATTCCTGCACAGGGAGAATTATCCGGAAAGGATTCTCCCCCAGCTCTTGCTTTCTTGGTCGGTCCGTAATGGTAACCATTGCCTGGATCATGCGACCTATCTCATGTGTACCATCCGCCATCAGCTCACCCGTACGCCGGTTCTGCTTCAGCTCATGGTATAGAAAGTCCTGAAGATGCGGTGCCAAATCAATAATAACGAAAGGTCTGTCCATAATTATATATGCTTTACGCAAAGATAACCATAATGCGGTAAATATCTCGCATTAAACCATACATATCAACCCACCTTTCGCATAGATAGGTCTAAAATTCGTGCTTGAGTGCACAAACAGCCTAAAAAAATCATATCTATTTGATTATCAACATATAAAAACCGTACTATTTTCGTACAAAACCCGTACAAAATCGAGTGCGCTGGTACTTTCGTGCATTTTTCGTGAGAAAGTACGGAAAGTGCGGAATAGTGCAAAAAGAGTGCAGACAAAACATTTTGAATATCAATTAATTAAATGAATAAAAATTCATTCTGCACGATTGCACAATTTTTTTTTCTAAAATAAATAAGGGTATATTTACAGCCTTAAAAAAAATAAAAAAAAGAATATTATTATATGCCGGATTCCGCTTTTTCGCACAAATGCACACCAATTCTTAATCTATCTAAAAAAGGGGTGAGAGGGGAAAAGCCGGACAGGGGAAAACAAATGGCGCACCGCACGCACAGAGTGCGTACAGTACGCCAGGGAAATGCTTCGACTATGGTTTTCGATAAATGCTTCGACTGTTGTTTACATCAAATGCTCAGGGTAATATGTATCGCATAAGAATTCGAATTCACGGGGGAGCTTTCGGCACCCAACTATCACCGCAATACCTCGTGCGGCCAGCTCGTATAAACGCTGGGTCGTGGATGGGCTTTCGCGGAAATTAAAGTCATCTACCAGCACATAATAGGCCTCTGAGAGTTCGATGTCATATACGGAGTGCTTCAGAATCTTCCTGGCATCGCTCCTGATGGTAGCCAACCGGCAGCGCATGGCCAGCTCGCAAACCATTTTCGTACGCTGGTTATTATCCGGACTGATGCAGGTCATTATTTTGTTGCTTTTTTTGCTCATATAATTTGCTATTTATTTGGTAGTTAGCTGAAAAAATCGTACCTTTATAGAGTAATAAATTGGGGTATCGCATACCTACTTCGAGTAGAAATGTCTGCTCAAATGAACAGGTTTTACGTATCCTGGTCTTCTGTATATTTTCCGGTAATCAGCCGAAAATTCAATCTTATCCATACTTATGTCATCGTGCTGGTGATAATATATGTACTGGCAGACTACCTTAATAAACACATCAATACTTTCTGGAACAACCACTTCACAGACGCTGATAGTATCGCCCGGTGCCAGTCCGTCAAGCATATTATATACTTCTTCCTGGAACTGGACGAACCTTACCATATCTTTACGGTATACGTCCAGCTCGGAGTCATCATTCAATCGATATTTTGATAAATCATTGTTCATCAGTAAGAAATTCTGCTATCATTATTATTCACAGCCTTTTGTTGCGCATATTCAGAAGATGTATAGTACTCAGGTGTACCAATGGTAAAATATTCCACACCGCCTGCCTTATCGTCCAGGATAGGATTACCTGAACGGGCGTCAAACTTGCAAGGCTTCCCGGTCACCGGGTCCAGCTTCTGGGGATTGAAGATGTAGCCGCGGAACTGGCAATACTTCAGCAATCTCTTCTTGAACTCAGTAGGAGAATTAGAAAACTTGCGCATGTTCGGATCATAGTTGCAGTATTCATCATACAGTGTCTTACGAACCAGTCGGACATTCAAGTGAGAATCTGCACTGAAGTATTCATCTGCCCAGGAAATGAATACCTCAGTGATTTCCTGACGTAACCTACGTTCAATCAAACGCTCCTGCGGTGCCTGTACGACTCCAAACTGAAGGTAGAGCTGCACGCAATTAGCTACCAGATTCCAGCACAAGTTCCATTGTTCAAAATCCCATTCCGTAAAGAAATTGCATCCGAAGTCATCTATCGGCTTATGGGTGTCGTTGTAAAAATCACTGAACCCCAACAGCCATTGACGATCTGTGAAAGAAGCACCTTCACCCCGGATGGCATGGTTAGTGGCAATGTATATCTTTGGAGAAGTCTCGTATGGAAATGTAATACGGCGTCCGCCCTTATAATTGACTGTCCAATCCCCTGTAAGATTTGGGAAAAGACGCTCGAAATTAAAGTTCATCAGCACGTCATCAATGAATACCAGTTTGGTATTCTCCACCACGTCGTTCCATACGAACTGGTCCTCCAGCAAATCTTTCCGCTTCCCGTTCACGTAAGCTGAAGGCAGAATATGTTTCATCAACACACCAATAAGCGATTTACCGGAACGCCCATTTGACTCTCCCACCTCTGATTGCTTGCCGTCCATGCCAATGACCGCGCGGTTAACGGATACATCCTTGTACTCCATTGCCATATAACCAATGGCACAGAGTTTGGCCAGCAGATGTTTTCGGTTCTCGAGTAATTCCTCCGGTTCAATCTCTACATCTCTCTTACGCCAGGTGAAGTCGCTGGTATTGATCAGGAACTGCAAAAAATGGCAGGTCTTCCCTTCCGGAGACAAGGTATAGTCCAACGTGTCATCATGCCCGGCGAAGGTGATCAACGGACGGCCAAGGTATTTTGCCGGGAAATCACGTCGCTGTTCTGCCCATACATGATGGGTGATTGACTCGTATCCAAGCTCCTTCACTTCATGCTGGGTCACACGCCAGCAGTTTTTCTGAAAATAGAATATCTGTTCGGTACCTACCGGATGAAGGAAGTCAGGATAAATGAAGTGCAGCAGGGATAATTTATCCGGCCCTACATACTGTGTCACACCCTTAGACAGCATTTCGTTGATAGCTTCAGAACAGTTGTTTTCCGCAAACTCAAAAAGGAAATCGCGGGCTTCTGAAGCCTCGATTATACGTACAAATGGCTGCTCCAGCCGGATGAACTGGAAAGAACCATCCAGTCTCCGGAAGCGGCCAAAGCCACGGTTCTGCAGGAACCGACGGCTAGGTACATAGCGGAACTCATATTCCGTGTAAGTATCACCGCTCCGGCGGGACTTCTCCACCGCTTCCCAAAACATTTCATCAGATTCAATCGCCTGGGCAGACTCAAGCTGCCCGGATTCATTGATACGCCAGCGGTGTGAACCATAGCGGAACTCCGGAAGACGTGACAACACATCCTTGTGCATTTCGGCAAAATGCTTAACCGAATCAAGGCCCCATAACGTAGACAGCTTATGGTCAGTGTATGCTGAGATGCGAAAAAGCTGAAGATACTTACCGGTCAGGTTCTTTTCATTAATTAGCTGGTCGAAGTCGGCCATCAACTCCTGCTCCTTACCCTGAAGGGAACCAGCCAGCAGGTCATCAATGCCCTTTTCGTTTTGCTCGTTTTTCTGTACATGGCCGACATAGATTTCTACGTATAGTTCTCTGTTCCGGAGAGAACCCATATAGTCACGGAAGTTACGCGCTGCATAGTAGAAATTACGCGGACGCTTCTCTACCTGGTCATTGATACGTATGTTGGCCGAAAGGTCATTCCAATCGGAGTCCATAATGAAAAACACTTCCTGGACATGACACTTTTCGATGATTCGAATCAGGTCTTCAGGAAGACGGCCACCGCAGGCAATGTTCTGTATACCGGATATAGCCAGCGAATACATGCCATGCTTACAGGCTTTTTCTGCTTTCTTCTCACCTTCCTGGATGAAGAGTCGCTGCAGGTGTTCACCTTTGTTATAAAGCTGACGGATTTTGTCCGGAATGTATATCGGAGTACCGCCCCCATAAGGTGAACGGTACTTGAAGGGTTTGCCTTCTTTATCCAGGTGTTCCTCCGGGTACTGCCAGCGAACACGGAAGTATTCGCGCATTTTGCCGGTCGGTTTGCCCTTTGCGTCTTTCTGTTCATAAGTAACAGGTTTCCCCTCGAGGTCATAATACTTGATAATTACATCATCACCATTCAAGTCGATGTCACCTTTGGAATTAACCGTACCTTTGCTGAAGGTATGGGATAATGTCACCGTTCGGTTAGTAGTGGAATCAAAGATATGTGCTACCACATCGTCCATGGTAAGTCCTGAACCCTGAAGCATAGCAACACAATAAGAAGAAGCGTCCAGCCCCTTAAGCTCTTTAGAACCTTGTTTGGGTTTTGTTATCTTTGGTTTCGCAGGAACAGGAGAAGAGGTAATATCCACCCCAAATCGTTTAGCCAGATACAATAGCGCATCGTTGAACGCCATGTTCTGAACCTTCATTAAGTAGGTGAGAGCGTCATGGCCGCCGACGTTGCACTTATTAAAGCACCCATATAGTTCTTTCTTTGAATTGTAATTGAAAGTATTCTTACCACATACCGGGCATTTACCCCGGTAATCGTACCCTTTTTGCTCTTCCATGTCCTGGAAGTCTCTAATGACTTCCAAGACATGCCCCTCGGCAGCTCTTTTTATTCTGTCAGTGTTATCTTTGGTTATATATTGGCTCATATTCTGGTTATTTTTTGCAAAGGAAAAAATTAGAAAGTTGCTGCAAAAGGACTATTTCTTAGTAACTATCTCCAACCTGACTCGCCCATGCAGTTCATTGTTCAGGAAAAGTCGGGTGATTTTCATCCATATATCGTCTTCCGCTGCGTAAGGGGCAAACGCCCGGATAATCTTACGAGCATGATATTTTTGCATCCTACGGCGTTTTACCAGGTGCAATCTATTCAGTTTTACACTATCTTTTTTTCTTGTCATGGTTTTTCTTTTTTATGAAGAATTTGTGGCACAGTTGCATAAGTCCGTGGCTTATTTTTGTAGTATAGGTCTATATTTTCTTGTTTAATGCTTAAATGTTTATAAGAAGCATTACCTTTGCACTCATGAGTAAGCAATCAGCATTTGACTATAAGATTCTGGCAAGTTACCTTCTTCCCAAAGGCATACTTGAGTTCTTCGACGTTACAGCCGTTAACGAAGACCACACTGGCATTATTGAAGAGACTGGTAATGAGCGCGTCCTTCTTCACATCTATCTTGACGAAAAAGATGCACGGGAAGAAGAGTGGCACGACCTTAAGCCCAATGGTTTCACGGAAAGCCGTCAGGTTAACGACTTTCCTATCCGTGATCACAAGGTCGTTCTTCATGTCAGACGTCGCAGATGGTTAACGGCAGAAGGCAGAAACATAATCCTTGACAGGTACTCGTTGCTTGCTGATAACACCGGCTACTCTAAGGAGTTTGCTGATGTCTTAAAAAAAATACGCAACTATATACTTTATTGTACCAACGGTTTTGTATAATTAAAGTTTTTGTCTTTTCAGTAGCACAACTCTTTACTCAGTAACAAAACTGTTGGTACTTTCTTTTTTCCAGAATACAAAGTTCTTTCCTCCGGTTTCTAATTCAAATCTCACAAGATATTCATTTACTACATCAGTTTCATAAATAGATACAAGTCCTGATGACAATACTATGTCTTTGATAAATTTGCAATTTCTCTCAAGAAACTGCATAACTTCACCCCATATCTCATTTGAATAATCAGCAGTATAAAAAATTTCATTCTTACCGAAATATTCACGAAGAATTTCTCGGAGTTCTGAATTTCCTACATTATCTGAGAAACATGAGCCTATGGGGTGAAGTAGTATAGATTCTGTAAGTACACGGTATTTCATATTCTATACGTTTATAGTATATAATATGTATATTATTCTGCAACCATTATGATATTGATTCCTTCATTCATTGTTATATTACCATTAAATGTTATTGTATATGGAGACATATCTATAATACTTATAATTAGAGTTTTAGTAACGTTTAATAATTTAATAGTGTCAGATGTATTTGTAAATTGTTTATATTCACCTGATACAATTGAAAATGATGTACTATTATTCCGTTTTCCTTGGATTGTTTTGTTTGTCACGTTTACTAATACTATACCAGACATATCGCACTGAATGTCATCACTTGGGAAAGTAAATTTATCATATACTGACGTAGAGATGCCTGCTAAGGCATCATTTAATTCCTTGATAGTTGCACATTTATTTGATGCACCTGGAATTGATACAGAATAATCATTTAAAAGTGAGTTAGCTTCACCGATTGTAACTAATTTATCAGCCATAATATCTATTTTTAATTGTTTGATAAATTATACAGAAAGACTATTCATCCAATTTCAGAAAAAAACAAGAAAATTCATCAATGAATGATTTTTTAACATTTAAAATGCAATTTCCGTAATGTTGCGAGTATAATTCCATTGAAATTGAAAACAATAAATAGAGAATTATATGATAACATTCCACTCATTACTTCACATGATTGATACTCTGCATACCGAGGAGGATTGCAGAGTATATCTGGAGAATATGCGGTGGAATGGAAAGCCTATTTGTCCTCATTGTGGTTCAATATCTGAACATCATTATAAATTGACTAAGTATGGAAAGTTTGAAGGTCTTTATAAGTGTAAGGATTGCCGTTGCCGATTTACCGTGAGACAAGGAACTATGTTTGAAGGTTCCAACCTTCCATTGAAAAAATGGTTCTATGCTATTTATCTGTTCTTGTCACACAAAAGAGGTATCAGTAGTTGTCAATTGGCACGTGATATTAATGTGACACAGAAAACTGCATGGTTCATGCTGCATCGTATTCGTTACAATGTAAAGGATGATGATGCGAACTTCAATGATATGACACAAGTTGATGAAACATATATTGGTGGAAAGACAAAACGTAACAGAGGTGGACAAGGTCGAAGTACTAAACAAAAAACACCTGTAATGGGACTACTTTCTGATGGCTTGGTTTATGCAAAAGTTATCAAAAATGCAAGTTCTAAAGTTTTGCTTGGTGTTATTGATGAACTTGTCAGAAAAGGTTCCACGGTTATTTCTGATAGTTGGAGTGGCTACAACAAAGTCAAAAATGAATACATACACGAGGTTGTAGAACACAGCTTAGGAATATATGTAAATAAAGATGGATTTCATACCAATTCTATTGAAGGCTTTTGGAGCCAACTTAAACGTGGTATCATAGGTATCTATTATTTGGTAAGTCCAAAGCATTTGCCCAAATATTGCAAAGAGTTCGTATTCAGATACAACACTCGCAAAGAGAGCGACAGCAACAGATTTAATGCGTTCTTACAACAAAGTACAGAACGTCTATACTATGGAGAACTTTTGGAAAAACCTGAATGGCGACTAATAGGTTAATATAGAACACCTAAAATATAAAGTCCAATCACATTTCTTTGTGGTTGGACTTTTTTATGTTTATAACATATTTAAAGAGGACATCATTCTTTATTGTTTATGGCAGTCTGTGATATGTCGTGCAATCCCTTTGTCTGTCTCACTCTTTTTCATTACATTTGTACACAAACAAATTTAAAAGGAGGTCAAAAAACAGACATAAGAAATAAAAGACATATTGCAAGCAACTTGTAGACAAGTTATTTGGCTTAGCTAAATCTGGTAAATTTCGTGAAGTTCCAAGTAATAAGTCGAAAGGTCGGTTTGTACCCTGAACAAGGGCGCAGACTGCTTTTCCTTATTTGAACTTCGAGGTTTTACCAGAACCCAGCTAAGAGAATGAGTGAAAAGTTTGGCTGTGTCCTTTTCTTTTTTCAAAACCAGAAGTACAAACTTAAAAGCTTTAAATATGGATTATAAATTGGAATATATGGAACGTCTGTTTGCTAAGATAAGCAAGAAAAAGACAGAGTCTTATGTCATAAGTAGAATATGGCATCAATTAAACGACGACCGTGTTAAATTTGTCGTTCAGCAATATATCAGAAGAACACATGACAAGTATGCACTTGCAGACTTGTATCTTCCTCAACTTAATATCTTAATTGAAATAAACGAGCCGTTTCACAAAAACAATGTTGAGGTTGATAAGATTCGTAATGAAGAAATAATCAATACTACTCATGCACAATTATTAGTTGTTGATTGTGATAATGATATTCAAGAAATTCACCGTCAAATTTCCATTATAGTATGGGCTATAAAATTAACAATACAACAACTTGGTGAGAAATTTCAGGCATGGGATGATGTTAGTACTCTTTCAGTGGAATATCATCGAAACAAAGGTTATTTGAAAGTCGAGGATAATGAATGCTTGCGTACTACAGAGGATGTTGCAGCTATTTTTGGAACTGTTGCAAAACATCGAGGTTTCTTACGTGCATCAGGTGCAGCTATACCAAACAAGAAAAATGAAATAGTTTGGTGGCCAAATACAGAACATCATCTTTGGCATAACGAACTTTCAGAGGATGGAATGTTCATTTATGAATATCCCAAAGTAAATGAAAAACGTGAGGCACATCTAACTCAATGGCTTTCTGCTCCCGAAGAAACAAGAATTACATTTTTACGATATAAGGATGATTTAGGATTTTGTTTCTATCGCTTTGTAGGTGTATTCAAACTCAATAAAGAAAAATCAATAAAAGAAAATAAATGTGTTTGGGAACGCATCTCAAATACTTATCAACTTAATGTTTAATATAAACCTTTTTAATAATATGGCTGAAAATATAGGGAAAAGAGCTCAGCAAGAAAGAGAAAAAAGACTCAGAGAAAGTGATGAAGCTGTAAGGGCAAAAGTAAATTCACTATCTTACATAGCGAATGAAATAGAAGAAAATTTTTCTATTATAAAACATTTAATCAAAGAGAATAAACGCAACAAGAAAGTACTTTCTCATCACGTAAGTATAGAAGAATACAAAAGTAAAATGCAACAAGGTATAGCAAGACTCCAAAATTCAATCATGGAACTTTCTGCATTGGATGCCTCAAAATGTTCTATCGTTTCTCCACATTATCAACAACAAATAGCTAACTGGCAAAAGCAACTAAAAGAATTTGAACCTCAAATTAAGAATGTAATTTTGACAGGTGATGATGATTTGGACGAGTTTGACAAACTAGAAAATGAATCTTTTTTGGATAGAATTTTGGGAAATGATAATGAAAGTAAAAGCACATCAGAGCAAGCTAAAAAAGAAGCACGAATCATAAACAGCATTGTGTTTACTAATAATGCTGATGAACTTACGCAAACTTTACTCAATTTTGGTAACTTGATTGATACTGAAATCAGCTCTTTTGATTTTGCAGGAACGGAACATAAGTTTTCAGATGCTAGAACTAAATTTGATAATGGAGTTAGATTATTAAAATCTATAGACCCCAATAATAAGATGATTTCTTATTTTGAAAGTCAACAACAAAAATGGGAGAAGAAACGTAAGATGCATATAAAGTATAGAATTTATATCATTGCTGGCATTGTATTTTTCATTCTTTTATTTACAATACTTTCAAAACTTGGTATTATAGAATAATTCAAATGAATGTTACTTATGGGATTTGGTAAATGGAGTATAATTGGAATTATCTTATACTTATGTAGAAATATTATTTATGTTCTATTTTGGGGATTAATAGCATTTATTTGTTATGCAATATTGAAATGGTTATGAAAATACGTGGATTAAGTTTTTCCCTTAAAAGGGCAATTGGTATAACTGCTGCCAAACAAAAGATTAGCAGAAAAACAGGAATACCTACAACCAAACAAGGGTTGGAAAGAAAAGTTGGTAAAATAGTACTTGATTCTATTTTTGGTTCTAAAAAGAAATAGTAATTAAAAGAGGATGGCATACATCCTCTTTTGTTTTATCTTAGAGAAGGCAAAAACTTTAATTATACAAAACCGTTGGTACAATAAAGTATATAGTTGCGAAAAAATATTTGGATACCTACCCGATAACGGCCCGCTCGCTGGGGCTATACTTTA
>ENA-ORKW01000101-ORKW01000101.1-human-gut-metagenome-genome-assembly--contig:-NODE-101-length-42741-cov-6.82336_pt1 | contig 42741 bp, 55 predicted proteins | sample MGYA00243062_ERZ508813 | MGnify/ENA primary metagenome ERZ508813 (study PRJEB26277, sample SAMN04329846) | human gut metagenome | biome: human-associated habitat | host: Homo sapiens | place: USA...
GACTGACTAAAATTTATGCCTAAACAATAAATCCCTCAGGTTTTTACATTGACCCGTTTACGGGCATCAGAACGAATTGTGTAAAATAGAACGGCGGCAAAAATGTTGTTGCGGTTTGTTTATCAGCGAGTTAAACGAAAACGGGGTTTCATGGAAACGCAAAACGAAATGTGACATTGCTTTACAAACGCTTTACGTCTAAACGGCCTAAACGCGGGCTTTAAATGCGTTTTTGTTACATCACCCTATAAATATCACCTAAACGGGGCTGGAATAGGCTGTAAAGGCTTATTTCGGCCTTTTTTTATGCTTGTTTAAGCGTTTAGAAATCTGTTTAAGTACCCATTTAGACGGGAAAAACAAGCGGTTTCAGAATCTCTTCCTTAAATGTTAAAAAAGGGGTTGGGCATACCTTTGGGCATACTAGTTGGGCATACCATTTTTTATTTATTTTATGCGCAAAATAAAAAGTTGGGCATACCTTTTTAACTGGTTTTAAGTCGTGTATTTGGTAGGAGATTGCCTTTTGTGTGTGATATTAGTGCGCTTTAATCTGTATTTTGATATAGATAGTATTATATATTTTCTCATTGATTATGTTGTAAAATTAATGTAAGTTGCTGATTTATAGTGTTTATTTTAATGATAATACGTATTTTTACGGTGAAAACGTGTGTGTGCGTGTGGAAATGATGCAGAATAGCATAATAAGGATAGTGCGGAAGAGCTCCCGGGTAAGCTGCTTCAGATTCCGGTTCGAGTCCGGGTTCTGCCCCAATACTTTGTGATTTTGCGTTTTTATAGGTATTAGATTTAAGGTGAACGCTCCCGGTAAGAGTCTGGGAGCGTTTATATGAAAAACAATAATTGGATTAATTGTGCTATTCTTTTTTTATAATCAATAAGCTGAATAAGCTCATTTTCATAGATAGGATTTATTTTATAGAAATCTAAATCATATATGAATTGTTTCAGTTCGTTTTCTTTATTTTTATCTTCCAATATAGTTGCATATATTTTGTCTTTATTCCACGATTTACGAACTAATATATCTAATTTATTTGCTAATTCTATAAGATCATTCTTGGTTAAACTAAGCAAGCATTGATTATCCATATTCTTTATGATTAATTCATCTTTTATAAATCTATCCCATGTATCATTTTCATCGATACCCATTTCTTTTGTTTTATAATAAGGAGAAGGGGATAATAAATTGCATTCTATACAGTCATGTAATAGGAAATATCTTTCCGCTGTTCCATACAATATAAGTTTACTTTTTAGATTCTCACTTACTGGTGATATGAATACTTGATTTGGGATATTATCGAAAAGAGGTATATCTTTGTAATAATCAGAAATACTACGTTCCTCTTCAATAACAAGATTAGCTCTTTGTACAAGAGGACTTATATTAATTACATTAAAATCATATATACTTAATGAATAGGTTATTCTATTAGCCAAAGAGTCATCTCCGAATGCATTAAAACGACCTCTGGATAAGTTAAAATAAGGAAGTAAATCGATAAATGTAATCAATATCTCATCGCGACAGTCATCTGTAATCTGTAGAAACTTAGAAAAATCAATGGATATGATTCTTTGTATTCTTTCTTGGTCTTTCATGTATTCTTGCTTAAGGTTCAATAATACGAAATCAGAACCTATGCACTTAAATTCCTTATCAACATAAGATAGAAACTCTTTGTATTGAGATATGCTATGGGGTGACTCTATTATATCATAAATTTCATATGAACGTTTTCCTCTATAATATTTTTTCAGCCTCTCTATAAACAAATCCTGCGCATAGTTTGATATAGAATATCTTTCGGTATCATATTTCCATCCATGCAGTAAGCAAAAATATTGATATATAGACTCATAATCTTTTTCTTTTAATCGTTCTTTCAGAAATATAGTATTGTCCTTTGAGGGAATAGGAGTTTCGTACTCTTTTCTTAATAGGGGATTATTTTCCTTCCCAATAGTCTCCGTTTGTTGTAATAGTGAGCATATCGCTTGTGTATTAATTAATGTGGTCGGTGTGTGCTCTTTTTTATTGCCAAAAGAATTATATACTAAGTTTTTTGCAGATTCTTTTTCATAATTGAAACGCTCCATCAATACGTTAACACACATTTCTTGTATGTCTAAATTCAAATTTACAGAGTTAGAGTTCTCTTCTGTATAATCGTAAGAAGAGATATTAGATAGGGAATCAATTTTATGTATATAGGTTGATATTCCTTTCTCTTGCAATTCCTGCTTTGCAAGACATATTATATCATTAATCAATTTAATTCTTTTTTCCTTAGCATCATTTGTTTTTAGAATAGAAATTTGATTCTTCAAAATATTAATATGTTTCGATGTTATATCTACAATTAGATTAGAATATAATTCCATGAAAGAAATATTCAGGTTTAATAAGCGGCGTTGAAGTATACTCAGGCTTTTCTTATGAATTGTTTGATAACGATTAGAAGCAATAGAAGTAGTCTGCTCATAAGCTACATGGTTTTGGTTCTTTAAGTTATTCAATTCATTATAATCATGTAGCAATACTGAATAATAACCTATAATATTTTTTATGTCGGAAAATGATTCTGCTTTATTGATATGTTCTAAAATGTTTTTTATTTCTGTTGCCTTTTTCTGAGCATATTTGTTTGAATAAGCCTGATTGCTAAACCATCCTGCGCATAGCCCTATAGCAATAAAAACAAAAATAATTGCGTATACAATAAATGTTCCCATTAATCTGCTAATTATTTAACTACATCTATAATGTTACAGCTATGGTTTCTACGAACCTCTCCCAATACAAGGAATAGCCGACGGATAGAACTTCGCGGTATTTCGAAAGGCTCATGTATCAGATGGCCTTTCATAGGACCTGACTCCCATTGATCCTGATTTACCGAACAAGCCATCAGATAAGCAGGGTCATCGGCACGTTGTAAACGCTTGATTACTCTGATTTCGTCCGTTTCTACCACATAATCTTCCCCATACATAATAATTCGCTGGTCGTTTATCTGGCGAAGTGCGACTATGCTTCCCGATTTGTACTCAGGCGACATGCTGTCACCTTGTACGCGCATAGCTGCAGTGGCATCCTGAAACCAGTCTCCGGTATCAATCATTTCAGATGGAGTTGATACGGCGGCCATATCTGCATCGTACTGACGGCCACCAATGGTTGTTACATCAAAAAGTGGAATCAGATGACGTTTCTTTTCTGGAACTGGTAATGAATGCGAGGGTTCTTCACTGCGGAGCATGTTGCCTTCGCCAGTGAGGAGCCAATCAAAATTTATTATTGCAGAATATCCTGCAATTGTAAACCTTTGGAAGAAATCATAGCTTGGCGCAGACTTCTTTTTCTGTATGTCATAAATAGTCTGAGCTCTTTGATATCCTAATTTAGTAGCAAAACTATTAGCCGTTTCACCTAAATATGCAATTACTTTTGTTATTCTTGCAGAAATTTCTGCAAGTTTTTCTTCTTTTTCTTTGTTCATATCAGAATATTCTGTAAGTTTGCAAGGTATTCCAATAGGAACACGCCCTAAAGATACAAAATAAAGACTATAAAACAATAGAATTATGGCAGAAACAAGAAAACTCATTAAAGCAAGCGGTGAACTTCAGGAGGAAATCGCCGCAAAACTGAAAGTAACAACCCGTTCTGTTCGTTCGGCTTTGGCATACGATACCAATAGCCCTACAGCAAGACTTATTCGTTCGTATGCCTTGAATCATGGAGCAAAGCTCTATGAGCTGAAGGAAATGGAAAATCCGTATGCGGAAGTTATTAACCTTTAAAAACAATCTGTATGAATCTTACAAAGTACTCCTCTAAGAACATCGAATCACAGCTTGAACATGTATGCGAACTGATAGACTTAGTGAAAGGTGATAGAGGATTTCGCGAGGCTGTTCAAGACGAAGAGTTTTGTATGCTAATAAAGATGCAGGCGCAACTGTTCGAAGAAATTAAGAAAAGAGAAAAATATCAACCAACTGCATAAGTGATGAATCATTGCCATTCCGGTTCGAGAGAATAGGGATGGCTCCTAACTCAAAACCATAGAATCATGAAACGAATCAATACTACTACACGCTATCTGCTGCTGATACTGGCAGCAGCCATACTTAACCGACTGACAGATGGAACAATGAACTTGATTATAACCGTTACCCTTTGCCTGGCACTTATACCTGCAGCAATACGTTTGGACAGAGAGGATAAGAGAGCACAGAAAAAGGAATGAATCACACACGGCTTGCAGAACTTAGTCAGGTGGCTGCCGTCCGGGTTCAAGTCCCGGAGCCGGACTACAATCTTAACGAATTAATCATGGAAATGTACGGAAACACATTATGCGTCAGCTTTACGGAGCTTGTTCGTGGTGGCATTATCAGTAAGCCCACTTACGACAAGTATGTACGTGAAGGCAAGCTTACCCTCCTCCAGCGGGGAGGTAACGGACGCGAGGCCCTGATTGCCTACCGCTCCATGCCGGAACGGCTCCGTACAGCATACGATGACACATTCAAGAATGCATACGAGGAAATGAAACAGCGTGAGCAGGAAAAGTACATCAACACACAGATTCGGTTCGATGCCGAAGCGGTACGGTTCTTCAAGGAATTTGAGCCGCGTATCGAACCTTCCAGACAGCTGGAATACATCCTGAACGCCCAGGTGATGAACGAAATGGTGCGTACGGAGAAGGCACGCAGTGTGGAACATGCCAAAGGAGGTTTTGCCCGTCGTGCGGAAACATGGAGCAGCGTGCAGATCTGCTGTGAGCGTCTCCGCGAAATTACAGGACACACACTGCCGAAAAATCCGGCCCGTCTGCGAGAGAAGTTCAACGCTTACAAGCGTGAGGGATACGTGGTGCTGGTTAGCGGTAACCTGGGAAACAGTGCCGCACGCCGCATCGGAAAAGCTGAAGGTGCTCTTCTGCTGAAGCTTCGCCGAAGCAAGTTCCCTGTCTACACCGATATGCAGCTCTTTGAGGAATACAACCGTCAGGCGGTGCTTCGCGGACTGAAAACCATCAAGAGTCCTACTACGATGCACAGTTACTTGAACGATCCGGCGGTAATGGTTTGGTGGTTTTCTGCTGTTCACGGCGAAAGGGAATTCAAGAACAAGTATATGCCAACCTTCGATACGGTAATGCCGTCCATGCCGAACTCGCTGTGGTATTCAGACGGTACGAAGATAAACCTTTACTACCGTTCGTACGATGACAGGCAGAAGCGATGGGTGGCACGAACCACCGATGTGTACGAGGTGATGGATGCCTGCACGGAACTGTTCCTCGGCTACTTTATCGGCGACGGCGAAAACTTCTACAACCAGTACATGGCGTACCGGATGGCACTGCAGACATGGAAGGTGAAGCCTTATGAGATAGTGACCGATAACCAGGGAGGACACAAGAAGCTGGCTTCGCAGGGATTCTTCAAGAAACTCTGCCATCTTCACAAAACCACGATGCCGCACAACGGCCAGTCCAAATCCATAGAGTCCGCTTTCGGACGATTCCAGCAGCAGGTACTTCACAAGCTTTACAACTTCACCGGTCAGAACATTACGGCAAAGAAGCTTTCAAGCCGTGTGAACATTGACCTGATAATGGCGAACATTGACCAGCTTCCCACGCTGGAGGAACTGAAAAAGCAATATGCCGACTGCCGCGAAGAATGGAACTCGATGCAGCATCCTACCAGCCCCACCGGCATGACACGCAGGGAAATGTACACCGCGATAGAGAATCCGCAGGCACAGCCGCTTGATGACTATGAGGCACACGAAATCTTCATGCTGTTCTCTCAGGCTCCGGTTCAATACACCAAGGAAGGTTTCATCTTCCGCATGAACAAGCAGGAATACAGCTACATGGTGTATGGCGATGACGGACTGGTAGATATGAACTTCCACCTGCAGAACGTGGGCCGTCAGTTCCTCTACCGCTACGATCCGGAAGACATGACCCGCATTGAACTCTGGGCGGTGACTGACACGGGTGCCAAGTATGCGGCCATCGCCACACCGAAAGTCACTATCCACCGTGCCACTCAGGAACGCACCGAAGAGGAAAACGCTTATCTGTTTGCACAACTGGATGCCAACCGCCGCACACGTGCAGCCATGCACATCGCCCAGGAGGAACTATTCATGGAAGAAGCCATGGGCGAAGCATACACAAAGCTTCGTTTGCCGCGTCCGGTGGCTGTGAGCGAAAAGCAGCTTGACGGATACCGCGAAGAAATGAAGCGTGGCACACTGGAAGCTCCGGTACCGATGCCCGAAACGGATATTCCGGAAGAGCCTGTACTGGCAGATGAACCGCTGACCTTCGCATCATCGGGAGACTGGACAAAGAAAGTATCGAACATTACGTTCGATGAACTGGACTGTTTGAACAAATGGTAAAACGACAATTAACAAACAATTAAATACCTATTAAAACAATGAAAGGATTAACAACAGAAATGAAAGAACAGGTGCGTAGCGCACTGATTGCCTACCGCTCAAATTACCCTACGTTGAACCGTGCCGCAGAAAGCTTGCAGGGCGTAAGTTCGGCCACCGTGAGCCAGCTCTGCAACGGAAAGTATGAACTGATCAGCGACGAAATGTTTGTACGTATTGCCACGCAGATTGGCTTTGCATTTGATTCCTGGACACTGCACGAAGGGAAGACATTCAAGGAAATCACTTTTACGCTGAGCGACGCACAGGCTTACAAGAACGTGACATGGATTGTGGGTGATGCCGGATGCGGAAAGACCACAGCGGCCATCGAATACCGCCGCACGCACCGAAACGTGTTCTACATCCTCTGTTCGGAAGATATGCGACGCTCAGACTTCGTTCGTGAGATAGCCAAGCAGGTAGGTGCACCTACTGACACAACCAACCTCCGCGATATGCTGGAGAACGCCATCAGCATGATTTCTTTCCTGGGAAACCCGCTGCTGGTGTTCGATGAAGGCGACAAGCTTACTGACAGTGTGTTCAACTACTTTATCAGCATCTACAACCGACTGGAAGGTCATGCAGGTATCGTGTTCCTTAGTACGGACTACATCAAGCGCAGAATGGATGCCGGATTGCGGTACAACAAAAAAGGATACAAGGAAATAAACAGCCGCATCGGACGCCGTTTCTTCGATGTGTCTCCCACGGAAGAGAATGACATCTACGCCATCTGTCAGGCCAACAACCTGACCGACCGTGCCGATATAGAAGAGGTACTGAAGGATGCCAAGCGAAGCGACAACGACCTTCGCCGCGTGAAACGATGCATCCACCGTCAGAAACGTATCATTGAAGCCAAAAGAGTGAATAATGAAAAATTAAAAATGAAAAACGGAGGAGATACGGATGAATAAGGAAGACAATACACCGCCCCCACAGAAAAAGAAGTTCACTTTCGACCGCAATGCGAAGGGGGTTCGTGAACTTCTGTCCATGAAGTTTGACGTGATGCAGTTTGACGGTCCCTGGTATGATGCTTTCGGCACTCCTGAACGCCGGGGTGTATGGCTCATCTGGGGAAACTCCGGAAGCGGAAAGACCAGTTTTGCCCTCCAGCTCTGCAAGTATTTGTGTCGTTTTGGGCGCGTGGCCTACGACAGCATGGAGGAAGGTGCATGCCGCACCATGCAGGATGCCATCCGGCGTACAGGCATGATGGACGTAAACAAGAAGTTCCTGCTGATTGACAACGAGAATATGGATGAACTCAGCATCCGCCTCCGGAGACAGAAAAGCCCCGACATCGTGGTAATCGACTCCTTCCAGTACACCCGCATGACTTACCGCCAGTACATCGACTTCAAGGAGCGGCACAAACGGAAGCTGCTCATCTTCATCAGCCATGCCGAAGGCCAGTTGCCAAACGGACGCGCAGCCAAAGGAGTGATGTACGATGCCTCGCTGAAAATATACGTGGAAGGCTTCAGGGCATTTTCGAAAGGACGCTTTATCGGTCCAGTAGGATATTACGACATCGTGCCGGAGAAAGCCCGGCAATATCACGGAGAAGAATGAAAAAAAATGAAGAATGAGGAATGAAGAATTAAGAATGAAGAAATGAATAATGAAAAATCAAGGATTAGCAATGAAAGACCGACCCATTACACCTCAGCAGGTGAAGGCACTGCAAGCCCAATTCCATAAGATGGGTTTTTCCGATGAAGACCGACACGGATTTATCAGTCAGTTCACTTCTGGTCGCACCGACAGCACTGCCGGACTGACGAAGGAAGAAGCAGGGTTGTTGCTTACCCGATTCAACCGTGAGGAAGCCGACCGACTACGCAAACAGGCACGTGCCCTGGTGAAACAGATATTTTCCCTGTCGTTCCGTATTTCCTGCCTTAACAAGAACTATACGAACGACACGGAAGCAGACTTTGAAATGAATAAAGCAAAAATAAACCAGTTCTGCCGTACACGCAGCAAGTTCCGCAAGAACCTTACTGAAATGTCACTGGAAGAGCTGAAGGAAGTAAAAAGACAATTTGAGGCAATGGCCAGAAAGGAGGAATGATATGAGAAAGCAATCAGAAATAAACCGTGCCATCGAGCACTTGAAGGCTTGCAACGATAATGTGAGCCGAATACAGTTGGAAGTGCTGGAAACGAAACGCAGCGAATCATGGGTATTCAATCGGTATGTGCGCGACGTTCCGGAAGACGAACGCAACGAAACTCTTTTCTATGCCGCACGCGATGCAGCCCAGTTCCTTGCAGGAAAGATTGGTATCAGTTCCATCTGTCCGGATCTGGAAGACGAACCCGAAGAAGAGGAAGAGCAGGAGGAAACAATTACACTGAGCCTTTCGGAGTACAAAAAGCTGCTTCTTCGCCTGGATAGAGTGGAACGCAGATTAGGACTGAGAGTGGGCGATGTGGCTCCGGCACCGCGTAAAGACATATCAGAAGCCCCCGATGAACTCATAGGTCAGGCAGATGCGTGCCGCATGATTGGGTGCGCAAAGACCACCATCAAGCAATGGGCCAACAAAGGACTCATTACCCGCTATCAGAAAGGATACAACGTGTACTACAGCAGACGTGAGTTGCTCGGAAGCTCTGTTGTGAAAGATTATAAAGACAGCAAGAAAAAAGATTAAGCCATGGAACATACAATCGAACAAATCCAGAATGACATTATGAACCGCATGCAGCAGTTTGATTTCGGCGACCGTGTAACGATACTCCGTGAACTGGAAAACTTCTGCGGACAGCAGGCAGACGAAGCCATGAAAATGGAATATGACATGGCGGCAATGGAAGACGAATTAACCGACAATTAATAATCATTTAAACAATCATTAAAACTGAATTAATTATGGCAAAAAGAACCAAGAAAACAGTAATCAGCGGAGTAAGCCGCGAACAGTACGAACAGGCATTTGCCGAGTTTGCAATGGCCGACGCAAAGGCCCAGTCATTGACCGCAAAGATGGACCAGGAAATGACAAAGATCCGTGAGAAGTACGCCGACCAGCTGGCAGAACTGAACGAAACGAAAGACCGTACATTCGAAGTGATGCAGACCTACGCCACCGAAAACAAGGATACGCTGTTCAGCAAAAAGAAAAGTCTGGAATCGGCACACGGTATCATCGGATTCCGAACCGGTAACCCGAAACTGAAGAATCGGAAAGGCTTCACCTGGGCAGCTGTGACGAACCTTTGCAAAGAGTTTCTTCCGCAGTACATCCGCACCACGGAGGAACTGGCAAAAGACAAGCTGCTTGCCGACCGTGACGTACCGGAAGTTGCAGAACAGTTTGCCAATATTGGTGTAGAGGTGGTGCAGGACGAATCTTTCTACGTAGAACCAAAGAAGGAAAGCGATGCGGTCCAGACGGCCTAAATACACGTATGAACGCCGTGGTCCTCTTTGGATTGTGTATCGCAATGAATACACCCACTCCACATGTGAAGGCACTCCCATAGCGGAGTGTCATTCACCGGAGGAAGCGAAGGATATGGTTTATAAACTTAATGGATGGAAGAAAAATGGGAAAGTACAGAATTGAAAGAAAATTTATCAAGAAACCTATTCCAAAATATGCATTGGAAGTATCTGGATACTATCACAATAGATTTCCTATTAAATCTCTTACGAAAGAGGAGGCAAAGGAAGAAATGGACATCATCGAAAGATACTTGAACAATTTTGTGTACATAGTTCGAAATTCGAAAAATATTCTTGGTGTAACCCATAAGATAGAACGCACAGATAACCGCATTACGGTATACACGCTCTACGATACACCTATAATCACATTCTGGATTGAGGAGGAAAAGGAAGATGAATAAGTTATTCTGTTGTAAATGTGGAAAAGAGATTAATCCGGATTCAGGATATTACAACGCACCATCCGGACCTCATTGCATATCCTGTTGGACAGGAAAAGATATAAATGATAGGATAAAAGAGTATGGGAAAGGAATATATGTGATTAAAACTGGAGCTGGAGACTACTTGAAAAAAGGATACCCAAAACTGTCATCTGATTTTTCGTATGAATTATGCTTTGTGAAAGATATTAAAAACGCAAGAAAATTCAGTGGTTTTATAGAAGCTTACAATTTCCAGAAATTGACTCCTTTTTTGGAGAAATGCGAAATCATTAAATTGGAATAGCCATGGCAGAACTAACCTTTAATTCACCCATTCGGCGCGACAAGTGGCCGCGCTGGATGATCAAGCTTCACGAATATCTTAAAAAGATATATGAAATACCTGTAGACGATGTAGAACCAGACGATTACGACCGGCTCAAACGGATAATATTTGAAAAGATTGTCGCACTGGGAAATGATAAACTTATTATGGAAGATACGAACATATTAATCTATACCGTCAAAGGAGAGAACGGTTTTGGAGTTGTAGTCGAACGAAACAGCAAAAAAGTAATTACCTATTACCTGGAATAATGAACAATCGCACACAAATTATCCTGTTCACCACATTTTCCATTATCATCGGGCCGCTGATTATTTTGGGATTCATCCTGAAACTTGCAGGAAGAATGCTCGATATACTTGGCTGGCTGTGCTGGATGGAACCACGCATGGCGAGGAAAGGATGGGATGAACTCGTACATAAAATCAAAGAATCATGGAGCACAAATTAGGAGAAACGTTTGAATTTGAAGGTAATACCCTCGAAGTTTCTGAAGTAGAAGACATAGAACGTCCATGTGTAGGATGTTTCTTCTTTGGAGAAGGACATCACTGCTATTTTGGAGGAATTGAATCTTGCATGGACGAAGACAGAGAAGACCACACTAACGTAATATTTAAACAATCAACAAAAACAGAAGAATTATGATGCACAACTGGTTTACATGCAAAATCCGTTACGAAAAGACAATGGAAAACGGAATGAACAAGAAAGTAACAGAACCCTATCTGGTAGACGCTCTCAGCTTTACCGAAGCAGAATCGCGTATTATCGAAGAAATTACACCTTTTATCAGTGGTGAGTTCGAGGTGTCTGGAGTTGCAAAAGCTAATTACAATGAATTGTTTCCAAGTGAAGAAGAGTCTGCCGACCGCTGGTTCAAATGTAAACTCTGGTTTATCACACTGGATGAAAAGAGTGGAGCAGAAAAACGTACTGCATTCAACGTACTTGTGCAAGCTTCCGACCTTCGCGATGCCATCAAGAAGCTGGACGAAGGAATGAAAGGCACTTTGGCCGATTACGTGATAGCTTCCGTATCCGAAACCGCCATCATGGACGTGTATCCATACGAAGCAGACCCCGATGTGAAACCTGAATTTAATGATGCAGACAGAAGATGAAAACAGAAAAGACCTATATCCATCGCCGCGTATGCCTCTGCCGACAGTGCGGAGGAACCGGAACAGTGACCGTGTATGCAGAGAAAGATGTGCGCAGGGAATATCCCCAGCAGAAAGTGTGTCCGCAATGCCAGGGCAGCGGACGCATCTGGCTCAGCGGAACAGTAATCAAGCAGATTGAACCCTATGCAGAACCAGAACCTTAATCTGTTCAAGCCTCGCAGGGTGGCAGCAAAAGTCCATTACAGCGCAATCAATCAGTTTATGTTTGTATGGATCAAGCACAGCCGCCCATGCGACCTGAAGGTGCAGCGTTCAAGGCAGAACCCCGAATACCTGGGCATCTGCTTCGATGTGGAAAACAACGACACAATCGACATGATGTGTGATTTAAAAACAAGTCTGAAAATTGAGATTATTGATTTATGAAAGTAGAAGATATTAAGCAAGAAGCTCAAAATAGGTGTGATAAAAGGTTTTCGTACTTGCATAATAGTGCTTTTTTTGATGGTTTTGTTGCTGGTGCAGAATGGCGAATCAATTCAGTATGGCACGATGTAAAAGAAGAACCTAAATATGACGAATATTTCCTCTATGAAAACGTTGTGCATGCTTATCATGTCGATGGTATATACCCTTCCGAAGATGAACCTTTTGTATGGGATGATTATGTTAAAGACATGGGTCTTTTAAGATGGGTATACATTAAAGACTTAATACCTAATACAAAGGAATAGTTATGAGCGAAAAAGAACAAATAATGGATTTTATCGACCAGGTTCTTTCAGACTTCACCAATGAAGGAGCGATGGATGTTTTGGAAGATGTGAAGAGTGAGATAGACATTAGAATCGAATCATGCGAAGAAGGTACATACACAGTAACAAGTGAATGATATGGGAAATCTCAAAGTCTATTATGGCTGGTCAAGAATTGGAAATGTCCGTAAAAAACGTGCTTTGTCTGTCATGTTTGAGAATGATGCACAGGGCTGCAGAAGCGAACGAGGACAAAGATGTCTGAGAACTATGCAAGATACAGTATTCGAACGATACCAGACAAAAGATGAAGAGCAGGACGGTAAGCAACAGAACCGAATATTTACGGAATACAGCTTATTCTTTGATGAGAAGCCTATAAATGGAAGTCTTGAACGATGCTTGCTGGTTAACAGCGAAGCGGACAAGAACCATATATCCAAGACTATGCGTGAAAGTATTTCCGAAGCTCTACGGAATGCCTTTATGCTCAATAATCCAGGTTATAAAGAGCCGAGAAGCCAACTTGAATTGAACTTTGAATGAAATACCTGGGCATCTGCTTCGATGTGGAAAACAACGACACAATCGACATGATGTGTGATTTAAAAACAAGTCTGAAAATTGAGATTATTGATTTATGACGATATACAATAGGAAATGACAGAAGAAAAAGAAAAATTATTTTTTAGATATGTCTCACATATTTATCTTACAGATAAAAGTTATGAGAGTATAGGGAAAAGTATTAAGGCTGTAAAGTTATTCCTGGAAAGTGATTGTCAGACAAGCCGTAAAGGTTATAAAGAATATATAAGGAGGAATGCAGCTGAATTATCCGATAAGCCTTACATAAAAGATTCTTTATGTGAGTTTCTTAATTATCTCGGAATTGGATATTCTCGTTCACAAAAGGAAAAGGTAGTTAAACCTCTTGAGAAGTTAAGTATAATTTCGGAAAAGAATATGAAGCTTCTGAATGAATTTGTGTATTACCTTACACAGGATGAAGATTACTCTCCACATACTCTGGAAATATATTCATTTTCAATCAAAAAATATTTTGAATATGCTAATGAGGTATCTGTTGACAATTACAAAAGGTTTGTAAAAATGATGGAAAAAGAAGGTTTTTCACCTCAAACAATACGACTTCGAATTACTGCACTCGAAAGGTTTAGCAAATGGATAAAAAAACCTATAGAGCTAAAGAGACCAAAATTTAATCGAAAACTTAATACGGAAAATGTACCGACAGAATCTGATTATAAAAAGCTTCTTGATTATTTATATACTCGTACGAACAAAGATCATTATTTTTTCATTAAGATACTTGCTACAACAGGAGCAAGGGTAAGCGAGTTCTTTCAGTTAAAGTGGGAAGATATACTTAATGGGGAGGTAACACTTAAAGGGAAGGGTAATAAGTATCGTCGATTTTTCTTTAGTAAGCAGTTGCAAACTGAGGTAAAGAGTTATGTGAAAGAACAGAACAAGACAGGATATGTTGCCGTAGGAAAATTCGGAAGACTTACGCAGCGTGGTTTATGTCAGTCGATGAAAGACTGGGGTGATAAATGTGGTATAGATAAATGCAAGATGCATCCTCACGCTTTCCGTCATTTCTTTGCGAAAATGTATCTTAAAAAGAATAATGATGTGGTACAGCTTGCAGAAATACTCGGTCATGGAAGTATTGATACAACAAGAATTTATTTACAAAAGAGTTATGACGAACAAAAAAGAGAATTTAATCGCTCAGTTACGTGGTAGTGTAGCTCAGCTGAAAGATATAACAACTGCTGTAGACGGCATTGATATATATACTGAAACAGGACATGTAGATACAGATTTCCTTATGGATGCACTTATTTGCGTCAATGAATTTATGACAGCGAGTAACCTTGTAGTAAATACAATATCTTCGCTACTTGCTCCTAATGTAGTTGAAGAAAAAGAGAAAAAGGATGATTCTGGCAGTAAATGGAGTGTTGAGGATATTCTTAAACATTGTACTCTCGAGGATAATGTGTTGAAGTTACCTCGGGTGCAATTCAACAAAAAATCCTATGCTGAAGCTAAGAAATGGATTGAAGAAGCTGGTGGAAGCTGGCAAGGAGGTAAGGTGCAGGGATTCACGTTTCCATTCAATGCCGATCGTGTATTCTCTATTCTTCATGAAGGAAAGCGGTGCAATTTACAGCAGGACTTCCAGTTTTTTGCAACACCTCCAGAAGTAGCAGACTGGCTTGTTATGTTGGCCGGTGGCGTGCATGAAGATGAAAAGATTCTGGAACCCAGTGCTGGTACTGGTGCTATCATAGATGCGATTCATCGAAGTTGTCCGCATGTAATTGTAGATTGCTATGAACTGATGCCGGAGAATAAGGAGATTCTATCGAAAAAGGATAATATATGTATTCTTGGAGATGACTTCACGAAGTGTGATGTTGCACAATATGATAAGATTATAGCAAATCCACCATTTAGTAAAAATCAGGACATTCGGCATGTAAGGCGTATGTATGAGTGCTTAAATCCCGGCGGTGTCCTGGCTGCAATAACTGGTCCTCACTGGGAATTTGGAAGTGAATCTGAGTGTAAGGATTTTAGACAATGGCTGGAGGATAATGGAGGGAAGAAATTCGAGATTGAAGAAGGTGCTTTCAAGGAAAGCGGAACTGGAACTAAAACTATAGCAATAGTAATATATAAGTGATATGAACGCAAACGATCAAGAAAAATTATGTAAAAACGGATATGTCATTCTCAGAAGAATTGATACTCCATTTCCTCATATAAAGTACAAGAGTAAGTCGAACCCAAAGTCATGGAAAAAATACGACGGTGATTACTCAAGTAAATCTTATCGTGATAAGATAATGAGAGAGTTGCTTCAAAATGATAATTACATTGAAGACTAACAAAAAATCCCCGACACCGCAACCGGATGCCGGGGATTTTCATTTTTAATTATTCATTATTAATTAATTTAGGGTTCCCCCAGGTAATGACATATCGCCTCGTGTTGCAGCGGAGTTAGTGTGCGCTGTCCCTTCTGGTAATGCAGTTCCTCCAGCCGCTTCTGTAGCTCCGTGTTCAGCAGTATCCAGCGGCGAAGCTGGGTAACGGCACTGCGGGCAGAAGAGCGGGGAAAGTATCGCAGTGCAAGGTCAGTAAGATAAATAGCGTGCATAATGTTTGTGCTTGAGCGTAAAGATAATAAAAATATCAGAGAAACAAACTACCCCGTAGTAACAATGCGTTTACTACGGGGTAATTAATCAGTTACTAAGTAGTAATGATGGGTTTACTACGTAGTAGTCAAGGAAGCGGTTCTTCTTTGTCTTCCTGCAAACTCTTGACCTTGTGGAAGCTCAGATTAGCGATGTTAAGCTGTCCTTTCAGTCCGATGCCAGGTCTGAACTGGAGAGTCACCTTCTTAATCATTGCAGAACTGAAGGTGTCTTCCGTAGCGGTTCCTGTGCTGCGAAGCTGCGCCTGAAAGCTTCCCAGGTTTTCAAGCTTCACGATTTGTCCGGCTGCGATGTGCAGGTTAATACGCTTCACCAGGGCACGGATTACGTTCAGCACGTCACCGTCGGTCAGTGTGGTGGCATACGCTATTTCTTCAGACAGTTCGTTGATACCAACTGAGCCGGAAGCCTGTGCCTTGGCATAATACTTGTACTCTCCGCTTTCACGGTCCTGCGGATTGAGCATCTTTGCAACGCTGTAATTGATCGCCATAATAGTTTTGTTTTAAAGGGTTGATAATGTGGTTTGCTTGTCATGACAGTGCAAAACTACGGCAGGAAAATGAGGATGCGTTGAGCAAGTTGTAACACAGTGTGAAAAGATGCATGAATATGCTGATTTGTGTGTGTTTTTTTCGTATTTTTGCGGAAAGTCAGTAGGGTAATATGGTCAGGAAAAGTCGTCAGAAAATAGTGGGAATGAGCTATGCCTTCCGCGTGCAGGATATTGTGCGGATTTACGATGAGCATGCACGCAGCGGACTTTCCAACCGGGAGATTCTACGCCGCTATATCTGGCCGAAATACCGTATCTGCGAAAAGACTTTCTATAACATTATCAACGCCAGTGCCGATCCGCGCGTGACGGAACGCATCGCCCAGGCAGAGCGGCAGCTGACGCTTTTCGGTTAACAGGTCTGTGTGGCCTGGCAGGTGAAATCGCTGATGTCTTCCACCAGTTCTTCGTGGTTGTGGTTGGTGCTGCTTCCCGTGCGGCGGGTCATACAGACAGATTCATTTCGGACAGAGAGGAAGAAATTGAACAGGTGCGCATCAATCTTATCCAGCAAATCAAAGCGTGCCAGCGATTCTTCCTGAAACATGCTTCCGTCCCTTGCGCTTCCTTTCCATTTGGTGACCACATGCAGCCGGAACGGAACATCGGCCTGCTGGGTGGTTCCTCCTAATGTGCGCCACTGCACGGGTCGGAATTCGATGAACACAGCCGGAGTGTCGAACGGATCTTCCTGTTCGATGAATTCTACTTGCTCGTTCCACAGGTCAATGTGCTGGATAAGCGGCTGTCCGCTTTCGTCCTTCAGTTCTTTCAGTGCTTCGGTCAGGCCGAGATAAAGCATACGTCTCATAGTGCGTCAAAGTTTTTAGCGTTATTGTAAAAGATTTCTTTCAGCAGTTTTTCCAGGTCGGGATGGTTCCCGATGAACTGGCGTTTTGGTATGGTGATTTTACTTCCGGCCTTTTTCATGGCCATGGCACGGTAGAACTCCGCTTCGGCGGTAAGCGCACGGTTCCGCTTGTTGTTGCGCGGTGCGCCGTTTTTCTTCCGTTGCAGGTTGTTACTGAATCCGTCGGCAGCCTTTCCTCCGGTTACGGTCTGATAGCGGTACCAGAAGTATTTCTTCATCTTGCGGGTTACGGTGATAATGCCGCCTTCGTTGTGTATCCGGGCATACGGCTCAGTCGTTTCTATTACCACACTGTCACGGTCGGTTACCCGCCCCGTGATGCTACGGCGCAGGTTTCCGGTGCGGATGAGCAGTCCCCGGCTCTTGTCGTCGTTAAATTTGCGGCGTGCCCACTTCTCATTGAAGAAGGCTTCGCGCTCAAAGTTCCGGTCAAACTCATCCAAAGCTTCTGTCCGTATGTCTTTCAGTGTCTCCCTTACCAGCAGGTTGATACGCCGCTGGAGGTCACGGGTTACCTGGTTTGATTTTTCAGCCATTAAGCATTGTTTTTTTATGAATTAATCGTATATTTGCAAAAGAGAGAGTGACTCGAGGTACTGGGTTGGATTGCAGATCCTTCACTAAAGGCTTCAGTCGCTCTCTTTTCTTTTTTTCAGCTTCTCCACGATGGAATAAAACTGGCATCTTCCGTCCACCAGTTCCCGGATTACGGCAAATGAATCTTCATCGGCTATGCGGATGCGCAGGTAATGATATTTCATGACCATGGGATTCCCCTTTTCATCCGGACGTTCCAAAACGTGTTCGGCATCTTTCAGCAGATTAATCAGATTATAGACTGCTTCATTCTTTGCCATTACAAATTTGTGAGGCTGGTTCAATGCTTCCTTGATACCGTTTGAGGTAAATTCCACAGGGTTTTGTATTCCCTGCACAAGCACGGTTTTACCGACCAGATTCTCTTTAGCCCACTGTCGGGCAGCTTTACGCTGTTCCTGCAACCGCTCTTTTCCGGCACGTATTTCCTGTAGCAGCCTGCATGCCCGGCACACCTCATTGTCCGGAATGTCGGCGGCCAGCTTCATCTTGTCGGGGCGATAGTCGCATCCGTTACATTTGCGCAGGGTGTAGCCGTTGTATGCCGGGAAGGTGGTCATCCGCTTGCCGGGATTGAACATAAACATTTCCTGATACTTTCCGGCGGTAGCCTGACTGCCCAGGTTCATGGCTTCCTGCTCATCGCTCACCGGGTATTTGTCCTTGAGTACCTGCACTACCGTACAGCGGCAGTTCCATCCGTTGGGCGGGAAATATTTATCCCAGAACGGGCTTTCGATGGGCAGGGTGATGTTATGCAGCATCCGGTGGGTACGTCGTACCCGCTTGTCGCCCACGGTGCGGTATTGGAGGTAGTAACGGTCGCCGTCCTGTTCGAACTGCTTCCATCGTGCGGCCATCAGTGCGGATGCCTGGGAAAAGTTGTATTCTGTTCGCAGATACTGCACGTTGTAGGCATCATATACCTTTTGAACATCATTTAAGAACTGATTAAACGGCTTGCGGTTTCCTTCCTCATCCAGCAGGGAGGGGAAAGCCTCGTTCAGTTCATGGAAGGTCTTGATACCGCTGAACACGTAGTTCGATTCCTTCAGGCGTTGCACCGATATGTCATCCAGAGGTACTTCTTTCAGGGCGGTATCTACCGCTCCGTCCAGCACGTCGGAATGGGTGCGGATGAAACGCTGCACCTCTTCGGCGGTCAGGCTTTCGGGCGAGATTTCCGCCTGCTGGTAGAGCCATCCCATGAGCAGCATCCATCCGGCTTCCAGGGTGGGGAACTCCACTTCGTCTTCCGTTTCGTTTTCTTCCTCAGCCGCCAGTTTCAGTATTTCGGCGTACCGCTGATGCAGCCCCTTATAATCGTCGGGGCTTAGTCGAAAAAAGGGTGTTCTCCTTCCGGTAATGCCAGTTTCTGCTCTTCCTTTCCTGATTTTTGTTGTGCCGTTTTCTTCGCATCCGGAACCGCTATGGAGGAAGTGTCTTTCTTCCGCTTCAGCGGAATGTTGTATTTGTCGACAAAGTATTTCGGCTCTACTTCGTAATGCTCCAGCAGCAGACGCTCGTAGGCCACCTGCTGTTCGGGGGTATAGTCCACCGATTCATCCCATGCGAAGCGGAATCCCTTCAGCGGAAATCCGTGACGTATCATGCGGGGGATGAGCTGCCAGTTCACTAAATCACGGATGAGGTCGGCATCTTTCTGAATCAGGTTTTCCAGCATCTTGCGGTGCACTTCGCTCTGCGAAAGGCTGGCCCCGTCTTCCATGGTCATGGTCACGGTGAGGATTCCTTTCGATAGTTCCGAGTTGCAGCGGTCTATGCGCTTGTCGTACACATTGAACGCATCGGCACGGGTGCTTTCCTTCAGGTCGACGGTAGTACCTTCGGGGAACAGTCCGTAGGAGGCTGCTCCCATATCTCGCAACATCCGCTCAATGCGGTCGTATTCCTTCTGGTCGCGGCTGGTGGTGGTAGCCACACGGAGCGGCATGCCGAAGATTTCGCCGAACATGTCCCAGAACGAGCACATGTTCTTTTTCGGGATGGTCTGCTGGGCGCATTTCAGATACAGGCCCAGATTATGCGTACCGCCTGCCTCGATGCACCAGTCGGTCATTTCGCTGTTCCGGTAGTCATAACCCACCTGCCAGGTGTCATTCTCGTGGGTGATGATGACACCGTATTCAGGAATGACGTGTGTACGCGGAATCAGGCTGACCCGGTTGTAGGCCATCCGTCCGTCCACTTCCACCACGTCGCCCAGTTCAATGAGTGAGTGGCCGTAGTAATTGCTTTCCAGCGCCAGCCGCAGGAATTCCTTGAACCAGGGAGCTTCCAGCAGTTCCGTCAGTTCCGGATTCTCCACGCCCTTCGCGTCGCAGAGCTTGAAACTCTTGTTCAGCACGAATCCCATTCGCTGCTGCACGCATCCGGTCAGGTGCAGGTCGGCATCCACATCGGTATAGAGGTTCAGCAGGCGTGTACGGTTTGGGTTGTCCACGTTGATGGCCATCTGCCATGCACGCCGCCAGTCGGCCAGGTCGCGCCGTGTCAGTGCTTCGGTAAGCAGCTGGAGCTTGACGCTCATTTCCTTGATGCGCCGTCTTTCGGCGGCATTCATCCGGTTGAGATATTCTATTTTCGGTTTCTTTGCCATAATCGTTACCAGATATAGTTGTTACGTTTGGCGGAACCGTAGCGTATGCCGGCACCGGTCTGTTCTCCTTCCTCGCCCGTGGGTTGCAGCTCGGGCAGGTTCATGACCGCCTTTCCCGCCTGCACTTTCTCCAGGTAGGCGATGGCGTTTTCAAACTGTTCCTTCCGGATTTCATATCCCATCTTCTGCGGCAGGCTGAGCACCATGAAGTAGAGTGCCAGGTCGGCCACCAGCCCCACGAGGTCAATGTTTCTATCTTCTCCCTCGGCGGTGAAGGCCGTCTGCATGTCATAGCGTCCGTCCAGGTAGCTGGCTATCCGGTCCATGGCACGGCGTTCGGCCAGCAGGCGGTTGTCGTCCGTGGCCTGCTGGATGATTCTCAGCGCATCGGCACTGACCTGTATGTAGTCTTGTTCGGTGATAAACATAATTACCATGAGTTTTTAGGAGGTCGCCGCACGCCCAGTCGGGGAGTGAACGAAGCCTCACGGGTTTGTTTCTGTAATTTATAAATTGCCCCCTCACTGGCATCGGGGAAGTCATCGTGTGCCCGGCTGCCCTGTTCGAAAGCCAGCGTCTGGTCGATTCCGGCCCGCATGTCGGGGTCTTCTTTCAGTTTTTCGTTATAAAAGAAGTAGCCACGTTCCCATAGTGGGCTAATAGCCTCCACACGGGCGAACTTGTCGGGTTTCTTCCGCTTGTCGGGCATGATGGGAAGCTGGTAGTCCCGTGCGTCGCCTTCGCGCTGGAATTCGTCGAGGATGGTGTCCTGCATGAAGTTGGCTTCCATATAGATGCTGACCGCCGCGTCTTCAGGCAGTGATTCGTAGACATCGTAGAGCCAGCGCACCATTTCGCCCACGCTGCACTGACGACAGAAGGCACGCAGCAGATGCAGTTCCCGGTGTGAGGCGGTTTTCAATCCGCGCCTGGGACGGCCTATCATGGCGGCAGCCTTGTAGTCGTTCTTTCCGGAGGATTTCCACGAAGGGTCGATGTAGAGCACAATCTGCTCGTAATATTTAAGTTTCAGCATCCGTCTCCAGCGTATCCATCGTTCCTGGAACACGGCTCCCTCGGTGATGGGGTTGTTCATATATTCCTTCTGGAACGAGCGGTAACCCATGAACTGCTCGCGGTCGCGCAGCTTTTCGATGGTGTAGAACTCCGGCCAGGCAGGATTCCCGTTGCGGTCGATGGCATTCACTTCGATGGTCTTCACGGTCGGCGTGTCAATGATTTTCTGCAGCACGGAGTTTTTTGCAATCAGGTTACCTACCATGATGAAACGCCCGTCCTTTCCGCCGAAGCAGCCGAACAGAGCTTCTTTTATCCAGTTGGTCATCTCGCGTACACGTGCCTCACTCCGGCACATTTCATCATCGTCCAAGTCATCCACCACGATGTAGTCCGGACGCATCTCCCGGAAACGCAGACCACGGGGCGACTGGCCACGGCCTCTGGAGAAAAAGGCGCACTGGTCGCGTGTGACGAACTCGCCTTCCTGCCACATGCCGCTGTTGTATTGTTCGCCAAAGTCCCGGATGAGGTACTGGTTGTATTGCAGTTCTGCCTGCAAGTCTCCCAGCAGACCGTCGGCACTGTCTTCACTCTTGCCCACCAGTACCATGACATGCAGTTCGCTCCGGAACTTCAGCCAGAGCGGGATGCCGATGTCAAGGTGTACCGACTTGGCATGACCGCGCGGCCACTTGCAGACCAGTCGCAGTTCCGGATGGGAGGCGATGTAGCGTGCCGCCTCGTTGTGGAATCTGGCATTCGGACACTGGCAATAATGTGACAGGTACCGCTGGCAGAAACAGTCGTAGTCCTTCAGAGCACGGGCGATGTTCCGCTTGCGTTCCGCTTCTGTCTCCACCCGTTCCTGTGAGGTCATCCGTTCTACCCGTTTGCAGTGCTCCTGCCATCGTTTCAGGGCTTCTTTCTTTTCCTGTTCCGTCATGCTTAGCCTCCTTTCTGGGCGAAGAGTTCATTCAGGTAATCGTTGTGCAGCTGGTTTACGAGTTGGAACAGTTCGTTGGTCAGCTGGGGATACTTGTCACGGTTTGCCGCCAGCCAGTTCTCAAAGTCAATCATCGTGTCGATACGGTCTACCACGCTGGCCTTCTTCTCCAGCTTCTCGATGGCGGTGGCCGTCTTGATAAGCTTGTCGCCCAGGCTGGCCAGCATATCCTCATTTCCCGGTTCGTTCGCCTTGTCGAGCAGGGAGTTGATGGAAGACAGCAGCTTGTTCACCAGTTCCGGACGGGTAATGCTGCGTGCCGCCTTCATCTCTTTCCAGCCCAGGGTGTTTATCCACCGGCTGAGCGTCTGACGGCTCACTTCCACTTTCTGAAGAATCTCTTCCTGTGAAAGTCCGCTCATGTAGAGCACCCGTGCCAGCTCCTGTTTTGTGTCGTTTTTAGCCATGTTTTACCTTGTATTTAATATTCGTTTACGACAAAGTTCATCCATTTTCGTGCATCCACGAAAAAGAGGTGCAACCGTTACAGAGAACAGTGCATCATTTACATACTTCTTTGCAACCGTTACACACTTTTTTGCCCGGACGGGAAAGGCAGAGTAAGTTTGCGTCAAACGAACGGAAAAATGGCAAAACGAATCAGAATATCGAACGAAACGCTGAACTGCTACGGCACGTGGATCCGTACCGAAGGCATCGACCTGACGCAGTTTAACCGGAATCCCGTACTGCTCTGGATGCACCAGCGGGGCGTGGTAATAGGAATGATAAAGGATATACGCGTAGCGGATGGAGAAGTGACCGGCGAACCCTGGTTTGATGAGGTACGCGAAGAATCGCGTCTGGCAAAGCAGCAATGGGAAAAGGGCACGCTACGTATGGGTTCGCCCAACTTCGAGATACTGGAAACAAGCGAAGATGCTGCCTTGCTGAAACCCGGACAAACCCGTCCTACCGTGACCCGCTGCAAGCTGATGGAATACAGCATGGTGGACATCGGCGGAAACGACGACAACATCCGGCTCTTATACGAGGGGCGGGAAATCAGGCTGGATGCAGGAGGCGGATGCGACCTGCCGCTGTTGAAGGAAAGCTTTAATGAAAACCAAACATTACAGACAATGAACGAACAACTGAAAACCATCGCCCTGATGCTGGGGCTGGCGGACACCGCCACACTGCAGGAAGTGCAGAAACAGATTAACGTATTGCTCGGCTACCAGGCGGCCAACACATCCCTTCGTACCGAGAAAGAAAAACTGGAAAAGGAACTTGACACCTTACGACTGGCAGGTATCACGTCGCTGGTGGAGGAAGCCGTGACTGCCGGAAAGATTGAATCCGGGAAGAAAGCTCACTTTATCGAGCTGGGAAAGAAAGTCGGCCAGGAAAGCCTGAAACTGACCTTAGAAGCCATGCACGGCACTGTAAAGCCGTCGATGGTATTGAACCGCGATACCTTGCCGACGGCAACCGGCGACTGGAAAAAACTGAGCGAAGTTCCGGCAGAGGAACTGAAACTGATGCGAAAGAACGACCCGCAGCAGTACCGCAAACTGTACAAGGCAGAATACGGTGTGGAATGTCCGGAACTTAACTGATTGTTGAACACAAATTAAAACACGAAAATGAGAAAAGAAATCGTAAAATTCGTAACCGGCACACTGGTGAATGTGCTGATGAGTATCGTTATCCTGGCTTGCCTTGGAATTCCGAATGCAGGATTCTGGGGGCTGATTGTAGGAGTGGTGCTTCCTATTGCACTGGGTAAATTCCTTCCGAAAGGTGCGGCACTGGAAGGTGTCTATACAGAAGTCTGGACGGGCGAGCTGGTGAAACAGCTTCGCGGAGGAATGACTGCCTCGTGGCTGGACGGAGTATCTGATTATTCGGCTGCGGTAAACAATGAAGTGGTGCATCTGGTGGATGTGGGCGGAGACCCGGACGTACTTATCAATAATACGACGTATCCCATTGCCGCACAGGAACTGGAGGACGGGGATATTGCATTGGGCCTTGACAAGTTCCAAACCAAAAAGACTTCGGTATCGGACGACCAGCTCTTTGCCATCTCCTACGATAAGATGGGCAGTGTGATTGAGCGTCACGGTGATGCCATTACCATCGCAAAATTCAAGAAAGCGGCCCATGCGCTGGCTCCGAACAGCAACACGGCGAAAACACCGGTAGTGCCTACTTCCGGTGAAGATGACAACGGACGCAAGAAATGTACCCGCAAAGACATCATCGCGCTGAAACGCAAGCTGGATGCCTTGCATGTTCCCACCGCAGGCCGCCGGCTGGTGCTCTGTTCGGATCATGTGAACGACTTGCTGGAAGACGACCAGAAGTTCCGCGACCAGTATTACAACTACACAACCGGAAAGATTGCCAACATGTATGGCTTCGAAGTATATGAATTTGATAACTGTCCGTACTTTACCAAGGAAGGAACCAAGGTTCCGTTCAAGAACTCACCTTCGGGCACTGATTATCAGGCATCCTTCTGCTTCTACACCAAGCGGGTGTTCCGTGCACAGGGAAGCACCAAGATGTATTACCGCGACGCACAGACCAACCCGGACTACCAGCAGAACGAAGTGAACTTCCGTCACTACTACATCGTACTTCCGAAGAAGATGGAGGCCCTCGGGGCCATTTACAGTTATGACGGTTCTACCGCACAGACTTCCGACCAGGAAGTAGAAGCGGACAAGAACTGGGCTGAGACCAGACGCGAAGCGGAAGCTTCCAAAATGGCCATGACGATGTCTAACGGTCTGGAAGAAAAGTTGCAGGAAGACCCGGCAGCCGGTGAGGAACTTGAAGCATAAGGAGGACTGAATTATGAAGAATCAACCACGCGGAATAAGAAACTGCAACCCCGGTAATATCCGAAACTCTGACGCAACAGACTGGAAGGGAGAAGTCCCTTCCTCAGCAAAGAAAGACAATGCATTCGAAGAGTTCGAAGATATGCCGCACGGGTATCGTGCACTGATTAAACTGTTGCAGAACTATCATAAAAAGCACGGATGTAAGACAATTACAGATTACATCAACCGATGGGCACCCAAGCACGAGAACAACACATCAGCCTACATTACTGCAGTATGCCGCAAGATGCAGGTACCGACAACCTATCAGCCCAATGTGAGTGATAAGGAAACGATGTGTCTCTTTGCAGCCGCAATCAGTGAAGTAGAAAACGGAGTACCGGCACAGATGGCCGACATCCGGGCCGGATGGGAATTGTTATAACTGGAGCTATGGATTGGACTCTGTTACAGTCACTATGGGACTGGCTTCTTCCTGCCGGATGGCTGGCTACTGCCATTGCCTGGTGGCGTGACAGGAAGGTGTATCAAGTCCGTGCGGTAAAGGAAACTGAAGGCACCTACAAGACTCTTTACGATGATCTGAGTGCCACGGTATTGGAATTAAGCAAACAATTACGAAAACAAAACGAACGCAATATTAACCATGAAACGGCTTTACGAAAGATGCATACTTGCAGGTATGCTGACCGCTGTCCTGTCATTATCTTCTTGCGCCAGCAGCAGAAAGGCCAGCTCGGAAACCGCCCGCTTGGACAGCCTCCGAACGAGCGTAACAGAGCAAACAACCTTCGGGCCGGTCCCGAAGAGGACGGCGACATTCTCGGTGAGTGCGGAGCAGTGGCTGAACCTGAGTAAACTCCCTGCCGGATTCGGACTGAACTATCGGAATGACGGTCTGAGTATTGACATACAATCGGACGGAGAAGGTGGCGTGAACGTCACGGCAACAGCCGACAGCACAGGAAGACAGGTGACCGTAACACGTACGGAAACCGACCACCGCATACGCGATGAAACTGTGAGCAATGAAGTGAAGGAAACACGCCCGGGAGCGCAGGGATGGCTGACAGGAACAGCCCTGATTCTGCTGGGGATTTTCCTTATCTGGCAACTGATTAAACGATATTTAAAACACGATTAAAAACGACAATATTATGGCAGATACAAGCAACGGACTGATGTACGGCGTGGCCGCCGTTAAGTTCAAGGCTTCCGGCTCTGGTTCGCAGGAAAAGACGCTGGGCTGGCTGGATGAAAACGGGATGCAGCCTGCAGGCAATGCACCGACTTTCCTTGATGTGATGGCTGCGCAGGTGACTGATGGACCGGTAGACAGCATCATGACCAATCCGGGAAGTGACGCGTTTACAATGAGTCTTATCCAGCTGAATGCGCAGAGTATGGTGGATGTGTTCGGTGGAAAAGCTGGAGCGGACGGTTCTTATACACCACCTGCAAAAATGATAGCAAATGGTGTGCTTACTATTATCATGCACTCCGGACACGGTTTCCGCATATTCAATGCACGTCTGAGCCGTAACGGTTTCCAGAACGGCATCAATATGCAGAATGTACTGGCAATGGGTATCCGTGTAGATATGTTGAAACCCACCGATGGAAAGGATAGGCGTTATCGTACTTATCCTCCTGGCACAGAAGATTTTGATGCTGTTGATTCAACCGAAGACGCAGAAGAATGAAGGCACAGGATATAGAACTGCTGGCAGGCATCTCCCTCAGTGACGGGGGAATCAGCCTGCCGCTTCATACGGTACTTCGGAAACGTCCGTTCCGCATTACGATGAAGACACCTACCACACGCAGTCTGATACGAATCAGCAAGCGTTATCTCCGAATCGGGGTGACTCCTGAAGAATATGATGCATACAACCTTGACCAGCGTATCCGGTTTGTCTTCCTGCATGGGAATGACATCAGCCGCATTGTAGCATACGGAATTGTGAGAGGGCCTGTACTGGGAAGAGTGCTGAACCGCCCGGTGGCCTGGATGCTCCGGGAACTGATGACACCCGACGAACTTGCAGCCGCCTGGCGGCAGGTGCTGAACAGTACATCTACCACGTCTTTCGGGATTATTATCGCATCGGCAGCAGCTCTGAACAAGATGCAGCCCTTAGCGAGCCGGACCGGGAGCGCAAACGACAAGAGGAGTTAAAGAAGGGACATACGGAACCTTCGCATAGCCTTTTCGGCGTAGTAGGTCAGATTGCCACGGAAACAGGATGGAGCATTGACTACATTCTGGATAAGGTAAATGTAGTTACACTTCAGCTCATGATGGCAGACATGCCTCACTGGGTTCCTCCGAAGAAACCGGACTTGAATCAGCAAATCCGTGAAATGGAGGAACGTGAAAAACAAAGAAACAGTCGCACACAAACAACAGAAAACACCAATCAGACAAAGGGAATGAACCCGATGGAGTTCTTTACCAATTATGCGGTAAAGGACTGATTATTCATCATTATAAATTGGAATCATGGCAGTACCCGTTGAACTTGAAATCTTCATGAAAGACTTGACCAAGGCCGGATTACAGAGCGTTGGCAAGAATGTGGATGATGTGGAAAATCAGACTATGAAACTGATTGAAGCATTGAAGCAGGTACGTGCCGAACAGATCAAGCAGCTTAAAGCGAACAAGCAAGCCGGAAAAAGCTACACGCAGGAAGCGGCCAACGTACAGGCTTTGACGGGCCAGATTAATGGATTGAAGGCCGGACTGAAAGACTTGCAGAAAACAAAAGAGGAAACAGCCAAGACACCTTCAATCGACATCGACACAGAAGCTGTTACCCGTAAGACAAACAACCTGAAGATGCAGTTCAGCCAGGTAGCAAGAGAACTTCCTTCGCTTGCCATGGGTCCGCAGATGTTTATCCTGGCAATTTCAAACAACCTTCCTATGCTGGCAGATGCTATTGCCGATGTGCGAAAGCAGAACGAACTTCTGGCCGCATCCGGACAAAAGGGTGTGCCTGTATGGAAACAGCTTGGAAAAGCATTGCTTTCCCCGCAGACAGCCTTAATCGCTCTAATTTCATTGGGAATTGTATATGGAAAGGAAATTGGTCAGTGGATAAAGAAGACACTTTCTTTTTCGGATTCACTGGAAACACTCTCAGAATCGCAGGAAAGATACCAGGAAGCCTTGAGTAAAGGGAATGCGGAAGCCCAGAACAGCATCACCCGCCTCCGTGTGCTGTATAATGCTGCGACCGATGAAGCGGAAAGTACAGAAACACGCAAGAAAGCCATCGTGGCTTTAAAAAAGGAATATCCGGATTATTTCAGCAAGATGTCTGACGAAAATATTATGCTGGGTAAGTCGGCAGATGCCTATGAACGTCTTACTGTTTCCATACTGGCAGCGTCACGTGCCCGTGCATCTATGAAGTTCCTGGATGAAAATAATGAGAAAATCATCGGTCTGGAACAGAAAATTACACAGGAGTATGTAAAAAGAGATGCCGCACAAAAGGAACTGGACAAACGGATTGAAAAGAGAAATTCTATAGATCGTGAACAGAATCCCGACCTGTATAGCGGGGCACAGATGATGGTGGGTGCTGCGTCCGGACGTGTAGATGAAATTGACAAAGTAATAGCGGAATACCGGAATCAGATATACCAGTTACAGAAACACAACAAAGAAATAGAACAGGGCATTGACGTGGCTGCACTGACAACCGATTTTTCAGGAGGAAGCGGTAGAACCGGTAAAAAAGAGAAAACCGACTACGCCTCCCAGCTTGCCGATGCCCGCGTAAAAGCACAGCAGACTACAGAAAAACTCCGTCTGCAAATTATGATGGAAGGACTCGCCAAACGAAAGGCTTTGGCTAGACAGGAATATGATGAACAGCTAGCTGATATCGACAAGCAGGAACGGGACACGATTGCCAAAATGGATAAGGCACGAAAGCAAGGTGACAATATCCCACAGAGCCAGTATAATGCTGTCAGACAGAAAGCGCAGGAACAGCGAATTTTGGCACAGCAGTTATACAACGACCAGTTGCTACAGATAGATAAAGAATACAATGACAAGGTTACACAGAGCTTCATAGACTACAATAAACAATACGGAACGTATCAGGAGAAGCGTCTGGCCATTGCAATGGATTACGCGCGGAAGATTGCCGCTGCGGAAAAAGAAGGTGATGAATATAAAAAGAAAGCCATTGAACAGGAAAGGAAAGAATCATTGTCTGCACTCGATTTCAGCGAACTGAAAGACAGTATAGACTGGGAAGTTGTGTTCGGTGATTTGGATAAGGTGGCTAAGGAATCACTTGAAAAAGTAAAGCGGCGGCTGAAACAGTTCAAGAACTCAGAAGAGTACAAGAACATGGACATTGACCAGAAAAAGGTTATTGATGAAGCCATTAACAATATACAAAACACCCTCATTGACAAGGGAGGATTGCTTGCAGATTTACCGAATCAGCTGAAAGAACTGGCCATATCACAGACAGAGTTGGCGCAAGCGCAGGATGAATACAATCAAGCGATGAGAGATGGAACAGACGAGCAGAAGGAGTCGGCAACAAAAAAACTGAATAATGCTGTCAGGAACCAGCAAAACGCTCAGGTTAACGTGGAAAAGTCTGGAGAAAAGGCAAAATCCAATCTCATAGCTTTGTCGGGAGCCATTACAGAACTCGGCTCCAGTTCCGAAATGTCTCTTTCACAGATTGGAAATCTTGCCGGAGACATTACAGACATATTCATGGAAGCCGGAAGTAAGATAGGAGGCATAATTGGTGCGGCATTTTCCTTACTTGATACTATCGGTAAACAAGGGCTTGACGGGTTTGTAGACAATATAGTGGGGAGTGTATTCAAGTCTGTTGGGGGGATATGGAATACACTGACTTTCGGACTTATTGGTAACAAAGAGAGCGATCCTCACTTACAGGAAGATTTGGAAAGACTTACCATTTCCAATGAAGCACTGAAGGCATCCATTGATAATCTGGCCGAAAAGATGGATGAAAGTGCCGTATCCGATGCCAGTGACATATATGAGAAGCAAAAACAGAACCTCGAAGAAACAATGGCAAACACGCAGGAGATGATGCGGCGTGAAGGTGCAGCTTGGGATAACGGACTTTGGGGTATTAGAGGTACGCACTCAAGTAACAAAAGAGTCAACGACGCTATGTCGGCTAGTGACTGGGAGCGTGTAAGCAAAGCAGCCGGTGTGTCTGTAAGAGATGTCGGTGAATTCTGGAATCTTACCAGTGAGCAGATGTATAATGTGGCCAATGAGGCATCCGACCTTTATGCAAAAATAAAGCAACATGCAGATGACGGATACAGGAATGCCGCACAGTATATGGATGATTATATCGAATACTGGAAGCAGCTTGAAGAACTGGAGGAAAGCAAGTTTGAAAAGCAGACAGATACTTCATTTGACAGTTTACGCAATGAATTTAAAGAAAGCCTGCTTGACATGGAATCGGATGTAGATGATTTTGCATCCAAATTTGAAAAAACAATGCAGCAGGCGATGATTGAAAGCATGATGTCGGACACCTATTCTAAACAGTTGAAAGAGTGGTATAAAAACTTTGCTAACGCTATGTCGGATGGTAATCTTTCAAAAGATGAACAATTTAATTTGAGAACAGACTGGGATGATATAGTAAATGACGCATTAGCCGAACGTGAAGCACTTAAGAAAATGCTCGGTTGGGAATCTTCATCTGCGGATTCCGGAAGCAGCCAGTCTCCCAGCAGTGGTGCACTGACCACGATGAGCCAGGACAGCATATCTACCTTTGAAGGAATAGGCCGGAACATGCAGACCCACCTGGCCAATACGGACAAGTTTGTGCAGGAAATCCGCAACACGCAGAAGCAGGACAGCCAGACGCTGGCCACCATAGCCGGACATACGGCACACCTGGTGGAGATACACGAGATATTGAGTGATATGAAATTGAACGGTATAACACTGAAATGATATGGACCTGACAGGATACCTAACAATTAACGGAACGGACGTATGGACGGAATACGGTGCTTTCCTGGGAGAGACGGAAGAAGGCGGACACGTAAACATGGATGCTTTGCTTCGAATGCCAAAGGCAAAGGACATTACCACCGTCGACTTCCGGGAACGGGTAGGGGTAGAGCTTCCTCATAACCCGAACGTGAAGTTGAGCAGCATCGAACGTACATTGCAGTTCTGGCTTCGTGGAAACTCCGCATCCGACCGGCTGGACAAATATCAGCGTATGATGACGCTCATCACGTCGGGTATGCTTGCAATCGCCGTGAAGAATTACCGAACCTACAATATGTTGTACCAGGATATGCCGGAAGATCCGGAATGGTACGAAAGCTACGAAGGAGACCGGTTCTATGTGTTGTTTTCCGTGAAATTTATGGAGCCGCAGCCATCCATTTAAATGATAGTTAAGCTTCATTTAATCAATTGTCAATTATCAATTATCAATTAAAGAAGATGGAACTGAAAATATACGACAAGACAGACAACCTCCGCCTGACGGCCAGCCCGAACTCTTCTTCCAGTGTCACGGAAGAGATAGGGGGAGAATGCAGCGTATCTGCATCCTTCACCCATACCGAATACGTGCCGTTGGACGTGGATGACTACATCGAGGTGGAAGGCGTTCGCTACAGATTGAAGTCCCGTTACCGCCCGAAGCAAAAGAACACGCAGACTTATGAATACTCCGCGAAGTTCTATGCACCGATACATGATGCGGAAGATACGCTGATGCTGTTCCAGGAAGGTGGGACCACGTCTGAATTCAGTTACGACGGTGGTCCGCGCGAACACCTGCAATTGTGGATTGACAACATGAACCGCCGTGCCGGTGGAAATCTGTGGAGCATCGGAACGGTTATTACCGCCGAAAACAAGGTGATTGATTACCGGAATGTGAAGTGCTGGGATGCGGCTTTCGGCAGCAATGGCATCGCCGCCACATTCGGCACTGAAATGTGGGCAGACGGTTATGTGATTAATCTCTGCAAGGCTGAACGTGGGGAAGTGGTGGAGCTTGGCTACCTTCAAGGACTTACCAATCTGGCACAGGAAGATAACGGGGAAGTGAAATTCTTTACCCGTTTGTTCCCTCTTGGTTCTACGAGAAACATAGATGCAACCAAGTACGGATATTCCCGTCTGCAACTTCCAAGCCGGGAAATATATGTGGACAAGAACGTAGACTTGTACGGCGTGAAGGAAGAAACGGAAGAAGCTGCGTTTGCTGAGATATATCCTCAGTATGTAGGTACTGTTTCATCTGTACGTACGGAAGAGAAAACGAGTGAGGAAGGACGGAAGTATACCGTATATTACTTCAAGGACAACGGCATGGACTGGAACCCGAAAGACTACGAGATTCCGGACATGGACTACATGCTCCGGTTCCAGACGGGCGAACTGGCAGGGCGTGGAACGGACGGTTCCTTTCAGGCCGCATGGCACGAAGGCACGAGGGAATGGGAAATCATCAACGTGTATCCGGACGATACGGCCCAGGTTCCCGGAGGTGTGATTATACCGAATCCAGGTGACACGTATATACCGTGGAACTTCGCCATGCCGCAGGAATACGTCACCGAAGCAGAACAGGCATACAAGCAGGCAGTGGATGATTTTCTGAATACTTACAGCTTTGACCCGAACAAATACACCGGAACTACTGACCGGAACTACATAGAAAAGAACAAAACTCCGCTCCGCATCGGATGGAACGTGCGTCTGCTGTCAGAACAGTATTTCGGTTCTACCGGAGGATACAAAGATACACGTATTACCAAGGTGCAGCGCAAGTTGAACGACTTGTGCCAGGCTACGATTACCTGCTCGGATGAGGTTGGGACTGGGTGGAAATCTTCGGTGGATAACTCGCTGAACTCGCTACGGTATGAGGTAGCCAGACAGGCAGAACAATATGTATATGATGTAATCCGGTCGTTCGATGAAAAAACACCGTCTGATAAGAATATATTCAGTGCATTAAAATCGTTGAAGACACATCTTCGTAAGGATGCACCTGACCGGACGGAGTTTTTGATGAAGCTTCTTGGCGGTATCATATCTCCTTTCCTTACATCTCCCGACTTTGTTACTGGAATGATGGGTGCCGGCATGTCATTCTCTTCAGAGGAAGGCGGTGAATCCGTCGGATGGATTGACAAGCTGTACGTGCGCAAGAAAGCCATTTTCCAGCTGCTCAGCATAATGGAGACCGAGCTGGCAGGAGCTTCCTTCATGTTCAATGCAAGCGGAGCACGGGCTACGATAACAAAGGTAGAGCGTATAGATGCGGTTCCGTTCTTCTACTCAGATGGTAGCGCGAAATACTATTCAGATGGCAGCAGAGCATACGTACAGCCAAGCGCACATGGCGCCGTGTACCGCTGTTACTTCCTTGCAGATGATGGTGAGAAAGCAATCGAAAACCGTTTCCGGGTTGGCAACTTGGTGCGCAGCCAGTCATTCAATATCAAATCCGGAGTCTATGAGAATGTTAGTAATCATTACTGGTGGCGGTTAGTCACTGCCGTCGGCGATAATTGGATAGAAGTATCTGTAAATCATTGTGACGAAGGTAGTGATATTCCCAAGGAGGGTGATGTGGTTGTACAACTTGGAGACATATCGGACACGGATTTCCAGTCCGCAATCGTGCTGTCTGCATACGGAGACGGTGCTCCCTATTTGACATTCTATCAAGAAATCAACAGTTACTCACTATCCGGGAAAGATATAGTCACGATTGGATACGACCGTGTGAAAAAAGAGGGATACTTCAATGTGTATGGACGGGCCTATATCGGTAACAGGGAACAAACGAATTACCTCAGTCTGTCTGACGGGAAGCTTGTCGGAAGATTTAGCGAACTCATGCTTTCATCCGGGAAGTCCGTGGTGGAAGTGACAAAGGAAGAAATAAATGTCGAACTTGAAGATACAGGTATCAACATTAAGGATAAAACCGTAACTGTACATGCAGACAATTTCTTCGTGACCAACACATCCGGTGAACCGATTGCTGTTTTCACTACTGATAAAAACGGACGTCCGATTGTCAAGGCCGAATACATTGACGTGGACAATCTGAAGGTGAAGCATCTTGATGGTGCGGAGGGTTCTTTGGAAAGAGGCTCTATCGGAGGATTTGAACTGGCAAATGGCCGAATCGGTAGTGAAGCAACGGCATCCGGAGGTGGAGGTAGTTTGTCAATTTATAGTGACATGATTCGTGTAGGCGGCACAAGCTCTTATGTATTAATAGGGAAGAATGTTGTTCCGGCGACAGCTTCTGGTTTTACAGCTGCGGGAAGAATCATAAACAATCAGACGAATACGTATGGCGGATATGGTTTTGACGTGGCCAACTATGGGTTGTTTATTGAAGTGTCTGGTGGAACGAAAAACTATGGGCTGAAAAGCAATGCTCCACTGATGGCAACTGCGTTTATTGGAACCAAGATCGGAAGGCTTAACATTACAGGCAGCACCTACAAGATTGATTTCTCACAGAATAATATCTTCTTTATATATGCCAGCAGCGCATATAATGTGACCCTTCCGGATGAGTCGCAGGTCGCAAGCATGTTTGGTATGAGCAGCCTTCCGTCTGATTTCGGACTTATGTTGGTTTTCAGATGCCTTGCAGGCTCTAAAAACGTCACGTTGGCCGGAATATACGACCAGAACGGAAGTGTGCAAAGTTATACTTTGGCTGTCGGCGATTCAATAATACTACTGGTGGCTAAGGTTCCATATTTCGGATATTTTTTAATCAATTATACAAGCTTATGGACAAGGCAATTATAATCTACACGGTATTGATAATATTATTAATCTTAATATGTAAATGATATGGAAGAATTAAGCTATACGTCGAAGTATGACGGTGAAACAACAGATAAAATCCTGGACAATGCAAAGGCTATAATGGAACAGACTACAGCAGAAGATGGTGAAACGGTACAGGTGTACGACACGGATGGCGTGCCGCACAAGATTTCGAAAACGGAACTTTTGAAGAAGTCTACACTGGCTCTCCCTGCTTTGGAAGACATCTCCAGTTTTGTGGCCGTGAATGCCGCCGGAAATGCTGTCGGAGTTATGACAAAAGAGCAGGTTGCGTCAGTTCTGGCGGGACTTATTGGGATTGCAACATTAGAAAAATCGGGGCTTCACCCCGCTGCTAAATTCAGCCAGGGTGATAATTCTGGAGTGTCCAACATAGATGATATAGATATTCTGTCTACTGATATATACAATGGAAATATTTTAGAGAACAATGCTACATTCATAGTTAAAACTTACCCTGCTTCTCCGGCCTATATGTATCAGGAAGCATTCTCGATGTATCCAATTAAACGATATTGGAGGGCGAAGGTGGACGGTACATGGAGATGGTGGATTGAGTTATAACCATCCAGTCCATGAGCCATCCGATAAGTTCTTTGTTCTCGAATATAATTTACCTGCATAATCGACAACAACCTGCATTTCTGTGTTAAGAGATGTGTATCTTACTGCATATCCTGATATGTAATTGGCGGTTGGGGTTATTTGATTGATATACCCTGACACAAACATTACAATCATGCGCGATGGGCTGGTAAGCCCATTATCCAAGTCACTTTTTGTAACTCCTTTCAGTAGAACCGCTCCCATCAGTTCCGCCAGGCATATTTAGCACTGGCGGGACTTATTGGAACAGTAACTGGGGCAAAAGACGGTTTAATGAGCAAATCCGGATTCATCGAAAGAGGAGATATATCAGATGCAAATGTCAAATTTTCCGGATTTCTTCGAACTTCAGGAATGCCTAATACCCCATACCCGTCTGAGCATGGTATCTTAGTATCTATCTCAACAAGCGCTGTATGCTTACAGTTCTTTTTGAGAGGTTGGCCAGTCGAATTATACTGGAGAAGTCTTTGGGATTACTGGAATTCTTGGACTCGCATTGGTTAATTAGTTTAGTTGTCTCCATGCACTCCAGTTGTCAATACCCCATCATTCTTGTGTATGTAAAGTTAACAATTCATATTGTTCTTTATTAATCAACTGGTCTCCATGGTACAGCACTGATGCAGCATCATATATTGTCAATTTTCAAGGAAATAAGTCAAATTGTTCAATATATAGAATATCAGGTAAATCTTCTCCGGCTTGGAAATTTTATCTTAGTGGTGGTAATTTATACGTTAAAAATATGTATGATGGAAATCTATCGGTAATGATATTACATACATCTAATAAGTTTAAAACGGCCGGAACTTCTGCTAACGTACCATCAGACGCAGCTGAGATTAGTATAGAACAATAGATGTCTAGTCATATAATAGGAGGTATTATCCTCCTATTTGTGTCCATTCAGTCCACGAATTCCCATTATCTATACTTCCCCTTCCCCACAATCTAATAGACGTTACATCTATCAACAATTGCACAATATAACTTTCAATAGTGGAAAAAACAATTAATATACCATATTTTACTGGAGTGTTAAGATTACTAGAATTGCCTCTATAATACCCAGATTCTACATCCTTATTCGCATCGTTAATGTACATTCTCCTTGTGAATGGAAATGGGATAAGTCCCGCCAGTGCTATTATTTTATGAATTCCAAATAAATAGTTATTTTCGGCGGAAAAATGGAAAAAATTCGATACCGCCTTGTTTACAATAGAAAGAATCACTTAAATAAGCAAGGAACAGCCCTTGTGCAGGTAGAAGCATCTTTGAATCAACGTAAAGTATATTTTAAGACGAACGTTTATCTTCGTCCGGAGCACTGGGATAAGCAGATAGCACAAGTATGTAACCATCCGCAAGCCAATGACCTTAACTCCATGTTGTTTGAGTTTATACTGTATCTTCAAGGTATAGAACTATCGTTATGGAAACGTGGAATACAACCGACTTTAGCTTTACTTCGTGATGCGATAAAGAAAAATACCCCCGTTAATGTTACCTTCCCTATATTCGCTAAAGAATATGTAAAGCACTCAGACCGTAGACAAAGTACGAAAGATAACCTGATAACGACTATCAATGTCCTGCAGGAGTTCCGTCCTGGATTGGATTTTAAGGACATCACATACACATTCCTGAAGGATTTTGAAGCGTATCTAAGAGAGAAAGGCAATGGGGTGAACACGGTGGCCAAACACCTTCGCCAGCTTCGGACGCTAGTCAATGAAGCAATAAATCAGGGATACATTCATGCGGACGCTTACCCTTTCCGGAAGTTCAAAATCAAGCAGGAGAAAGGTCGGCACGAGTTCTTGACTCCGGACGAATTAAGGAAGCTGGAGAACCTGGAGGTAAGCGACAAGAAGATGCGTCATGTACTGGATGCATTCCTGTTCTGTTGCTATGTAGGATTGCGGTTCTCGGATTTCTGCCAGCTTACACCAGCAAATTTTATCAGGATAAATGGAAACCGTTGGCTGCACTTCAAATCCATCAAGACCGGAATCGAGCTCCGGCTTCCGTTACATCTGCTTTTCGAAGAGAAAGCACTCACAATATTAGACCGTTACAACATAGAAGAATTTGCCAGCCTTGGATGCAATTCAGACGTGAACAAATACCTCGCACAGATAGCAGAAATGGCACGCATAAAGAAGCACATAACCTACCACACGGCCCGGCATACATGTGCTACATTACTCATCCATCAAGGGGTTCCGATAACCACGGTACAGAAGCTGCTCGGACATACTTCGGTCAAGACTACTGAGATATATTCGGAGGTTCTTTCATCAACAATTTTACGCGATTTGAAGGCTGTCAAAACCCGGAAAAAAACGGCTCGATTTTCAGCCAAATTTTGGCGCTCGGTAGAGAATCGGTAGATTTTTTGTATTCTACCCATATTCTACTCATCAGGCATTGTCAATAGCATAGATTGCTGTATTTTTGTGTGGTAAATCCGGGAAAAGAAAGCCCCGTCTTGTTTAGTTAAAGTATAGACGCCAATCACATACTCTACGCAAATGCGCATTTGTTTAGTATAAAAATCACATTTCGTTTTATATTAATAGACGTGAAAATCACACAAATCGTTTTGAGAAAGTATCACAAATCGTTTTGTGGCTTGTACGTTTTAGGGGCATCAGAACAAATTGTGTAATATAGAGCGGCGACAAAATTATTGTTACGAATTGTTTATCAGACAGTTAAGCAGAAATAGGCTTTAACAGGAACACAAAACGAAATGTGACAAAGCTTTACATTTGCTTTACATTTAAACGGCCTAAATGCGGGCTTCTGAGACATTCTTTTTACATCAGTGATAAATAAGAACTAAATTGGGCTAGAATAGGCTGTAGCGGCTTATTCCGGCCTTTTTTATTGTCTGTTTAGGCGTTTAGAAAATCGTTTAAGTGATGTTTTAGAGTCGGATTTATACCTAGATTATTATCTACCTTCAAAGTGTTAAAAAAGGGGTTGGGGATACCTTTGGGTATACCAGTTGGGTATACCCCTTTCAAAAGACGAATTGATAATATATGTAAATAAAAGAAAATATTTATTTTTAATATTTTAGAAATCGTTATCCTTTATCTCTATGCTCAAGGATATAATTTTATTACAATGTGGGCAATTAATTTCTATATTATTCCCTTTGATGTTACTCACTTCTTTTGGGGATGCAAACAATTGCCACATAGGTACATCTAAAATATTAGCTATCCTTTCAAGTGTTTCCTGTGAAGGATTACCAGCCAAAGTTTTTACAATAGCACTTCTTGTAACACCTAACCTATCAGCTAATTCTTGTTGTGTTATACCTTTTTCTTTTAAAATATCTTTTATTCTATTCATAGTCATAAGTTATTTATAGAACAAATATACTCCTTTCTATAATATGAATAGTTTTAGCTGTACTAAAAACATTTAAATATACAATTAAAATTACTCATATATTTTGAAATGTACAGTTATAACTATACATTTGCAATACAAAATGCTTATAGAAGCAATTACTAGTACAGAATATTAACCATAAAACAAAATAATTATGCTTATAAAAGTTAGAAACGAACGATTTAATACCGAAAGTATTGCAATTGTATTAGATGGAATGAAAACATTAGAGGAAATTCATTATTTAGAAGAAAGCCTATTAAATCTACTCATGTATGCTTCAGATAGTAATATTACACACCTACCACCTTTAAAAGAAGAAATGTGCAATATTCTATCTCTTGTAAAAGCAATGCGCCCTACAGGTGATGATATACAACTCATAGATAGAGAAATACCAGTAATAAACGAAAATAATTAGCCATGGTACATATACAAAAAAATAAAATAAATATAGAAATTGAAACACATTGTCCCTTAGATGATTACGTTTCATTGAAAGACGCATTATATTCACTATTAACTGCCATTGATAGCGATTTGTGTAATACAGAAGATATACGACCTGTTATGTATTTATTAAAGGAGATGGATTTAAATTACGAGCAATTACGGGAAGTAATAAAATAAAAATTCAATATTGAATTATTATAATAAGGCAATAGAGGTTTTCTAATATCCCCTATTGCCTTTATTATTTCTCAATGATTGTTGAATATATTACACAATTGTATGTAATAATTACACACTTTTTTGGGAAACAATTACACTCTTTTTTTCTTTGTGTCAACAAAAAAAATCAGTATGAGTAAAAATAGTTTTATAGTGTCTGATGAAACAAAGAATTGTTTCGGGATGGTTGTAAAAACAGATGGCATTAATACTGAATCATTTATAAAAAATCCTGTAATGCTTTACATGCATGAACGTAAAACCGTTGTAGGCAGATGGGAAAATTTAAGAAAGGATGGTTCCAAGTTAATTGCTGATGCTGTTTTTGATGATACAACAGAATTGGGAAAGAGTGTAAAAGCACAAGTTGAAAAAGGATTTTTACGTTCCGCTTCTATCGGTATTGAAATAATAGATGAACAGGAAATAAACGGAGTTAGAACGGTTACCAAAAGTATATTGTCGGAAATATCAATAGTTGATATACCTGCAAATAAAAATGCTCTAAAATTGTGTAACCTAGGAGGAAATAAGTATTTAAAACTTGAAGTTCCTCGAAAAATAAAAAGTTTACATGATGAATTAATTTCTTTGCTTCAACTAGATAAAAAGGCGACAGATGAGGAAATTATAAATATAATCCAAGACTTATTAAATCTACCAGACAAAGCGACGAATGAAGTTGAGAACGCTATTTCCAATGGATTAATAAGCAGTGAGGATAGATACAATTTTATAACGATGGCAAGACTTAGCCCTACCGTATTTTCCAGTTATATAACTAGTGAAAAAAGAAAAAACGAAAAAGCCATAAATCAGGCTATAAATCAAGCTTTCACTGAGGGGAAAATAAGAACCATACAGCAGAAGGAAATTTACCGTAAAATCGGCTTAAAAATGGGTCTAGACGTCATTTCTGAATTGATTAATTCTATTTCCATTGTTAAACCCTCCGATATTATAAAATTAGCAAATAACACACATTCAAAATATGAGAAGGAAAAAATACCAACCAATCCAAGTGAAAGACTTATGTATTACAGGAAATGCAATCCTGAATATTTAAAAGAAAATCCTGAAGAATTTGACAAGTTATTAAAATCTTTAAAATAAAATTGTTATGGCATTAAATAAGCAAATTTGGGTAAGTCAATTAAAAGAGAATTTTTATCCAGAAAGAAACTTTCTAACAAAAGTTACAGATTTCACGTCTGATGTTGATGCAAACACATTGCATATCGCATCATCAGGAATAGACCCTAAAGTTTTGATTAACAACAATACATATCCAATAAATATTGTTGAACGTGAAGACCAGGATAATCAAATTCCATTGGATGTATTTGATACTGAAAACACTGTTGTTAGACATGTAGAAGAAGCAGAATATAATTACGGAAAACTTGAAAGCGTTATAAGGCAACACCGTTCTACACTACAAACAAGCACAGCACAAAAAGCAATTCATGCTTTTGCTCCCTTGAATGATTCTGATGACACTCCTTTGGTAGAAGCCTCAGGCGAAGTTATAAACGGTAGAAAAAGAATCAGGTTTGCAGACATATTAAATTTAAAAGAAAAGTTTGATAACGCTCTAGTGCCACTAGAGGAGAGATACTTAGTATTACATCCAACACACGTTACGGACTTAATGCTAGAAGATTTGCAGCTATTTAAAGATTTGACAGAAATAAAAGAAGGAGAGCCGATTAAGTTTGCAGGATTTGGCACCTTTCAGTTTCCGTACATGCCTAAATACACTAGAACAGAACCTGATGCTCCGTTAACAAAGGCAGATTTCAGCATTGAAAGTAAAAATGGATCAATTGTCAGTGTAGCTTTTCAAAAAAGTGAAGTAATGAAAGCTGATGGAACAATTGATATGTTTGCAAGAGTTGACGATCCCGAAGAACGTGGTACAATAGTAGGATTTCAGAAAAGATTTATTGCAATGCCTATCAGAAATAAAGGGATTGGTGCTATAATAAGTGTTGATGAATCAACAAATGCAAGCGCAAGCCCAAAGACAAGAACCGTTTCAGAGTCACCCACGCAAGCAACAGACACCTATCAATCTAGGAATATTTCTGAGAATGAATTAGAAGAATAAACCACAACAATACGGATTTGAGGTCGTTTCACTAAAAAATAATAATATAGTAAATCCTCAATCCGTATTGACTAATTAGGTAAGTATCAAATAATATACTAATTTGTATTCAAAAAAAATGGATGATTTTAACATGTGTAAAGCGGCAGGGATTAGTTATAAGCTAAGAATATTATTCGTTACTAAAATTTTTGATAAATATGAAAAATCAGGGCTATCAAATCGTGAAATACATCGTAAATACATTTATCCAGCTTTGGGTATATGTGAGAAAACTATGTATAACATGATAAACAATTCGTGTGATAAAAAATACGAATTAACAGAGGAAGAAAAAATATATATAAAAAAGAATTCCTGTAATATTTTCAGTCCAGTTATAAAAAAATTAATTGAGTAAAAAAGCTTATTTCATTTAGTACGCAAGATTATTATAAACACGAGAATTACAGCTTAAAAAAAGTTAATCCTAAAAAATGTGTAAACTGTTAAAATCTCACATTTCGTTTTGAGAAAATATCACAAATCGTTTTGGGGTTTGTAGTTTTTGAAAGCCGTTTCAGGGGGCTCTTTTTGAGGGAAAATACAATAAAAGAAGAAAGGCAACTCATCGTATTGGATAAGTTGCCTTTCTTCTTGTCGGGGTAGCGGGATTCGAACCCACGACCCCCTGCTCCCAAAGCAGGTGCGCT
>ENA-ORKW01000115-ORKW01000115.1-human-gut-metagenome-genome-assembly--contig:-NODE-115-length-39223-cov-6.15061_pt1 | contig 39223 bp, 26 predicted proteins | sample MGYA00243062_ERZ508813 | MGnify/ENA primary metagenome ERZ508813 (study PRJEB26277, sample SAMN04329846) | human gut metagenome | biome: human-associated habitat | host: Homo sapiens | place: USA...
TCATGTACGGTTCTTAGGGGAGAAGGGGGCAGCAATGCCCCTGACTTACCCGATATTCAGAAGCAGGGAGACTTCTTTGTTGAGTCGCCAATAATTCTGCTTGCAGCTATAATCTGGTATTTGAAGATTTATGACAACGGTAGGTATTGTACTTTCCCTCATGCCATAGAATTTCTGAACCGTCCATACGCTCAGATATTTCCGATACTGACATCATATCCGGAACTGGAGAACTACCTCAGTCCGTTTATGGATGCGTGGGAGTCAAATGCACAAGATCAGCTCCAGGTGCGCCCGTAAGGGCATATAATAAATATAGCTTTGGCAAGCTATTAGGTTCGTGTTCTTTGAAATAATAACCTATCACCAGCCGACTTATCCATTCAACGAAAGACGATGGGGAGTGTAGCATGTCGGTAAAGCCACGAGTGAACTAACTGTCAAGTTCTGACCGTGTGGCGAGGTGAAACGATAGATATGAGGATAAAGCCTATACTGGTTGAACGATAGTCTAAGCGGCTCGATGGTTAAGCCTTGACGGAAGACAGTTACAAACGTCAAGCCGTGATACCCAGCTTCGCCTTGTAGGATGCATGGGCAAAAAGAACTTATCACGGAGCAACTACATACATAGTAAAGGACGAAAGTCGTATCCGACAATCTATCATGCCAATAGTTATTATATGTCTAAACGGGGATTGCCTAAGTGGGGCAACCCATATGGCAACAGAGCTTCCGTAGTAGTCCGAGCAAGGGAAAGCCTTGTACATGGCGAAGGGAAGCAGCCAATATCGTTTAATGTCAAATTTTGGAAAATGTGAGAGACATGAAAAGAAATCCAGAAAAGATATTAAACAGTCTAACACAACATAGTTCCGACTTGGCTTACAAGTTTGAACGTTTGTATCGGTTACTGTTTAATGAGGAGATGTACTACATTGCCTACCAACGTATTTATACGAAACAGGGCAATATGACGAAAGGTGTCGATGGAAAAACCATTGACGGTTTCTGTATATCCCATATTGAACGGTTGATAGGTACACTCAAAGATGAGACGTACCAGCCAAATCCCTCTCAGCGGGTGTACATTCCCAAGAAAAACGGGAAAATGCGACCGCTGGGTATTCCGTCATTCATTGACAAACTTCTGCAAGAAGTTATCCGAATGATTTTGGAAGCAATCTACGAGGGCAGTTTTGAAAATTCTTCTCACGGTTTCAGACCACAGAGAAGTCCGCAGACTGCACTTTGGAGCATACAAAAGACATTCAACAATACAAAATGGTTCATCGAGGGAGACATTAAAGGTTTCTTTGACAATATAGACCACGAAGTATTGATAGCTATTCTTTCAGAACGTATTTCAGATATGCGTTTTCTACGCCTTATCCGAAAGTTTCTGAATGCCGGATATGTGGAAGATTGGGTATTTCACAAATCGTATAGCGGAACACCACAAGGTGGGATAATAAGTCCTATACTGGCAAATATCTATCTTGACAAGTTCGACAAATACATCAAAGAATACACTCAAAAATTCAATAAGGGAAAAAGGCGCAAAGAAAATCCGATAGCAAAACAACTTGGGCAGAAAAAATACTACTTGACAACAAAGCTGAAACAAGCAAAGAATGAAACGGAACGGCGACTACTGTTGAAACAAATTGGAGAAGTTGTCAAAGAACGTCTGAAATATCCAGCAAGTGATGAAATGGATGCGGACATGAAACGTCTAAAATATGTGAGATATGCGGATGATTTTCTCATTGGTGTTATTGGCAGCAAAGAGGATTGTATCAAAATCAAAGAGGACATAAAGCAATTTATGGCAGACAAATTGAAATTGGAACTATCTGATGAAAAAACGCTGATAACCAATGCAAGAAAACATGCTAAATTTCTCGGCTATGACGTATTTGTACGCAAATCCAATGACACCCATAGGGATAAAAACGGACATTTGACAAGAAGCTTAGACCATAAGATAGTCCTGTATGTGACTACCGAAGTGATGCGGAAGAAGCTCCTTGAATATGATGCGGTAAAGATTACTGTTCAAAAAGGTAAGGAGGTTTGGAAGCCCAAAGGACGTACATATATGCGCTGTCTTGATGATTTGGAAATTATAAGCCAATATAACTCAGAAATCATGGGGTTCTATAACTTCTATTCGATTGCAAATAATAGTCCCGTCATTGACTCTTTTTATAACATCATGGAATACAGTATGTATAAGACATACGCCGCAAAGTACAGCACTTCTAAAAAGAAAATCATTGCGAAGTACAAGAAGAACGGAGTATTTGCCATACCGTACACCAATAAAAGGGGATATGAGTTCAAACGTGAGTTCTACGACAAAGGCTTTAAGCGAAAGGAACTGCCCAATCGGTATTTGGATGACAAACTGCCAAACACGGTTGCCATAACAGGCGGCAGAAATGGACTAATCAAGAGACTTCAGGCACGTGTATGTGAAAATTGCGGTGCTACGGACAATCTTGAAATGCACCATGTACGCAAATTGAAAGACCTAAAAGGCAAAAGTGATTGGGAAATTAAAATGATTTCACGTAACCGCAAAACATTAGCAGTATGTTCAGTATGCCATCACAAAATACACGCAGGAAAGTTAGACTGAATGAGAAGGTGGAGAGCCGTGTACGGGGAGACCTGTATGCACGGTTCGGAGGCGAGTGCTTGGAAACCTACCACTGTAAAAAGTGGCAAGGCGCTGGGTGCTTAGCCTATGGGCAGATAGCATCTGCTAAAATACCATTGTCAAGAATGATTTCTCCGGCACTTTATTGGGTAATGACTGGAGATGATTTTTCACTTGACATAAACAATCCGAAAGAACCAAAGATTCTTGTAGTGGGAAACAATCCTGACCGACAGAATATCTATTCTGCAGCACTTGGTCTATATAATAGCAGAATAGTAAAATTGATAAACAAAAAGAAACAATTGAAGTCGTCTGTTATCATTGACGAGTTACCTACAATTTATTTCAGAGGTCTTGATAATCTTATTGCTACTGCACGAAGCAACAAGGTTGCTGTGTGCTTGGGCTTTCAGGATTTCAGTCAGCTTACCCGTGACTATGGAGATAAGGAAAGCAAGGTTATTCAGAATACTGTTGGTAATATCTTCAGTGGTCAGGTTGTCGGTGAAACAGCCAAGAATCTTTCTGAACGCTTCGGGAAAGTGTTGCAGAAACGCCAATCCATGACTATCAACCGTAATGATAAATCCACCTCAATATCTACACAAATGGATTCTCTTATCCCGGCAAGCAAGATTTCCAATCTTACTCAGGGTATGTTTGTGGGGGCAGTCAGTGATAACTTTGATGAACGAATTGAGCAGAAAATCTTCCATGCTGAAATTGTGGTAGATTCTGCCAAAGTTTCTGCTGAAATGAAGGCATATAAGAAGATTCCCGTCATTGCCGAGTTTACTGACAATGACGGGAACGATATTCTTCGTGAGACTATTGAAAGCAATTACCGCAGAGTCAAACAGGAGATTATTGCTTTGGTTGAGTCTGAGACAGAACGGATAAAGAATGATTCGGAGTTGAGCAAACTTCTTATTAAGCAGGAATAAATTATAGTTATGCTATTAAAATAGTATTATCCTTTTGGAGGATAATTATCATTTCCATAACTATTCTTTTCACGTATTTTCCCATTCTCGCCGTGAATTAATACTTCTGACTTCTGATTAATCGCAATTTCTCTTGCTTTATTGATAGCTTCTTTCTGAGTATTGAAATTCTTGGTTATCCTTGAATTGTTTTCACCTCTTACACCCCAACCTGAGGATGTTTTTACTACATGTTGATTTTTTCCCATATTACTTAACTGTTATATCGTTAATCTTAAATTCAAAAACATATTCATTTTTTACATCCTCAATGATGATAGGAAACAGAACTTTTACGGTTTTACCAATATACGGAAGCTTTGATTGCTCAACATTCTTTTTGTCTATTGGAAAATTAAATAAATTACCTTCTCTCCACCCACCATATTGTCCACTTATATAATAAACATTATCAGTAGGCATTATTATATCACTTAAAGTTGCTCCTTTGGGGATAACACTTGCCGGTTGTGAGTTATTTCTATCAATATACTTAACCCCACTATGCATAACTCTTCCAACTTGTCCAGATGTACTTATATATGCGACATCATCCCAAGGAAGTTTTATGGAATAATTTGACTTGTTTTTTAATTCAAATGCAAACTGGCTATTACCTACGAACCAGGAGATATCTATATAGTCATCCTCATATTTGTAGTTGGTTTTACCATCTACATCCAGTTTGACAATTTTAGTTTCACCATACTGTTTTTTTGCATCAGCTGGTGCTTCAACATTTGATAGTCCTACATTATAAGTAAGGTAAGGACCAAATCCACACGATGTCATAGAGACAGCAGCAATTACTGTGATAAAAAACTTCTTCATAAACGCTATATTTAATGTTATGATGCAAAGTTCTAGTACTACTGTGCAGTCTATATGCACAATAAGAGGAAATTTGAATTAACAAACTTCCTCTTATTGTTGAATAATCGACAAACTATTATTTGCCTGTAGCAAAATTCAGATTTTTCATGTTCTGTGCAATAACCCAAAGATACATCGTAGAAACAATGTGGATTGCAGAATTAAGTTCTTTCATTGAAGCATCCGGAGCATTGTGTGATTCACTGTTTCTCCATTGCTTTACTAATTCCAGATAATCATAGAACTTATGATATCTTTCATCCGTATTGTTTTTCAGGCCTCTCAGACAGCTTAGTGAGAATATACAATTTATAAATGTAGGCATACTATTCTCATCCTTGTCATTTACCATTTCCTTGCCGTTCAGCAGATAATATATTTTTTTCAGGAACACTTCATATTTTGTCACAATGGTATTGAAATGCCTTCTTTTGTCTACCAGTTTCATTCCTTCCAGACAGTAAAGTCTGTTAAAAGAATCAAGTAACAGCTCGTTTGCTCCATCTATAGAAGATGTAGTTTGAACTTTCAATACATCAATAAAGCACGATGCTGCAGAATTGAAATCAGGAAGGAACTGCTTCAAGTCGGCAAACTCACTTTCTACATCTGACAGCAATTTCTGCTTGAACAGTTCCGGTATAAACGGTATTTCATCTTCCTTTTTCTTATAGTTTTCATACATCACCTTTGCCATCTGTGTCATGACATTACGGTAGAAATCACTGTTTTCAAACAACTTGGCGAAAGAGTCCATCTGTTCCACATAGCAACCCCTTGCCACCTCATCAAATATCTGAGGAAAGATACTCTCCTCAAACTGCTTTTCATCTGTATTGTTTGCCTGTTTGGTAAGTTTCTTTTTGGCTGTAGTGACCATCTTATCGTAGATGGATTCTACTATAACACGGTCTGCCTCTGAGAATTGTCCCTGATACATGATATTTACTTTATCAATGATACGGCTCAGCAAATCCTCATTATCGTTCTTCGGCTTTCCTGCCTTTGGATTTTCACCTTTTATCGGTTTACTGTCGTCACCCAAACGGATGGAAACAGTTTCTCCTTCAGATATTTTGGAGTTTACCAGCATAATCTGTTTGTTCAAATCTATTCTTTCCTTTGCGTTCTTAGGCAGCAGTCTGTACAGATAGTCGGCATATACATAAGCTTTGTACAGTTCCTTGTCGTATGTTCTTGCTATCTGTGCCATATAAGAATAGAAACGGACAAAGTTCTTGATTTTCGACCTTACCTCAAACTGTTTCTCCTCATCCAATGCTACATATCTGTCAATAGTACTCTTGAACGCATTCGACAAAGCTCCAAGGCGGTCTTTCTGCTTGCTGATATTTTGCAGCAAATCATAGAACTTCTGTTCGTCACCCTCTGTCCATAGCTGGAACATCTGTATGTCCTTTCTGAAAGTATATACATAGTTCACATCAACAGGCTTTATCAATTCTGTACCTTTATAGAACGGTTCGAACGATTTCTTAATATCTTCCGGCTTGTTGCAGAAGTCGAGCACGTATGTATCCTTCTTGTCCTTTTGCCATCTGTTCAGGCGTGAGAGTGTCTGCACAGCTTTTACATCCTTCAGTTTCTTGTCGACGAACATTGTATGCAGCAGAGGTTCGTCGAATCCTGTCTGATATTTGTCTGCAACAACCAACATGTTATATAAGTCCGAAGCGAAATATAAAGGCAGTTTGGCTTCCGAAATGTTTCGTCCGTCAGTTGAGTTCAATTTCGTTTCAGTATATTCCACTCCCTCATACGATACCATACCGGAGAAAGCCACCATAGGATTTACATCAGTAATATTGTTTTCCTGGCAATACCTTTTGATCTCCAAGAAATAACGTACCGCATGAGCACGCGAAGAACATACCACCATAGCTTTTGCCTTTCCAAGCATGGCATTGAGTGTCACCTCCCTGAATTTCTCCACTATGATAGCCGTTTTCTGGGCTATCACATGCTGATGATTATCATGGAAAGCCTTTATGGCACGTGTGGCAGGAGTTTCCTCATACGAAGGGTCAGACTCAATACGCTTTGCAATCTCATAAGTAGTATCATAAGTGGTATAATATTTCAGTACATCCTTGATGAATCCCTCTTCTATAGCCTGTAACATGGAATAGTTATGATAAGCCACATATTTGTTGTCTTCCGGATTTTCACCTTCCTCTGCTAATTCACCGAAAGTCTGTAGAGTCTTTGGTTTTGGAGTTGCCGTAAATGCATAGAAGTAAAGATTGTTGTGCTGTCCCTGAGCCAGCAAATCCTCCATCAGGGTGTCCTTTTTCTTTTCCAGTTCTTCAGCCTCAATCTCTTCTATTTCCGCATATTCGCGCAATGCCTCGTCCGTATCCGCAAGTGCAGCCTTCAGTTTCTCTGCACTTTTGCCCGATTGAGAAGAATGAGCCTCGTCCACTATTATGGCATATCTCTTGCCGCTGCGGCTTGTCAGTTCCTTATATATAACCGGGAAACGGTGTAGAGTAGTGATAACAATCCTTGTATTATCATCGTTGATGATTCTTGCCAGTTTCTTCGAGTCATCATTATCGGTAATGGTTTCTATCTGTCCGTCTATATGGTCGAATCCGAGGATAGTACTCTGCAGCTGCTTGTTCAGCACACGTCTGTCGGTGATGACAAACACACTGTTGAACATATTCTTCATCTCCGCATTCTGTAGTCCTGCAAGGCGATAAGTGAGCCATGCGATAGAGTTCGATTTTCCCGAACCGGCCGAGTGTTGGATAAGATAATTATTTCCGTGCGGCTTCTTCAGTGAATAATATTTCGTCTTTTCGTCCGCAGCCATATCGTATCTTGCTTCTTCTTTGCAACGGCTTTGCAAAACGTTTGCAAAATAAGTATCTGCCACTAACTTTTCCACCACATCCAACTGATGATAACGAGGAAAGATTATTATCACCGAAGTTTCCGTAATCTCTTTCTCCCTGCCATGCTTGTCTATAATAATCTTCAGCTTTTCTTCCTCCTGACGCGAGATATAACGCTGAAGAATAGAAAGCAGCATATCCCTTCGTAATACATCTTCCCACAGATATGCAGTTACATATCCGCCGTCCTCGCGTTCCGGATTTCCTGCTCCTCCAACTTCACCTGCTCCGTTTGAGCCCTGATTGAAAGGAATGAAGAAAGTCTTTTCCTTTTTCAGTTCTGTGGCAAGAGCCACTTCATACAGGTCTACTCCAAAGTATGCCAATATACGGTTGTTAAAATGAAACAGCGGTTCTTTAGGGTCTCTGTCCGTACACCACTGACGTTTTGAATCCTCCACATTCTGACCCGTAATCTGATTTTTTAGTTCGAGTGCCACCACAGGAATACCGTTCAACGAAAGTACCATATCAATAGTGTTCTTGTTCAGCTTGGAATAGGCAAACTGACGTGTTACTGTGAGAATATTTGCATCGTAATTAGCCACAAGCTCATCATTCAGCATCGAGGCCGGAGCAAAATAGCAGAATCTGATATTTATACCCACATCACTGATACCCTTGCGGAGTACATAAATCAGTCCGTAGCGCGACACATCATCCTGAAAAACACGGTACAGCTGTTTCTCAGCCTTGTCGCCATACTTGGTTACATATCGTTTCCACTGCTTAGGCTGTGTCTTTTCTATAAAGGAGATAAGCACAGGCATATCTATAGCCCTGTCCTTGTCGTATGTATCCTGATTGCCTTTGATATAGCCTCCCTCTGTGATAAGGTATCGTTCTATATCGGCTTCAAAGTTCTTTTCCTTTAAGTCTGTGGTATTCATGATTATATCTTTCTTTAATCTTATTATTCAGTTCAAAGTGCCATCCAAAGTGCCATTTGGGCTCTTTGACTCCTCTTCTTTGGCACTTTGAGATTAGTTTACTTTTCTTTTTCCGGTTACACACTCGAAAATTAATGATTTCTTGTAGTCTTTCAGCTTCTCTATCTTCTGCTGTTTTATGGAGATTAGCTTGTCTATCTCGCTGCATTTCTGGTCGAGGTAATCAGCGATGGATTGTTGCTCGGAGAGAGGTATTATAGGAATAGGTAGTAGCTTTATTCTTTCTACAGCAAGTCCCGGTTGAGCAGCTGCTAAAGAATATTGATTTAAATTCATTACTCTTAATAATTCACCAAACCACTTTGTGATATATTTTGTTTTAGGATAACATACTACTGCATGTTCGGTAGCCCATGATTTACCAGTAGAGTAATTAATATTTCCACACAATGCACCTTGCCTACCAATTAATACATAATCTCCTTCTAAAAAATATTTATCATAATATCCCCTTATCCCATTTCCACCATACACAGGGTATAATCCACTATCTTTTATCTCCTCTGTTGTTAAATTATAACCACTTTTTAACTGTGCCAAATATTGAATCTTTGTAATTTTCCAATGCTCTGGAATCTCCCCAATCCATTCAATACCACTATCTTTTAGAGGTACATTTTTATCCAAACCTTTGGTTACAGCTTCGGTAATGACAGATTGCTTGTAGCTTTGCAGTTTGGTTATCATTTCCTCTTGCAAAGTTATCAGTTCGTCTATTTCGCCACATTTTTGGTCAAGGTAGGTGGCGATGGATTGTTGCTCAGATAATGATGGCAGAACAATCAGTTCATTTCTGATAATGTTATAATTAAGAGTGGCTCTTAACCCTTTACCTAAAGCGTGAAAAACTTTTTTATAATCATATGACTTAAATAAATAAGTTATATAATTGGGAGAACAATTATCATTAGGTTTCATTGCTAAATATGCAGAAGTTATGGCTCCTTGCTCTCTAACTAACGCAACCCTCTGAGATATAAAATCAAAAGATAAATTTAATCCATTAATCATTATAGTATCAGGGTAGACTATATTATATGATTCTATTGACTCTGGATTATATTTACTGTTACCATCACTTTTACTAATAATTTCTCCCATTTTAAATTGCAATGTATTGGTTTCCTTTTGTGATGTATTACGATTGCTAACCTCATTTAAGTATTTACCTACGTATCCAATATTCCAATGCTCCGGAATCTCCCCAATCCAAGCAATCCCACTATCTTTATATTTATCGTATCTATTTTCCATAACCATCAATCTTCCTGTTCGTAATAATAAGAGTAATCAATACCTTTCATAAAGGTTTCCCGGTCATTAATCTTGTCGGTAAGTGCAGGGCGTAGAAGTGCTTTCAGTTCATCAGCATTAGCTACACTGTGAGTCATTGCATCAAGGTAAGATTTCTTGTTTACATTACTCCAGTCCACACAGACTTTAAGATTTTTCTTCAGCATCAGGTCAAGCCAAATACGTGTGGCACGTCCGTTGCCTTCACGGAAAGGGTGGGCTATGTTCATCTCCACATACTTGTCTATTATCTCATCGAAACTGGTTTCGGGCATACGCTCTATCTGTTCCAATGTAGCTTGAAGATATTGCACCATTGCAAACTGGAATCCTCCTTTGGCAATGTTTACCGTACGTATCTGTCCGGCAAAGTCGTATAGTCCGCCAAACAAATAGGCATGAATCTGCTGCAAACCTTTTATGGTTCCTACCTCAATGCTGTCAATCAGACTGCTTTCAAACAGAGCATATGCTTTCGATTTGCTTCGTCCGTCTATAGTTTCATCGCTGTTGGTAAACCATTCCACAAACCGTGCTGCCTTGGTATTAGGGAAACATGCTGCGAGAGAAAGAACTCCTGTGTTATCAAGTACATCAGTAAGTCTTTTCTTTCCGTCAGGTGCAGTTAATTTCAACTGGTTAGTGACACTAACCACTTCATTATTCTCGTTCTTCAGCTTGTTTTTCAGATACTTCCAGTAGTTTCTGTTCTTGGTATAATCATCCTGAGCATTTAGCACGCCAACAATATCGAGCACAGAAAACCACCATTTGGAATTCTCGTCATCCCAAATGGCTCGTACTTCTCTGTCGTCAAAGAAACGTATGGATATTTTATTTATCTTGGTCATAATTACCCTAATATCTTGGACATCAGTTCCGATTCTTTTTCTTCCAACTTTTTCAGTTCGTCAAATATTTCTGAACTTGGTGTTAGCGGAGTGTATTTGTAGAACTCGCGGGTGAGAGGTATTTCATAACCGATTTTGCTTTCGGATTCATTGTACCAGAAATCGGGAGCATACGGACGTACGTTTTTGTCGAGGTATTCCGTAATATCCTCTTTCCAAGGAATAATCTCGCTGTCCTTCAGTTCAGGGTCGGGAGCAAATCCGCTTTCCTGGTCAACAGGTTTCACGTATGCTCCATCATATCCGGTTTGCGTTTTCCGAAATAATTTCTCAAAAGTGCGACTTTTCCCTGAGGTACTTTGATTTTTGCCTTCTTCAGCTCAAGGAAGAAAGTGATGTCCGGGAATCCCACATGGTTAGGCATATTGTTTTCCCAATACGTGGCAACTTCTTTCAATAAGGCTCTGTCGGCTTCCTTATAGTTTTCAGCAGTGGTTTCGTCAAAGTGAATGTCCTTGTACTCTAAGCGCAAAGGTCTGTTTATGGTGAGTTTCGTAAACTTGAAGTCCTCCACATCTTTCACCTTGCTTTCGACTTTCAGTTCTGGGTTAATCTCGGAGGTATATTCCCAATCGGTAAAATCGTGATAAGCCTGCATTATGAGTTCGCGGCAGACTGTGGTGATTTCCACACGCTTGTTTCCGAGAGGTTTACGCAGTTTCTCAAAGCATTTGCTTGCGTCAATAAGCTGAACTTTTCCTACACGTTCTTCCGATTTGTTTTTGCTCACTACCCATATATAGGTAGCAATACCTGTATTATAGAACAAGTCGTTAGGTAACTGTATAATAGCTTCCAACCAATCGTGTTCAAGCAGATAGCCTCGAATTTCACTTTCACCGCTTCCTGCATCACCTTTAAAAAGTGGAGAACCGTTCTGGATAATGGCCATACGCCCTTCTTCCTTCAGTTTTGCCACACCGTTGAGCATAAACAACATCTGTCCGTCTCCCTTTGCCGGCAGTCCCGGAGCAAAACGTCCTGCTTCGCCCATTTCATTTTCAGCTTTCACCCGTTTTTCGGATGCTTCCCAGTCGATACCGAAAGGAGGGTTTGATATGATATAGTCAAACTGATATCCCTTGAACTGGTCGTTGCCAAGAGTGTCTCCCAAGCGCATATTGTCGGCATTACCACCCTTGATAAGCATATCGGCTTTGGCAATACCATACGTTTGTGGATTGAGTTCCTGACCATAGCATGTGATTTCGGCTTCAGGGTCTATCTTGCGGAATCTCTCGTCAAGACAGGCAAGCATCTGGCTGGTTCCCATTGCCATATCGTATATTGATGCCACGATTCCTTCATCTTCCATTTTCTGTTCATCATCTCCTACAAGCAGTTCGCTCATCAGATAAATGATGTCGCGTGCGGTAAAGTGTGCTCCTGCCTGGTCGTTGTACGATTCTGAGAACTTTCTGACTAACTCTTCAAAGATATATCCCATATCTACAGCCGAAACCACATCTGCACCAAGATAGGCTTTGGCAGAGCAGAACTCCTTAATGACGAGATATAGACGGTTGTTATCGTCCATCTTCTTGATTTCATTGTAGAAGTCCATACGGTTTATTATGTCAATCACATTCTCAGAGAAATGGTTGAGGTAATTCTCGAAGTTGTCTTTGATGTTATCCGCATCGGCAAGCAATATATCAAAAGTAAATTTGCTGGTATTGTAGAACTTCTGCTTGGCTGCAGCTTCAAGGAAACCTTTCTTTACGGCTATACCTTTTGCTTCAAGCTCTTCGTTCATCTTGATAACAGCGTCCTTTGTTGGTGCAAGGGTATCTTCAAAACGCTTGATTACACACATAGGCAGGATTACTTTTCCGTATTCGTGAGGTTTATATAATCCTACTAATTTATCGGCAATGGCCCAGATTAGGTTTGCCTTTTCCTGTATATTTATAGAGGTCTGTCTCTGTAAGTCTTCTCCGCTCATATTTCTGTTTTTTAATTACTTGTCAAAGATACAAATTTATTGTGCAGTAGAGCTGCACTTGTTTTATAAAAATTCAATATCTTTTCTTGTGATAAAGAAATGATATAGTTCTTTTGTACGTTCGTTTGTATTGGGAGAATGCTTGCTAATTTTTATTTTTTTTACCAATATCTTCTGGATGCATTTCATTGTATTTAAGAAGGCAATCTTTACAATGGTAATTCCTGTTTTCATCCTGCTCTATTAAACCAATGATTTCTTCAGAACCTTCAGTAGACATAAATACAGATGTTTTTTGTCTAAGATTCTTTATTTCATTTTCGCTTGTAGGAAGAGTTTTACACCAATATATTATATTGAGTAGCTCAAAAACCGTACTGCGAATAAGATATGGAGCAGAGCCAGCACCTACAATTGTATCAATAGCTAATCTGTGTGAACCATTGTTGGCTATTTCTACACAAGAGTGAAAACTTCGTTGTACATGAACCGGTACAAATTCTTGCATTGTATTATTACCCATAAATTTACTACATTCAGCAAGATTTGTTCCGTTGAACTGTATGGGTAATACTCCACTCTTATTACAATATGTCATAACCCATTCTAATATTTTACGAATGGGAGTGAACACCTCTTTGTCATCTGTGATATTATTGTAAATTCTTTTTATCACATTAATAAGTTCATACTTAATTTCAGAAAATGTTTCGATTACATCTGCATATTTAAATCTGATTTGAGTCTCATCAAGTTTATTGGCTTCTGTTTTTATATCCTGAAACAACTGTGCCTGATCGGCTTTATTACCTTTCTTGTACAGCTTTTTGCCACGAAGGGATCTTTTAAATTCTTCATCATCATATAAATCGCCTTGGCCTGAGAAAATAAATACAGGTACAACCCTTTTATAACGAAGTTCGGCAATTTTGTCCAATGAATTATGCATACCTTCAGTAGTGGCAACTTCATCACTTGATTCATTCCAGCCTTTCGCATCAAGTATAATAGCATCCCATTTATAAATATCTTCTTCGAATGCTTTAATTCCTTCTTTTGATGTGCTATATGGAGTAAGAATAATATCATCCATTTCAGCATCACTAATAACAGATGTCAGCTTCTTGTACTCATCATCAATCCAAAGTACGTTATATCTTATCATAGCTTATCAATCAATTTTAGGGAGTTTAATAGTTATCTGAACAGGGAATAGACTATCCGGATCGTTTTCTACAGAATAACTACCTTTAAAATGTTCAACAATACTTTTAACCCGATAACCGCCAATTCCATCATTACCGGTATCACCAGCAATCTCTCCTTTGATACCAAATCTTTTTGTATCCATACCTTTGGGCATAGGTTTTCCATTATTGCTAATCTGGATAACATGCATATTTTCTTCTTTATCGTAGGAAAGACGAATCCGTATGATATTATTATTCCTTCCTTTAATAAATCCATGCATAACGGCATTACTGATAATATTATGAATGACCTCTTTTAAATCTTCTTTATTGATTAAAGTGTATGCATCCATTTTCTCACATTCTTCATCAACCAAATATTCAATCTGGTAATTGTTTTTGCTTTTGAAGCATTTTAGGGCCTTCTTGATATCCACTTTAGATGCTAATCCAAAGCCGTTGGTTTGCGTTAAAAGATCGAACTTGGATTCCATTTCTTCAATAGTATCCGATAATCTTTTTAAATGCTCAGATAAAGTCATATTCAACACTTCACTATATATCATGTTTCCCAGATTGTTTCTATCTACATATTTAATCAATCCGGAAACCCCACTAGTGATGTCACCAATATATTGTCTGAGGCTATGTTTCTTTATACGGATTTCCTCAATAAAGTCAATACGCTGCTTTTCAAGCAGAGATTCTAAACCTAATTCTTTTGCTTTTGCCAATGAAAAGTTATACTTCTCATTTTCGAACATTGCCTTCTGTACTTCAAGCCCTTGTTTTTCGAGTGCAGGCATTAATATTTCTATCTCAAGAAAATCTTTTTTAGATATAGATGGCATAATACCGGTACTTCTTGCTGAAACTTGCTTGACTACATATTCTTTGCTAAGCTCATTGGCAAGATATTGAGGATAAACAAGTTCCTGATTGACTTCAAAAGAAAGTATATTGGGATTACAGCATACATCTACCTCTTCATTGTATTTAAACAATGTTGGTTTGAGATTGCCGATTCTTAGGATTAAAAGTAAATCCTTGTCTAATTTGCTATGGCTCTTGCTGATCTTTTCGGAAGGTAAATCTTGAAAAGTTTTTATGAAGTCAAACTTCTCATTAGATAAATCTTGCCCTTTAATAAATATAGCTTCTTCTTTTTTGCATCTGCCACCATTGTGGTATGACACAAGTTCTTTGAGTTTGCACAATCTGTATCCTTCCGGAACTTCAATAGCATCAATAGGACTATTGATATACAGACTTGGATTCAGATTAAATTCATTTTCTGAGAGTTCATCTAATGAAATCTCTTTTACGAATTTAGGCAATTTATTCTCTATCGCTGAAAGAAGTTTGTTGGTATCCATTATATTTCTATCCTTTCCTTTGGAATAGAAAGAAGAACCATCTGTCATCAGAATTCTATCATTACGCTGCTTGGTTATCTTTATTATAGCTACAGGTATTGATGTAAAAGAAAACAGTTTAGATGGGAGCAAAATGACAGAATGAATAAAACCATTATGAGCCATGTATTTCCTGAATTCAAGTTCTATGTTATTGAAAAGGAAATTTAAAGAAATGACAAACAGTGCTGTTCCATTTTCTTTGAGGCTATTAAGAGCTTTTTCAATCATAAAGCCTTCAATGCCATTATGTCTGAATTTGGAATAAAAAGGATACAAATCTCTTCTATGCAACGAAATACCAAATGGAGGTGTAGAAATTATAGCGTCAAATAGCCCTGTATCTCCTTTCCAAATCTCCAGACTATTCTCATTATAATAGGCAGAAGGATCGATTCCATTCAAGAATAATCTTATACAACCAATCGCCCATGTTTCTGAATTTATTTCCTGAGATATGAAATTAGCTTTAGGATTGGCCAATTGATATGACCCAATCCCTGCACAAGGATTATATATGCGCTTACCGGTTGTATCTCCTTGCAGCTTGGACACCAATTCAGTAAGTTCATTGGGCTGTGTAAACTCACTATTACTACGACCAATAGCATTAGACAAAATAGAAATAACTTCTTCGTAAATATGTGCAAGAGAATATTCGTTAGGATTAATATTAAGTATTTCCGAAACAATATATCTTGCATTTTGGGAAGAAAGCTCATTTCTGCAAATGTCATGTAAAAATATAGGTCGTGGTAATCCTAAATCTAAGAACGTACGGTGTACATCATAATATAACGTTTCATTTAGTTTGCCTTGTTTATGTAGAGCAAGATAAAAACCTATAAGTCCAATTAGATTATATGCATCAACAAAATTTCTGCAAGTATTGATTAAATGAATTGCTATACTTCTGTAATTAGGTATTTCCTTTGTGTTACTCATAAGAACAAAAATTAGATTAAACAATTTTTACGATACAAAGGTTATATCTTGTTGTGCGGTATATCTGCACAATACTTATTTTTTTCGATGATATTCTTTGCTCTTTCCGAGATTTTTTCTCTTAATGATTGTGGTTCAACTATTTCTATACTATCAGCAAATCCTAATAGAAGGGTCTCGAATTCATAATTTGGAATCAATTTTAATCTTATAACAACATGGTTTTCATCACTTAAATGTTTAAGCTCTGTTTGTGATTCATGGAATGGTTTAGATTCTATATAATTGTATCGTTTTCTGTCTACTTTTAATATAATGGTTTCAATATCGCAATTTGTAGGAACAGTGACTCCAACAACATCACTAAAATATTCCATAAAATCAATGTCTTTATTTTCGATATATGGTATAGATGTTGTTTCGAAGCCAATAATTCTGTCTATAGCCATATTCATTATTTTTGAATCTGATAAGCCAAAAAGAAACCATCTATTATTATATTGTTTAAGGAAATAGGGATGAAGAATATAGTTTCTGGATTCTCCAAAAGCCGCTTTATATTCTACTTTTAATGGTTGTTTGTTTATAATAGCCTCAAATAGAGAAGTAAAATATCCAATACCTTTTAGATATGGATTATGCTCGAAAGCAACAACACTATCAACATTGGATTTTAATTTAAAAGTGTCCTCTAAGCGAGTCAGTACTTCTTCCATCCATTCAAATTGAGGTAGTCCTTTAAAACGGTTAAGCATTAAGATTGTATCTTTCAAATGCTCGGCTTCTGTTTGATTTAAAGGTTTCTTGTTTATGGAAAAATTTTTATCGCTGTATCTATAATATTTCCGCTTGCCATCGTTTATTTTATCCAATGGAATAGAATATCCGGCTTCACTTTCCATAAATTTGATATCCTCAAATAATTGACGGCGCTTAATTCCATCTGTATTTCCACTATATTCATAAATGGCATTATTACATGCTTCTATTAAGTCTTCAATAAAATATTTTTTACCCCAGTTACTAAAGCATCTGTCTAATGCTTGATAGCGTATTACTGCATGTTGATTGGTTCCCATTATTATTGAGATTACTGTTGTGAATAATAATATTTTACCATATTGTTATGGATGATATAACTCAATTGTTACAAATATAGATGCTTTTTATAAGAATTGAAAATCAGATAGTATTTTAATGTTATATGAGTGATAATATTTGTGTGTTTAGATTTAATTAAACTTAGATTGATATGTTTGACTTCTGTGGCAGAATATACAATATTATTATTGATTTATGCAGAATATTATAATTGTTATTGAAACTTTTATTAACTTGCATCATATTAGGATTTTATCAGTTATTGTATATAAAGAAATTAGAAATACAATTAGATTTATCATGGCAGAAAAATATAATGCATCAAATATTGCTTTAGAGCAAATCTTAAACTATATCAAGTCTGGAGAGATTGCTATCCCTGAAATTCAACGTCCTTTTGTTTGGAAACCTAAACAGGTAAGAGACCTTATAGATTCGTTATATACCGGCTATCCTACAGGATATCTTATTATTTCTCAAAGTCCAAACATCAGACTCAAAGATGGTACACTTGCAGAAGGAAAGAAAATAATGATTGACGGACAGCAACGTGTTACTGCACTTATGACTGCTATTATGGGGATTGATATTATAAACTCTGATTTTCAGAAAAAACGTATTAAGATAGCTTTTAATCCTTTAGCTAATCCAGAAAATGATGAAGAACGCTTTAAAGTCCAGGATAATGCCATTCTCAGAGATAAGAGATGGATTGCCGATATTGCTGAAGTATTCAAACCTAGTTTTGATATGTGGCAGTTTGTCAATGATTATTGTGAAACAAACCAAGAAATAAATGGTAGTGCATTAAATAAGATTCTGATGCAACTCATTGACATAAAAAACCGCCAGATTGGAGTCATTACACTTAATAAGGAGTTGACTATTGATGAAGTAACAGAGATTTTTATAAGAATCAATAGCCAGGGAGCCAAGCTTAATCAAGCTGATTTTGCCATGTCTAAAATTGCTGCAAATGTAACTTATGGTGGTAATATGCTTAGGAAGGCGATAGATTATTTCTCTCATTTATCAGTTCAGCCGGAGTGGTATTCAGATATGATTAAGGACGAGGAATTCATGAATTCTATTTTTGCTTCCAAACTTAAATGGTTGAAAGATGATAGAGAAGAAATCTTTGATCCGGATTATAATGACATCTTGCGTATAGCATTCATGTATAAGTTTGGTAGAGCAAAGATGAAAGACCTTGTGAGTTTGCTTGGAGGACGTGACTTTGAGACTCGTGAGTATAGAGAAGAAATTGCGGAGAACTCTTTTTCCCAACTGACCAGTGGGGTGATTGATTTCATGAATGAATATACTTTCTCTAATTTTGTTCTTGCTATCAAGTCAGCCGGATTTATTTCTAGTAAGCTAATAAATTCTCAAATGACTCTTGATTTTGCATATACTTTATATTTGTTACTGAATGCTGATTCAAATATTGACAAGACACAAATCAAGCATTACGTTATTAAGTGGTATGTAATGACTACCCTGACAAGTAGATATATAACATCACCTGAAACCGTAATGGATATGGATATAAAACGTATCAAGGAAAGAGGATTCTTGAACTATTTTAGTGAAGTGGAAGCAGCGAATCTTTCCGATACATTCTGGGATATAGCCTTGGTGCAATATCTTGAAACATCTGTGATAAATAGTCCATATTTCAATCTGTATTTGGCTTCTCAAATACATGATGCAGACGATGCATTATTTACTTGTGGCTACAAAATCAATGACCTTATAACTGTTATTGGTGATGTACATCATATCTTCCCTAAGAAATATTTGATAAAGAATGGTGTTAATGAGAAATCAAAATATAATCAGATAGCCAATTATACATATTTGGATACACAGGTTAATAAGGCTGTCCGTGACGATTCTCCTAATACCTATTTTTCTAAAGTATTTGAACAGTGTGAAACTGGTACAGCTGTTTATGGTAATATAACAGATAAAGCACTACTACTGAAGAATCTACAGCAGAACTGTATTCCTGAAACTATATTGCATATGGAGCATACAGATTATGAAGACTTTCTTGAGGAAAGGCGTAAGTTAATGGCGCAAAAAATAAAGAAGTATTATTATAGTTTGTAACTTAAAATATCCAAAATGAAATTACCGATTCAAAAGTTAGATATAGAATTATACCTTCAAAAAATTAATGGACTGTTGAACGATGATGAGTGTCATATATTTATAGATACAAATATTATTTCTCAATTGTATCGACTAAATGATGATGCTAGAACTGATTTTTACAACTGGGTAAGAACACTACAAGATCGTTTTCATATACCAGTTTGGGCGATTCACGAATACTCAAAAAAAATTTATTCAAATAAAGGTAAAGAAGAATACCTATCAGAGTTGAGTAAAATAAATACAATTCGTAAAGAATTAGAAGGTATTTTACCTTTTGTTACAGCCTATATTGGTGATCCATTATTAGTTGGTACAGTATATCAATCAAAAAAATCTGATTTGATTTCAGATCTAGACAACGTAAATTCTGTCTTAAATAAAATAAGTACTGCAATTAACAGCAGTAATATTAGCAATCACCTTAATAATGTTCATTCTGAAATAGAAAAATTAAATGGATGTATTTTGAGTAGTGATATCTTTGAAATTATAGAGACTTTAAGAAACTATGGTTCTACAAGATATGAACATGAGATTCCCCCTGGATTTCAAGATAATATAAAAAAATCTAATATTTATGGTGATTTAATTATTTGGAAAGAAATATTGGAATATTGTACCCAGAACCAGATTAAAAAGGCAATATTAATATCTCGTGATTCTAAATCTGATATTGTATATATGCCTTCGGTTCAGAATATTGGTACAAGAAAAGCAAGTCCTAATGAAAAAGTTAAAATTGCACATGAGAGCCTTGTTCATGAATTCTATACAAAGACTTCTTCTAATGATTTTTTCATTATTGATTTTAAAACTCTTGTAAAAGATTTAGCAAAGAATTATAGGAATTTAGCTTTATCTTTTCAGATTTCTATAGCAGATGAAGAAAGACAAATTGATACAAATAATCTAACTTTAGAAATAAATAATGATGACCATGAAGAAAAAAATGAATTAGTGATACCTGATAATAACGAAAATGAATATTTAGGTATAGCATTGACAGATGAACAGTACGATAGTACAACAAATTGTATGGATCATTATATTACTGAATTGAAAACTTATAATTGGTATAGACAAAATCCGGCAATAAATGAGATTATATCCTTAAAAGAAACAAAGTTTCCAGATACAATAGAAAATAGAAGCTCATTTTTCGTTCTTGGAAGAAATATTCTTCAGAGTGCTGAAGGATCATCTGGGGAGGCAATTCGTTTTATGGAGAATTTCTCTAAATATATTAATAGTTGGAATAGTGTATTTAAAAAGGCTCTTATTGATGGAATGTTATTTGAGGTATTTTTTGACTCCAAGGGTAAAATACGCCCCAAGGGATTTAAAGCTACATTTTATAACGATTTGTGTAAAAATGCACATTCTGTTGTACCTAAGTATTCGGATTTTATTAATGAAAGAATAGAAAAGGTAAAAACAGAACGTTTTATTCCAAAAGTAGATGTTGTTACAACATATAATTTTGTTTTTGAAATAGATAAAAATGGTGATACCCAAAAGATTAAATGTAATGATATTGATATAAGTAATACTTTTATTTCTGATTGGGGATATAATTTCTCAAACATCAATAATCTTGTAGATAGTTTAAGTGGTTATTATGCTATATTACCAAAGTATATAAAAGTTGAAGGACTAGGAGATAATAATGTTGTAAAGTTCATAAAAGAAGATTATGAACTACCTTTTTAAAGAAAACATATTTAGCTATTTATATGTTGCTAAATCTTTATATTAGATTTATAACGTATAATAGCTAAATTCTTTAATTTTCCCCCATTTTCCCCATTTTTCCCTCACTTGCACTATCCGCATAAGTAAGCTATATATTTGGTGTTCAAACCCATTAAATTTAGAATTATGGATACGAACACCAATGACTACATCCTTGTACTGGAGGATAAGGAATCGAAAAAGTTATCAGTAGTTTCATCAATTGATGCAGAAGGTAAGGTACAGACTGTCGAGCCACTTGATGCACATTCAGGACAGTTCATGAAATTCAGTGAAAATGACAGTATTTTCAAGAACTTCATGGAGAACTTTACCAGACAGTTTAATGATCCTTCAAGAACCGGATTGTATAGGCTGGTTGCAGACAAAGTGGAAAGTTCTGTAATGATTCTCCAGGAAATGCTTCAACAACCACAAGAGAATGAAGAACAGCTGAAACTGATGCGTGTGAACCTGGAGGACTATGCTCCAAAAGAACAGCTTGGACGTGTAAACGAAGAACGTATTGACTGGAATGAGCTAACGGCAATTGGCATCACTCGTGAGCAGTTGAAGGCTTCGGGTAATCTTGAAAAGATGCTTGGATGGGGAAAAAGTAATCTGATGCCTATTGCAGTTCCTTTTGGCGATAAGACTATCTATACGGAAGCCAGACTTGCTTTTCGTGAAGATACTGACGGTAATCTTGCACTGGCTATTCATACAATCAGAAAAGAGCCGCGGTTGGATTTTCCTTTCATGGGCGTTGAGTTTTCAGAGGAAGACAAGAAGATGCTCCGTGAAACGGGTAATCTTGGAAGATTGGCTGACGTTACTCCTAAAAACGGAGAGCCGTTCAAGGCTTTCATATCCGTTGACCAGCAAACAAATGAACTGATTGCTTTGAGAGCTGACCGTGTGCGTGTCCCTGATGAAATTAAGGGTGTTAAGCTTTCCGAACAACAGAAGACAGATCTTGCTATGGGTAAGGCTGTTGCTGTGGAGAATATGATTTCCAAAGCCGGTAAGCCTTTCAATGCTCAGATTCAGATTAATGCCGATAAGAAGGGTATCGAATTCAAGTTTGACAATACTCCAAGGCAGAGTGTGACTCAGCATGTAAATCAGGAACAGCAGAAAGGTGTTTCAAGGAAAATTTGCGGAGTGGAACTTACAGAAAAACAGCAGGCTGCACTTAATGAAGGACGTACACTCTACATCAAGAATATGGTTGATAGAGCCGGACAGCCTTTCAATGCATACGTTAAGTTTGACAAGGAAGAAAACCGACCGAGGTTTTACAGATGGAATCCGGACAGGAAACAGGAACAGGGTGAAGCAAAGGTTGTTGCTGTAGCTGAAGGAAACAAGACTCAGGTTGCCGTGAACAATGAAGGCAAGACCAATGAGGCAACTAAACATGTAAAAGAGCCTCTGAAAAAGGAGCAGACAGAGCCGACTGAAAAACAGAAGAAAGAGGTTCAGAAGAAAAAAGGTCGTAAAATCTAATCTGCAGTACTATGGGTATGACTTGTATTATTGCAGAAAAGCCGTCAGTTGCCAGAGAACTGGCGGCTATTGTTGGTGCAAATAGCCGTGAGAACGGATATATGGAAGGAAACAATTATATTGTTACCTGGGCTATAGGTCACCTCGTTACTCTTGCTATGCCACAACAGTATGGTGTGGAGGGATTCAGAAAAGAGGATCTTCCGTTGCTTCCTGAACCGTTCCGTCTTATTGTCCGTCAAATAAGAAAGGACGGAGAGTATATCAATGATCCGGCTGCAGTCAAGCAGCTTGGGATTATCAAGAATTGTTTCAATCGTTCTGAAAAGATTATCGTGGCTACTGATGCCGGTCGCGAGGGTGAACTCATTTTCAGATATATTTATTCCTATCTTAATTCTGACAAGCCTTATGTAAGATTATGGATAAGCAGTCTTACAGATAAGGCTATAAGGGAAGGGCTTTCAAAGCTTCGCCCGGGCAATGAATTTGACAATCTTTATAGTGCAGGCAAGGCACGCAGTGAAGCTGATTGGTTGGTTGGCATAAATGCCAGCCGTGCCTTGTCTATCTCTGCAGGTAAAAACGGATTCTCACTTGGAAGGGTTCAGACTCCTACACTTTCTATTATATGCAGAAGGTATATCGAGAACAAAGAGTTTAAGAGTGTTCCTTATTGGAAACTTGAAGCAATGCTGGATAAAGATGGTATTCTATGGAAAGCTGTATCAGAGACTACTTTCGAGAGAAGGGAAACAACCCAGTCCGCAGTGAAAGCTATCCTTGCGGATAACATCACCACTGACGGACACGGCTGTCTTTCCGTGTTGAAAGTCGAAAGAAAGGCAGTCCGTACCGAACCACCTCTCTTATACGACCTTACCACCTTGCAGAAAGATGCAAACAGAAAATACAGCTTTTCAGCGGATACAACGCTGTCACTTGCTCAAAGTCTGTATGAGAAGAAGCTTATAACTTACCCGAGGACGGGAAGCAGATATATCGGTGATGATGTGTTTGATGAAATCAGTGGACTGATAGAGTTCTCAAAGGATAGTTTCGGTTTTGAAAATGTTGTTCCTGAGATCCTAAGACATGAACTGAACAGACGTTCTGTAGATGCTTCAAAAGTAACTGACCATCATGCGCTATTGATTACAGGCAATAAGCCTGAACTGTTGAGTGCCAATGAGGATAAGATTTACAGTATGATAATGGCGAGAATGCTCGAAGCATTTTCTGAAACTTCACAAAAGGATGTATTGACTGTTACATTACATGGTGCTGATGTGGATTTTGTTCTGAAAGCAGAAAAGGTAACTTATCCAGGGTGGAAAGCTGTGCTTAATGAAAAAGAAGAGGATGAAGATAAGGAAGTTGAATTTTTGCCTGATTTTAAAGAGGGTGAAAACATTAGAATATCTTCATTGAAGGAGACGGAACATAAGACGAAACCAAAACCTTTGTTTACTGAAGCGACTCTTCTTTCTGCGATGGAGAATGCAGGAAGAGAAATCGAGGATGGCGAGGTAAGAAAGGCTATGGACGGTTGTGGTATTGGAACTCCGGCTACAAGAGCCAATATTATAGAAACTCTGCTTCTGAGAGAATATATCAGACGTGAGAAGAAAACACTTGTTCCTACTGATAAAGGTATGGCAGTCTATGATATTGTTAAGGATAAGCGAATCGCCAATGCTGAAATGACGGGTATGTGGGAACTTGCCTTGGCAAAGATTGAGAATGGAGAGAATGATGCAGCCAGATTCAACCAGGAAATAAAGGATTATACCGGACAGATATGTACGGAACTTCTGGAATCGTCAATTGTCTCAAAGGATAATACAGAACTGCTTACTTGTCCGGTTTGCAAAAATAATTCTGTAAAGATTTATCCTAAAGTTGCCAAATGTACTTCTGAGGGTTGTGAGTTCCGAATTTTCAGGGAGGTATGTGGTAAAATGCTCACTGATAAGGACATGAGAAGCCTTATCACTCAAGGTCATACTTCTACGCTGAAAGGGCTTATTAGCAAAGCCGGCAAGAAGTTCAATGCCGTACTGATATTAAAGGAGGACGGTTCTACATCATTCGAATTCAAGAACAATAAATAAAATGTATAGCCTATGTCATATAACAAGAAGGTTGTTCTCCGCAACAACATTGAGGCTATACGTACAGTATTGCTTCTTGAAGCGGAAAAAAGAATACCGAGTAAGGAGGAAAGGGAGATTCTTGGCAGATATAATGGATTTGGCGGATTGAAGTGTGTCCTGAATCCGGCAAGTACATTGGCTGACCGTTCCAGATGGGCTAAATCGGAACTTGAACTTTTTCCTATGGTTCAAGAGTTACAACAGGTAATCAAGGAAGGTGCTGCAAATCCGGTACAGGCTAAACTGCTCATGGATAGTATCAAATCAAGTGTGCTTACTTCTTTCTATACTGATACAAGGGTAACTGATACCATAGCATCAAGCTTTGTTGATAACGGTATCAGGTTTGAAACTTTTTTGGATCCTTCGGTCGGTATGGGTTCTTTTATCAACTCATTCGGGAAAAATGCAGAGGAAAGATTCTGTTTTGAAAAGGATCTACTTACGGGTATGATAATGAAAGCATTGAACAGTACCGGAAAGGTCTTTCTGCACAATCGTGGTTTTGAGGAAATATCACCTGAGCTGATGAATCGTTTCGACTGTATTTCCAGTAATATTCCTTTTGGCAATTATGTGGTATATGACCGTGCATATTCCAAATCAAAGGAGGAAGCAAAAGTCTTGTCAACTCGTGCCATTCATAACTATTTCTTTGTAAAAGGTCTTGATACTCTTCGGGAAGGTGGAATACTTGCTTTTATTACTTCACAGGGTTTGTTGGATTCACCCTCCAACAAACCTGTTAGGGAGTATCTGATGAATAATTCAAGTCTTGTTTCTGCTATTCGTTTGCCGGAAAATTTGTTTACAGAAAATGCCGGAACGGAGGTTGGCAGTGACTTGATTCTTTTGCAGAAAAATACGGGTAAAGGTATTGTTTCCGAACAGGAACGCTTGTTTATAGAAACGGTTGATGTTCCCGATCCTGATAATCCTGATAAAGTGTTGTTTACTCATAATGCCATGTTTGCAACGGAGAGCATGGAGAATTGTGTGGCTACATCAAGAAAACTTTCGACTAATCCTTATGGTAAGAAATGTATGGTATATAACCATGAAGGTGGAATTAAAGGTATATGTAGTGACTTGAAATTAAAGCTGGACAGGGATATATCAAATGAGTTATCAAAAGGACTATTCTATGGAGATGATGACTATGTGGAGAAACTTCAAGGTGAAATGGAAGCTAAACAGGCTTTTACCTATATGCCAAAGGAGATTGCTGATAAGATTCCTGCTCTGTATGAAACGGATGGCGGACTGATTGGTGATAAGGTAGCTTATATAAGATATTTTATGCCATTTGGTGCATATACTTGTTATGTACTTGAAGCAGATAAGAAAACTGGAGATTTGTTTACACTGACCACAATGGGCTATGGATGGGAACTTGGATATGCTTCTCTCCATGAGATTGAGGAAGTTGAAGTAAGAGGTGTAAGAATAGAACGTGATATTCATTTTGAACCAGCCAAGCTTTATGAAATCCAGGAGTTGAAAGAATATGTCGGCAACCGTTATACTCCTGAAGTGGTGGATGCTGTAGCAGAAGAGATAAAAGAGCCTGTTCATTTGTCAGTTAAGGCTATAGGCGATGCTTTGAGGGCTTATGAGTCTATGGCTAAGGTTGATGGGAATACAGAGGCTATTCTTCAGGAAGCTGCCAAACACGGATATATTACTATTTTGTCTGGTTCTCAGGCTCACTGGCTTGATGAAGGTCTTGAACGGGCATGTAGAGAACTGGAGGGAATGAGTTTGCGGGAATGGAGGAAGGAGAATATGGATTCTTCCGTTTATGCCTATATGTATAAGAAAGAGATTGAGGAAGAGGAACGTCAGAAGAGTACGGAAGTAGAAAAAGCTCCTGAAGGTGTGCCGGTTCTTACTCTGTTTGATCTGTATGAAAGTGCAAGAACAGATATAGAGTCTCCACGTGAAATGGACGGTCAGACTGTGTACTTTGATGATGAGCATCACCCCATTTCTGTTATGGTAGAGGATGAAGATTATAATCTTCCGGATAAAGCTATACAGGCATGGGCTGAAGAAGTGGAACGGTTCAATCAGGAAATAAAGGCTTCTACTCCTAAAGTTACTTCGGTTCCATCTGAAAAGAAACGTACTGGCAAACAGCAAACGGGTAAGCAGAAAGCCGGACAAACAAAAGGTTACAACCGTTCAGGCAGAACAAAGAAAGTTCAGACTAACAACGTGCAGCTTGACTTGTTTTCTGAATTGCTTATAGATGATGGCAAGCGTAACATTATACCACCAAGAGTAGAACCGAAACCGATAATAGATACTACTCCACGACCTTATACCACAATGATGTCTTCGCATCTGAAGGACGGTTCTATAGTAAGGCAAGGTACACAGCTTGGATTTCTGTCGAATACTTCTTTCGGTAATCCAACTTTCAATCCGCTTGATCTTCCAATCAGTCAATTGACAAAATTAGGCAAGTACATTGATTTAAGAGATTGTTATCATCGTCTGTATGACAACGAGAGTGAAATAAGAACGGAAGACAAGGAGGAACGCAGTAAACTGAACCGGCTTTATGATGATTTTGTAGGCTTCTATGGCTTTCTGAATACAAAAAAGAATCTGGATGTGCTGAAAATGGATCCTGGTTCTACTGAGATACTTTTTCTTGAACGTTCACGTGAAGGACAGTTTATAAAGGCTGATATTTTCGACCATCCTGTTTCGTTTCAAGTGAATGAGGTCAAGACTGTTACGACTTCACTTGAAGGACTAGCTGCTTCACTGAACAAGTACGGTGATGTGAATTTGTCTTATATATGTTCGCTTTTGCCTGATAAGGAGGAAGATGAGATAATTTCCGATTTGGACGGACGAATCTATTATAATCCTCTTGAAGGAGGTTATGAGATTGCAGACAGATTCATATCCGGCAATGTCGTGGAAAAGGCAGAGCAGGTGGAATGGTGGCTTGAGAATCATCCTGGCAATGAAGAGGCAAAAAAGAGTCTTGAAGCATTGAAGGCTGCTGTACCTACGCCAATATCTTTCGGAGAGCTTGATTTCAATTTCGGTGAAAGATGGATTCCGGCAAAGGTATATGAAAAGTTTGCGTGTGAGTTTTTTGAAACAGATGTAAGTGTGCGCTTTGCTGCAAGTGCAGATGAATATTCAGTAAAGTGCAGCAGTAAAAATGGTAATATCAATCATAAGTATGCCGTAAAGGGAGAGTTCAAGACTTATGACGGTATTAATCTGATGAAACATGCCTTGCATAATACGATACCGGACATAACAAAAAGCAAGACGGTTGTTGATTTTAATGGTAATGAAACTGAAATTAAGGTAAGGGACGGTGCAGCCATTCAGTTGGCCAATACAAAGATTGAAGAAATTCGGAACGGGTTTACAGATTGGCTACAGTCGCAGCCGGATGGATTCAAGAACAAGTTGGCAGAAAAATACAACCGGTTGTTTAACTGTTTTGTACGTCCTAATTATGATGGAAGTCATCAGGAGTTTCCCCAGCTTGATTTGAAAGGTTTGGGCTTTCCTGATTTGTATAAGAGTCAGAAAGATGCTATCTGGATGCTGAAGGTGAATAATGGTGGTATATGTGACCATCAGGTGGGAGCCGGAAAGACTGTTATCATGTGTTGTGCTGCATATGAGATGAAACGTCTTGGTATTGTAAACAAGCCTATGATTATCGGACTGAAGGCAAATGTGTTTGATATTGCAAATACTTTCAGAAAGGCTTATCCAAATGCCAGAGTATTATATCCCGGTAAGAATGATTTTACTCCACAGAACAGACAGCGTATCTTTAATGACATAAAGAACAATGACTGGGATTGTATTATCCTTACGCATGAGCAGTTTGGAATGATACCTCAGTCTTTGGATATTCAGCAGGCAATTCTTCAGAAGGAACTTGACAGTGTGGAAGAAAACCTGCAGGTTCTTATCGAGCAGGGTAAGGAGGTTTCACGTGCCATGCTTAAAGGTGTGGAGAAGAGAAAGATGAATCTTGAAGCTAAACTGAAAAGTATTGCAGACGATATAGCTTCAAGAAAGGATGATGTGGTGGATTTCAAACGAATGGGTATAGATCATCTGTTTGTAGATGAAAGCCATAAATTTAAAAATCTGATGTTCAACACACGTCATGACCGTGTAGCCGGACTTGGAAACTCCAATGGAAGTTTGAGGGCGCTTAATATGCTGTTTGCTATCCGTACCATTCAGGAGAGGACCAGAAAAGATCTTGGTGCTACTTTCCTAAGTGGTACAACTATCAGCAATTCGCTTACGGAACTTTATCTATTGTTCAAATATCTAAGACCTCAGGCACTTGAAAAGCAGAATATAAACAGTTTTGATGCTTGGGCAGCTGTGTTTGCGAAGAAGACTACTGATTATGAGTTTTCTGTAACTAATGAAATTGTGCAGAAGGAACGATTCCGTCACTTTATCAAAGTCCCGGAACTGGCTGCTTTCTATGCTGAAATCTGCGACTATCGTACAGCGAAGGATATAGGTATAGACCGTCCGGAAAAGAATGAGATTCTTCATAATATTCCACCTACACCTGTTCAGGAGGAATTTATAAAAAAACTGGTGGAGTTTGCCCGTATAGGTGATGCTACTTTGTTGGGTAGAGAGCCATTGTCACAAAAAGAAGAAAATGCAAAGATGCTTATTGCAACCGACTATGCACGAAAGATGTCACTTGATATGCGAATGATAGATCCGTCATACGAGGATCACGTGGACAATAAAGCCTCACACTGTGCTAAAATGATTTCGGAATATTACAAGAAATTTGATTTTGTAAAGGGTACACAGTTCGTATTTTCCGATCTTGGTACATATAAGCCTGGAGAATGGAGTGTATATTCTGAAATCAAACGTAAACTGGTGGAAGATTATGGTATCCCTTCCTCAGAGGTTCGTTTTATTCAGGAATGTAAGACCGAACAGGCTAAAAAAGCAATGATAGAGGGAATGAATAAAGGAACTATCAGAGTGCTATTCGGCTCAACAGAAATGTTGGGTACTGGAGTTAACGCACAGGAACGTGCTGTTGCGGTGCATCATCTTGACACGCCTTGGGTTCCTTTTGCTTTGGAGCAACGTGATGGCCGTGCTGTTCGTAAAGGCAACTGGGTAGCCAAACAACATGCTGACAATAAAGTTGATGTGATTGTATATGCTGTAGAGAAGTCCCTTGATTCATATAAATTCAATCTGTTACATAACAAGCAGTTGTTTATCAATCAGCTAAAGACTAACAGTTTGGGTAAAAGAACCATTGATGAAGGTGGAATGGATGAACAGAATGGACTTAACTTCAGTGAATATGTGGCTATTCTTTCTGGCAACACGGATTTGTTGGAGAAAGCCAAGTTGGAAAAGAAGATTACGGCACTTGAAAGTGAACGTAAGAGTTTTGCCAAGGAACGTGATGAAGCAAGATTCCGTTTGAATACGATTGACAAATCTATTGACTTTCATACAAAGCAGGCTAATGAAGCTAAAGCGGATATGGAGCAGTTCAACCGTCTTGCACGTAAAGATAGTGACGGTAATTTGCTTAATGGCTTACAGTTGAATGGAATTGAAAGCCAGGATATAAAAATCCTTGCTGCAAAACTTCAGGAGATTTCTAATAAAGCCAGAACCAATGGTGAATACCAGCAAATAGGTGAGATTTATGGTTTTCAGGTGGTAGTAAAGAGTGAAGTATCTCAAAAGGATATGTTCGATTTTGTGGATAACCGTTTTATGGTTAAGGGTATGGGAAACATATACTATACGCATAATAACGGTCATTTGGCAAATGATCCCAAATTGGCTTGCATGAACTTTCTGTCTGCTTTGGAAAAAATTCCCAAGGTAATAGAAAACCATGAACGTGAACTTGAAAAAGTAAAAGGTGACGTTGAGACGTATAAATCCATAGCTTCAGGTGAATGGAAAAAGGAGGGTGAACTGAGAAAACTTAAATCTGAACTTTCTGAGCTGGACCGCAAAATTAGTCTTACTATTAATAAAAATAGGGATGATGGTGATAAGGAACAGGGAGTTAAGCCTGATACCTCAGGAGAGGTTCATAATAGGATTGATAGGGGACATGAGGTTAAAGTAAAATGGAGGTAGGATATCTCCCTACCTCCATTTTACTCTATTCTCCAAATTAGGGTTTATAAAATGTTGTTTACATTATTTACCCTTGCACAGCTGTTGGTAACATTGTATATTTTTGGCCTTGTAATTAAATTTGTGTCAATTCCCAACGAGTCGGATTATATAAAATTATCTTTAGATAAAATAGTACAAAAGCATCAAAACAAATAGAAGGATTATATAGTTCTATTTAGGCTGCTGAATCTTTATATATTGAGGGATGTTCAATTATTCACTTTTTCTATTCCTAAACTTACAAATTTTCTTATATTTTCTAATTTCTCAATATTACCATTTAATGTTTTAACAGATTCTTCTAATGATCTTATAGTTTGAGAAGTTTTAGATTCTATATAATTGATTTGAATAATTATCTTTCTGAGTCTTTCTACGTAATTATAATCAAAGTTCTCTACATTATTTCTATCCTCATGGAGCTTCTCTATAATTAAAGACAACAGATCACGAATCTGTTTAAATTGTTTTTCACTTCCACTTTCTTTCGTTATTTTATTATATTCAGAAGAGAAATAGAATATATCATAATATAAATCTTTTGATTTAATTTTATGATTCATAATTAAAGCTCTAAATTCTTTATCTATATCAATTAATTCTTGTCGGATTTCAGATTCATCTTTATAAATGTCGGTAGCATGAAAATCTGCTATACTATGTACTTGCTTAAGTGCGCCAGATATAAATTCAACAGTATTATACATATTTATATAGTTAATATCCCACTCACTACTAATATCCTTGGTATATTCCATAAACGCCTTATATATATCTTGTTTGTTGAAATCGGACAATCTATTGTAAGCAGTCAGATTTGTTCTTTGAAGTCTTTCTGTATAAAAAGGTTTGTCTTTTAAGATATCTAGAAATTGATTTATTGAATCTATATTGGTTTCTAAGTCTTTTTTACAATTACGTATGATTAGCTCTATTAATTTTAAATTATAGTATTTATCTGTTTTTTCTCTTTCTTGTTTTTCGTTTTGAATATTATCAAATTGTTCTTTTTGTATATGATTTGCTTCAACTTGCATTAAAAATGCAAGAAATGTGGAAATAACTCCTACAATTGCAACAAATGGGTTCATAATACCACCTATTGTATCACCAATTGGGCCTGTATTTGAGAAGTCAATACCTATAGAATATTGAGTAAATATTATTGGTGCAAATAAACTGAACGCAATCAGTATTATTGATAAATAAATTAAACGCTTAATAGTTTTCCTGTAATTCATTTTGATTTTATAATCCTTTTGTGTATTTATGAAAATAGCTGCAATTTAATCAATCACAGCTATTATTATGTATAAAATTAATTAGAGTAGAAATCTTTCAATATCTTCTCAAAAATCGGAATATATTTTCGAGGCGTTAATGGACTTTTTGAAAAAGCATAAATCAAATTTATGTATTCTTCATCCGAGAGAACTCCTACAACCTCAGCAGACTCAAATGACTTTAGAAGATTTTCCTGTTCACCTTCCCGGAAACAATAATCAAACGGGATGGTAGTTACCAGTGGAAAAGAGAAATCCTCGTCAGAACCATATTTCTTTCCAATGCACCTGTTGGCTTCAAATACGTACGATACAATATCCTGTCCTCTGTAGTTCTTGCCGTGTTTCGGTGATAAGCTACCAGAACGTTTTCTTGAAGTAGGAAATACGGCAACAACATTCAGTGTTTCACTTCTATAAAGGGAAATCAGATACTTGTTTTTAGGAGGATTTGTAAAGGTGCAAAAACCGTAGATAATATTCTTTGCCCTTAACATACCGATGTCGCATTACAGAACTGCATATATTCCAGTGCATCCTCAAAAACTTCTTCTTTTTCTTCGTCACCTTCAATAAGACGGTTCAGATGAATTTCACAGTCAGAACGACCTGAATCAGAAAAAGTAAGATTGTTTTCATTCACTACTTTACTCCACAGGGTATCGTCAAGATGGGTAATGTCGGTAAGCTCATCTGCTGACATGGATCCGTATGTAGAAATGATTTTATCAATCATATCCATTTCATACTGGCTGTATAGGTTTAGCTTATCCTGTGTAAGAATACCACTAACCGGAGATACTTCACATTTGTCTTCGTTATTACGATGGCACTGTACATACTCTGCAAATGATCCGTTCTTTACATCATATACTTCAGGTGCAACAGGACCTTTTTTCCATGCAAAGTAACTGAACCAGGTTAGAGGAAATCCTCTTTCGATAGTGAATTTTTCATCTGTAAGATACACCAGCTTCAATAGCTTCCTAAGGGTTATGTTAGGAATTCTTTCTGCGAGGTATGCTAATAAAACCCCATTCTTTTCTTTATTTACTGTATATCCAAAGCTCATAATGCTGTTTTTAAAGTTGTAATATTCTAATAAATAACTGTTTGAAGATATTATTAGCGTTTGCAAAATTACAATTATTATCGTATTTCGCAAAACGTTAATACTTATATTCTTATCGTCTTTCCTTTTGATGTGCAATAACGTCTTTTGCATAAAACAATCGTCTGCCACCAATCTTTACCGAGGTTACTTTTCTTTCGTAAGCCCAGCGGTAAACGGACTTGGGAGCAATCTTGACTATTTTGGAAACATCTACTACATCGAGAAGAGTATCTGGACCAACCAGCAGTTGACTCTTCTCCAGATTGATCAATGTAGTTTCTATGGCTTTAAGGCGGGTAAGGATTTCTTTTATCCATACATCCATTTCTTCATCATTATTCATAGGCAGATATTCCCGATTATATAATAGTTACTGGAATCTTGCAACAACATTTCGTTTTCTTTCATGTATCGGATATAGCTTTTGGCTGTACGTTCTTTTACGTCAAGCATTTCCATTATTAATTCTGTCAAGTCATTGTAAGATACCTTTTTTCGTGACTTGAATATCTCTTTGGTAATATTGGAGAGTTCTGTACGTTTTCGCTTTTCCTTATCTTCAATGGATTTTTCTCCGGCATAGACGTGCATATCCTTTGTTTTGTCCCAGGTAAAGAGTAACATGGGAACATCAAGAGGGCTACCATCCCTTACTTTGATGGCTTTTACAACTGAGTATGCCGGGTTTTCATCTTTCTCAATGGAGAGGATAGCTGCAGCTTTTCTTTGCAGTTCTGAACCGATATGGCCTCTAAGTTTGATACCATTGGGTACGAAATGCAGAACACATATTATACATGTTTTGTATATGCCTGCAAGTCTGTATAGTTCGTCAACAATGGCTATACTTTCAGTTTCATCATTTGCGGAGCGAATTAGGTCTGCTATTCCGTCTATAACGACAAGGTGTATTCCTCCTTGACGATGATAATACAGGTCCATGCTGTCCCTTATAATCTGTAGCCTTTCTTTCCTGGACATGGATGCCAGATAAAATGTGTGATATGTTTCCGGAACAGAATCAATGCCGACTCGTTTTAAAGTCTTTGAAAGATTCTTGTAAAGCTGATACTCTGATTGTTCTGTGTCATAATGAAGTATCGCCTTTTGATTATAGTTTGGACAGATATCTAGTCCTAATGTGTCAACAGAAGGATTGGTTGTTTCATCTATCAATGTTCCGGCTATGATGGCTGAAATAAAGTTGCTTTTACCAGTGCCTTCACCTCCGGTTATACAAAACAGATTATCGTATGTTCCTAATGGTACATTATTGACTGATACAACAGTTTTAGAAATCTCAGGTGGATTGTTATAGTCCATTTCGCATGATTTGAGTAACATGAGTGTATGAGAATATAGTTTTTCCAATGAATTTGTGATAAGTTCCCGTAAATCTGATGCACTTTTACCAAGGGCAAAGAAATCCGATATATCCTTTTCCTTTTTGCTTCCTGACAATGGCAGTTCCAGACGTATGACATTGTGGTCTGACAAGGCATTATAATGGCGTAGAGATTCTCTTTTACCGGTCTCATCAGAATCGTATAAAATGATGATGTGTCTGAATTTCCTTTCAAGCATTTCTATCATGGTTGTTGGAATGGATGCTGTTTCACTGTTGAAGCAGACAGCAAAAAATCCTTTTGAATAGAGTGACATCACGTCTTTTTCTCCGCCTGTTATGAAAACAATATCTCCTTTATTTGGGAGTTGTTCCAGTCCGAAACAATACACTTCAGGCATTTCACCACCATACAGAAAGCGCATTTTATTATTCAATGGTCTATAAAGCTTTACATATCCATTCCCGTTATAGGCAAAAATGGGATCTAAATCTGATGATTCTATTTTGAATGGCTCATTATTTCTGTTTATGCTTTCGTACGATTTTACAGATGTTACATGATAAAGCCTTAAAGTGGAGAGTTTTATGCCATATTTTTGCCAATATCCAAGTTCTGTAGATGTAAACTGTTTTGATTCGACTTTGAAAGAACTTGTATTCTTTTCTACTGCTATATTTAAGGAAATATCTTCTTTGGATACTGTTGTCGTTTTTGCTGTAGTGGTGGTGTATGTTCCTGTTGTACTTGGTGCAAGATTAAGATTCAAGTCCGAGTTTATAAGACTGACTATATTGGAAAAGTCTGATTTGACATTCCAGCCTTTTATTGTGGCAACGAACCAGAAACAATCTCCGGAATAACTTTCGTCACCAAAGTCCTTCATCTTGAAGGTGCGTGAATGTCTGTCAAAGTAGATGTTGCATGAGGCATTTTTATCATCATATAACGGATTCTTGAAGTTTTTTCCAGGTCGGAAATCTATCCGAAGATAATATTTGAAAACATCAAGTCCCCGGTTAGTACGGTCCAGTATTTCTTCCTTGTTTATCATTTCGTCTGTCTTTACTCATGTAACTGTTTAGAATTATGTTGTCCTTGAACTCGCTGAGTCTTCTTAAAGCTTCTTCCTTTGGCATTGCCGGTACTTTAATCTGATAACATTTAATTCCCACAAAAAGTGAATTGTAGAAATATCTCACGTCGCCAGATTCAGCATATCTGTATCTGATTATGCCTTTCTTTCTCCATCTATATAGCGTGGACTCAGATATGGCAAGTGCTTCCATCACATCTTTTGAACTGAGTTCTAGGGCATCATCTATTTCTTTACTTAGGGTAGTTGAACGCTCGATATAACTCTCTATACGGTTCAGCTGCTCTTTCAGACTTTGAAAGGCTTCACTATCAATGGTAATTACTTCCATACTTTACTATTATTGGTGACCTAATATTTTAAATGCTTCATAAATTCTATTCAAGTCTTCTTGGGAATCTACATTAAGAGAAATGCTAAGTGAAATCTTCCTTTGTTTGGATTCACTTGCATCACATGCAAATAGCTCACCAAGAGTGATGTCTAAAATATCGCAGTATGCCTGTAATTGCTCTACTCTTGCTGAACTACAGTCTGTTTCAATTCTGGATACTGTTGACGGTGAAACTCCCATATTTTCAGCAACATACTCTTGTGAATAACCTTTTGCATCCCTCAATTTCCTAAGTTTCTGACTTATCTTTTTCATATAATGTAAATTTAGGCAGCACCTGCAATTGGTTATGTTTCACTATATGCAAACCTATGCAGTGTGCGCACTAAACCTTTCATCAGGTGCACGTTAATAATAAAATTGTCAGAATCAAAGATATGGTGGTGAATCCTACCGGAACGGTTTTGAGTAAAAAACTCAGACCAAAACATTGCAATACGAAGAGATTTTTACATTACTTTTGGACTTTATTTTTAGAATAATTATATTTGGATTAAATTTTTATTCATAAAGAACAAATGCTGGGAATATTAAGATATGTAGATTCTAGCCCTCATTTTTTTCATATTCATACATTTAATAATGAGGAAGAAAAATGGAGTGAAGGACAAATTATATCTACACAAAATCGTGGTAAAAGAATTTTTAAATACCCTAAAAGGTTTAGAGAAGAAGAATTCGAGAATATTAGACAAAGGTCATTTGAGAAATTTCCTTCTAGATATACATGTTTATTTTTATCTGAAGATATGGATACAGCAAAATTTTGGATAGATATACTTTCTAATAGGTGTAATTTTATTCAATGTGTTGAGGTTGAATTATTATCGGGTAAATATGTATATGTAGATGAGCAGATATATAATATTGAGAATTTTTCTAAAAAAACAATGATTGAAGAGGCTTTTAGTTATTGGAATGGATATGAAGTTGAAAACGATCGGATCTTGACTATTTTATTTGAGGGGCAATTTAGAGTTTGTGATGTTAAAGACATACATAATATAAATGATATATTATTGCATTAATTCATTTAGGAGGAATATTTAAGTTTACTACGAAAAATATATAAGGTGTATCGAAATTTAATATTTGTAATACATCTATTAAAAATGATAGAAGCTGTGAAATAACAATTAAATTCTCAGGAAGATATTAATAACGTAATCATATTATAATTATGGGACAATCGCTTACTGGAAATATTGATTTTCTGTTGACTTTAGATACAACTAATGGACAACATACATTCAATGCAACACTTAAAAATATAGAGGGAGAATTTAGAATCTACCTTCACCCCGATAAGACGATTTCTTTTAATGAATTAGTAAAACAGTCAAGATTCTGGAATGATGAAATCCCTTACTTTGGGTTCGGAAAGAGTCTTATAGTAGAAAATACTCAAATAAACGGAACTGAAATTGAGCTTGATTTATCAAAAGCTAAACTAATTACTTCACAAACTATTGTTTCTTCGAAAGGTAATGCATTCTATTTTATCATAGATACATATCAATACCGATATGCAGACACAATGAACCAAGATAAAACATTATTTTATTTGAGTGAAACGAGTTCAGAATTAGTACGTGACTTACAGTTGATTGAATATGATATAGAAGGGAAAGTTAATAAAGTTAAGACTGTTGAAGGTTATATTTCTGATATAAAATTTAATTTTAAACCTAATCTGGAAATAAAGCCATGTACTGGGATTATAGAATATTTTAATTATATTCCTACACAGAAAATCGATTATAACAACATTGTTTTAGATTTACTTTCATTTTACTATGGTGTACCTGTAGAGGTTATAAAGCTAATACAACCAGATGATGGTAAGATCCGGGTTACATATAGGCAACCTACATACAAAATAAGAAAGAATTCATACCATAATATGGATTTAGCATATTTGGATTTTGCTTTAGAGAGATATACATTTGATAACTTTATAAAATCCATTAAAACAGGCTTCTCTCAGATTCAGGATTTACATGTTATCTTAAATGACTATGTTAGAGCTTTATATCTGGATGAAATGTCTAAATTTACAATACTTTACTCTATAATAGAAATAAAGGCAAAATCTGAAACTAAGTTCAGCGATAAAAAGAACATGGTAAACCAATTTGAAAATTTATATGAACAATTTAGTTCAAAAATTTCATTAACAGAGGATGAATCAAAAGAACAAATATATAGTGGTCAAGATTCTAAGCCAAAGAATAGTTTAAGAGCTAAATGGGACAAATTGAAAGAGAGCTTAGTCTATAGACCGTTTCCTAGTAATTATATAGATTATTACATTGGAAACATAGGAATTGATTGGGCTATCTTAAATCAAGATTTACAGAATTTCAAAATTAAAGATATAAAAAAATTAAGAAATGAAATTACACACCAAAGAAAGTGTGATTATAATATAGAATATCCATTGTCTGAAATAAATGGTAAATTGTCGTTTGCTGTTTGTATTATGATATTAAAAGAATTAGGATTTACCGATATCTCATTCAGAAAAGAATATTTAAAATTGTCAATTTTGAATCATTAAGGAGGATTGTCTCAATATGAACATTGAGACAATCTCTTAATGATTCTTCATTCTTGTGGGAGATCATTTGCGCCATTTGTTTAGTCGGTTTTCTATCTCACGTGATGGAAGCCTGTTATTGATTTTAAATAGTTTTTCTAGCATGTCTGCTCCATTCTGTTTAGATATAATTTGATAATCTTCAACAAGCATATCAAATATTTTAAGTATTCCACAAACTTCAACCCCTGATTTACTTGCAGATTTTCTTAACTTGCCATCTCCGGTCAATAAAGTATAATTATTCTTTTTGGCATAAAGCCAAACGGAACAGTCGGTGATGGACACATTATTGTCGCAAGTAGTTTGAAATTCTGCTATTTCTATGACTTCAATGGCTGAATGGAGTTTTACTGTCAGTTTATTTTGTCTAATATATGATTCAACGTAAGTATTCGGCCAACTACAGGTATTAAACCTTTATATACAACAATAGCGACTG
>ENA-ORKW01000125-ORKW01000125.1-human-gut-metagenome-genome-assembly--contig:-NODE-125-length-36815-cov-4.61415_pt1 | contig 36815 bp, 26 predicted proteins | sample MGYA00243062_ERZ508813 | MGnify/ENA primary metagenome ERZ508813 (study PRJEB26277, sample SAMN04329846) | human gut metagenome | biome: human-associated habitat | host: Homo sapiens | place: USA...
GCATGCGTGTCGTGTTCCACGCTGAACTGAGTATGATTAGTGGTATGATGCTCGGAGGCAAGCTCCAAAAAGCGCTCGACCAAATCGCCGAAGCCATGGCCAAAGCCATGAACGGCAGCGCGATGTAATACCGATGTAATACCGAATACCCAACGAAAAACCCGGTGCGATCTGCACCGGGTTTTTCGTTGATACCCTCGTTCCGGACAATACCGCAGCCTGAAACCGATACGGCAAGGCAAATTATCAGGCTGGAACCGCCTGTCCCGGACAGGCCGCGACATCGGGCCGGCGGAAAAATCGTCCTCTATCTATCCGGCACGAAAAGCGGCCTCTATTTTTCCAAACATTCGAACACCCGGCGCACCGTATGAAACAACCCTTCTAGCCGATCTTTCAGTTCTGCGGCGAAACATCCCTTCGAGCCGATCTTTCAGTTCGGCGGCCGGACACCACGCAGCCACATCGATTCCCTCTTCCCGCTGAGGTTTAAGGGCTCGGCTCGAAGAAACGCGCATTTCGAACCAGTGCGTAGCCTTGAGCTCCCACCGCCCGTGCATATAATAGGCATGCAACGTCCGGCAAAGGAAGCGAACCACCTCCGCACCCACAGCTCCCGTTTCCTCGGCGACTTCGCGCACGGCACATTCCGCCGTACTTTCGCCCGGCTCCACATGTCCTTTGGGCAAATCCCAGCGCCCGTTGCGGTGAATCATCAAATATTCGCCGCGATCGTTCACTACCACGCCGCCCGCAGCCTCGACAGCAGCGAATTCCTGCCGGAAGAGGGAAAACGCCTGCTCGGGATCGGGCGTACAAACCGCAACCTCATTGTGAGTTTCCAGAAAATTAAGTATCTTCGTCCGGGAAATACGCCCGCCCTGCGGAAGATCGACGGCAAAAAAACGTGCCGGCGACGTTTCATCGGTAAAAATCAGAGTTTTATCTGCAAAATATAGATAGATACGCATAAAAATCGCTATTGACAAGCGCAAATTTAAGTATAAATCATATGAAGTAAACCCGATCTCAAATGAAAAATTTATTCCTCTTTATGGCAATTACGCTCGTGGGACTCGGCGGATGCAGTGAAAAGCGCTCCCAGCCCCTCGCTATCGACAACTCGCTCACCCAGGAGGAGATCGCCGCCGGCGTTCTCTCGCCCGAAGTGATGTGGAAAATGGGCCGCGTAGGACTGGCCTCGCTCTCGCCCGACGCCAGTCGGCTGCTCTACACCGTCACCTGGTACAATATGCAGGAGAACCGGGGCGTTACGGCGATCTACGTTCGTGACGCCGCCAGCGGCGAAGTCGCCCAGCTGACCGACTTCTCATCGAACAACTCCGATCCGAAATGGAATGCCGACGGCAGCAAGATCTACTTCCTGTCCGACCGCAGCGGAAGTTCGCAAATCTGGGAAATGGCTGCCGACGGACAAAATCCCCGCCAGCTTTCGAAACTCGACAAGGACATCGAAGGGTTCGGCGTAAATCCTGCGGGTGACAAAGTCTTTTATGTACAGGGCGTACAGGTCGCCGACCGCAAGTCGTCCGACATCCACCCGGACATGGCCGAATCGAAAGCCCGCGTTTACGACGACCTGATGTGCCGCCACTGGGACCGCTGGGATGAAGGCGAATACCGCCACATCTTCATCGCGGAGCTGACCTCCGGCGGCATCGGGAAGGGCGTGGACATCATCGGCGAAGGTGCGGAGTGGGACACTCCGCTGGCACCCTATTTCGATATGTCCGAAATCGCGTGGGCTCCGGACGGCACCCGACTCGCATACACCTGCAAACCGCTGACAGGTGCGAAATACGCCGTTTCGACCGACTCGGACATTTTCGTCTATGACACGGAGACAGGCGCCACGACCAACATCTGCAAGGGACTCACCCCCATCTCCGGTCACGATGCGGGGACTCACCCCCATCTCCGGTCACGATGCGGCAGCCAAAACCGAACTGCCTTTCGTCGGCTACGACAAATACCCCGTATTCTCGCCCGACGGCACCAAAATCGCATTCCGTTCGCAGCGTCGTGCGGGCAATGAAGCCGACAAGGAGCGTCTGATGGTCTGGAATTCCGAAACGGGCCTGGTGAAGGAACTCACGAAGAATTTCGACTACAACGCTACCAACGTCATCTGGGACGGCAGCGAAGCGCTTTGGTTCCTCGCGCCGATGGAGGCTACGCACCAGCTCTGCCGCGTGGACATGAACGGCAACGTTTCCGTACTGACCCGGGGCGATCACGACATCAACGCCGTATCGATCGCAAACGGCAAGGCCGTAGCCGATATCTGCACGATCTCTTCGCCCTCGGAGCTCTATGAAATCGACCTGAAAGACGGAGCCATCACGCAGCTCACGTTCATCAACCAGCCGATCCTCGACAAGATCCGCCTTGGCAAAGTCGAGAAACGCTGGGTGGAAACCACCGACGGCAAACAGATGCTGACGTGGGTAATCCTGCCGCCCGATTTCGACCCTGCGAAGAAATACCCGACGCTGCTCTACTGCGAAGGCGGTCCGCAAAGCGTCGGATCGCAATTCTGGAGCGACCGCTGGAACTTCCAGCTCATGGCCGCCAACGGCTACATCGTCGTCGCCCCCAACCGCCGGGGCGTGCCTTCGTTCGGACAGGAGTGGCTCGACCAGATCTCGGGCGACTACTCGGGCCAGAATATCCGCGACTACCTCTCGGCTATCGACGACGTCGCCAAGGAGCCCTGGGTGGACAAGGACCGCCTGGGCTGCGTCGGCGCTTCGTACGGCGGTTATTCGGTCTATTTCCTGGCCGGACACCACGACGGACGCTTCAAGGCTTTCATCTCCCACTGCGGTATCTTCGACTTCGAAGCCATGTACGGATCGACCGAGGAGCTTTTCTTCCTGAACAACGACTACGGAGGCCCCTACTGGGACAAGCAGAACGCGACGGCCATGCGTACCTATGCTAACTCGCCCCACAAGTTCGTCGATAAGTGGGATACGCCGATTATGATCATCACCGGCGAACTCGACTTCCGCATCCCCTATACGCAGTCGCTCGAAGCCTTCACAGCAGCACGTCTGCACGGTATCGACGCCCGTCTGGTCGAATTCGAAGACGAAGACCACCAGGTGATGAAGCCCCAGAACTCGGTGGTTTGGAACCGCGAATTTTTCGGCTGGCTCGACAAATACCTGAAAAAATAGCGTTTTTCAACCGTTTCGATGCGAATGGCGGCCTTCTTCCGGGAAGGCCGCCGTTCTATTTTCCACAACGGAATCGGAAGCCATTGATAAAAAAGGCGTATTGGTGACAACTTTTCCGTCGCTCGTTGAATTTATTTTTTTTCATGTTCCGCAAACTATAATTTTGACTTCGAACTTAAAATCAGATAAGCATTATGGAAACAACCAAGACGCTTCGCAAGTATGTGACCCCCAGCATCGGGGTTTTGGACATCCGCATAGAGCGCGGATTCGGCGACTCTTTCCCGGGCGGCACCGTAGAACCTATGTCGTACAACGACGCAACGAACGACAGTTACTAATTAAAACCATCGAACTTATGAACCGCATAATCAATACCCTTGCCCTCGCAACGGCCGGACTGGTTCTCCTCTGCGGATGCTCCGCCGATCCTGCGACGGATGAAGCCGCTCCGGGAGGGAACGACGGAAAAACCGTCCCTGTCTCTTTCGCCGCCGAACTGCCGGCAACCCGTGCGACGATCGAAATCGGCGACGACCGTTTCAACGGCGCCTGGGAGGTCGATATCGACAAACTCGGCATACACGCAACGCTGAACGGCGTCGCGCAAATCAACAAACCCTTCGTCTTTTCGAGCGAAGGCATTTTCAAAGGTGAACTCACTCCGGGAACCGGCGCCTGGACCTACCTGGCCTATTATCCCCACGGAGAGCAATCCCTGAACGGCACGTCGGCTACCATTCCTTTCGGCAATACCCGCATCCAGAAGGGCGGAACCTACAACAGCCTGTTCGACATTCTGATAGCCCCCACACAAACTACGGCCAATTCAGCGGAAGGCGTCGATGACAGCGGCGAAAGGATCCGCTTCAATATGCAGCGGCTGACGTCGATCCTGGATTTCGACCTGACCAATTCGACCTCCGACCCGATTCGCTGCGTGCTGCTGACGGCGGAAAGCGACGATTTCCTGTCGGCCAAATCCCTGAATTTCGACCTGTCACAGGGAGAGGCCGCCGCACCCGCACTCGACACGGAAGAACGGTCGAAGTCGATTCTGATAAACTTCGACGGCGGGTCTGCATCGGCCGCAGCTCAACTGGACGCCTTCTTCAATGTCCTGCCGGGCAATTATAACCTGAATCTGGACATCATCACCGCCACCAAACAGATGGCCTCCGTAAAGATCGACCGTACCGACAAGCCGTTCGAGGCGGGTGTCCTCTACAAGAAAGAAGTCGGCACGCTGACCCCTTCCGCCATCCCTGCCCCGTCGCTCGACTGGCCCGACCAGGACATCGACGCCACGCATGAAATCACGGTAGGGCCGGACCAGTCGCTCACCTACCCCGCAGCCATCAACATCACGGTACCGGGCGGTATCGCCGAACTGAAAGTCGAAATCGTTTCCGACGCCCTGAACTCGCTGGGGATACAAAACCTCGATCTGGTACACGAAACTTCGATCGCAGGAAGCATCCAATACAAAGACTTGGGTCTGAAATGCGGCACGGAGATCCAATATACGAAATCGACCGTATTCGACATCACCAAGCTCGTCCCGATGATTGCGATGCTCCCCGACGCAATCGGCAACCACGTATTCAAGGTGTCCGTTACCGACCTGGCCGGCCAAACGACCGTACAGGACCTGACCTTCCATTACGGCCAGGTAACGCTCGAAACCGCCGACCTGTGGCAAAATACCGCAACGCTGAAAATCGTCCCCTCCGCAACGGCCGCGAGCGCGACGCTCGAATACAAGCGCAGCACCGACGACGCCTGGCAGCAGGCGACCGTTTCCGACAACGGCGACGGCACTTTCACGGCCGCGATCGAGCCGACCTGGAGTTCATCGACCAACGAAATGGGTAAAACCGTTTACGAACCGGACTATGCCACCGGCGTTTTCGCAGGTACGACCTACGATTACCGCTTGAAGCTGGACGGTACAGAAAAGGAAACCGGACGTTTCACAACGGCCAAAGGCGATGTAATTCCCAACGCGGACATGTCGGAATGGAGTACTGTTTCCCGGGCAGGTCTGTCCGGAAGCAAAGACGTTCCCTACCCCAATAAAACCGGAGATTCTTTCTGGGACTGCGGCAATAACGGCATCACGACAGATTTGTGTTCTTCTACCACGGATAAATTCGGCGCAGCGGTACCCGCAGCGAAACTGCAGAGCAAAAATATGTTCGTCCTGGCTGCAGGCAATCTCTTTACCGGGAGTTTCAACTATGCCAGCATGACCGGTACGGTGAAATTCGGCAGCAAATACACCTACACGGCACGTCCCAAGGCTTTGCGCGTAAAATATCACGCCACGACCGGCGACATCGACATCGTGCGATCGCAAAATCCGGCCCCCGGTGTGGCAAAGGGCGATCCCGACAAATGCCGTATCTTCGTGGCGATCGTGGACTGGTCCCAGCCCCACACGGTCGTTTCGGGAACCGGCTCGACCACGGGAGCCTGGGATCCGGCCAACGGAGCGGACGTCGTATCGGAAGCAGGTAAAGTCGTCGGCTACGGCTCGATGTGGATCGACCAAAGCACCCCCGGCGATGCCTTGATCTCTTCCGAAGACGCACTCAAAATCCATTGGTACGAAGAGAAAGCTCCGTCTCCCACAGGGAACTACACGATCGTGATCTCATGCGCCGCGAATGCCTACGGCGACTACATGACGGGCTACTCGAAAGCCTGCCTCTATGTCGATGACTTCGAATGGGTATATTAACTCCATTCCAGCGATATTCCGCCAAATACCTCCTTATTCCAAGGAGGTATTTGGCGTTAATTCCACACTGTTATCTCAAACAAAACACCCGTAAAACCGAGGATTCGTGATGAATTTTACCCGTTTCGTTGAATTTATTTCCATTATAGAAAAAACCCGTCTATTTTTGTGAAAATTGTGAATATCATTCACTAACTGTCTTATGGCGAAAACACATCGGATCCTTCTCCCTGTACTGGCGCTGCTGCTGATCGGCGCCTGCGAAAAAACATCGGATCCTTCTCCCTGTACTGGCGCTGCTGCTGATCGGCGCCTGCTCCCGCAACGAGGAAATCGAGCAGCCGACTTCTCCGTCCGGCGGAGTCGAAGTCGCCATTTTGTGCGACAACACGAAAGAACCGCAGGTTTACAGCCTGCCCGACGGCACCCGAACCTGGATCGACGACAACGACTGGGCTTCGACCCGTTGGGACAAAAACGACAAGATCGCCCTCTGGGCGACCGCCGACGGCAGCAACTATACGCTCAACGCCCAGAATTTCTCGCTGGCCTACTTCACCCCCAGCTATTCGACCGCCGTTTTCAATTCGACGGTCGCCGATATGCCGGCAGGAACCTATACCTACACGGCCGTCAGCCCGGTGCCCGAAAGCGTCAGCGGCACGCAGGTATCTTACCAAATTCCGGCAAAACAGACGGGCCGTTACGAGGGAAAATGGGATATTCTGGCCGCCGATCCATTGACCGCCGACGTGCTTCCCCTGTTCGAACAGTCCAACCAAATGCTCGAAACTCCACCGTCGCACGCGCTGCGCTTCCGTCACAAATGCCACGCACTGCGAATCGAAGTCCCCGCAGGCCGCAACATCTGGGGCGAACCGATCACACGTCTGGTCATCGATTTCCCGACAGAAGTCGTCGGAACCGTTTCGTTCGACGCTGCCGATCCATCGGCCCCAATGGCCCTGACCGAAGGCTCGAAGAGCATCACGCTCGATCTGAATACCCCGCTGACGGACGAAGCCGAAAACTATGCCTGGGCCTTCATCAACCCCACGACGGTAAGCGGCGACATCTCTTTTACGGCCTATACAGCAAACGGATACCGTTCCCACACGCTCTCCGTCCCGATCGACCGCGAAATGGCGGCAGGGCACATCACCCCCATTACCTTGACGATCCCGACCGAGTTGCCGGTAAGCTATGTCGATTTTTCGGTCACGGGCGACTCCTCGAATCTGGGTGAAGAGCCTTACAACCTGATCGTCAAAGCTCCCGAAGGAATGACTTTCCGCGACGGGACGACCGAGCAGACCTTCCCCATCGACGAATCGAACAAATACACGGTGGCTTTCTACGGCGACCTTTACGGCGATCTGCTGGCTCAACAGCCGTTGCAGGTCAGCTTCGAAACCGAAAATGCCCTCGTGCCGCAAAATGTAAGCGTCGCTTCGTTCACTCCCGGCGAACATCTGCCGATCGCACTCAAAATCCCGTACCTCCTTTCGGAAGATTTCGACGATAAAACCGATTTCGAATACAAAACAGAAGCTACGACATCCAATCCGAACGGTATCTCTCTGTCGCAGTACGGCTTTGACGAGGGTTGGACGGGAACCCGTCTTCAGGTTTCGCAAAAGGCGATGCGTATTTCCGTCCGACACGAAACCGTAGCCCAGTATCCGGGACGGCTCGACACTCCGCCGCTCGCCTATATCAAACCCGGAAAAACCGTAAAGCTGAAAGTGACCTTCAATGCCAACAAGGACAACGACTATCTCTATTGCAGTTTCGGAACCCTCACGGATACGGCACCTAAAAAAGGTAACGACGGCCTCGAAAACACGCTGAAAGAACAGATCGACAACCTCAATACACTGAGCGGCGTATCGTTCGGAAATATTCAGGGAGTATGCACCTGCGAAGTTCCCGCAGCAACGAATGCAACGCGCCTGTCGTGGCTGACTCAGAGAACATACAACATCACCGGCAACGGATGGGTATCGAGAACTTGGTATATGTACCTCGACAACATCCGCGTAACCATCGTAAAATAAACCTCCAAATCAATAACCCTATGAAAAAATACCTGTTGATTCTAACGACCCTTGCACTGTTGGGGGGGGGCTGCTCGAAAGAGGAAATCCCCGAAACGACAGACGGGGAGGGCTCGGTCGAATTCCGGACCACGACCTGCTCCGAGGTCGATTCGCAGACGACCCGGGCGCAAACGTCCCTGCCGGACAACTGCAAGCCGTCCGGCAACAGCTTCAAGCTGGTCGTAAAAGGCAAAGAAGGCACCGCGACAGCGGAATACCTCGCCGAATACACCACGCTCAGCGAATATACGGCCCCCTTCATGCCCAGCGGCGACTATACGGCGACGATCAGCTACGGCGATCCGCAGCAGGAGGGCAGCACGGCTTTCTGCTACCAGGGAGCGCTCGACTTTACAATACTCGCCCGCAAGACGATTCAAAAGACCATTACCGCCTCGCTCACGAACTCGGTAATCAGCCTCGAATGCGGCGAGTGGTTCAAGAAATACTATTCCGAAGCGCAATTCACCGTCCAGACCGAAGCGGGCAACAATTTCAGTTTCACCCACTCCTCGTCGCCCGATACTCCGATCTTCGTCAAGCCGGGAAGCAAACTTCTGCTCAAAGGTACGGCGGTGAAGGCGCAGAACGGCGTGAAAGTGGAATTCCCGCAGCAGCAGATCGGTGTCACGACGGCCCGCACCTGGCACAAAATCCGGATCGACGCTTCGCAGGCGGGACAGGGCAGCATCAGCATCCGACTGGACGATACGCTGACCGAAGTACCCCCGCAGGAAATCGAACTCAACCCCGAAGCATAACCCCGTATAAAATAAGCTAAAAACAGATCCTATGAAGACTTTTACCAAATATTTGCTCTTGCCGCTCTGCTGTCTTTTCATGGCGGCGGGATGCGGAAAAGACGATCTCCCGACGGGCGAACAACCGGAAGGACCCGGTTCGGAAACGGGTATCCTGAGCTTTGAGAACTGGGACCTGACCGTAGCGGACGACATGGAAATTTTGCCGACGGACAACGCTCCCGGCACCTCTTCGACGCGCAGCACGGTGGACGCACCGGACGATTATATCGTAAAGATTTACAATTCGAAAAAAGAACAGGTCGGCAGCTACACCTATGCTGAAATAAAGACCACGGGCAATATCGAATTACCGCAGGACAGCTATACCGTCACGGCGGAATCGCCCAATTACGCCAGCACACCCGACGTGGCGTGGGAAACGCCCGTCTATTACGGCGAAATTTCGGTCAACGTAATCAAAAAGCTCACGACCACGGTCAATAACCTGGTCTGCAAATTGGGAAATATCAAGGCGACGGTCGGACTTTCCGCCGATTTGGACAGCCTGTTCAAGCCGGACGACGAAACAGACAAACTCACCGTCACCCTTTCGATCCAGGACAATTCCCTGGTTTACGGACGCCCCGAAGCCACGGGCGAAACGCTCAAACCCGGTTTCTTCCGCGCAGTCGATACGGACAACACCCTGAAAATCGTCCTTTCCGGCCAATACAACAAAGCCGGCGAGGGAGAGCCAGCCTCCTACGTGCCGGTCAATTGGAGCCAGGAGATACAGAACGTCAAAGCCGGACAATGGCGCAAGATCAACATCAAGATCCTGCATGCCAGCGACGGCAACGTCCAATTCCAGGTTACGGTCGAAACATGGGTTTACGACGAGAAAATCGACGTGGATGTCATGTCTTCGTTCTATTCTTACGGCGAAGAGGAGATTCCCGACGAAGAAATTTCGGACGAGAACTCTCCGGCAGTAACCCTCGAAAACGGGGATATCGCCCAGCCCTACCCCATCACGACCAGCATGTTCGACTTCGACGTTCAGAGCTGCTCCCCGATGATTACGGCCGTCGTAACTCCTTACCAGGGTTCGACCGTTGCCTCGCTGGAGGTTGTCTTCGATTCGGACAACGCCCAGTTCCTGGAAGCTCTCGCAACGGCCGGCTACAGCAACAACACGGTAGCCCTCTGGCCGGGCGAAAATCCGGCCGGCGACTACTGCGTAGTCAAGCAAAGCGGCTCCGATCTGCTCGTCAAGGTCAATTACAACGGTATGAAAGGATTGTACGACCACACGGGCACCCATACCGCGAAGTTCATCGCCATCGACTCCGAAGGCCGTCGCTCCTACACGACAATGACCATCAAGGTCACCCACGACAGCGGCACCGCAGAGGGACCGAACATCTTCTGGAGCACCAATCCGGAAGGTACGGATATTGTCGATATCGACTCCCGCCACACGCTCACGGAGGAGGGTATGAACGTCTTCATCAACCTCGCCTCCGAGAGCGGAATAACCGGCCTGACGGTCGATATCATCAGCGATGCCCTCACCGCCGAAGTCCTCGAAAGCCTCGGTATCGGCTTGGAAGCGCATATGGATCTGGTCAATCCGGCTTCCGACAAAATGGACGAAGGACTCCACTCGTTAGGGTTTAAGACCAAAGACGAAATCGTCGGACAGAAAACCCTGCAATTCGACATTTCTCAGTTTATGACGATGCTCTATGCCGTAGCTCCGGGCAACACGGACTTCAAATTGACCGCAACGGATGCTTCGGGACAGAACATCAAGTCCATCATGCTCTATGTTCCCCAACAGTAAACCGAAACAGTGATGAAAAAGATTCTTAAATATATTTCGCTGCTTGCAGGCGTGGCCTTCCTGACCGCAGCCTGCTCGCAGAGCGACATCGACGGCAACGCCTCGGAAGAGATGGGAACCCTGCGCCTGAGCGTCAATATCGGCGGCTCGCGTGCCGACGCATACAACGCTCTGGATCGGAGTATCATGCGCGTCTATAAGATCGAAAACGGAGAAGAGAAGCTGATCCGCAAATACCAGCCGGCTACGGAAGCTCCGGGTGATTTCTACCTGGTGGCAGGGTCCTACCGTATCAAAGTGGAAGCAGGGGACCAGAGCCAGGCGACCTTCACCAACAAGAGTTATTACGGCGAATTGGACGTCGATATCGAACCCCAACAGACCGTCCTCAAAGAGGTAGTCTGCCCAACCACCAACATCGGCGTCAAAGTCGTCTTCGATCAGACGATTCTGGACAAAATGGATCCGGGATTCAAGGCTTACGTCAGCGCCATCGACACCTTCTCCAAAACGGAAGCTGAAAACGGCTCGGTACCGACGCTCAAATACACCGAGAACGCAACGGGTTATTACCTGCTGCCCGAAGATGTTCACAACCTGAGTTGGGGCTTTTACAGCTCGAGCACGGAGTTGGGTAGCGTTTCTAAAACCGGAGTCATTCCGACACCCGAAAGCGGCAATCTTTATACGCTGACATTCAAGTATTCGAAGACTCCGAACGGTTACCTGGGCATCACCGTACAGGTCGATCAGGACGGAGAGATCCACGAAGATCCCTTCATCTTCAGCCCGCAGCCGACGATCAAGGGCGACGGATTCGACATCAACTCGGTAATCGGATTCAACACGGACGACATTTCGTTCGCAGTATCCTCGGTACAGGCGCTTTCGGGCATCTCCATCAAGGCCAACGACGAAACGATCCAGGTGTTGAGCGACGGCGCGCTGCTTCCGGAAGCCGCAGCCAAAGGCATCAGCTACACCAAGACCGACGACAACAGCGGCAAACTCTCCCTCGGCGGAACCTTCTTCTCCACGTTCGCCGGCGGCATTCACGAAGTAGAATTTACGATGACCGACGTCGCACAAGCCGAAGGTACGGGCAAAGCCCGCATCGCAACACCCGGACTCACCGACCTGGCGGTGTACGACCTCTGGCTCAATACGGCCGATTTTCAGGTAATCGTCACCGATCCGGCGCTCACCAACGTCAAAGTACGTTACCGCGAACGCGAACGCCTGGCGGAGTCGCCTGCCTTCGGTGAGTGGAAGACCGTAACCGCCGTTGCGGGTGCCGACTATACCTATACGGCACAAGCCATCGACTTCGCCGCAGACCGCGATTACGAATACCAGTTGCTCATCAACGATGCGGAAACGGGCGAGATACACAATTTCTCGGCCGCAACGGGCATTCAGCTTCCCAATGCGGGATTCGAAACCTGGACGAACAGCAAAACCTGGTACCCCTGCTCGGCGGACGAAATCGGCTCGAACGGCATGGGTACAGGCTATACCGGATTCTGGGGTACGGGTAACCCCGGTGCCAATGCCGCCGGTATCGTGGTGACCGAACCCGCAGACGATCCCCGTCCGGGATCGACCGGGAGCAAGTCCGCCCTGCTCAAGACCCAGAGCGCTTTCGGCGTAATCGCTGCCGGCAACCTCTTCATCGGAGCCTTCGGCGGTGTTCACAACATCACCAAAGGCGATGTGTATATGGGTCGTCCGTTCACCTTCAACGCCCGTCCCAAAGCGATCACATTCTGGTACAAAGGGACGGTCGGGTCCGGCGACAAGGCCCGCTTCTTCGTCTGCATGGGCAAATGGAGCTCCTACCACAAGATCGACACGAACGACCAGAGCACCTTCTTCGATCCTTCCCAGGAAAGCCTGCCCGAAGGCCCCATCTACGGCCACGGGGACTGGCTCAACGATACCTCCCAAAGCGATTGGAAAAAGATCGTAATTCCCATCAAATACCGCAGTGATGAAAAGCCCAATTACCTGATGGTAACAGCCTCGGCGAGCTACCGCGGTGACTACATGGAAGGGAACAAGGAGAGCAGAATGTATATCGACGACATCGAATTTGTATATTGATTTTCATGCGAGGAACCGTCGCCATCCTGACACTGACACTGTCACTGTGTCTATGTTTTGCAAGCAATCAATCGCAGGCCGCTCCGGGACCTGCGATTGATTCGGCAATACCGCAACCCGATTCTTCGGAAACCGTGAACACGGGCTCCGAAAGCCCTCGGCCCGAACATCCGCTTCGGACCGATGCACAATCGCCTGCTCCGATGGAATCCGCCCCGGAGCGTAAGGCCGATCCTCGCGCAGAACGGGGCCTGACTTCCATGTCCAACCAGTTCGTCCCCCGGGGACAATGGATTTTCGGAGCCTCCGCCTCCTACTCTACCCACACGAACAAAGATTACACGTTTCTGGTAATCGAAGATATCAACTCAGACGGCTACACCTTCAAAGTCACCCCCCTGATCGCCTACGCGATCCGGGACAACATGGCTATCGGCGTCAAATTCATCTATTCCCGCTCATTGCTCCGCATAGATAGCGGCAGCATCAAACTGGGCAGCGACATCGACCTCGGTGTCGATTTCTACAACGCACTGCAACACAACTACTCCGGAGCTTTCATCTGGCGTCAGTACATCCCTCTGGGACAAAACAAGCGCTTCGCCCTGTTCAACGAAACCAGCCTGACATTGGGCGGCGGCCAGTCCCGGTTCGCTGCGGACTCCCCGATCCGGGGCACTTACGAAACCAATTTCTCCGCCTCGATCGGCATATCGCCCGGCCTGGTAGCCTTCGCCACCAACAACGTAGCTTTCGAAGTCAATGTCGGCGTAATGGGTCTTTCCTACACCCGGACACGCCAGGTACACAACCAGGTAACCGTCGGAAAGCGAACTTCGAGCCTGATGAATTTCAAAGTCAATATCCTGTCGATCGGGCTGGGTATATCTCTCTATCTATAACGCGGAAATACGATGAAACGACTGATTTTTACCATACTGATAGCCGTCGCAACGGTTTCCATGCTCCGAGCCCAGGAACCGACATCCCTGGAGGCAATTCCGTCTTCCCGCTTGCAGGACAGCCTCTACGCCACTCCGGTTCCGACGACCGTCCCTGTCATCGAGGAACTTCCGGCCCCGACGTTCTACGCCGATCTGAGCGACTCGTCCGCATCGATGCCGACCTCGGTTTCCCCGGTACGTCGGAAACAACGATTCCTGCCGATGAAACGGAGAATCGACCGTGAAATCAACAAAATCAAATTCGCCTATGCAGGTGAAATCGCCCTGGGCCTCACCGTATCTTACGGCACCCTCTCAAGCGACGACACGGACTACCTGCTGATCCTGGACAACCTGAATCTGAACGGCAGTATCTTCACCATCAACCCCTCTGTAGGCTACTTCTTCAAGGACAACATGTCGGCCGGCGTCCGTTTCGGATACACCAACATCAACGGAACGCTGGACACGGGCAATTTCAATCTGGGAGAGCAAAACGACGTCAATCTGGCCTTCAAAAACCTCCACCTGCAAAGCAGTGCACTGTCGGTCGGCCTCTATTTCCGCTCCTATGCGGGATTGGACAGCAAAGGACACTTCGCACTTCGGGCTTTTCGGTGAAGTAGATCTTTCGATGAAGACCGGTAATTCGGAGTTTACCTACGAAACCGAAGGCACCCTCAGAAGCACGTTCAGCGACGACCTGAAACTGTCGCTCGGGTTCAACCCGGGTCTGGCGGTTTATATCTTCCCGAACGTGTGCAGCACCATTTCCTTCGGACTGGGCGGTATCGAATACACCAAGATCAAACAGAAAGATGCCGACGGCAACGAGATCGGGCAACGAACCGCTTCGAAAATGCGGTTCCGGCTCAACCTGCTCAATATCCGCATCGGCGTTACCGTTCATCTATGGAACAAGAAAGCCAACAAAGCATGATGAAACATCTCCGACATATACTTATCGGCATACTCCTGCTGCTGACCTCCTGCATCGAAAATTCGATTCCATATCCGGTCGTCACGCTGCAAATCCTCGGTGTCGAAGGCGAAGGTTTCACCTGCGCACCCGAAGATATCAATACCCAGGAACGAATCGTCACACTTCATTTGGACGAACAAACCGACATCTCCAACGTAAAGATCGACAAAATATCGGTCACCGAAAATGCCCGGTCGTCGAAACCCCTTTCGGGAACATTCGACCTGCGGACTCCGCTATACATCACCCTTTCGTTTTATCAGGATTACGAATGGACGATCGTGGCGGACCAGAAGATCGAGCGTTATTTCGAAGTCGAATCGCAAATCGGTGCCGCAGAAATCGACGTCGATCAACTTACAGCGAAAGCATACGTCCCGGAAGGAACCGATTTGAGCGACCTCAAGGTCACACGGCTGAAACTCGGCCCGGCGGACATTACCACGATGACACCTCCGATCGACGAGCTGACTTCGTTCGAATCGGTCCGCTACGTTTACGTCGCTTACCACGACTTCGAAGAGAAATGGTCGCTTTACGTCGAAGCTACCGATACCAAGGTACGCTTCACGCAGGTCGATGCCTGGAGCGGGGTCATCTGGGCCTATGCCGAAGGCAACAGCGCGGACGAACTGGGATTCCGTTATCGCAAGACCGGCGACGAGGCGTGGACCGAAGTCGATAAGAAGCAAATCAACATCTCGGGCGGTGCATTCGACACCTGTATCACGGGACTTACCCCGGAAACCCAATACGAAGTAGTCGCCTACTCCGGCAGCAACGAAACGGAAGTAGCAAGCGTCACGACCGAAGCAGCACCACAACTCCCGAACGGAGGTTTCGAAGAGTGGGAAACGATCGACAAAGTCGTCTATCCCTACCTGGCCGACGGCATTCACTTCTGGAATTCAGGCAACAAAGGCGCCAGCATCGGCAACGCTACTCCGACCGACAAGACGACGGACGTGCGTCCCGGCACATCGGGCATCTATGCCGCACAGCTTTCGTCGAAGCTCGCAGGTCTGGTCGGCGTTTACAAATTGGCCGCCGGCAATCTCTTTACAGGCATATTCTACGGAATCCGAAATCTCACGCACGGTATCGTCTGCTTCGGACAACCTTTCGAAGCCCGTCCGACGGCTCTGCACGGCTGGTTCAAATACAACCAGGGAATGCTGACCAACGTGGGCAGCACCCAGCCGCCGGGGATGAACCTCAAGGTCGGCGATCCCGACAACGGCATGATCTACATCGCCGTCGGCACCTGGACCCCGGAAGAGTACGGCATCTCGCAGGGAGAACAGTTCGGATCGGCCGAAAACCCGATTGCGATCGACACCCGCAACCCCAGTTCGTTCTTCGATCCGACGAGTCCGGCCGTAATCGGCTACGGACAACTGCCGCTCACCGCCAGCTACTCCGAATGGCAGGAGTTTACCATACCGCTGAAGTACGTGGCGACAGACCGCAAACCGACCCATATCGTCGTCGTCTGCTCGGCTTCCCGTTGGGGCGACTATTTCATCGGAAGCACCTCGAGCGTGCTCGTCGTCGATGACCTCGAACTGATTTACGACCGGCTGGACAAAACCGGTGAATAGGTATATTCGCCGTCAGACTATTCCTCCGATCGGACGGACGACAAAGGACAGTCGGTGAATGCAGCTATTTCTAACAAAAAAGCAGGGAATGATTCCCTGCTTTTTTGTTTTGCTATCGGACTTACCCTCTCGGCGCCCTCCGGATCAGAGTTGAGTGATCCGGCAATACTTATTATAACGATTCATTACGTCCTGCACGAAAGCCCGCGTCTGACGGTAACCGGTAAATTTGCCGCACTTCACGACCTCGTGCTGGTAATAGGCGGGATCGGACTTGAGTTCCAGGTAGCGGAGCACCACCTCCCAGGAATTGGGGTCTTCGCCGTTCACACGGGCCAGCCGCCGGGCGTCATTGACATGACCGATTCCACCGTTGTAGCAGGCCAGGATCAGGCTCATTCGGTCTTTCTCGGAAATTCCCGCCGGCAGGTCGAGCGTCGAATCGATCCGATTCCACACTTTATTGGCCAGCAATACATTGGTTTCCGGATCGAGCAAGGCTTCTTCCGAGGCTACGTCGAACTGCCGGGCCACTGCAGGCATGATCTGCATCAGCCCCCTCGCTCCACGGCGGGAAACTATATCGGCTTTGAAACGCGACTCGTGATAGGCAATAGCACTCATCAGGCGCCAGTCGTTCCCCTCCCGCTCGCTGATATTCCGAATTACGTGATCGTAGGGAGAGATCACATACCGGGCTTCCATTTTCTCCTCCAGGGTAATCCCCGCTTCGGACGACGTCGAAAAATCGGCGTTGAATCCGTAAAAAGTGGTCTGTAATGTTAAAAATACGAAAATTAAACAGGTTTTCTTTAACATAAAACTTGCTTTTGCAGGCAGCTTCCTGTGCCGTACAGTACGCTAATCATAGAAACCCCACGAGATACCCATCTTGAACATGCCCGGATTGAGCGGGTACTTCGCAATCGCGAAATATTCGCCGTTTCCGAACAGGCCCCGGTTGATATGCTGATATTTCAGGAATATCCGCATTCTCTTCCACTTGCCCATCAGGAAAAGATCCATGTAGGGATAATTCCCCACCTCGATTTCCCGTTGATTGAAGAACTCCGAGAGCGCAGGGTTGTAGCCGGGCGCATAGTAGCGCGTATTGAAATGGCCATCGACACCGAACTGCACCCGGAGCACGTCGCGCACCGCCCAAAACTCGTAATAATACGAGAGGAAGGCGCTGACGAGCGGAACAGGTATGACACTATGATTCGTACTCCACTGCAACAAAACCTTATGGTCCAAATGAAGTCCGGCGATCCGGAAATCTTTGCGGGCGTACACGCTCGTCACGCTGACGGTTCCGTTGTCCTGCGTTATCTGGCTGTCGGCGCCGTAATAAATCTTATCGGTGACAATGCCTTGCCACACACCGACCTCGAACGCATAATCGGGGACACGGAAAGCAACTTCGAAACGAGTTTCATTCTCCTTGCGCAAAGGAGTCAACCACACGTAGTGGTTAGAGAATAGATTCTCCTGCCAGTAATCCGGCGAACGCGTTTCCATACGGAAACGCCCTTCGAGAATCAGGGGACGTTTGCGGATATATCCCGTCAGGGTCAGGTTGGCCCCGAACGAAACGTCACCGCCGCGATATCCCGACGGGTAGAACTTGGCGTCAGCTCCCCAATCGACATATTTCTTGATCTTTCCTTCGACCGATCCATACACGAAGTAACTGCTTTTACCCACCTTGTCGTACTTACCGTTCAGGTAGGAATCCAGCCTGAACTGCGAATAGGTGTGCAGGTCGAGTCCTACACCTCCGTTCACCGTACCGACCACACCGTTGCGATCCCAGGGCTGCGCCTGAATGAACACCCGGTTGGAAATCACCCGCTCATAGATCGAGTCGCGCGTCTGCGTGGGATTGATGAACCAGTTCTTGTAATATTCGAGTCCATCCTGCGGCACAAAATTACCATCTGCATCTCGCTCGTAACGGTCGTCGGTATAGGTTCCCCGAATATCCTTATAAACCTTGCTCCAGGAGTTGTATTCGAACGAATGACCGATGAATACGGCAGGCAGATTGGCGATCGAAAAGTCGCTTTCGGTAACCGGCAGCAACGGAATACCGTACGACTGTTCGACAAAGAACGCATTGTTGCGGTAGGTATTGGTGGCTTCCGAAGAGGTCAGTTTCATCGGCACGCCCGACGGCATTTCGAAGGTCGTATCCCGAATCGCCCATTCACCCACCACGCCGCCGTTCTCACGCGTCTCGATGTGGTTGTTGATGAATCCGGCATGCACCGAATAACGCTTTCCCGTATGCGAAACGGCGACCGAAAGGTTGTGGTTCTTGGTACGGGACCACTCGTAAAGGCCCTTGGTGCCGCGCGACCGATAATTGACGTTGAAGCCGGTAGTCGGCGAAATATTATGCCCCAGCGTCAGGCTGAAATTCTCCTCCCGGAACTTCTTCTGTCCAGACTCAAGGTACATGAAGTGAAAATACGGCCGTTTGAGGTTGTAGACGGGGACGTTTTCCATGCGATAGGTATAGACATCGAACCCTTCGGCAAAAGAGAAGTTGCGGTATTGAGGCCGTTCGAAGTAGTTGTACGGTAACGAAGCCTGTCCCAACGCACCCACGGCAGCATGGCCGACGCCTTCCTTATAAAACGGGTAGTCGATGCGGAAAGTGGCGAGCGTGGTATCGAGCGGATTGATATGCACCTGGTTGTAGTCCCGCGAGATCGTCCACGAAAAGTTGGGCAGCGCACGGATCGAATCGTTGAAAAAATAGGATTCGAGAGGCTTTCGAATCCGCTTTTTCTTGGTCGAATCGGTCGGCATGGCGGGTTGTTCCTCGCCGTTCTGCGTCTGGAACGGGTTGCTGCCGAGCATATTGTTCGGATTATTCGGGTCGTTCGGATTCTGATTGTTCTGGTTTCGCAGGATCGCGCTGGCGTCGAATTGAGCGGATGCCTCCAACGTCGGAAAGGCCAGCAGCCCTCCCCACAGCAAAATCCACAGAATTTTTTTCAACACCTTCGGAAACATCGGAATACGTACGCGCAAATCGCGGCAAAGATAGTAAAAAATCAGGCTTTCGGTGCTTTATCGGGATTTCCCGAGCGCATGCAGAGCCAGCGAACCGCCGACACGACGATATATAGAACGATAATTACCGGGATAGCGTATGTACGAAGTATAATTATCAACACGATACTCGCCAGCAGAAAGAGGTACCTCACCTCGTTTCCACGCCAGCCGAAGCCGTGGAACTTGAGAGCGAACATGCGGATCGGAGAAACGAGGAGCAGGGAGGTCAGTACGGCGATCAGCAACACCCCGTCCGAAGAAAGAGCGACCGCCCCTTGCTGCCACAACATGCCGAGCGAAGCGCAGAGAAGCGATCCGGCAGGCGTCGGAAGTCCGCAGAATTCGACCGTCTGCGTTTCGTCGATGTTGAACTTGGCCAGACGCAGCGCGGAAAACGCCGTCAGGACGAACACGCCATACCCCAGCTCCCAGGCCGCCGGCAGACAGCAAGGTTCGGTTTGCAGGCAAACCTGCCAGAGCACTGCGGCAGGAGCCAGTCCCGAGGTAATGACATCCGCCAACGAATCGAGCTGCACCCCGATCGCCGAAGACGAATGCAACAGACGGGCCACGAAACCATCGAAAAAATCGAACACGATTCCTGCGACTATCAGCCAGAAAGCAAGTGTCAAATCATTGTACATCAGTGCTGCCACGACGGCAAACGACCCGCAGAGCAGATTCATGAGGGTCAATAAATTCGGTATCGTGAAAAGTCGTATCCGCATTTGTAAAAGAATTAGTCCACCTATTAGTAGGCAAATATAGGAAAAATCTATCGGTTACACGCACACGACCGTCGTAAAATGCACATCGAAAAAATTGCCGAAAGCTATTTTCACCCTCAACATCCATATTTTTCAGAAAAAAGTTAACTTTGGAATCCTGTTTGTTGCTTTTTCGGCAAACAGCTTCTAAACACACACGACCGATGAAAGTTGGACTTTTCATTCCCTGTTACATCAACGCGCTCTATCCCGAGGTGGGCGAAGCCTCTTACAAGCTACTCACACAGTTGGGTGTAGAGGTGGATTATCCCCTCGATCAGACCTGTTGCGGCCAGCCGATGGCCAACGCAGGCTACGAGCGCGACGCCAAGGCCCTGGCCGAGCGGATGGAAGCGCTGTTCGCCAAATACGACTACGTGGTGGGGCCTTCGGCCAGTTGCGTGGTCTTCGTCAAGGAGGGATACCCCCGCCTGCTGAACGACTACCGCGAACATGCCTGCATCGACTCCCGCATCTGGGAGATCTGCGAATTCGTACACGACGTCGTAAAACCGACCTCGCTCCCGGCCCGTTTTCCGCACAAAGTGAGCATCCACAACTCCTGCCACGGATTACGCAAGCTCGGGCTCGGTTCGCCGAGCGAGCTGAACCTGCCCTATCATTCGAAACTGCGCGACCTCTGTTTCGACCTGCATGGGACGCGACAAAGTACGCGACCACCTCTCCACGGGCGCCGAATACATCACCGGCGCCGACAGTTCGTGCCTGATGCACATGCAGGGCATCATCGACCACGACAAACTCCCGATCCGCACCCTGCACATCGTACAAATCCTCACCTCGACACTATGAGCAGCCACTCCAAAGCCGCAGCGAAATTCATCGCCGACGCACCGCGCACCGCCTGGCACGACAAAGCCCTGTTCGCCGTACGCACCAAGCGCGACAAGATGATGCACGAAGTTCCCGAATGGGAGGCGTTGCGGGAAGCTTCGTCACAGATCAAACGCCACACGCTGAGCCACCTGGCCCATTACCTCGAAGAGTTCGAACGCAACGCCACCGCCAACGGCATCGTCGTCCACTGGGCTGCGGATGCCGACGAGATGAACCGCACGGTCTGGGAGCTCATATCGGCTCACGGCGGCAAGAACCTCATCAAGAGCAAGTCGATGCTGTCGGAGGAGTGCGGACTGACGCCCTATCTGCTCCAGCGCGGCGTCGATGCCGTCGAAAGCGACCTGGGGGAGCGCATCATGCAGTTGCTGCACGAGCCGCCCAGCCACATCGTGCTGCCCGCGATCGCCGTCCGCCGTGAAGAGGTCGGCGCCCTCTTCGAAAAAGTGTGGCATACCGAACCCGGCAACAGCGACCCGACCTACCTCACGCACCAGGCCCGGATTCACCTGCGCTCCAAATTCCTCGGTGCCGACATCGCCATGACTGGCGTCAATTTCGCCGTGGCGGAAGCCGGGGCGTTCGCCGTCTGCACCAACGAGGGCAACGCCGACCTCGGCACTTCGTTCCCCGACCTGCACATCGCCATCATGGGGCTCGAAAAGGTGATCCCCGACTACCGGGCGCTCGCCGTCTTCACCCGCCTGCTGGCCCGCTCGGCCACCGGACAGCCCGTAACGGCCTACACCTCGCTCTACCGACGTCCCGCACCGGGCAAACAGATCCACGTCATCATCGTCGATAACGGCCGTACGGAGTCCCTGGCCAACGCCGCGCACCGCAACATGCTCAAATGCCTGCGCTGCGGCGCCTGCATGAACACCTGTCCCGTTTACCGGCGATCGGGCGGTTACTCCTACTCGTATTTCATCCCGGGACCGCTGGGTATCAACCTGGGTATGCTCCGTTCGCCCGAACGGTACGGCGGCAATGTTTCGGGCTGCTCGCTCTGTTACTCCTGCTCGGACGTATGCCCGGCCAAGATCGACCTCGGAGAACAGATCTACGCGTGGCGGCAGGAGATGGGCGAAAAGAACCTGATCGACTGGCACAAAAAGTTCATGGTCAAAGGTATGGACTTCGCCATGGGCGGTCCGGGCCGTTTTTACGCGGCTGTCGGAGCGGCCCGCATCGCGGAATACCTGCCCCGCTTCGTACTCAACAACAAGTTGAACCCCTGGTATGCTTACGGGCGCGACATACCCCACTTCGCCCGAAGCACCTTCAACGCCCGGTGGAAAGCGGGCAAAGTCAAATCCGAAAAACCGACCGAACGATGAACAGCAAAGAAATAATACTGAACCGCATCGCCGGAGCCGCCATGCCTCCGGTCGATTACCCCGCTTTCGACTTCACTCCGCTGCGGTTCGAAGATCGCACGGCCGCCTTCGCCGAAGCCGTGAAAGCGGCCGGCGGGCAGGTCGTCGCGGCAGACGGGAACCCCCTTACAGAGTTGATCCGCCGATACTATCCCGACGCCAAAACCATCGCCTCCGTCCTGCCCGAAGCACACGCCACTATCAACCCCGACACGGTGGACGACGCCCGGAAGCTGATCGATATCGACCTGGGCGTAATCGACGGTTGTTTCGGCGTGGCGGAAAACGGCGCGGTATGGATCCGGCAGGACATCCGCCACAAAGCCCTCTATTTCGGTGCCACGGCCCTGATGATCCTCATCCCGCGCGATGCGCTGGTCGATACGATGCACGAGGCTCTCGCCCGACCGGAATTGGACGACTTCGAATACGGATGCTTCATGTCCGGACCGTCGAAAACCGCAGATATCGAACAGGCCCTGGTCTTCGGGGCGCACGGTCCGATGTCGGTCACCGTCGTACTGCGGTAAACCGCATCTCTCGACTCCACATCCACTATCCGGCACTTTTTCCCAAGTGCCGGATAGTTCGTTGTACGATTCGTCCGTATCATCCGTAAAATTTCCCTGGCCGACAAATATCCGCATTTCAAAAACATACCGAACAATATTTAATTTTCATCCGAGAATAATTTTAGCTATCTTTGTCTAATGGATCGATCCGGCGATGCCGGCCGTAAATTCCGAAATCATTCAAAAACAAACCGCAGCAACAACTCATCATGGACAAACATACCTATTGCGTCATCATGGCCGGCGGCATCGGCAGCCGCTTCTGGCCCAAAAGCCGCCAATCCAAGCCCAAGCAATTCCTCGACATCCTCGGCACCGGCAAGTCGTTTATACGCATGACGTACGAGCGTTTCGAAAAACTGGCTCCGGCTGAAAATTTCCTGGTCGTGACCAACGCCCGCTACAAAGACCTCGTGCTGGAACAAATCCCGGAACTCGGGCCGGAACAGGTACTCTGCGAACCCGTCGGACGCAACACGGCTCCCTGCATCTGTTATGCAGCCTACGGACTGCAGAAGCGCGATCCGGGAGCGAAGATGATCGTCACCCCGGCGGATCACCTGATCCTCAACGAGGAGGATTTCCGCGCCATCATCGGCGAATGCCTCGACTTCATCGACGACCGGGCGGCTCTGATGACCGTCGGCATCAAGCCCACCCGTCCGGAAACGGGCTACGGCTATATCCAGGTATCAGACGACCGGACCATCAGCAAGGTCAAGTGTTTCACCGAAAAACCCAACCTGGAGCTGGCGCAGACGTTCCTGCAATGCGGCGAATTTCTCTGGAACTCCGGCATCTTCGTCTGGAAAGTCGGCGACATCATCGAAGCGGTGCGCACCTACCTGCCCGAGCACCACGCCCTCTTCTCGGACATCCAGCCGGTATTGGGCACTTCAGAAGAAGCGGAAGCCATCGCCCGAGTATTCTCCGAATGCCGCTCCATCTCGATCGACTACGGCGTGATGGAGAAGGCGAACAACGTCTATGTACGCCGCGGAGAGTTCGGCTGGAGCGACGTGGGGACCTGGGGCTCGCTCTACCAGCACGCCCGCAAGGACCGTTACGCCAACGCCAAACCCGAGAAGGGATGTTATACGGACGAAAATACCCGCAGTTGCATCGTCTCCCTCCCGGAAGGCAAAGTAGCCGTCATCAACGGCCTGAAGGAGTACATCGTGGTGGATACGGAGGACGTGCTGCTGATCTGTCCGCGCAGCGAGGAACAGAACATCAAGAAGTTCATCGACGAAGTGAAATACAACGAAGGCGACAAACATATTTAAGGGCCACAACATTTCCGCTCCGACGCGGGATTCCGGAGCCGCCGGGATTTCCGAAAAGGTAAATGCCCCTCGCCGGGTTTCCCATCGACAAGCGTTCCGCTCTTCTTTTGGACAAGGAAAACATGACCAAATATTCGATTTCCCCGATGTCATCCCTGTATGAACTGTATCTGCGCCACCCGCGCATTTCGACGGACTCCCGCCGCATCGAGCCCGATTCCGTATTCTTCGCGCTCCGGGGGGCGTCGTTCGACGGCAACCGCTTCGCAGCCGACGCCCTCGAAAAGGGGGCGGCATACGCCGTCGTGGACGATCCCTCGCTCCCGAACACCCGCCCCGACAAGGCAGACCGTCTGATCGTCGTGGACGACGCGCTGCAAACCTTGCAAGCCCTCGCCCGGGAACACCGCCGGGAGTTGGGGCTGCCGATCCTCGCCATCACGGGCAGCAACGGCAAAACCACCACGAAGGAGCTGGTCAGCCGCGTACTGGCCGAGAAATACGAAGTCTATGCCACCCGGGGCAACCTGAACAACCACATCGGCGTACCGCTGACCCTGTTGGCAATGACCCGCGACGTGGAGTTCGGCATCGTGGAGATGGGTGCGAGCGCGTGCGGGGAGATCGCCCTGCTCTGCTCGATCGCGGAACCCAACTACGGCATCGTCACCAACATCGGACGAGCCCACCTGGAAGGCTTCGGCGGCCCGGAGGGTGTCCGGCGCGGGAAAGGCGAGCTGTACGACTGGCTCGCCCGGACCGGAGGGCGCGTTTTCGTTCCTGCCAACGACCCGGTCCTGATGTCCATGGCGGCCGAACGCGAAACGCTGGCTGCGGAGTGTTACCCGACCACGCTGGCCGACGGCGTGGAGCACCACCTCGAAGGGGACTACAACCGCTTCAATGTCGCTGCGGCGGTCGCCGTCGGGCGTTATTTCGGCGTGGACGACGAACGCATCCGCTATGCCGTAGGCTCCTATCGGCCCGACAACCACCGCTCACAAAAAATACGCACCGGGCAGAATACCCTGATTCTCGACTGTTACAACGCCAATCCCTCGAGCATGCAGGCATCGCTCGTCAACTTCCGGCAGGAACCGCTCGAAGGCTGCACCCGGAAGATACTGATCCTCGGCGATATGCTGGAACTGGGCGACTGGTCGGATGCGGAACACCGCCATATCATCTCCCTCGCCGCCGAAATTCCCGATGCCCGTATCTTGCTGGTCGGACCGCATTTCGCGAAGGCTTACCGCAGCCTGGAATCCCGACCCGCCGACACGACTCTCTACCCGTCGCAGGAAGTACTGGCCGCAGAGCTCCGGAAACATCCCGTATCGCAGGCCCTGATCCTGGTCAAAGGATCGCACAGCATCGGACTGGAGAGGCTCGCCGATCTCCTGTAACGATTCGATTAACAAACACAGCGACCATGAAAACATTCAGATACCTCATCGCCGGACTGCTGTTGCTTGCGGCGCTTCCCTCCCAGTCCAAAGAGGAGGAAATCTCGGTTTCCCGTTCCTGGGGCAAACTCTCCGGAACGCTGACCGTACCCGACGAAGGAAGCGACGCAGCGGTGCTGATCATCGCCGGCTCGGGACCGACCGACCGCAACGGCAACAGCGGCTCGGGCCTAATAACCAACACCTACTACATGCTCGCCCGTGCGCTCGAAAAAGAGGGAATCGCCTCGCTCCGCTACGACAAACAGGGCATCGGAGGCAGCCGTTACCAAGATCCGGAACTTTACAAACAGGAAGACCGGCTGCGCCTGGCCGACTACATCGCCGACGCCGAAGCCCTGACGGATTACCTCAAGGAGCGCGGCTTCCGAAAAATCATCCTTGCCGGGCACAGCGAAGGTTCGCTCGTCGCATTGGTCGCAGCGACCGAATCGCCCGACGTCGCGGCCGTCATCTCGCTGGCGGGAGCCGGCTATCCGATCGACGAAATCCTGCAACTCCAGCTCACCCGCGAACTGATCTCCTACAATCCCGGACTCATCCTCAACGTGCAGTCTATCCTCTCCCGGCTCAAACAAGGGAAAACGACCGAAGATATTCCCGCGATTTTACAAGGTATCTTCCGACCTTCCGCACAGCCTTACCTGATCTCGTGGATGCAATACGATCCGCGCGAAGTGATCCGGCAGGTAAAACAGCCGGTCCTGATCGTCAATGGCGACAACGACATCCAGATATCCGCCGACAACGCCGAAGCTTTGGCCCAAGCCCGGCCCGACGCCGACAAGGTCATCATCGAAGGGATGACCCACCTGCTGAAACAGAGCGAAGTGACCGATCCTCAACGGCAAAAAACGACTATTTATATGGATGCTGCCGCGCCTGTTTCCGAAAAGTTAGTGACGGTCATGGCGGATTTCATCCGCCGGATATGACCTTCTGTCGGCACGGCGAAACGTCGGCCCCGCCCCGGGGATTCCGCGCCATCGCATGCCGCCCGGGGGATAATCATCTTTTCGACGACCGGGACCGAAAAATGCCCCGGCAATACGAATTGCCGCATTTTTAGGAGCCATTGCGTTTGATTTTCTGAAAGAAAAACCTACTTTTGTAAGTTGCCTCGGAATTTTAACGAAAACCTACATACGCAATGGAACAAACCAAACCCTCTCAATCTCTGCCCGACAACGCGTACCGCGAACTCAAACCGGGCGAAGAGTACGTCCCGATGATGCCGGCCGACGCCAAGCCGAAGGAGGTCACACCCTATTCGGTCACGATGGGCCTGCTGATGGCCGTTCTCTTCTCCGCCGCCGCAGCCTATCTGGGCCTGCGCATCGGCCAGGTATTCGAAGCGGCCATCCCGATCGCCATCATCGCCGTAGGCGTCGGAAACATGCTGGGCAAAAAAAACATGCTGTCGCCATCATCGCCGTAGGCGTCGGAAACATGCTGGGCAAAAAAAACATGCTGGGACAGAACGTCATCATACAGTCGATCGGCGCCTCGTCGGGCATCATCGTCGCCGGAGCGATCTTCACCCTGCCGGCGCTCTACATCCTCGGTTTGGAAACCGCATTCTACAAAGTATTCCTCTCGTCGGTACTGGGCGGTATCCTGGGCATCGTGCTGCTCATCCCCTTCCGCAAATATTTCGTCAAGGAGATGCACGGCAAGTACCCCTTCCCGGAGGCGACGGCCACGACCGAAGTGCTCGTATCGGGCGAAAAAGGCGGCAATCAGGCCAAGCTGCTGGCCGTAGCCGGACTGGTGGGCGGTCTGTACGACTTCGCAGCGAGTACCTTCGGCCTCTGGACGGAAGAGATCTCGACCCGCATGACGGCTTGGGGCACCCTCTGCGCCGATAAGTTCAAAACCCTGCTCAAAGTCAATACGAGTGCTGCGGTGCTCGGCCTGGGTTACATCATCGGACTGAAATATTCGGCCATCATCGCCGCCGGTTCGTTCCTGATCTGGCTGCTCGTCGTTCCGGTGGTCGGTTCGACCGCCACGGGCGCAGGCATGTCCCCCGAAGCGCTGTACCAGACCTTCGGTCGTCCGCTGGGTATCGCTGTACCAGACCTTCGGTCGTCCGCTGGGTATCGGCGGAATCGCCATGGCCGGGCTTATCGGCATCATCCGTCAGAGCGGCATCATCAAACAGGCGATGGGGCTCGCCGTCAGCGAGTTTTCGGGCAAGAAAAAAGCCGAAACGAACGTACCGCGCACCCAGCGCGACCTGACCATGCGCACGATTCTCACTACGTTGATCGCGGCGCTCGCCACCACCTTCTTCTTTTTCCAGTTCGGCATTCTGGGCAACTGGGGGCAGACGGCCGTGGCGCTACTAATCGTCTTCGTCATCTCGTTCCTTTTCACGACGGTCGCAGCCAACGCCATCGCCATCGTCGGCAGCAACCCCGTTTCGGGTATGACCCTCATGACGCTGATCCTCGCGTCGCTGGTACTCGTAAGCATCGGCCTGAACGGTACGGCCGGCATGACCGCCGCACTGATCATCGGCGGCGTGGTCTGCACGGCCCTCTCGACCGCCGGCGGCTTCATCACCGACCTGAAGATCGGCTACTGGATCGGCACCACGCCGAAAAAACAGGAGAGCTGGAAATTCCTCGGCGTCTTCGTTTCGGCCGCTACCGTCGCAGGCGTGATGATTATTCTGAACAAAACCTACGGCTTCGGCCCCGGCAGCCCGCTGGAAGCTCCGCAGGCCAATGCCATGGCCGCCGTGATCCAACCCCTGATGCAGGGCGGAACGGCTCCCTGGGTACTCTATTTCTGCGGCGCAGTCCTCGCGCTGGTACTCACCGGCATCGGTATTCCGGCCCTTCCATTCGCACTGGGCATGTTCCTGCCCCTGCAGCTCAATCTTCCGCTGCTGATCGGCGGTCTGATCGCCTGGTTCGTATCGACCCGATCGAAAGATCAGGCGCTCAACAAGGCACGTATGAGCCAGGGTACGCTCATCGCGTCGGGCTTCATCGCAGGCGGCGCCCTGATGGGCGTAGTGGGAGCGATCCTGAAATTCGCCGACGTGGACTGGAAACTCACGCAGTGGAACAGTTCGAACGCAGCCTCGTGGGTAGGTCTGGGCATGTATCTGGCGCTTATCATCTATTTCGCCGTACATTCGCTCCGCGCTAAAAAGGAAGAATAAAAAATCAACGATATATACTATGGAACTCAAAGACAGATTTCTGAAATACGTTTCGTTCGACACCCAGAGCGACGAGTCGAGCGAAACTTTCCCCTCGACCGCGAAACAGCGGGTGCTGCTCGATTATCTGGCCGAAGAGATGAAGGCCCTGGGCCTCACCGAGGTCACGGTGGACAAGTACGGCTACGCCATGGGTACGATCCCCGCGACGCCCGGCTGCGAAAAAGCCCCCGTCATCGGATTCATCGCCCACGTGGACACCGCACCCGATATGAGCGGCGCCGACGTGAAACCGCACGTCATAGAGAATTACGACGGCAAGGACATCCGGCTGAACGCCGGCGTGACGATGAAAGTCGCGGACTTTCCGGAGCTGAGCTTCTTCAAGGGACATACGCTGATCCACACGGACGGCACGACGCTGCTGGGCGCCGACGACAAGGCGGGCGTGGCGGAGATCATGACCGCTGCGGAATATCTGCTCGCACATCCGGAGCTCCGGCACGGTAAGATCCGCATCGGCTTCACCCCCGACGAAGAGATCGGCCGGGGCGTGGACTTCTTCGACGTCAAGGCCTTCGGCGCCGACTTCGCCTACACGATGGACGGCGGCTTCGAGGGGGAACTCGAATACGAGAACTTCAACGCCGCGAGCGCCAAGATCGAGATCCAGGGCCGCAACGTCCACCCGGGCTACGCCAAAGACAAGATGATCAACGCCATTCAGGTAGCATGCGAGCTGAACGCCCTACTGCCGGCCTGGGAGCGACCCGAACACACCGAAGGCTACGACGGCTTCTACCACTGTATCGCCCTCAACGGTACGGTCGATCAGGCGCAGATCAGCTACATCGTCCGCGACCACGACAGCGCCCGTTTCGAAGCCCGCAAGAACTACATGCAGGAGTGCGTCGATCTGCTCGTCCGCAAATACGGCGAAGGGGTGCTGACCCTCACGCTCAAGGATTCGTACTACAACATGCGCAAGATGGTCGAACCGCACCCGCAGGTGATCGACAAGGCGATCGAGGCGATGAAAATGGCGGGGGTCGAACCGCTCGTGAAGCCCATCCGAGGCGGCACGGACGGCGCACGGCTCTCCTTCATGGGACTCCCCTGCCCCAACATCTTCACCGGCGGCATGAATTTCCACGGCCGTTACGAATATTGCTCGCTGACGACCATGCACAAAGCCATGCAGGTAATCCTGAACCTGGCCCAGCTCTGGACAAAATAAAAATATTGCACAACAAGCGTTTTCGACAGGCGGACACGAAGCCGAATCCGTTCGGACCATGCCGAGCGAAAAAAACGCAAAAAAACAAACCGAGAGTTTTTCCGATACCCGGACCGTACGAAGATGTTCGATACGCTTCGGGACAGAAAACGAAAAAAATAAACCGGCAAAAATCGTATGAACAGATTTGGTTTTCTGAAAGTAGCGGCGGCAGTTCCCCATGTACGGATCGCCGATTGCGACTATAACGCCCAACATATCACCGAATTGATCCGCAAGGGCGCCGACCGGGGAGCGAGCATCATCCTCTTCCCGGAACTCTGCATCACCTCCTATACCTGCGGCGATCTGATCCAGCAACCCGCCTTGCTCCATGCGGCGGAACAGGCCTTGGGCTATATCCTCGCCCAGACCCGCGAACTGCCCATCGTCGCCATCGTCGGTATGCCCGTCACTTACGGCAATGCCCTCTACAACTGCGCGGTAGTTTTCGCTCAGGGACGTATTCACGGCGTGGTCCCCAAGACATATATTCCCAATTACTCGGAATTTTACGAGGCCCGCTGCTTCATGTCGGGCGAAGAGATCGGCCTGGCCACGATCCGGATGTGCGGCCAGGATACCGACTTCGGCCGCAACATGCTTTTCAACATCGGAGGCGTGAAGTTCGGCGTGGAAATCTGCGAGGATATGTGGGTTCCGGCCGCCCCGTCGCTGCATCAGGCAGTGGACGGCGCCCAGATACTTTTCAACCTCTCGGCATCGCCCGAAGTGCTGGGCAAGCACAACTACCTGCTCACGCTGGTCAAATCGCAATCGGCCCGGACCCAGTCGGCCTACATCTACTGTTCAGCCGGCTACGGAGAATCTTCGACCGACCTGGTATTCGGCGGCAACGGCCTGATCGTCGAGAGCGGCCGGATGCTGCGGCGCACCGAACGGTTTTCGACCGAGGAACAGTTGATCGTCGCGGACATAGACACCGAAAAGCTCCTCAACTCGCGCCGCCGTACCACGACTTTCGCGCCGCACCGTCCCGCCGAGCGCATCATCGTCGAAATTCCCCTGCCGGAAAACCCCGCGAACGTCACCCTCGACCGGGAGTTCAATTCCCATCCTTTCGTGCCGCAAACGCCCGAAGAGATGGACGAATCGGGTCGTGAAATCATCAACATTCAGACGATGGGGCTGGCCCAGCGCCTGCAGCATACCGATTGCAAAAAGGTCGTCATCGGGGTTTCCGGCGGCTTGGACTCCACACTGGCCCTACTGATCGCCGTGCGGACTTTCGATCGCCTCGGGCTCGACCGCAAAGGCATCATCGGCGTCACAATGCCCGGATTCGGCACCAGCAACCGCACCTACCGCAACTCGATCGCCCTGATGCGCTGCCTGGGCATCACTTCCCGCGAAATTTCCATCCGCAAAGCCTGCGAACAACACTTCGCCGATATCGGACTCAACCCCGAAGAACAATCTTCCGCCTACGAAAACGCCCAGGCCCGGGAGCGGACACAAATCCTGATGGACATCGCCAACATGGAGCACGGCATGGTCCTCGGCACGGGCGACCTGAGCGAACTGGCACTGGGCTGGGCGACCTACAATGGTGACCAGATGTCGATGTACGGTCTGAACGCCTCGCTGCCCAAAACCCTGATCCAGGTGCTTCTACGATGGATGGCCCAGGTATGTCAGGACGATGCGATCCGCGAGATCCTGCTCGACGTGGTCGCCACGCCGATCAGCCCCGAGCTGCTGCCGTCCGGCGAAGAGGGAGGAATCGCCCAGCACACCGAGAAGTTGGTAGGGCCTTACGAGTTGCACGACTTTTTCCTCTACCACTTCATCCAGAACGGTTACTCCCCGGCAAAAATCCTCTTCGCTGCGGAAACAGCGTTCGACGGACGCTACGACCGGGCGACGATCCTGCGCTGGATGCGGGTATTCTTCCAGCGATTCTTCTCGCAGCAGTTCAAACGCTCGGCCATGCCCGACGGTCCGAAAGTTGGCATCATCTCCCTCTCGCCGCGCGGCGACTGGCGCATGCCTTCGGACGCTACGGCAACCCTGTGGTTGCGGGAAATCGATCTTCTGATTCAGGAAAAATAAAAACCATTCGGATATGAAACGTACATTATGTCTGTCCGCCCTGTTCGTCGTATGCGCGACAATCGCTGTTTCGGGACAATCGATGAATGAAAAACTCCAGCAACTTTTAGGAGGTAGTCACTCCGCGAAACAGGAAGAGGCCACACCGCCGACCTATCCGTCGGAAGAAGCGCTCCTCGGAGTCTGGACCTACCAGGCTCCCAGCATCGAATACAAGGGCGACGATATGTTCGCCTCGATCGCCGTAGCCGGATTGCAAGACCAGTTGGCGACCCATTACGTCAAGGCAGGCCTCGTGCCGGGACAGGGGACCGTTTCCTTCAAAAAACGCAACCGGCTCCACGCCTCTATGGGCGGACATGAGATCGACGGGACGTATAGCTACGATCCCGCCACCGGAACAGCCGCCATCACGCTGATCCAAGACGGGAAACAAGCCACCTTTCAAGGCTATCTCTCCCTGCGCGGCGAGGTGCTGACGCTCCAGTTCGATGCAGGCGATGCGCTCGAAGCCGTGCGGCACTCCTCTCCGGAATACGCTGCGAACGAGAAAATGCAGCAAATCGCCTCCGTCATGCAAAATTATCCCGGCATCATGCTGGGCGGACAGTTGAAAAAATAGCAACCCGTAATATTAAAACGGGGCTGTGTCGAAATGAAAATTTCAGGCACAACCCCTGAATAAGGAATGTCAGAATGGATGCAAGACAAGGCATTTGCGGGTAAGAGCGACAGGAATTTACTATCGTAAATGACTTTGCCGCATCCCGATAATAAAACAGCAGTGTGTCATAAAGACACACTGCCTTATTTTTCATAGATATTACCAGTTGAACAAACCGACGCCTGCGGCGACGATAAAACCAGTTGCGAATCCCACCGCCACTTGCGACAGCGTATGATACCCCAGTTTCAGCCGGGCGGAGCCGAGCGCACCGGCAGCGAGCAGGGCTGCGATAAACGCAGCGAAGAGTCCCCCGCCGCTGGCGATATTGATCAGAACGATAAAAGCCACGGCAGCACCCAACGCCGTCATATGCAGGCTGATCTTCCAATAAAAGCTGACAAAAAGACACACGGCGACACAACAGGCTCCCGCAAACATAAAACGGCTCAACATCTGCGCCGAAGGAATCCTCGCAATGGCGACGGCGCACAACGTATAGCAGGCGATCATAGCGAGCAGCGGGATGAAGCGTTCCTTGCGGTCGCTCAAATCCGCATCGCCGATCTTACGATACGACTTGAGCAGTGCGATCACCAAAACCGGAATGATCGTCGTAAAAAGCAGCGTCACCCAAATAAGGTATATCTTGACCTTGAGCGGATAAAGCGAATAGACCGTACCGGCCAGCAATAGCAGCGACACCATATAGAGCGGCACCAGGAACGGATGCAGCACAACGGAAACAGCCTTCGACAAACGCAAATACATCTTCTACGCGATTAAATCTGTTTACGGAGCCGTGCCACCGGAATACTCAACATCTCCCGATACTTGGCCACCGTACGACGTGCGATGCGGTACCCCTTCGAATTGAGGATATCCATCAATGTTTCATCGGTCAGAGGCTTGCGTTTATCCTCCTCGTCGATGCACTGCTGGAGGATATTCTTGATTTCATAGCTCGACACTTCCTCGCCGCTGTCGGTCTGCATCGCCTCCGAGAAGAGCGACTTGAGCAAAATGATGCCGAACTGGGTCTGTACATATTTGCTGTTCACCACGCGCGAAATGGTCGATACGTCCAACCCCGTGCGATCGGCGATATCCTTGAGGATCATCGGCCGCAACTTACTTTTGTTACCGTCCTTGAAATATTCCTGCTGGTAATCGAGAATCTCCTGCATCGTCCGCATCAGCGTATCGTGCCGCTGCTTGATCGCCGAAATGAACCACTTGGCCGAATCGATCTTGCTCTTGACGAACTGAATCGCCTCGCGGTCCTTCTCCTTGACCCGACCGTCGGAATCCACCATGCCCCGCATCATTTCGATATAACGATGATTGATTCTCGCTTCGGGAAGATTACCCGAATTGAGCGTCAGGTCGAAATGCCCTTCGTGGTAATCGAGGATGAAATCCGGCGTCACGTAAGGCGTCGTATCGGCCCCGCCTTCGGAGTAAAGGTTGCCCGGTTTGGGCGAAAGGCGGGTAATCTCTTCGATCGCCTCGCGGAATTCGTCCTCGGAAACCTGAAGCCGGGCCATCAGTTTTTCGTAATGCTTTTTGACAAACTCGTCGAAATAGCACTCCACGATCTTGCGGGCCAGCCGGCGGGAGCGGGTATTAAGATTCTCCTGATCCAATTGCAACAACAAACACTCCTGCAGGTTACGGGCACCTACACCGGTCGGTTCGAGTTCGTGGATAATCGACAGCAATCGTTCCAAGTGCTCGACCGAAACATCTACGCCCTGCGTGAAGGCGATGTCGTCGGCGATAGCCTCCAAACTCCGGCGCAGATAGCCGTCCTCCTCGATACTGCCGACCAGATAAACGGCCAGACGCATATCCTGCTCCGAGAGATTGCGGTATCCCAACTGTTCGACCAGGTACTCCTGCAACGAACGTCCGCCCGCAAGGGGGGCCTGGCGCGGTTTATCGTCTTTCGAATAGTTGTTGATACGGCTCTTATAGGAAGGAGTTTCGTCTTCCCGGAGGTATTCCTCCACCGAAATCTGCTGCGGCTGCTCGTCCTCCGGAGTATGATCGTCTTCCTCCAACACGATGTTCTCCTCGATCTCCTGCTTGATCCGCTGCTCGAGCTGCATGGTCGGCAACTCCAACAATTTGATCATCTGAATCTGCTGGGGTGATAATTTCTGTTGCAGGGACAATACCTGCTTTTGATTGATCATGCTCATACTTGTCTCCTCCCAATTATTAACTTCGAAATTAGTAATCGGCTTCTTCTTTTGGCAAAATAAAATATTGCAGTTCGTGATAAAAGTATTATCAGGAACGGCTGAAAACGGGTTAATAGATAAATGGTCCGGATTTAATTAAAATTCCGCATTCTTGGGCGTACGGGGGAAGGGAATCACATCGCGGATGTTACCCATACCCGTCACGAAGAGCAGCAGGCGCTCGAACCCGAGTCCGAAACCGGAATGAGGAGCCGATCCCCAACGACGGGTGTCGAGATACCACCAGAGTTCTTTCTCGTTCATACCCAGTTCGTGTACACGGGCCGAAAGTTTTTCGTAGTCGGCCTCGCGCTCCGAACCGCCGATAATCTCGCCGATCTTCGGGAACAGCACGTCCATCGCACGGACGGTCTTTCCATCCTCGTTCTGCTTCATGTAGAAAGCCTTGATCTGCTTCGGATAGTTGATAAGGATCACCGGACGCTTGAAGTGCTCCTCGACCAGATAGCGTTCGTGTTCCGACTGCAAGTCGCACCCCCAGTCGCAGGGGAATTCGAACTTGCGGCCCGAAGCCTTGAGAATCTCCACGCCCTCGGTATAATCCAGCCGCTTGAATTCGTGGTTCAACACGAAGTTGAGCCGCTCGATCAAACCGTTGTCCCACATCTTGTTCATGAACTCCAGATCCTCGTGGCAGTTCTCCATCGCGTAGCGGATCAGGTATTTCAGGATTTCAGGAAATCCTCGGCCAGCTCCATGTTGTCCTCCAGCTCGTAAAAGGCCATTTCCGGCTCGATCATCCAGAACTCGGAGAGGTGGCGCGGCGTATTGGAGTTTTCGGCACGGAACGTCGGGCCGAAAGTATAGATCTGCCCCAGCGACAAAGCTCCCAACTCGCCTTCGAGCTGGCCGGACACGGTCAGGCTGCACGGACGGCCGAAAAAGTCCTGCGAATAGTCCACGGCCCCCTCTTCGGTTTTGGGCAGGTTGTTCAGATCGAGCGTCGTCACCTGGAACATCGCCCCGGCGCCTTCGCAGTCCGAAGCGGTGATCAGCGGCGTATGCAGGTAATAGAAACCTTTGTCGTTAAAATATTTATGTATCGCATAGGCCATCGCGTGACGGATGCGAAAAATCGCACCGAACGTGTTGGTACGGGGACGCAGATAAGCGATGTCGCGCAGGAATTCGAGCGAATGTCCCTTCTTCTGCAAAGGATAGGTTTCGGGATCCGCCGTACCGTATATCTCGATCTTCTCGGCCTGCACCTCGACGCCCTGTCCCGCACCGCACGAAGCGACCAGGCGTCCGTCCACACGCAGACAGGCTCCGGTAGTCACCTTACGGAGCAGCTCCTCGTCGAATTTCGCCAGATCGACCACAACCTGCATATTCGCCACACACGATCCGTCGTTCAGGGCGATGAAAGCCACGTTCTTATTTCCACGTTTGGTTCTGACCCAACCTTTCACAACGACCTCGGCGTCCGTCGCCGGCGACTGCAGCAATTCTGCGATTCTCAAGCTTTTCATACGTTCGGTAATTTCTTCTTGTTTTTACTCATTCTTAAAGATAGACAAAGATAGGATATATTTGTGATTTGTCAAAAAAAAAGTACCTTTGTCAATCGCATTATAGTACAATTCCGCCATGAAACGAATTTTCCTCGCAATCGCCGTCCTGTGTTACACCGGGGCCGTTTACGGACAAGACGGGGGACGCATCCACCGTTCCGAATTCGTCCCGTTCGACACCCGCGAAG